>Ga0111538_10013660_pt1 | contig 10711 bp, 7 predicted proteins | sample SoiMethybrSBSTD1_FD_79669 | JGI IMG/M metagenome (GOLD analysis project Ga0111538, IMG submission 79669) | Bulk soil microbial communities from a Populus tree surrounding site in Tennessee, USA - Soil MetaG P. TD hybrid SBSTD1 (version 2)... | ecosystem: Environmental > Terrestrial > Soil > Tree... | reverse complement strand
TCATCCTGATGCTGCTCCTCGGGCTGATGGGCGGCGAATGGATGTTCCGGCGCGCGCGCGGGTTGGCGTAGGGCGGACTGATTCCCAAGTCCGCCGTTGACGGGAGACAGAACGATGACACTTGGCCGACGACGAACGGTGCTGGCGTTGGCGATGTGTGTGGGTGTCGCCGCGATCGCCACGCCGCTCGCGCAGCGCAGCTACAGGCAGTCGTACAGCGGCAACGTGCGCTACGACGGCAAGTTCGTCTTCATCCGGCTGAGCTATCCCTGGTACGGCGGGCGCGGCGCCCCGTGGGCGCACGACTGGCCGCGCGGCGAAACCCACTTCCTGAAGATCTTCAGTGAGCTGACGTCCGTGCAGATGCACGTCACCGAGAGCAGCATCATGAGCCTGAGCGATCCGGAGCTGTTCAAGTTCCCGGTCGCGTACATGGCCGAGCCCGGGTTCTGGGGGATGGGCGATGAGGAAGTGAACAACCTCAGGAATTACCTCCTGAAAGGCGGGTTCCTGATCATGGACGACTTCCGCGGCCGCGACTGGGGGAATGTCGACCTGCAGTTCAGCCGGATGTTCCCGCAGGGTCAGTGGGTGGATCTCGACGCGAATCACGCGATTTTCCACTCGTTCTTCGAGATCAACTCGCTCGACATCATTCCGCAGGCCTACGACGCCGGCCGGCCGATCTTCCGCGCCATGTTCCAGGACAACGATCCCAGCAAGCGGATGCTCGCCATCGCCGCGTACAACACCGATATCTCGGAATTCTGGGAGTGGTCCGACACGGGCTACGCGCCCATCGACGTCTCGAACGAAGCCTACAAGATCGGCATCAACCTGTTCATGTACGGAATCACGCACTGATAAAGAGGTACCCGTGGAATCTGTCGCTCAGAAAACCGTCACCATGGATTCGCCCGAGGACATCGCGCTCGCCGACCGCATGAACGCCGGCCGGAAGCAGATCGTCTCCGAGCTCGGCAAGCTCATCATCGGCCAGGACGACGTCGTCGGGCAGGTGCTGCTCACGCTGTTCGTCGGCGGGAACAGCCTGATCGTCGGCGTGCCCGGTCTGGCCAAGACGCTGCTCATCCGCACGCTCGCCCAGGTCCTCGATCTCAAGTTCAACCGCATCCAGTTCACGCCGGACCTGATGCCGTCGGACATCACCGGCACGGACATCATTCAGGAGGATGCCAGCGGCAAACGGCAGATGGTCTTCTCGCCGGGGCCCATCTTCTGCAACATCCTGCTCGCCGACGAGATCAACCGGACGCCGCCCAAGACGCAGTCGGCTCTGCTCGAAGCAATGCAGGAGCACCGCGTCACGATTCAGGGGCGCACGTACACGCTCGACGAGCCGTTCTACGTCTTCGCGACCCAGAACCCGATCGAGCTCGAAGGCACCTACCCGCTGCCGGAAGCCCAGCTCGACCGCTTCATGTTCCACATCGTCATCGACCATCCGCCGGAGAACGAGGAGTTCGACGTCGTGCGGACGACGACGGCGGTGCTGGATCCGAAATTCCAGCGTCCGGTGACCGGCGCGGATCTGGTGGCGTTCCAGACGCTGGTGCGCCGCGTGCCGGTGGCCGAGCCGGTGATGCGCTACGCGCTGACGCTCGTGCGGACAAGCCGTCCGAAGTCGCCGCAGGCGCCCGAGCCCATCAAGAAGTACGTCGCGTTCGGCGCGAGCGTCCGCGCGGCGCAGTACCTGATTCTCGGGGCGAAGGCCCGCGCGCTCACCGACGGCCGGTATCACGTGAGCTTCGACGATATCCGCGCGCTGTGCCATCCGGTCCTGCGTCACCGCCTGCTCATGAACTTCCGCGCCGAGTCGGAAGGCATCACGACGGACAAGCTGGTCGACGATTTGATCGGCGCCGTGCCGCTGCCGAAGTCAGGCATGTAGGTGTAAGCGGCTTCGGCCCTCGGCCCGATCCATGGAATCCCACGCGATCCCCGGCGCCCGGTTCGTCGACCCCAAGGTTCTTGCGCGCATCAAGGATCTCGAGCTGCTCGCCCGTACGGTCGTCGACGGGTTCATCAACGGGTTGCATCGCGCGCCGTATTTCGGCGCGTCGATCGACTTCGCCGAGCATCGCGGCTACGTGCCCGGCGACGACATCCGGCGCGTGGACTGGCGGCTGTACGCCCGGACGGACAAGTACTACGTCAAGGAATACGAAGCGGACACCAACTCGAACCTGGCGGTGCTGCTCGACATCTCGAAATCGATGTCGTTCGCGAGCCAGGGGATCTCGAAGCTGGAATACGGCTCGTATCTGGGCGCCTGCCTGGCGTATCTGTCGCACCGGCAGCGTGACCGCGTCGGCATCGTCACGTTCGACGAAGAGATCGTCACGTACGTGCCGCCTTCAGCGAAGCACTTCAACGTGCTGCTCCATACCCTCGATCAGGCGCGCGCCGTCCGGCCCGGCCGGCTGCCCGCCGTCGTCGGCAGGATCGCCGAGCACTTCAAGCGGCGGAGCATCGTCGCGCTCATCTCCGATCTCTACGAGAACCCGGACGATCTGATCGACGCGCTCACGCCGTACCGCGTGAGGGGGAACGACCTGGTGGTCTTCCATGTGCTCGATCCAGCCGAGATCGACTTCCCGTACAACGATGCCTCCCGGTTCCAGGATCTGGAGAGCGGCGAGGAAGTACCGGTGATTCCCGAGGTGTTTGCGGCGCAGTACCGCAAGATGATGCAGGAGCACATCCACGCGCTCATGACCAAGTTCTCCGAAGTCCGGGTGGACTACGTGCAGCTCAACACGTCGAAGCCTCTTGACGAGGCGCTCTTCAGCTATCTCGGCAATCGCGAGCGGCTGATGCGGGTGCGCTGACCATGTCTTTTCTGGCGCCGCTGTTTTTCGTCGGACTCGCGGCCATCGTCGTGCCGATCCTCGTGCACCTGATTCAGCGCGAGCGGAAGGAAGTCATCGAGTTTCCGTCGCTGATGTTCCTCCGGAAGATCCCCTACCAGTCGGTCGAGCGCCGCCGGATCCACAACTGGCTGCTGCTGATGCTGCGGGCGGCGGCCATGGCGCTCCTGATTGCCGCCTTCGCGCGGCCGTTCCTGACGAGGAATCCGCTGCAGGCCGCGTCGAAAACCAACGGTGCGCGGGAAGTCGTCATCCTGTTCGACCGATCGGCGAGCATGGGATACGGCGATCACTTCGAGCGTGCGAAGGAAGCGGCGCGCAAGATTATCCAGGGCGTCGGCCGCGACGATCAGGCGACGCTGCTGCTGTTCGGCACCGGAACCGAGGAAGCCGTCCGCGCCACCTCCGATCGCGGCCGGCTCGAGACGGCCATCAAGGAAGTCACGGTCTCGTCCGAGGCGACCCGGTACGCGCCCGCGCTCCGCTGGGCGCAAAGCCACCTCACCCGATCGGCTCTGCCGCGGAAGGAAGTGGTGCTGATCAGCGACTTTCAGCGAACGGGCTGGGAGCGTCAGGAAGAAATCCACATGCCCGAAGGCACGGTGGTGACGCCGGTGTCTGTCGCGTCTCCTGACAGCTCCGGTCTCTCGGTCTCGTCGATCGCCATGCAGCGCGCGTCGTTCTCCGGTGAAGAGCGCGTGACCGTGACGGCCGGCCTCACGAACCGCGGGGCGAAGCCGTTCACGAACGTGGCGGTGATTCTGGAAGTCGAGGGCCGCGCCGTCGAGAGCAAGCCGGTGACGGTGGCGCCCAACTCGTCCGCCTCGGTCACGTTCGCGCAGGTCACGGCCGCGCAACCGAACATGCGCGCGACGGTTCGCGCCGGATCCGACGCGATGCCGAAGGACAACGTGTTTCACTTCGTCATCTCGCCGAGCCGGCCGGTGTCGGTGCTGCTGATCCAGCCGGACGCCGCGAACGCGGCGCTGTCGCTCTTTCTGACGACGGCGTTGTCGATCTCGACGGCGCCGCCGTTCAAAGTCGACGTCGCGCCGGTCGCGCGTGTGACGCCGGCGAGCTTCGAGCGCCGGTCGGTCGTCATCCTGAACGACGTCACGGCGATCTCGAGTCAGACGGACGCCTCGCTCAAGCGCTTCGTCGAGCAGGGCGGCGGGTTGTTCATCGTCCTTGCCGACCACAGTCCGTGGAGCGGCGGCGAGACGCCGCTCCTGCCCGGCACGCTCGGCGCGCCGGTCGAACGGCTCGTCAACGGAACGAGCGGCACGCTCGGCTTCCTCGACTACAGCCATCCGGTGTTCGACGACTTCAAGGATCCCCGGAACGGGACGTTCACCGACATCCGCTTCTATCAATACCGATCGCTCAATCCGGCCGCGACCGATCGCGTGCTCGCGAGGTTCGACGATGGCGCGGCGGCGCTGGTGGAGCGGCGAGTCGGCAACGGGCGAGTCATCGCCTTCACGGCGACGCTCGATCCGTCATGGACGAATTTCCCGACGCGCCCGATGTTCCCGGTCATCGTGCCCGAGCTGCTGAAGTACCTCGGACACTACGAAGAGCCGTCCGCCTGGTACACGGTCGGCCGCATGCTCGACATCTCCGTACCGCTTGGCGCGATCGTGCGCGAAGGTACCGCCGGCGACACCAAGGACACGACGCGCAAAGCCAGCGCCGTCGTCGTCTCGCCGTCGGGCAAGCAGGACAAGATGGGCGAGGGTGGATCGCCCTCGATCGAGCTTGCCGAGCAAGGGTTCTACTCGATTCGCATGCAGGGGACCGGCGAGCGCCGGCCGTACGAAGTGGCGGTGAATCTCGATCCGGCCGAGTCGGATCTGTCGCCGCTCTCGCCGACGGACTTTCTGGGGTCGGCGACCGGCCGCGCGGCGGTGACGCCGACGGGCCAGTCGCTCGAGCGCCCCGAGATGACCGCGGCGGACATGGAGAAGAAACAGTCGTTCTGGTGGTTCCTCCTGGTCGCGGGCGCGCTCATGTTGCTGGCCGAGGCGGTGCTCGCCAATCGGCTGTCGCGGGGGTTCGGGGCGGGGCTGTTGCAGGCGGAAAAACCGTAGCCTGCTGCCTTTTGCCTCTGACTTCATGAACTTCTTACATTCCCAGACCGTCTTCCTCCCGTCCGGCAGCGTCTCAACGGATGTTAAGCTCTAGGGAATACACACGATAAGAGCAAGGGCGGCGCCTCGAGCCGGCCCGCGAACGGAGATCTCTCATGGCGGAAACGCTCGGCAGCGGCAGAGATCGGCAGGAGCTGGTCAACGTCATCCGGCAGGTTCGCACGCGGTGGCGGACCAAGCTTTTCCTCAGAGGCGGCGTCATCTTCGTTGCCGGCAGCCTGATTGCGCTGATTCTGGCGTCGCTTGGCCTGCAGTCCTACAAGTTCAGCCCCGGCTCCATCCTGACGCTTCGGATCGCGACGATCTCGATCTTCGTACTGCTGCTCGTCGGCTGGCTGCTGCGGCCGCTGCGCCGCCGGGTCACGGATCTCCAGGTCGCGCTGTACGTCGAAGAGCACGAACCGTCGCTCCAGGCGGCGATTCTGAGCGCGGTCGATCTCGGCGCTGTGTCACCCGACGGCCATTCGCGCGACGTGCCGCCCGTCATCATCGAAAAGCTCGTCTCACAAGCGGTTGAGCGCGCGAGGACGATCGGCGGCGGCAAGTCGGTGGGACGCCGGTCGCTGCAGCAGCACGCCATCGCGCTGGCGTCGCTCGCGGGACTCACCGCGCTGCTGCTCGTGGTCGGGCCGGAATTCCTGCGCCAGGGCGCATCGGCGCTGCTCGTACTTGCGAAGAGCCCGGAAGCCGCGAGTCCGTACGCGATTACGGTGCGTCCCGGCGACGTGACGATCCCGAAGGGGTCCGATCAGTCGGTGTCGGCCAAGCTCAGCGGATTCCGCTCGAACGACGTCGCCTTGATGGTGAAGTCCGAGGGCGATGCGAAGTTCGAGAAGAAGCCGCTCGTCACCGCCGGTGATGCGATGACGTTCGAGGGGATGCTCTTCGACGTCAAGAAACCGATCGAGTACTACGTCGAAGCTGACGGCGTCAGGTCGCCGACGTACGCGATGAAGGTCGTCGAGCTGCCGGCCGTCTCGAAGCTCGAGCTCGAGTACGTGTTCCCGGCGTACACGGGAATGCCGCCGCAAAAGGTCGAGGACGGCGGCGACGTCGCGGCCATCAGCGGCACGCAGATCCGCGTCAAGGTGAGCTCGACGATTCCCACGTCGAAGGGGCGGCTCAAGCTCGAGCCGAGCGCGACGGCCGAGCTCGCGTCCCAGCAGGACGGCACGCTCACGGGCAGCTTCACGGTTTCGGCCGACGGCTACTACCACGTGGAGCTCGACGGCGCGCGCGGTGAACACGTGAACGCGTCGCCGAAGTACACGATCGACGTGATCGAGGATCGGGCGCCGTCGGTGTCGTTCGAGAAGCCGCGCCGCGACACGTCGGCGAGCCCGGTCGAAGAAGTCTTCATGCAGGCCAAGGCCGACGACGACTTCGGCGTGAACAAGCTCGATCTCATCTACTCGGTCAACGGCGGGCCGGAGAAGACGGTCCCGTTGTACAGCAAGGGCGCCAAGGCGCTCACCGAAGTCAGCGCCGGCCACACGCTCTACATGGAAGAGCTGGGCGTGAAGCCGGGCGACTTCGTCGCGTACTACGCGAAGGCCCAGGACAACGACACCGTTCGCGGGCCGAAGTCGACGACGAGCGACATCTACTTCGTACAGATCCGCCCGTTCAACCAGAACTTCCGCCAGGCGCAGTCGCAAGCCGGACGCGGCGGCGGCGGCGGCGGCGGCCGGAACAACGAGCCGGGGGCGCTCTCGGAGCGCGAGAAGCAGATCATCTCGGCGACGTTCAACGTCGAGCGCGATCGTCCGAAGACGACCGCGGACAAGTTCAAGGAAGACACCGTCTTCATCGGCCTCGCGCAGGCGAAGCTGCGTGAAGAGGTGGACGAGCTCGTGCAGCAGATGCGCGACCGGCTGGGCAGCGCGGACGAGAACATCCGCAAGATTGCGGACCTCCTCCCGAAGGCTTCGGACGAGATGAAGGCGGCCGAGGATCTGCTGAAGGCGCAGAAGACCAAGGACGCGCGCGCGCCGGAGCAGCGGGCGCTGAAATTCCTGCAGGAAGCCGAGCAGTTGTACGAGCTGGAGGTGCGTCAGGGCGGTGGAGGCGGCGGCGGGGGCGGCGGCAACAGCCAGCTGGCCCAGGAGCTCGCCGATCTCTTCCAGCTGCAGCTCGACCGCATGGCCAACCAGTACGAGACGCAGCAGCGCGCGCAGCAGCAGTCGAACGACCAGCAGGTCGACGAGGTGGCGGAGCGCCTGCGCGAGCTGGCCAAGCGGCTGCTCGCTCAGCAGGAGCGTGAACGCAACGCGCGCGGTCAGCAACAGGCCGGCGGCAGCGGCGGCTCAGGCATGCGTTCGCTGGCCGACGAGATGGAGCAGGCGGCCAGACAGCTCGAGCAGCTCCGTCGCGATCAGGAGCGGCAGGGGCAGCAGCGTCAGGATCTCGCGGAAGCCGAGCAGCGCCTGAGACAGGCCGCCGACGCGGCACGCCGCGCGGCCGCCAACAACACCGCGAGCGGCGCGCAGACGCAGCAGGCGCTCCAGAGTCTTCAGGACGCGCAGCGGCTGCTGCAGCAGAGCCAGTCGGCGAACACCGGGCAGACGGTGCGCGACCTCGAGCGGCAGGCTGGCGAGCTGGTGAAGCAGCAGCGCGACGTCGCCAACCAGGTGCAGGGGCTGGATCAGGCCGGGGCGCAGCGCGACGAGCGCATGAAGCAGATCGCCCAGACCAAGGACGAGATGAAGGGCAAGGTCAACGATCTCGAGCAGCAGCTCCAGAACCAGGCGCGGCAGTCGCTCTCGAGCAATCAGCGCGACGCGGCGCGAAAGCTTCAGGAAGCCTCCGGCACGATCCGCGACCAGATGATCAAGGAAAAGATCGAGTACTCGAAGGGCGCGATGGCGAGCGGCAGCGAGTATTCGAAGCCGATTGAGTCCGAGATCGGCGCCAACCTCGACGCCGTGCGTCAGAAGATCGGCGATGCGGCCGGCGCCGCAACGCAGGCGCAGCAAGGGCAGGGGCTGAACCGGGCGCTCGGACAGGCGCGCGAGCTCACGCGCGGCATGCAGACGCTCAACGATCAGATGCAGCAGCAGCTCGGACAGCAGGGCCAAGGCCAGGGTCAGGGTCAGCAGCAAGGCCAGGGTCAGCAGCAAGGTCAGGGTCAAGGCCAGGGCCAGGGTCAGCAACCGGGTCAGGGTCAAGGACAGGGTCAGGGTCAGCAACAGGGTCAAGGTCAGGGACAACAGGGACAAGGCCAAGGTCAGGGTCAGGGACAAGGTCAGGGACAAGGCCAAGGTCAGGGTCAAGGCCAAGGCCAGGGTCAGGGTGGAGCCGGTGGTCAGGGTCAGCAGGGCCAGCAGCGTCTCGGTCAGCAGGGTCAGCAGCCTGGACAGCAGGGTCAGGGCCAAGGTCAGGGCGTCACCCGGGGCAACGGCCAGCCGCTTGGCACCTTCACGGGCACGCCGGCCTCGCCGGGCAGCTCGTCGAGCGGCGATGCGCGTCCCGGCCTCAACGGCGGCGACGTCCGTCAATGGCGCAACACCGCGCGGCAGCTCGCGCAGGACGCCGGCGAGTTCCGGCGCACGCTGCAGTCGGCTGGTATGACCGGCAAGGATCTGCAGTCGGTCGACGAGGTCGTCAAGGCGCTTCGCGCGATGGACAGCGACAAGCTCGGTGAGAATCCGCTGGGCCTGCAGCAGCTCTACGCGACGGCGCTCGACAAGATGAAGAAGCTCGAGTACGACCTGCGCAAGCGCACCGACACCGCGAACGATCAACTCTACATCTCGGGGTCCGAGGACATTCCGAAGCTGTGGGAGTCGATCATTCAGCAGTACTACCGGAACCTCAGCAAGAAGGGTGGCAAGTAAAGTACTTCTGACTCGGGCGAGCGGCTCCCGCCGCTCGCCCGAGTGGCGTCTAAGGCGAGAAGTACGCTGGAGAAGAGCCGGGAAGTACGTTGAAGAAAAACCGGGAAGTACGGCTGCCAAGAACTCAGAAGTACTAAGACCTTACTTGTCCTCTCGGCTTGAGCGCTTTGGACGCTCTAGATCCGGCAAGTTCCCGTCGGCATCCTCCGGATCCCGCGCTTCGGCACGCTCCTCAATCACGATCTGCACTGCGCGCCGCTTGTCTTCGTTCAGCAAATCGTAGAACGCGCCGGACGCCGCGGGCCCGATCGACGCGCGGTGTTTCCTGGTAAACACACGGCGGATCAGGATACCCATGAGGACGATGTACACGAGCAGGGCGACGATGCCGATGGGAGTCACTTTCTTCTTATAGCCCTCTTGACCAGCTCCTGAAACGTTCCGCCCTCTCCGGGCACCGCGAAGATGGCTGGCGTCGCTGAGGTTTTGTTGAAATTGCTCAGGTCATTGTCGATGCGGGCCGAGCCCGTGAGCTGCGCCACTCTGAAGATCACGCTGAAACGTCCGGTCATGGTGGTGTTGTCGGTGGTCGTCGCCTCCCAATCCACCAGCGTCACGTCGATGACGACGCCGACGTCGACGAAGATCGTGAACGTCCCCGACAGATCGAGATGGCCCGTCGGGCGAATCGATCCCGTCACCGGGGCCGGAGCGTCGCCCAGGTTGGACGTTCCGCTCACGGTGTCGCGGGTCTGCGTGAATCCCATGGTCAGGACGAACGAGTTTCCGGTCCCGAACTCGCTGCAGAAATCCAGCAGCTGAAAGTCGCCGTCGGCCGTGCACCTCGTGACGCGGTGGCTGCCGTTCCAGCGGCCTTGATAGTCGGGCACGACTCGCAGCCGCTGCGTCGCGCGCAATCCTTGGTACGTGCCGGTGATCGTCGCCTCGCCGGAGCCGGCCCCGGTCACGCGTCCGGTGCCGTCGACCGACGCGACCGCCTGATTGTCGGTGCTCCACGTGCCCTGGACGGTGTTCGTCGTGCCGTTGTCGAACGTGGCTCGCAAGCTGAACGTGTCCGTGGCCCGCAGCTTCAGCACGTCGCTCGTGGCGACGATGGTGATGCCCGTCGGATTGGCCGTGGGAGCCGGCGAGCCTCCACCGCCACCGCCGCAACCCGCGGCGACAATCAACAGCAACATCGCGAAGGCATGGGTCCGCATGGCGGAGAGATGTTACACAAGAAAGATGACAAGTAACCTGAAGTACTTCATCTATCGCTGAAGTACTGGAGCTGACGCTGAAGTACTTGAGCTGACGTGGAAGTACTCTAGCTGACGCTGAAGTACTTTATCGGCGATCCGGAGAGTTAACGATCGACAAGCCGCACGAGCGCTTTTTCGACCACGCCGTCGATCGCCCCGGTCGAGGCCGTGAAGTGGTTCGCGATCATCGAGAAGACGATCTTCTCGCCCGACTTCGTTTCCGCAAATCCTGAGAGGGATCGCACGTTCGCGATCGTGCCCGTCTTGGCCTGCACCCGCCCGTTCAGGATCGAGTCCTTCATCCGCGATTCGAGCGTGCCGTCGTGGCCGCCGACCGGGAGCAGGGCGAGAAACCGCCCGCGCAGGCGTTCGTCCTGCCACACGTGTTTCAGGATCGCGACGATCGCGTCGGCCGTGACGTAGTTGTATCGCGAGAGACCCGAGCCGTCGTACATGACGATGGCATCGGCGGGCACGTCCCACTTGGTGAGCGTCTCGCGCACGGCCTGCCGTCCGCTGTTCGTGGATCCGATTCCGCCCGCCGCCCGCCCGATGGTTTTGAGCAGCATCTC
>Ga0111538_10013659_pt1 | contig 10711 bp, 8 predicted proteins | sample SoiMethybrSBSTD1_FD_79669 | JGI IMG/M metagenome (GOLD analysis project Ga0111538, IMG submission 79669) | Bulk soil microbial communities from a Populus tree surrounding site in Tennessee, USA - Soil MetaG P. TD hybrid SBSTD1 (version 2)... | ecosystem: Environmental > Terrestrial > Soil > Tree... | reverse complement strand
GACCCCTACGTGCCCAACGTGCCCTACGTGGTGTAAAGCTCTTTCGACACGCCGATGCCGCGCACGTGCGGACTCGAGCTGGCAATACTCAAAAGCCTTCCAGCACGTAGGGCACGTAGGATTCTTGGGGAAGATCAGGACATTGAGTGTTTTGAGCTTCCCCAGACCCCTACGTGCCCAACGTGCCCTACGTGGTGTAAAGCTCTTTCGACACGCCGATGCCGCGCCCGTGCGGACTCGAGCTGGCAATACTCAAAAAGCCTTCCACCACGTAGAGCACGTAGGGCACGTAGGATTCTTGGGGAAGATCAGGACATTGAGTGTTTTGATCTTCCCCAAACCCCTACGTGCCCAACGTGCCCTACGTGGTGTAAAGCTCTTCGACACGCGTATATTGAGGGACATGCGGATTCGAGCTGGCATTCTCGCACTCGTGATCCTGTCGAGCGGCTCCGCGCTGTACGGACAGCCGTGCATCAAGTTCATCGCGACCGCGTCGTGCGCCGTCGCGAAAGGCCTTACAGTCCCCGTCGATCGGCAGTTGTCGAAACCATTGCAACCTCCGCTCGTTTCGAAGATTCGGCCGTCGTCGCAAGCGCCGGCGCCGATTGACTGCGCGATGTTGAAACCTGCGCCGCCGGCGCGAGACAACATGCCCGTGATCGCGCCGTCGAAGGACGTGAATTTCGCCGCACGCGTGATCGAAGTGCCGAGCTGTCGGAAATAGTCACAAAAGCCTTACACCACGAAGAGCACGTAGGGGCACGTAGGATTTGGGGGAAGATCAAGACATTGAGTGTTTTGATCTTTCCAAAAATCCCTACGTGCCCCAACGTGCCCCACGTGGTGGAAGGCTTTTCGACAGGGACTTCTCGACGAGAATCTTTCCCTAAATCCCTACGTGCCCAACGTGCCCTACGTGGTGTAAAGCTTTTTCGACAGCTACTTCTCGACGAGAATCTTTCCCCGCAGCAGCGAGTCCAGCGTTTCCCCGAGTTCCTTGCCGTTGGCGGCTTCGAGGACGTAGCCGCCGGCGTCGCGCACGCCCGTGAAGCGGCTGGCCTCGATGTCGAACGCCACGAAGTAGATGGACGCACGCTCGTCGTAGGGCCGGAGGCCCATGACCTTCGTCACGTCCTCCGGCTCGAACCCGTCGGTGTTCTCGCCGTCCGTGATCACGACGAGGTGGCGCCTGGCGAGGCCCGTCTTGTCGAGCTGATGTTTCGCGCAGATCATCGCGCCGCCGATCGGCGTGCCGCCGCCCGGCGTCATGCGCGAGACGGCTGCCGCCGCGCGCTCGCGATCGGGCGTGCCCATCGCGATCACCTCCCGGCAGTCGGGATGGTTGGAGCGGCTGCTGAACTCGAAGACCCCGAGGACGACGGACTCTCCGGTGTGATCCGCGGCGTAGCGCACGAACTGGTCCACGACGTTCAGCGCGGCCTCGCGCGCAATCGAGATCTTCGACGGGCCGCGGCGTCCGGCCGCAGGCTTCTCCATGCTGCCCGACGTGTCGATCAGCACGGCGGCCGCGAGGCCGTCACGCGGCGCCTGCGTGCCGGCCTGCGGCGCCAGCTCCTGGTCAATCGACCGCTGGTCGGCGGAGAGCCCCGAGGGAGATCCCGAGGCACTCGTGCTGCTGGTGGACTCCGCAGGTGAAGACGATCCGCGGCGGCGCTCGACGATCCGGCCGATCGCGACGAGCACGCCGACGATCACGAGGAGCGTCCCGATGCGTTTCACGCGGCCTCGGTGCGGACGACGCCGTCCTTCGCGGCAATGCGGCGCGCGGCCGCGGCGCCGGATTCCAGCGCGCCTTCCATGTAGCCCATGAACCCGTAGCTCGTGTGCTCCCCCGCGAACTGCAGCCGTCCGATGCCGCCGCGCAGCGTCGGTCCCTGCGTCGTCACCTGTCCGGGCGCGGGGAAGCTGTACGACCCCTTGCTCCATGGATCCGACGGCCAGTCCATGAACCGGGACTTGACGTAGTTCGCGCGGATGCCGCGATAGACCTTCTCGAGCGCGGCCAGGTAGTTCTCCGTCCGCTGGGCAGGCGCCCACCCGCGGGTCTCGTCCGACGCGTTCGCGCCGGAGAACGCGACCATGGCGGCGCCGGGACCGGGCTGTCCATCGGTGGCGTCCCAGGTGAGGTGCACTGGTCCGTCGGTGAACGAATCGGGCGCCAGCTCGGCCGTTTTCCAGAAGCGGCCCTTCAGGCCGATCAGGAACTTCACGTTCGAGCCCATCTGCGGCGGCAGATCGCGCGGCAGCATCGGATCGAAGGCGATGCGGTTCCAGGTGGACGGCGGCGCCGTCATCAGCACGTGATCGGCCTCGAGCACTTTACCGTCGGCGAGCGTCACGCGCGCACTCGTGTCGGTCACCGTCACGCGACGCACCGGCATCCGCAGCAGCACTTTCGCGACGCCGACCGCGGTACGAAGCTTCTCGGCCAGCCGCTGATTGCCGCCCTTGCAGCGGTTCGTCTCGCTGTCCGTCCAGTACTTCTCGAGGCCGCCGCCCTTGACCATCGCCAGGTTGCCGAGATAACTCTGCCACTCCGTGATGACGCCGTTGTCGGCGGCCATCATCGCGTGGAGGCCGTCCTTGCAGAGCTGTGACGCGCCGAGCCCGTTGATCCAGGCGCCCAGCGTCCGCTTGTCGAGCGCCTCGGCGTTCGGCGTCCGCCACGGCTCGAAGGCGTCGGTGACCTTCGCCGCGTCCGGCACGATCAGGTCGAAGGCCTTTTCCATCTCTTCCCAGAGCTGCTCGGATTCCTTCTCCGTGAGGCGCCGTCCGTTCAATCGAATCGGCGATTCGAGATCTTCCTCGGTGACGTCGAGCAGATCGAGGTTGAACTGCTTCGCGTAGGCCAGCCACGTCGGGTGGTTCGATCCGATCAGCTCGCCGCCGCCTTCGACGTTCTTGTTCGGCACGATGTCGCTGAAGCTGATCACTCGTCCGCCGACGCGATTGCGTGCCTCGACGACGGTGACGTCGTAGCCGACCTTGCCCAGCTCATACGCAGCCGCCAGACCGCTGAAGCCGGCGCCGACGACGATCACGCGCCGCGACTGCGCGCTGACCGGCCGCGACAGAAACCGCTCGCTCAGCAGCACACCCGCGGCCGCCGCGAGCGACTGCTGGATCATCTCGCGCCGCGTCGGACCGTCGTCACGCCCATAGCGGCGATGTAGCTTCCCAAACAGCGTCGGCATTCGAGACTCCTGCTATTCGATCGTGAACCACTGCACTTCGACGCGGCGGTTCATCGCCGAATCGGTGCCCGCGGGTTCTTCCCAGCCGCGCCCGACCACGTCGAGGCGTTTCGGATCAACCCCGTACTTTTCGATCAGCAGGCGGCGGATCTCGCCCGCGCGGTTCTTGCTGAGCTCCATCGCGCGGAGCGCCTGGGTCCGCACGTACGCTTCACCGCCCTGCTTGCGGAACTGCTCCACCGCGGCGTTGTCCACGTGACCGCGCAGCAGCAGCGTGGACCCCGGGCTGACCTGCAGCAGCTTCTTGATCGCCTCGAGGTTCTTCACGTTGTCCTGATTCCCGAGATCGAGCTCCGAGCGGTTGGGCTCGAACAGGAACCGGATGTCCTTGCTCAGCAGCGGACTGGTTTCGAGCGACGCCGTCGCGCCGAGACGAATCGGCGCGATGGCGATCTTCTGCTCCTTGAACAGCCCTGACTTCTCCGCCGCCGCCAGACCGGCCGCGTACGCGAACTTCGAGGGGTCTGGTGGATCCTTGATGAGATCGCTGCCGTAGGCGAGCACTGCGGACTGATAGATGCCGCCGAAGCTGCCGGCCTCGTCGATCGCGCCGGAAAAGAACGCCTGGTTCTCGGGCAGGTTCGACAAGTGCACGCGCGAGAGCTCTTCCTTCGCCTCGTCCCGCGTCCACTTGAAGGCGCGTCCGACCAGGTCGTAGTACTGATCCGGGTGATCGCGCACCATGCGGTTGCCCTCGAGCAGGCCCTGCACGATCGCATCGACCATCTTGGGATTCTGTTCGGCAAATCCGCGATGCAGGATCAGCACGTCGGCGACGATCAACAAGTTGCGATTCGTCGTCAGCAACTGCGCCTGGCCGCCGCTCTTCGAGACGACCTCGGAAAGCTTCGGCTCCCACGTCATGCACCCCGCCAGCCGGTGCTTGCCGGATTTCAAATCGGCGAGGAAGAGATCACCTGCGCCGAACCCGTCTTCGGTGTAGACGAGGTTGAGCTTGTCCGGATCCGGCGTCGCGTCCAGGCTCGCCAGCGGGTGAATCGCGAGCCCGGCCTCCTGCGCGAGGTACCGGATGAAGAAATCGACCTCGGTGAACTGCGCCGTCGCGATCGTCTGGCCCTTCAGCGCGTTGATCCGCTTGATGTCGCTGCGGACGACGAGTCCGTCGGCGCCGCGCGAGAACCCGATCTGCGCCGGCACGACGGCGTGCAGCTGGCGCCCGTACGCCGCCAGCACGTCCACCGTGGTCACGGATCCGGCGATCTTGCCCTCGTTCAGCTCGGACCAGTTCTCGTCCTCGCTGACGGTGAGCTTCACCTTGAAGCCGCCGTTCTTGAAGAACACGGAGTTTTCGTTCGGCTCCAGCCCGCCGTTGGCCGCAATCAACCCGGCGTACCCCGCGTACTCGCTGATCTCGATCGGAACGATGTTGTCCTTGATCGTGACGGCGCCCGGAGGCGAGAGCTTCGGCACCTCCACCTGGACGTCGACGACCTCGGGCGTACCCGCGGCATCGGCCTTGTCGGCGGCATCGGCGCCGCCGCTCTGATTTCGGCGAACCAGATACACGCCGAACGCGACGAGCCCGATGATCAACAGCAGCGAGACGAACTTGCCGAGCGGTGTGAACCTCGGCGACGACGCGTTGTCGGTCATCGGTCAGGCCCCATTTCTTTCGCAGGCGTCTCCGGCGCCGGCGTGGCCGTCGGGGACGCTGCCTGAATGCCCTGGCTCGCGAGGAACTCGGCAAGCGCCGCCTGTTCCAGCGCTTTCCGCTCGCCTTCTTTTTCCTGCACGGCTTCGACGTCAACCATGTCGCGCGCGACGCGCGCCTTGCCCGCCGACACCTCGTAGCGCTTCTGCAGCACTTCCTCGACGGTCTTCATCGTGTCGCCCAGGTCGCCGACCTTGAAGGCCACGCTCGAGAGCGCCGTCGCAGCTTCGGCTTCGGCCTCTTTGATCTTCACCTGCGAGAGCTGCTTCTCGAGGCGGCGGATCTTCTCCTGGAATTCGTGCTGCGCGACTTTGGCCTGGCGCAGGTTGAGCTGGTAGGCCTCGTCGGTTTCCTTCAGCTCGCTGGTGTCGTTCCCGAGATCGGCTTTGAGTTCCTGGAGCTCGCGCGCGAGCGTGCCGGCCAGCTCGAGGTTGCCGGCGGCGTGGTTCGCGAGGATCCGGCGCTCGAGGTCCTTCGCCTTCGTCGCTTTCATCGAGACCTGGCTGCGCAGCCGCTCCGCCACGCCGGCCATCTTCGCCAGCGCGAGGTTGTACTGCGTCATCTTGGTGCGGAAGTCCTGGCGGGCCGCTTCCATCAGCGCCTCGGGATTCGCTTCTTCCAACCCGCTGATGAACAGCCCGAAGAATCCCCGCAGCAATCGTCCAATGCGCGCGAACATCGTTATCCTCCGCTCTCGTTCAGAGTTCAGAGTTCACAGTTCAGAGTCCGAAGTTGCCGGCGCCCTATACGCTACACGAATCTCCGTAAGGCATCGAGGCGCGTTTCCAGCTCCTCCGGCGACAGCTCGCGGAATCGCGGAGGCAGGAAACGCACGTCGGTGCACTCCTTCACGGCCACGAGATCCATGTACTCGAGCTTGCGCGTGTGAGGGCTGGGGCGGACGTCCTTTAGCACATTGGCGAGTTCTTCCTGTAAAGGACGTGCGGACGCCCCGGCAAGTTCATGGGTGCGCAGCGCGCGCACGAGCACGCCTTCCAGTTCGTGGCCGCCCAGTCCCGCCACGTCGTCGAGCGGCGGCAAGTCGGCTTCGGTCATCGGAAACTTGAGCTTGCGCGCGATGGCCAGCAGCAGCGCCCGCCGCTCTGCGGCGGTCTCCGGCGGGAACAGCGGAATGTGCACGTCCAGCCGGCCTTGACGCTTGAGATCCACTTCGAGCAGATCGGGACGCGAGGTGGCGAATACCCAGATGATGCGTCCGCGGTTGCGCGTATCCGACATCTCTTTCGCGAGCATCGAGTAGACGCGGCCCGAGAGACCGCTGTCGCCGTCGCCGCCGTCGCGGCGTCCGGCCGCCTGATCGGCCTCGTCCACGAAGACGACCACCTGCCCGAGCGCGCGAAGCACCGCAAAGATCTTCTCGAGGTTGCCTTCCGTCGCGCCGACCCAGCGATCGCGGAAGTTCTTGAACACCACGCACGGAATGCCCAGCTCGCCGGCCCAGCACTGCACGAGAAACGTCTTGCCGGTGCCGATGCGGCCCGCGATGAGGTAGCCCATCGGCAGCGCGCGCAGCACGCCGCGCTTGAGCAGCGTGCTGTCTTCGCGCAGCCACGCCTTGACGGCGTCGAGTCCGGCCACCTCGTCGAGCGTGAATGGCGACTCGATGAACTCGAGCAGATCGCGGCACTCGCGCTCGATGATGTCCTTCTTCATGCCGGCGAGCCATGCCGCCGTGATCCGCTTGCCGTTGCGCAGCGCCAACGCAATGGCCGTGCGCGCGCCGACGCGGCTCAAGCCGGCCAGCCGCGCGCCCAGCACGTCGAGCGTCACGTCGGATTGCTCCGCGAGCGCCGGGAACTCCGAAGCCGCGAGCGCCTGCACGTAGCTCACCATCTCGGCTTCGCCAGGCAGCGGCAGATGCAGGGACGCCGCATGCGGGTTCTCGACGACGAGCTGATTGAGATCGGTCAGCCCTTCGCTGACGAGGACCGTCACGATGTTCGCCTGCGCAATGGCCGGATCGTTCGCCCAGCCCAGCACCTTCACGACATTCGCCGCAAACGGTCCGCCCAGTTGCAGCGCGTCGCCGCGCGGGACGACGAACGTCGCGAACTCGATGACCACCGCGATGCGCCCGGGCGCGCGCTTCCGATCGCCAATCGCCTGCAGGTTCAGCGTCCTGAGCAGGTAGCGATCGATCAGCTCCAGCGCGGATCCGGGATCGCGCAGGAGCGACATCGTCTCGGCCTTCGACCCCAGCGCCTGCTCGAGCCAGTCGGACCAGTCCTGGCTGCCTCGCGTGGCACGCACCCCGCGGCTGCGGTCGTAGTGCAGCACGACGTCGTAGGACGCGAACATGACCTCGTCCAGGAACGCCGGCAGCGACAGCAGCTTGCCGTTGCCCGGGAGCACGTCGAACACGTTGCCGTGCAGGAGAAACTGCGCGGCCGATCCTGAACGGAACAGATCGCGCATCTCGACCGCCCAGGCGGGCAGCTCGGCCGTCATTGACTCTCCTTGGCGCGCGGGTTCAGCACCGGGGGCGGCGCATCGGTCAGCAGGTCCTCCATCGATCCGAGCACCTGCTGCTGATCGCGGATCCACTGCGACGTCGATCCGAGCGTGGCGGTGATCGCGTCGATGCGCTGCGAGAGCGACTCGGGATCGGTCGAGAGCGCCGCCTGCTCCCGGATGAGCTCGACCTGCTGCTCGATGCGGTTCTGCTCGGCGGTGATGAAGTCGCGCTTTCGCTGGGCCTCACGCCGCCGCGCGAGGCGCTGGTCGAGGATCTCGAGCTGGGCGCTGAGGCTGCGCTTGAGGTCCGCGTCGATCGACGGATCGTTCAGCTGACGCTCGAGCGCGGCGCGCCGCGCTGCGGGGTCCTGGCGCCCGGCGTCCTTCGGATCGGCCAGCACCTCGTCGATCGCGTGCCGCGCCAGCAGCAGCTTCAGATACATCCACGAGAGGCGGTTCAACCCTTCGCTCTGCGCGTCGAGGCCCGTCGTGTCGATGCCGGCCGTCTGCCGCTGCAGGTCGAGAATCGATCGGCAGCGCGCCGTGAACGACACGTAACACTCGCGGTCGCTGCTGCTCAGCTTCGCGATCGCATCGAGCAGGCGGCGATCCTCGTCCGACGGCTCGCTCGACAGGTGCGCGGCGGCCACCGTCCGCTGGAATCGCGCGTTGGTGGACAACAGGAACAAGTACCCCAGCTCGAGACCCGCGCCGACCACCCAGAAGCCCGGATTGATCACGCCGAGCAGCCCGGCGGCCGCGACGCCGACCCAGTTCGGCGCGACGAACATGCCGAAGGGTCGGGCGTTGAACGCGGCGGCGACGTAGTCGAAGAATCCTGGTTTCGCGGCCATTCAGTCCGAGAACTCTTTCGCCAGCTCGACGAACTCGCCGTCGGGCGCAAGCTCGCGATACTGCCGCCAGTGCGGCTTGGCTTCGGGGGAGCGGCCGAGCTTCTCGAGGGTCACGGCCAGATAAAAGTGCGCCTCAGGATACGCGGGATTGATGGCCAGCGCCTCCGTATAGGCCGCCACGGCCTCCAGGTAGCGCGCCAGGTCGTGATGGATGTTGCCGAGGTTGAAGTAGGCCTCGAAGCACTCGGCATCCACGCGGATCGCCTTCTCGTAGAGCGCCTCGGCCTCGACGAGCTCGTCGCGCTCGTAGTGAATGTTCGCCAGATTCACGATCGCCGGCACGAGCTGGGGATCGAACAGCGCGGCGCGGCGATACGACGCCGCCGCCGCATCCAGATCACGCTCCTCGCCGTCGTCCAGCGCCGCGCCTTCCAAGAAATACTTCGCGGCCAGCGCATGGTTGGCCGCCGCGATCTGCTGCGTGCGCTCGTGCGCGAACAGCGTCATCTCGGCGGGCGGCGCCGACGGCAGCGAGACGACGCGCGCCGGCGCGCGCTCGGCGCGCGAAGGCTGGAAATCGAAGGCGAGCTGGCCGTCGCGCTCGGACACCATCCCGCGCAGCACGGCGTGAAGGGGCGCGCCGTCGCGGATCGCCGTCGCGGCCTGACGGACGACGTGCAGATCCGAAAACGAATAGCGGCCCGCGGCCGGCCGCACGAGACCCCACTTCTCGAGGTAGCGCAGGTGATCGTCGCGCAGCTGCGGATACATGCCGCGCAGATCGCGCGCCGAGTAGTACTGATCGCGCAGCGTCTCCAGATCCGGCAGCCCCGCCTCGCGGCACAGATCGCCTTCGCTCAGCACGAGATGCACGTGCGACGGCACCGGCTTCTCCATCGCCGCCGAAACGACGACGGTGGTGCGCGGCGTGAGATCGCTGCTGAAGGTGCCGCCCAGCCGCTCGACCAGGACGCGCGCATCCCGCTTCGAGAGCACGCTCAGGCGCCCCAGCAGCGCGACATGCTGTCCGGCCAGTGGACGATCGACGGAAGGACTCGCCACGACGTTCGTGTTGCCAACGATGAATCGAGGTACGCGCGAAGTCAATAGCATCCACGCGTATGATTTCCCCATGATCCTGGCCGGCGATGTCGGAGGGACGAAAACGCTGCTCGGTTTGTTCCGGCCGCAGGGCGATCGGCCGATGCCGGCGGTGCGGCGCGAGTACGCCACGCTCGACTTCGACAGCCTCGACGATCTCGTGCAGACGTTCCTCGACGAGACGGGCAGCCGCGACATCGATGCCGTGTGTCTGGGAATTGCCGGACCGGTCACGGGACTCATCGCCCGCCTGACCAACGTGCCGTGGCTCGCCGACGCGTCGCCGATTGCGGAGCGGCTCGATCGTCCGACCGCGCTCATCAACGATCTCGAAGCGCTCGCCTACTCCGTGCCCGAGCTCGAACCCGAAGAGCTGTGCCGGCTCCAGGAAGGCGTGCCGGTTCCCACTGGAAACGCGGCGCTCATCGCGGCCGGCACGGGTCTGGGCCAGGCGTTGATGCACAACCTCGCCGGCCGGTTCGTGCCGTCCGCGTCCGAAGGCGGCCACGCGGACTTTGCCGCCCGCACGCCGCGCGAACTGGCGCTCGTCGAGGAACTGCGGCGCACATACGGACGCGTCGAGGTCGAGCGCGTGCTCTCCGGCCCCGGGCTCGTCAACATCTTCCGGTTTACCCACGGCACGGACAACGTCCGCCGCGCGTGCCGGGCGATCGGACCGGACGTCGATCCGCACGATCTGCCGGCGGCCGTCAGCGAGTGCGCGCTGCAGGGGCGGTGCGAGCAGTGCGTGGAAGCGCTGGACATGTTCGTCGAGGCGTACGGCGCCGAGGCCGGCAATCTGGCCCTCCGGGCGGTGGCTACGGCCGGCATCTATGTCGGCGGCGGCATCGCGCCGAAAATACTTCCAGCATTCGAAACAGGGGCGTTCATCGACGCGTTCCGGGAGAAAGAGCCCATGGTCGATTTGCTGCGCACGATTCCGGTGCACGTGATTCTGAATCCGGCGGCCGGGTTGCTCGGCGCGGCCGTGCGCGGCGTGGCGCTGGGCCGTGAAGACGCTGGCTGATACGATCCCGCACACAAGGAGTTCGACAATGTCCCGTCGTCTGTTGTGGTCGTTCCTTCTCGCTCTGGTCGCGGTCGTGAGCGTCGCCGGACGCGCACCGCAGGCGCCGCCGCTCGCCGATCTGAAAACCACGGCCGAAGCGTCCGGCTTCAAGTCCACCTCGACGTACGACGACGTCATCAAGTGCGTGAACGCGGTGGTGGCCGCCGCGCCGTCGATGATGCACTGGACGGCGATGGGCAAGACGGCCGAAGGCCGCACGATGCCGCTCGTGGTGGTGAGCCCCGAGCTGAAAGACGCGACG
>Ga0111538_10013658_pt1 | contig 10711 bp, 10 predicted proteins | sample SoiMethybrSBSTD1_FD_79669 | JGI IMG/M metagenome (GOLD analysis project Ga0111538, IMG submission 79669) | Bulk soil microbial communities from a Populus tree surrounding site in Tennessee, USA - Soil MetaG P. TD hybrid SBSTD1 (version 2)... | ecosystem: Environmental > Terrestrial > Soil >... | reverse complement strand
CCGATGTACGGATAGCGTACGCATTGTAGCCGCGTCCGGTTCCCACGGTGCCCGCCCGTGTTCTTCCATAACCCAGAAAGACGGTCACGGACTGATCGGCATGTCCGGGCATGATCCAGACAGGCCCTTTGACCGAGCGGCCCTCATGCTGAAGTTCGATCACCATGGTGTTGTCCAGGCCCAGTTGCGCCGCCGTCGCCGGGCTCATCTGAACGACGTTGTCCCACGACACTTTCGAAAGAGCTTTTGGAAGCTCCTGCAGCCAGCTGTTATTCGCAAAACGCCCGTCGAAAACAGTGGGATCCGGGCGGAAGACCACTTCCATGCCGGCCGGCGCTGGCGGGACTTCGACATCCGACGAGCCGAGGCGTGCAGGGCCGGGACGATTGGGCGGAATCGGTATACCGATGAAGCCGTCGTGCAATCTTCCCCGCCACCACGTCTGGAAGTCGGTGTCCGCCTGAAAACTTTGCTGCCAATGGGACTGAACGATTTCGTAAGCGGTTTGCTTCGGTTCACCGAGCAACGCGCTGACCACTTCCGACGCAGTTTTCCCGCCATAGAGAGGATCGATCAAGGGTTGGATAATCGACGGGTTGGCGTCGAACGCTCGCAAGTCTCCCCACGCTTCCAGATAGTGCGCTTCGGGTATGTGCCAGTTGCACGCCTCTGACGTTTCATCGTCATACATCGAAAGGTGTATTCGCAGGCCTACGTTCTGCAGATGCTTTCGGAACTCGAGATCTGCAGGCGTGCCGTAGACAGGATTGCCTCCCAGGATGACAAGGGTGTCGACTTCTCGGGCGGCCATAGCCGTCACGAGCTCTCGGAGAGACGCCATGTGGGCGACGGGAACAGGTTCCACTGGGGAGTCGTACAGCACCGTTTGATTCACGTTTCCCAGAGCGGCATTGATCAGATGGGCAAGGATGTGAACTTCAACCGGCTGCCATCCGCCGACGATAACAAGCGAATCTCCACGATGCGAGCGAAGATCCTTGACGACTGCTTCAATCCACTGCCTGTTCGCGCCCGAAACGTTGACTTCGAACGGCTTGTTCTCAACGCCAAGCTGAATCGCTCTCGCCAGCGCCGGAATATCGGACGATCGCACGGCGACCTTATGGTCAGCCATGGCGCCTGTAAGCGATGGAGCGCTTTCCAAAACGTAGAGCCGGTTCATGGCCGCGCCACCCGAAGGGGGCCGACGCCTTCGGGTGAATTGTTTTGTGTAGCGAAGATTGCCCGGGATTGTCGTGAGAAAGTCCGCATCAAGAGAGACAACCACCGAAGCTTTTTCAAAGTCGTAGCTTGTTGTGACAGCCCGACCAAAGAGCTTCTTCGCGGCGTCGTGTTCGCTGTCGAACGATGTCGGCTCGTACTGATGCCACTTCGCCGCTGGATACGCTTTCAGAAGCCGGTCGATTTGAGCACTTAACGTCGGCGACGTGACCGTCTCCGTGAGGACGTGCAGGCCTTTGCCTTTGGCGGCCTGCTTTTCCTTCATTTCTGCCGCGACAACATCAGCAAAGGCTTCCCATGTAGACGTGCTTCCATCGTGTCTTAGGGATTGGGAGCGATCGGGATCGTACAAAGTCAAAACCGAGGCTTGCGCGTAAGCATCTGTGGCCCCGAGACTCGCGGAGTGTTGCGGATTACCTTCGACTTTTGTTGGTCGTCCCTGATGGCTTTCGGCAAGAAGCCCGACGCCGTAGCCGCGCACCGGCATCGTTGTGGCGAAATAGAGGGGCTTGCCGGGTATGGCCTCTTCCGGCGGGCGGACATACGGGACGATTTTTTCGGAATCCGTCGGCGTGCACGCCGTTAAGCCTCCAAGACCGAACGATGCAGCCATCAACGTCAGGAATTGCCTGCGGTCGACACTGTTTCGATACAGCAGATTTGCCTGCGGGAATTCGTTTTCAATGAATTCCTGGAAACTCGGAGAGCCGGCCAACTCTTCAAGGCTTTGCCAGCGAGTTGGAGTGTTTGTGTTTTTGTTACTCAAGAAATCCCATTCACCCTATCGATGACATATCGAACAATTCGTGAGCTTCTGCGGAGAGTCAATTTTGTACGTCTTCCTGAGTTGCTCTCCCAGTGCGCGTTGATCCGACGGTGGCGGCGCATGCATCGCAAAAATTTGATCGCGCGGTCGAAGGTAGGGAGTCGGATCCCGGTGGCACTCGAGGCACGTGTCCATCGACCATGCACGTGACGGGACCATTACGGCCAGTTGATCCACCTGGCCATGACAGGTGATGCAACCGACGCCCTTATGGATATGGATGCTGTGATCGAAATAAACGTAGTCCGGAAGATCGTTAACACGTGTCCATTCAATCGATCGACCTTCCTGGAAGCTCTTGCGCACCGGTTCCAGGCGCGGGTTGTCGATACCGACCTGGGAATGACAGTTCATGCAGGTTTCGGTCGCGGGCAGTCCCGCAAAAGCGCTGTTCTCCACGGAGGTATGGCAGTAACGGCAATCCAGCCGTAACTGCCCCACATGTAATTTGTGGCTATAGGGAACAGGTTGTTGCCGGGGGACACCCACTGTCGTGATGTAGGGCGAGCGCATGATGCCCGCTGCAATCAGCGAAAGTCCTCCGACGATGATAATGAGCGCGGCCACACCTGTACGTGCAAGTGTGTTCGCCCTTCGGCGAAAGATTTGCGGCATATCAAATCAAAGCGGAAGGCTCTAGGAAACCTTTTCCTTTGTGCAAAAACGATCGAATGCAGAAGTCAGCTCACTCGCAATCTGTGGCGCTTCGCGTCCTTCAATCTGGTGACGTTGGAGTAAGAAAACGAGTTCTCCGTCGCGCAGTATTCCGACGGACGGAGATGAGGGAGGGTATCCCGAGAAATAGTTGCGAGCGTGGTCTGTTGCTTCGATATCCGCGCCGGCGAAAACGGTGACGACGCGATCGGGCAGAACCCGGTTCTTCAAAGCCATCGCGATTCCAGGTCGTGCTCTGCCGGCAGCACACCCGCATACGGAATTCACGATGATCATTACGGTGCCCGGTTGGTGAACCGCGGCGTCGACTTCTTCTGGGGTACGGGTTTCTTTCACACCGATCTGTGTCAATTCGTCACGCATCGGTTTAATCAAGATCTCTGGGTATGGCATTAGCGTACTTCTCCTGAAAGTTGAGTGACGGGCTGTCTCGAACGGACGGCCGTCCAAATACGGAACAACAATAGTAACCCGACTGCGATGCCATAGCGAGCAGGGGATGTTATATCCAGTTTCACCAGCCAGAGGTAGTGAAGGACACCGGCTATCGCGCTGAGATAAATCAGTCGGTGCAACATCCGCCAGCGTTTGCCTCCGAGGCGGACGATCCACTTCTTGGTGGACGTTATGGCAAGGGGGATCATCAGGACAAACCCAAGAAAACCCACGGTGATATACGGCCGTTTGGCAATGTCGATGGCGATTTCCTTAAAGTCGAAAGCCTTCAGGGACAGGACATAAATAGTCAGATGGGGGAGGGTATAGAAGAATGCAAACAAGCCGAGCATTCTCCTGAAGCGGGTGAGCCAGGTCCATCCGGTCAGCTGGCGGAGCGGCGTGATGCAGAGCGTAAGGACAAGAAACCGCAGGATCCAGTCCCCAGTTCTGTGGGTAATGGTCTCGACGGGATTCGCGCCGAGATCATTTGTGACGAATATGCCCCACAACAACAGGAAAAACGGGACCAGGCACAACAGGAAGACGATCGTCTTGGCGACTCGGATCAATAATTCTTCCGCAAATCCAGTCCGCTGTACATCCGTTCGACGTACTGCGTGTATCCGTTGAACATGCGCGTCTGGATGGGTCTCAATTGATCCAGAACGCTGCCGGTGAGACGTCTCTCGGTCGCCTGGCTCCAGCGAGGATGACTCACAGACGGATTCACATTCGCGTAAAAACCATATTCGTTCGGAGCGGCTTCCGCCCAGGCCGTCAAGGGCATCTTGTCCGTGAATTCGATCTTCGCGATCGCTTTGACCCCTTTGAATCCGTACTTCCAGGGTGTGATCAGCCGAAGGGGTGCGCCATTTTGCGCGGGGCCTTCCTTGCCGTAGACGCCGACAGCCAGGAGGGTCAATTCATTGTTGGCTTCGTCCAGTCGGAGGCCTTCGACATAAGGCCAGTTCAGGCTGCCGTAGCGCTGTCCGGGCATGCGGTCCGGTGCATACAACGTTTGGAACTTGATGTACTTCGCGGACGGCAGCGGTTCCAGTTTATTGATGAGCGTTGCGAGAGGGAACCCATGCCACGGAATAACCATGGACCAGGCTTCGACGCACCGCATCCGATAGATCCGATCCTCCAGCACAATGCCCTTCAGGAGATCTTCGAGATTGTAGACCTGCGGCTTCTTGACCATACCGCTGACGGCAATCGTCCAGGGCTTTGTTTTGAAGGTTCTGGCGTTGACGACGGGCTCGTCCTTCCCTGTGCCGAACTCATAGTAATTGTTGTAGCTGGTGACATTTTCCAGAGGAGTTTGCTTCTCGTCCGTGTCGTACTTCGAGCCGGCCAAAGCGTCGGCAGGCAGGAACGCGCTGAATGCCGTCACTCCTAATGTGGTGGCGGCAGCCTTCATGAATTGCCGTCGGTTCCGATACACATGCTCGGAAGTGATTTCCGACGACGGAATATCTGACGCCTTTTTAATTAACATGACGACCCCCTTTGGGAAATTAAGCCCATTCTATACCTCAATCGAGAACGGCGTGAAGTTCGTATCACGGTCATAGTAGTCCTCATTTTCGGCTTTCTTGAGGAAATTGACGGCCAGGTAGGTAAATGGGGTGACGATGGCCTCCCAGGCGCATTTAAAGAGGTAATTGTTGATCATCACCGTGACGACCTGGTCCGAGGTCCAGATTCCCAAAAATGCAAGGGGATAGAAGATCGCGGAGTCTACCGCCTCGCCGATGATGGTCGAGCCGATCGTCCGCATCCAAAGATACTTTCCCGCCGTTGCAATCTTCATTTTGGCCAGGGTGTAGGAATTCGCGAATTCCCCGCAAAAGAAGGCGATTATCGACGCGGAGACGATCCTCCATGTGTTGCCGAAGACGGTGTTATACGCTTCCTGACCTTCCCAGCCTGCCGCAGGAGGGAGGTGGACGACCACCCAGCCCATGATCGAAGCGAAGGCGATTGCGACGAAACCGGCCCAGACGACCTTTCTTGCCCGGGCATAGCCATATACCTCGGTTAGAACGTCGTTAAAGATGTAGCTGATCGGAAAGAACAAGACTCCCGATCCAAACGTCACTCCCCAAACGGTCGTTAACTTTGCAGCCCCAATGAGTTCCGAACAGAGCAGCACCGTCACGAACGCTGCCATTACGAAGTCATAGTACTTGTACGTGCGTCGCGCCATGGCGCGGTAGCTTAGCAGAGATGCGGGGATTGGACATGGGACATCGGACGTTGGTAGTGGCGTCTTTTGAAATCTGACCCCATTGACTCCGCCGAACGAGGCCGTAAGCCGCTACAGTCCTGCGAAATGCATGGGCATCAAGATCAACCTCATGAATAGCCGTCCTGATCGAAGCACATTTCAACCAGCTACGTCGAACGTCAGAACCTCACCATGCGAATGCAGATGCGACGGTTCACGCGATTGACCAATGCCTTCTCAAAGAAGATTGAGAATCATGCTTGCGCTATCGCCCTGCACTTCATGTATTACAATTTCGCGCGGGTCCATCAAACGCTTCGTGTTACACCAGCAATGGCAGCAGGTGTCAGCGATCACGTCTGGGAGATTGAAGAGATTGTCAGCTTGCTCGACGCAAGCGTGGTTCTAATGAAGCGCGGACCGTACAACAAGAAATCCGCCTAGGTGCTTATGGACGGCTGGCGAAATGATTACGTCGAGACAAACTATTACCTGGTCGCAATTTGGGTCGTAGTTATGATTGTGGTTCTAATCGCCGTATACAAAGCCGCGAAAGGCAACTCAAATTGAAAGAAAATTCAAAAGACGCCACTACCCGTACGTTTGACCTTTGACAACTGGGGAGTGGTTTCCCAAATACACGCAGTCTACGCCGGCCGATGCTGCGTCCCGTGGCCCGCGGTAATTCCGAGCAGGCGAGCTGGCGCGCTCACCCTGGCCGTGTGCCACGTTCCTTTTGGGATCACCAGCAAGCGTCCCGCGCTGAGCACGACCTCCTTCACGCCGTCGGAAAGGTCCAGCAGAAACGTAGCGCTGCCCTCGAGCATGAACAGGAGTTCTTCACCGGCCGGGTGCATTTCCCAGTTCGTCCAGGTGGCATTCATGGGCAATACCGACAGCAGGCGCCCGTGCTCGCTTCCCATCAGCGTGCGAATTCCGGGATGACTTGCGTTGCCAGACATCAGCTGGCTCCAAAAGTCCATGCCGCCCGGCAGGAGAATTGCCGCCCCGTCAGGTTCCAACAGGTAGTAGTTTTTCAAGAGATCGATCGTGTCTTCAGCCATGTCCGTTTTACCTAGGAAGCTCGGGGCAGAGCCTTGCGTTCCTGCAGTACCCGAATTGTTTCGCGCATGAAAGCTGGCAGGTCCGCGGGCTGGCGCGAGCTGATGAGATTGCCGTCCACGATCACCTCGCGGTCTTCGTAATGAGCTCCAGCATTCACAAGGTCCGTTTTAACAGAGCTATAGCACGTCATCCTGCGGCCCTTGACCACGCCGGCTTCGATCAGCAGCTGTGGGGCGTGGCAGATTGCCGCCACCACCAGGTCGCTCTCAAATGCCTGCCGCACGATCCGGACGAAGGCGTCATCCATCCGCCACTTGTCAGGCGCATGCCCGCCAGGCACGACCAGAACCGCGTAGTCGCCGATTTTGACATCGACAGCTGCCCTGTTCGATTTGGTGGGATATCCGCGCTTGCCGGTATACGTTTTACCAGCCTCGCTGCCCGCGACATCTATCTCAAAACCTTCTTCTATCAGCCGATAGTACGGGTACAGGAACTCGGCATCCTCGACGCCATCTCCAGCCAATATCAAAGCTTTCTTCACGGGAGTACTCCTCTTCTAAGGTCGTTTGTTATCTGATGGGTACTTGATGTCTCAGCTCTTCAAACCAATTCAAAACGACATGAATCTGTTGGCTGCGCCCACCTGTAGGTGGGGATACAAGCTTCATCACGACGAAGCGCTGACCGTCGGGCATCACGTCGTATTGCCGTGTGGTATTCAGTGGTTGAATCATCTGATCGATCGGGATCGCGATAGGTTCGCTAACGGAAAACGACGGCGTGAACTGAATTCGAACTGCCTTCAGCTGTCTTGCCTCGACGTCGAAATAGAACAGCTCGTTGGTCTTTGGAGACCAAACGGGCGCTTCGGAGTTCACATTCGTGACCTGGTATTTCGGCAGTCCCGTCGGAAACTGCTTCAAGAAAATCTGAAATCTGCGTGACGCTTCGTTCGAACTGTAGGCGACCCAACGACCATCTGACGAAAACGATCCATTGAGCTGGATCGTCGCCGGTCCCTTCGCGAATTCCATAGTCTTCCGATCCGTAATCGAAAGACTGGACATTCCAGGGTCATTGCCGCCGCCGGGAGCGTACAGGATCGTGTCGCCGTGCCACGAAAATGGATACTCGTAGAGGTTTGGACCTGCCGTAGTGAGTCTTTGAGCGATCCCGGTACCATCGGCATTCTGTGTGAAGATGCCGAGTTTTCCGTCGCGCATGGAGCGGAATGCAACTTGTTTGCTATCCGGAGACCAGATCGGTGCGTAATTCACTCCCTCCAGAGTCAATCGGCGTACCTGACTCTTTCCGGAAAGGTCGTAAATCGCGATGGATCCATTGTCTGTAATCTCAACAGCAATGTGCTGTCCATCAGGCGACACGCGGGGATTTAAATAGGGACCTGGACGTAGACCGGGAATGACCGTTGTCTTGCCTTCTCGATTGGCGATCGCGAGCACACGGGCTTCTTCGAATGTGTTGTTGAGCCCGGAGACATAGGTGAAGGTCCCATTTTGGGAGAAGTCGAAATTAGCAGGACCGAGATTCACCGCAGACCGTGAGACATCTTCCACGATGGGGGTCGGAGTGCCCGGCTTCACTTGGTCCAGATCAAACGGTGCAGCAAGCAGCGTGTTCCCCAATGCATAAACAATGTGGCCTGTCGGGATGTAACGAGCACCGCTACCTCCAGAAATCAAGGTTGTCCTCTTGCCGGTCTTGCGGGATTGCACCACGATATTGGCTTTATCCCAGGAGCCGGTTTTGGTGACGCTGAACATCAGAAGGTCGTCGCCGGGCAGCAACTGAGGGCTGCTGATTGTTTCGCCCTCTTCGGCTTTGATCCACACTTCGGACTTGCCGCCGGTGTCGGCGGGAATGGCAACGATCTCCCGTCCGCCCTGCCCAAAAACAATCGTGTTGCCGACCCAGTGCATGCCATATGCAAGCGTTGATGCGGGACACAACGTCAGAGGAGCGCCGCCAGTAACGGCAATCTTCCGCAGCGCCGAATCCTGGAATGAGTAGAACGCAATCGATTGGCCGTCTGGAGAGAAGAATGGGCTGCTTACATCCAGGTCGGTTCCACGGATTGGACTGGCTTCCAGTTCCGACATCTTCTTCAGGTAAAGCTGTCGATTTGCGACGTAGGCCAGCATCGAGCCATCCGGTGAAATTGCAGAGACCTGGCTGCGGTTTCTGGAGAAGGTTTGTCCTTCGGGCAGAACGAACCGATATCGCGTGATGTCAGTATTGGGTTCGGGTCGTAGACTCCAGGCGAAAGCACCGGCAATCAGAAAGCCCACGGCAATTCCGGCAAGAAGAAGTCCGGCGACCTTCCTCCGAGCAAGCCGCGTCGCCGATTGCGGCACAACTTCTATCCCTCGAACGTCCGAAGCGATCGCGTCCAGTTCCACGCGCACATCGCCCACGGCGTGCCATCGCTTCCGGGGATCCTTTTCCAGGCATCGGCGTATCAATTCGTAAAGCCGCGGGTTCAAATTCGCAGGCAGGCGGGTGAGATCTGCGTCCCGGGCGAGTACGGAAGCCAACACCTCCGGAACGCTGTCGCCGTGGAAGGTCTGTCGGCCTGTGAACATCTCGTACAGGACGCAGCCTAGAGAAAAGATATCCGTGCGGCTATCAATCTTCAAACTGCCTTTCGCCTGCTCGGGAGACATGTAGGCCGCGGTGCCAAGAATCACGCCTGCATTGGTCGCTGCCAGGCTGAGCGTGGGTGACTGCGAGAGTTGCGTGCTGGATTGCTCGGAGGCGAACGCCTTGGCGAGCCCGAAGTCGAGAACCTTGACCTTACCTTCCGGAGTGATCTTGATATTCGCAGGCTTCAGATCGCGGTGGATGACACCCTTTTCATGTGCCGCCTCGAGAGCATCGACGATCTGTCGCGTCAGTTGAAGGGCTTCGACCGGAGGCACGGGCCCGCGAGACAGCCGCTCTGCGAGCGTCTCTCCTTCAACCAGTTCGAGGACGAGAAAGTGCGTACTGTTCGCTTTTTCGAATCCGTAGATCGATGCGACGTTGGGATGATTTAACGCGGCCAGCAGTTTCGCTTCCCGCTCGAATCGCGCCACGCGGTCCGGGTCCCTCGCGAATGCTTCGGGCAGCACTTTAATCGCGACGTCACGGCCGAGCTTGCCGTCCGTCGCCCGATACACTTCGCCCATTCCTCCAGAACCCAACTGTTCCGTTACTACGTAATGGGCTAGCGTTTTCCCGATCATGGATTGCCGCCGGAGATCGTAACCCATAATGGGGATGTTGAGGAATTCGCTCCCACGGTGAACGGCTTTGCACAAAGACTCTGACTCAGGGGGCGTGAGGCTCTTGACCTAGGTTTTTGTGCAGAGAGGTTTGAGCGGACTACGACACTCTGGCTTTCAGGAAATCTCGAATCGCAGTATGCCCTGCATGGTCGGCCCAATCCGCCGCGGTGCTCCCGACTTTCTCATCCTTGATACGAATGTCCGCTTGATGCTGCAGCAGGAACTCCACCATGTGCTGATGGCCATTCAATGCAGCGTAATGCAGGCCTGTTCCCGCGAAATCAAAGCCCCCCGGAATAACATTGATCTGGGCACCCTTGTCGAGGAGGAAAGATGCCGCGTCGATTTGTCCATGCATGCAGGCATAGACGAAGGCGTTATTCAGAAGGCTCAGCCGATCGTTTGCCCACGATTTGAACTTCGCTGCCATCTGCCTTCTGCCCTCGGGGCCAAAATTTGAATTCTCGATAACACCCAAGTCTCCCCAGGGCCAATTGATCCTGCCGGCTTCCGGCTTCAAGCTGTCGTCGGGATTGAAAAACGACTGCAGGAGGTCAACGCGACCCAACCCGGCGGCGAGTCTGAGGTTCTGAACGGCCGCGCCACGCTTGAGCAGAAAGTCGATCATGTGGCGGCTGTTCCAGTACAAGGCCTCCTCAAGTGGAGACCAGCCACCGTCACCATTGATGGCTGCGCCGAAGTCGAGAAGAAGTCCTGCAGCCTCGACGTTGTCGGAGCTTGCGCAAGCCACAAGCGGTCCATTGAGCTCGGCGCCCGCATCGATAAGAAGCCTGGCCATTTCCAGTTGGACCGCGGAATCTTTGGCGGTCAGAACAGGACACTGAAGCAAGGTCGGATGACTTGTCGAGGAGCGGGATGTGGATAATGTCGGGTCTTGCCGAACCAGTTCGCGAAGCTGCTCGAGGTTGCTCGAAGCGATTG
>Ga0111538_10013656_pt1 | contig 10711 bp, 8 predicted proteins | sample SoiMethybrSBSTD1_FD_79669 | JGI IMG/M metagenome (GOLD analysis project Ga0111538, IMG submission 79669) | Bulk soil microbial communities from a Populus tree surrounding site in Tennessee, USA - Soil MetaG P. TD hybrid SBSTD1 (version 2)... | ecosystem: Environmental > Terrestrial > Soil > Tree... | reverse complement strand
GCGATCGTGAACTCGCCGCCCGCCAGCTCGTAGATCTCGCGCGTGAGGTTGTCGAGATCGCGCTCGAGCTCCTTCGCGAACGCCTCGAGGCGCGCCGGGTCGACACGGATGCCGTGGCGCTCCATCAGGGCCAGCACGGGCACCAGCGGGCGCTCGATCTCTTCGTAGACTCCCCAGAGCTCGCGCGTCCGAAGCTCGGCAGCCGCGTGCTCCCAGTAGCGCCAGGTGAAGTCGGCGCGCACGCCGAACGCGCGCACGGGATCCGCCGCGGGCGGGTACTCACCGAGCGCGTCCATGCAGACCTGCTCGAGCCGGTAGCTCTGCCGCGCCGAGTTCAAGAGGTACGCGGCAACCGCCGAGTCGTGAACGGCCGGCGGCGTGACGCCGCGGGCAAGCCACGCCTCGATCAGCGGCTTGGCGTCGTGGATGATCAGATCGCGGCCCTCGAACGGCGACGGCGACTCGTCGGCGCCGAGCTCGGCCGGACCGGCCGCCGGATGGAAGACGGCGAGACCGCCGATACGCGGATCGGGCGGCGTCGCCTCGCCCGCCCAGTCGAGCGCCACCGGCGCGCCGGCGGGAACGGCCGCGAGCCACGAGCTGATCGCGGCGCTGCCCTCGAGGCGCTGCGACGGCTCCGGCGCCGCCTGCGGCGGAGGCGGCGGCAGCTCCTTCACGAGCCGGGTGAACTCCATCTCCATCCAGAGGTGCCGGAGCTTCGTCCAGTCCGGTTCCACGCGGCGAAACGTGTCGAGATCCACGGCGAGCGGCACCTCACGGTTGAGGAGAGCCAGCTCGCGCGACAGGAGTGCGTCCTTGCGGCCGGCCGCCAGGGTCTCGCGCAGCTTGCCAGGGATCAACGTGAGGTTCTCGTACAAGCGATCGACCGAGCCGTACTGGCCGATCAGCTTCACCGCGGTCTTCTCGCCGACGCCGCGCACGCCCTTGATGTTGTCGATGCTGTCGCCCATGAGCGCCAGCACGTCCGCAATCTGTCCCGGCTCGACGCCCCAGCGCTCTCGCACCTTCGCCTCGTCGTACAGCACGGGCTCGCCGGTGCGCCCGGCCACGCTCAGCACGCGGACGCGCGGTCCGACGAGCTGGAGCAGATCCTTGTCGCCGCTCACCACGACCACCTCGATCTCCGGCTGCGCGAGCGCCTTGTCGACGATGGTGGCCAGCACGTCGTCGGCCTCGAAGCCTTTGACCTCGAGCACCGGCGTGCGCAGGGCCTCGAAGAGCCGCCGCACGTACGGCAGCTGGCGGACCAGGTCGTCGGGCATCGCGGTGCGCGTGGCCTTGTAGTCGGCCGACAGCGCGTCGCGAAAGGTCGGCCCCGGCGGATCCAGCGCGATCGCCAGATAGTCGGGCTGCTCCTCGCGGATGAGCTTCCAGAGCATCGTGCTCAGGATCAACACCGCGTGACTCGGGATGCCCTTGGACGTGGAGAGATAGCCGACCGCGTGATACGCGCGGAACAGATGCGAGTGGCCGTCGACGATAAAGAGTCTTTTCATGACTGCGGAGTTCTCACGCTCTGCTCCCAGGCTTCACGCACGGCCGTCGTGGTCGCACGATAGGCGTCGAGGAATGCTTGGCGCGACTCGTAGCCGAGGGCGGTCGCGACACGCGCCGGCATCGGTCCCGCGAGCTCGAGTGTATCCGAGGGCCGCGCGCCGAGCAGGCGCAGCGCGGCCGAGATGCGCCGGAGCAGTCGGTAGCGCTCGACCAGCTCGGCCGCGGCGGCGTTAGGCAAGGCACCGGCGCGCGCCAGGCCGTTCAGCGCCGCCGTCGTCGTGAAGCGGCGCACGTCGGGCGTGTCGTGTCCGTGGACGAGCTGGAGCGCCTGGGCCAGGAACTCCACGTCGACAAGGCCGCCGCGCCCGTACTTGACGTGCAAGCGCCCGCGGGTCTCGCGGCCGAGCTCACGCTCCATCCGCGCCCGCACGTCCGCGATCTCCTTCAGCGCCGTGCGCGGCAGCGCTTCGCCGTAGACCAGCTTCGACAGCGCGACGCGGACTCGCCGTGCGAGAGCGCGGTCGCCCAAAATGAGCCGCGCGCGGGTCAAGGTCTGCCGCTCCCACAAGTCGCCATGCTCCAGATAGTACCGCTCGAGCGCGGCGACGCTCGAGGCGAAGCCGCTGCCCTTGCTGCCGGGCCGCAGACGCAGGTCGACGGGGAACGCGACGCCGGCGGACGTGATGTCGCCCAGGATCGAGGCCAGGCGCTCGACCGCGAGGCTGTAGAACCAGTGGGCGTCGATCCGCTCGCCGCCGTCGGTCGCCCCGTCGTCTTCTAGGAAGCGCGCCTCGGCCGGCGGGGCCCCAGCCCCGCGACGGCCTGCAGCGCGCACTGCGCCGAAAATCAAGAACACGTCGAGGTCCGAGCCCGTCACGAGCTCACGACCGCCGAGCTTGCCGAGGCCGACGACGACCGCGGGGATGAACCGGCCTGACGTGTCACGCGGCACGCCGTAGCGCTCGACGAGCGACTCCTGGGCCAGGAGCCAGCCGGCCGCGAGCGTCGCCTCGGCCAGCGCCGTCATCTCGCGCGAGTACGCGTCGATCGTCGTGACACCGAGCACGTAGCGCCAGACGACCGCGAGCTCCTCGGCCTGCTTGCTGCGCCGCAGGCGATCGCGCCGCTCGAGCGCCGTCGTGCCCGGAGCGAACACCGCGGCCAGCGCCTGGCGCATTCCGGCCTTCGACTTCTTCGCCAGGAGCCGCTCGGGGTTGGCGAGCGAGGCCAGCAGCTCGGGCTGCGCGATCAGGAGCTCGGTCAAGAGGTCGCCGCCGGCACAGACCTTGACGAGGCCGAGCAGCAGATCGGCGTCCTTGGCCAGAAGCTCCACGAGCCCGGCGCGGGGCCCGGCGGCGGCCAGAAGCCGCTCGAACTGGTTCAGGGCCTCGTCGGGATCGGGGCTCTTCCACAGCGCGTCGAGGAGCATCGGATAGAGACGGGCCAGGATGGCGTTGAGGTGCGCCGCATATGGGACCAGCGGGCGGCCCTCGAGGATCAGCTGCAGGTTGTGCCGGGCGCGCTCGGGGTCCTTGAACCCGGTGGCGCGCAGCGCGGTGAGGCTCGCCAGCCTGACCTTGGCGCGCGGCGAGAGCTCGCGATCGGCGAAGAACTCGCGGAACGCGCGGTGCACGGCCGCGGTGACCTCGCGATGGCGCGCCTGAAACGTTCTCGCGGCACGGGCGGGCGGCCCCGGCACGCCGACCCGGCGCGCGAGAAGCCCGAGGTCCCGCGCGTCCTTGGGCAAGGTGTGGGTCTGCAGCTCGTGGAGGATCTGCAGCCGGTGCTCGACGGTTCTCAGATGGACGTAGGCCTGCGAGAGCAGGCGCCCCAGATCGGGCGCCAGATAGCCGCGCTCGGTGACGCGGAAGACCGCTTTGAGCGTGTTCGCCTCGCGCAGCCACGCGTCGTCGCCGCCGTAGAGCAGCTGCAGCGCCTGCACGACGAACTCGATCTCCCTGATGCCGCCCCGCCCGAGCTTGACGTTGGTCGCCTCGCCGCCCTTGGCGCGTACGGCGTTGTCGATCTGCGCCTTCATTCCGCGGATGGCCGGGACGACGCGCGCGTCGACGCCGGGGCGGTAGACGGTCTCGCGGGCAAGGTCCCTGAAGCGGGCGCCGACGTTCGCATCACCCGCCGCGATGCGCGACTTGATCAGCGCCTGCCGCTCCCAGAGCTCCGAGCGCTCTCGGTAGTACGTGCGGTACGCGTCGAGCGAGAGCACGATCGGCCCCATGCGGCCTTAGGGCCGCAGCCGCAGGTCGACGCGGAAGGCGTAGCCTTCGTCGGTGATCTCCTCGAGCAGCGAGACGAGCTCGCGGCAGACGCGCGTGAAGTACTCGCCGTTGGCCAGGCGGCCGGCGGGCCCGCCCGCCGTCTCGCCGTCCTCACCGTAGACGAACATCAGATCGATGTCGGAGGAGTAGTTCAGCTCGTCGCCGCCGAGCTTGCCCATGGCGACGACTGCCAGCCCGGTCTGGGATCCGGCAGAGCCGAGCGGAGCGCCGTACGCGTCGCCGACTGCCGCGGCCGCCTCGGCCAGCGCCTGGGCCATGCACGCGTCGGCCAGGTGCGAGAGCTCTTCGGTCGTGCGCGCCAGGTCGGCGTCGCCGAGCAGATCGCGGGCGCCGATGCGCAGGAGATGGCGATACTTGAAGCGGCGCAGCGCGTTCATGCGCGCCTCGCGCGTCTCGAACGGGCCGAGGGTCAGCGCCAGATCGGCCGCCAGGTCCTCGGCGAACCAGAGCCGCATCGTGGCCGGCTCGAGCAGCCACGCCAGGTTGCTCGGACGCCGGCGCAGCGCGTCGGCCAGCACCTGGCTCGAGCCGAGCACGCGGGCCAGCAGCGGCGTCGCGCCGGGATGCTCGGCCAGGGTGGCGAAGAAGACCGAGCGATCGACCACCTCGGCGTAGCGCTCGAGGTTGTTGAGCGCCATGTCGGGATCCGGCGCGGCCGCGAGCTCGGAAAGAAGCCGCGAGAACGCCGGAGCCAGGAGCTCCGCGTCCCGCGGCGTCGGCGTGAGGCTTTCCAGGTTGCGCGCCGCGCCGTCGGGATCCGCGAAGCCGAACCCGCGCAGGGTCCGCCGAAGCCGGGCCGCCGCGGCGCGACCGCCCGCGGTCAGGAGCTCCCCGGGTGTCGCCTTCAGACCGCTGACTCGCCCGTCTCGCCGGTGCGGATGCGGATCGATTCGTTGATCGGGAGCACGAACACCTTGCCGTCGCCGATCGAGCCCGTCTTCGCCGCGCCGGCGATCGTGTCGACGACCTTCTTGGCGAGGTTGTCGCCGACGACGACCTCGATCTTCACCTTGGGCAGGAAATCGACCGTGTACTCCGAGCCGCGATAGAGCTCGGTGTGGCCCTTCTGGCGGCCGAAGCCTCGCACCTCGGTGACGGTCATACCGATCACGCCGATCGCGGTGAGCGCCTCCTTGACGTCGTCCAGCTTGAACGGCTTGATGATGGCCTCGACCTTCTTCATGTCAGACCTCCTCGAGAATCGAGATCGCGAGCGCCGACACGTGCGAGCTGACCCGCTTCAGGTTGGTCAGGATGTCCAGATGGATCTCCGACGTCTCGATCGACTCCGCCAGCCCGGCCCGGAGCCGGCCGATGTGCGACTCGCGCAGGTCGCGCTCCCGCTGCCGCATGATCGCGCGCTGATCCAGCACCTCCTGCGCGAGGGTCCGGTCGTTGGCGGCGAAGGCGGCGATGGCGCGCTCGAGGTTCTTGGACACCATGCCGTGAAACTCTTGGATCTCGGCCCAGCCGGCGTCGGAGAAGCGGCGGGCCTGGTAGAGCTTCTTGCGCCCGAGCTCCATCAAATTCTTGTCGATGATGTCGCCGATGTTCTCGAGGTTGCCGATCACCGAGATCAGGCCGATTTCTTTGCGGGAAAGGTCCGCCCCCATCGCGTCCCGTCCCAGGCGTGCCAGGAAGAGCTTGATCTCGCGCTCGAGGAAATCGACCTGGTCGTCGCGCTGCTCCACGTCCTCGAGCAGCTCGTGGTGGCTGCTGGCGAAGACGATCGGCACGTCGCGCAGCATCCCCTGCACCACGTCGGCCATGCGCAAGGCCTCGCGGGTGGCCTGGCCGAGCGCCAGGGACGGCTGGTCGAGCGAGCGCTCGTCGAGGTAGCGCGTGCGAAACGGGCTCTCGCCCTGCTGGTCGTCGGGCACGATCGCCTCGATCGCCCGCGCGGCGAGCGGCGTGAACGGCAGGAACAGGAGGCTGATCCCGACGTTGAAGAACGTGTGGGCGTTCGCGATCTGGCGTGCGGGATCGGCGGCGGTGCTGGCTACCAGGGTCGTGAACGGTCCGATGAACGGAAAGACCACTGCGGCGCCGAGCACCTTGAACGCGATGTGGGCGACCGCCACCCGCTTGGCCTCAGCCGTTGCGCCGACCGACGCGGTCAGTGCGGTGGCGCACGTGCCGATGTTGGCGCCAAGCACGACCGCGACGGCGCCGTCGAGCGGCAGGAGCCCCTGGTGGGCGAACGCCAGTGCCAGCCCGAGCGTGGCCGCCGACGAGGTCACCAGCGCGCTGAACATGGCGCCGACGAGCACGCCGATCGCTGGACTCTTGGCGACCGCGTCCAGCAGATCGAGCGCCAGCTGCGACGATCTGAGCTCACCCGCGTTGTCGAGAATCAGCTTGAGCCCGAGGAACACGAGACCGAGCCCGAGCAACGCCTGGCCCAGGTCCTTCGGCACGCGCCGGCGCGAGATGAACGTGGCCGTGAAGCCGAGTCCGACCAGGAGCGGCGAGTAGTCGGTGATGCGGAACGCGATGAGCTGCACGGTGAGGGTCGTGCCGATGTCGGCGCCCAGAATCAGTCCGAGCGTCTGGCGGAACGTCATCAGCCCTGCGGAGACGAATCCGATCAGCATCAAGGTCGTCGCTGCCGAGGACTGGATGAGCGCGGTGGCCGCCGCGCCCGAGGCGACCGCCAGGAGCCGGCGGCGAGACAGGCCCGTGAGAAGGCTCTTGAGCCGCACGCCGAGCACGCGCTGCAGCGCCTCGCCGCTCAGCCGGATCCCGTAGAGCAGCAGCGCAATGCCGCCGAACAGCGCGACCAGGATCGTCACGGCGCCCGCTCCGGACTCTTTGCTGGCTCCGAGACGTCGAACCACCGCGTCCCCGCCGACGGCGGAAGATGCGCCGTGTCGTTCACGGACACGAGGCGCGGGGGACGAGCGATCGTCAGGGAGCAGTTGTCGATGCGCATGCGCCAGAGGGAGTTGAACGAGACGCCGAGCAGATGGCAGAGGTAGACGCTGATCACGCCGCCGTGGGCGACGATCAGCACATCCTCGCCGTCGCGATGGCTCGCGGCGATCCGATCGATCGCCTGCAAGACTCGCGCGCACACGTCGGGCAGCGGCTCGCCGCCCGGCGGCGGACAGTCGAGCGGCGCCCGGACCCAGGAGAAGTACGGGTTGCCGTCGCGCGCGCGCACCTCCTCGACGGTGCAGCCTTCCCACTCGCCGAGCGACAGCTCGCGGAGCTCCGGCAGAGGCGTGAGCGGGATCCCCGTTCTGTCGAGCGCGATCTGCGCCGTGTCGAGGGCTCGGCACATCGGGCTCACGTACGCGGCCGCCACGCGGTAGCCGCTCCGCAGCGCTTCGCCGAGGGCCGCGGCCTGGACGCGGCCCAGGTCCGAAAGGCCGACGTCGTTGGCTCCCTGAAACTTTCGCATCTGGTTCCAGAGCGACTGGCCGTGGCGCGCCAGCAAGAGTCTCACGCCGAGCGCTCCGCCGCCTCGCGAGCCCGCCGCAGGCGAGCCAGCGACTCGTCGCGTCCGATGAGCGCCAGCACGTCGAAGATCGGCGGCGACGCGGTGCGCCCCGTCGCCGCGAGCCGGGCGAGCTGCGCGAGGTCGACGAGCTTGAGACCAAGCTCCTCGGTGAGCGCGCGGACGACGCGCTCGATCGTCGGCACCGTGAAGTCCGGCGCCGCCTCGAGGCGCTCGATCAAGAGGCCCAGGCGTCGGCCGCCCTCGGCGGTGAAGAGCTTCTGCGCCGCCTTCTCGTCGTACGACGCCGGGCGCTCGAAGTAGAACCACCCCTGCTCCACCAGCTCGACCAGGGTCTTTGCGCGCTCCCGCAAGGTGTCGAGCATGCCGACGAACCGTGTCCGATCGTCCGGCGGTGTCAGTCCAGCGGCGCGGATGAACGGCGTCGCGAGCTCCGCCAGCCGGTCGCCCGGCATCGTTTTCAGATAGTGCTGCGAGAGCCACTCGAGCTTGGTCGAATCGAACACGGCCGCGGACGACGCGACGTTCTTGATGTCGAACAGCTCGACCAGCTCGGCGCGCGAGAACACTTCCTGATCGCCGTGAGACCAACCCAGACGCGCCAGGTAGTTCACGAGCGCGTCAGCCGGAATGCCGGCGTCGCGGAACGCCTGCACGGACGTGGCGCCGTGGCGCTTGGACAGCCGGCTCTTGTCCTTGCCGAGGATCATCGACACGTGCGCGAACTCCGGCACCGCGTAGTCGAGCGCCTCGTAGCAGAGGATCTGCTTGGGCGTGTTCGACAGGTGGTCGTCGCCGCGGATCACGTGCGTGATCCGCATCGTGACGTCGTCGACGACCACGCAGAAGTTGTAGGTCGGCGTGCCGTCGGTCCGGACCAGGATCCAGTCGTCGAGCTGGCTGTGCTCGAACGTCACCGAGCCGTGGATCAGGTCGTTGACGACCGTGGCGCCTTCGGTCGGAATTCGCAGCCTGAGCGCGCCGGCCGTGAGCCCGCGGTCGCGGCAGCGCCCCGAGTACCGGAACGTCTCGTTGCGCTTCTGGGCCGCCTCGCGCTCGCGATCGAGGAGCTCGGGCGGGCAGTCGCAGTAATAGGCGCGTCCGGCGGCCAGCATACGCTGGGCGTGCTCTCGGTAGATCTCGAAGCGCTCGGTCTGGCGATAGCCGGCCGCCGGCGGGCCCTCGTCCCAGTCGAGGCCCAGCCACGCGAGCGCGTCGACGATCGACTCGATGTTCTCGTCGGTCGATCGCGAGCGGTCGGTGTCCTCGATTCTCAAGATATACGTGCCCCGGTGATGGCGCGCGAAGAGCCAGTTGAAGAGCGCCGTGCGCGCGCCCCCGACGTGCAGGTGGCCCGTCGGGCTCGGAGCAAAGCGGACGCGAACCGGTGTTGCCATCAGTATTTCTCGAAGAGCCGGCCCCACGGCGTGCCGGCGAAAGTCCGGATACGCGCGCGGCCGACGGTCGGATACCAGAAGAGATCATGGTAGACGTTCGAGGCGAACGGCGCCCAGACGACCAGCGGCGAGTGCAGGAGCAAGTGCTTGAGCGGCCGCAGCGGCCCGCGGCGGATGAGCTGATCGCCCCAGATCACCAGGCTTCGGCTGGTCTTGAAGCCCATCGACGTCGATGCGAGCTCCGTGTCGCCGACGAGCTCGATCTTCCGCGGATCCGCCACGCCGAGCCCGCGCTCCTGACACATGCGGAGATAGGGGATCGTCAGCGGATCGAAGCCCATGATCTTCGCGGCGATCGCGTCGATCGCGACCTGATCGGCAGACGCAAGGATCAGGTTGCCGACGCGCGGCACCATCGTGCGCGGCCCGGCGCCGTCGCCCATCACGGTGCCGTCCATCACGGCAAAGACCGAGGGATGCAGCTCGCGCTGCATGTACATCAGGTCGACCATCACCTCGTGGATGAACTCGTGCGCGTAGTGGCGGACTTCTTTCAGCAAGCCGCCGAACGCGTTCTTGATCGCGCCGGTGGTCGTCGAGTGTCCATGAACTTTTACTGTCGGCATGTGCAGCACGTTCTTCCCGACGTACAGCGCCGGGATCTCGATGCCCTCGGGGAAGATCGCGTTCAGCTTGAGCAGCGGCGACTTGAACTTGTAGACCGTCCAGTCGACGTCGGGCAGCGGAATGAACGGCACGCCATGGCGCTCGAGCACCGGCCGCCACTTGTTGTTGCGGCAGCCGGCGATCGGGTTGGTGACGACGGTCTTGTTCTCGACGGGAAAGATCCGCCGCCGATCGTAGCCGTCGTCGGCGAGCGTGGTCAGGATACCGTCGACCTGCCAGGGCTGGCTCGAGCACGCCGGGAAGTACTTCGTCCACGAGAGGTTGAGCTTCAGGATCACATCCTGATCGCGGGGCAGGACGTCGGCGTACTTCACCAGCCGCATGAGCCGTCCGTAGTCTTGCACGACAGTCTCGGGACGGGTGCGAAGGAGGGCGACTACGCTCGACATGCTACCGCTATCTTACTCTAGCCGCAGGCCGTAAATGATCAGCAGAACCGCGCAGATCCAGCAGATGGTGTTGATCAGGAGCGCTCGGTCGCTGAGCAAGAGCTCGGACGGATTGCCGCCGAGGCGGCGCTGGTACAACAGGTAGAGGTAGCGGAAGATCCCGTAGAGCACGAACGGTAGCGTGGCCGGCAGCCAGTGCGTGTGGAACTTGGCCACGGTCTCCGGCGACATCGTGTAGAGCGCGTAGGCGGTGACGGTCGACGCGGTCACGACGGCGATCATCTGATCCAGGAGCGCCGGGCTGTACTCGGCCAGGATCGGACGGTGGCGCGCGGCATCCTGTTCCAGCGCCACGTACTCGTAGCGCCGCTTGCCCAGGGTCAGGAACAGCGCCAAGAGGATCGTGCAGATCAAGAGCCAGCCCGACATCTCGACGTCGATCACGACGGCCCCCGCCACCGCCCGCAGCACGAAGCCGCAGGCGACCACGATCACGTCGACGATGACGATGTGCTTGAGCCACGCCGAGTACGCGATCAGCAGCACGACGTAGGCGACCGCCGTGAGCAAGAACGCGCGCGAGAGGATCGCCGCAAACCCGAGACCGCCGACGACGAGCAGGACCGCCGCCGCGACGGCGACCGGGACGGGCAGCCGGCCGGCGGCGATCGGCCGCATGCGCTTGCGCGGATCGAGCCGGTCGCGGTCCCGATCGGCCACGTCGTTGATCAGATAGATGGCGCCGGACAGCGCGCAGAAGATCCCGAACCCGGCCAGCGACAGCCACGCGGCCGGCGTGAAGAGGCGCTGGGCGAAGATCAAGCCGGCGAAGACGAACAGATTCTTCACCCACTGGCGTGGGCGCATCGACGCCACGATCGCTCTCAGCATATCCACGCTAGCTCACTCTCGAGGGCGGGTGGCGAATGCGGCGCGCGTGCTCAGAGGCGGATGACGTGCGGG
>Ga0111538_10013653_pt1 | contig 10713 bp, 10 predicted proteins | sample SoiMethybrSBSTD1_FD_79669 | JGI IMG/M metagenome (GOLD analysis project Ga0111538, IMG submission 79669) | Bulk soil microbial communities from a Populus tree surrounding site in Tennessee, USA - Soil MetaG P. TD hybrid SBSTD1 (version 2)... | ecosystem: Environmental > Terrestrial > Soil >... | reverse complement strand
GCGAGGACGACGATCCACTGCCTTCCGGTCAGCGACGCCGTGTCCAGCAGGCGTTGGAGCATCCCGAGTTCGACCGCGGCCCAGGTAAGGATCAAGCCGAGGATGATCCAACCGAAGTATGGAAATACCGGCCAGGACCAGGATGCTTCGCGCTCGCGACGCGTCACGACACCTAAGTTCACTGCACTTAGGGAGACGATCGCGAATGCCATTGTCATGGAAGCTGACGGCTCCGTAGTGCTGGGCTGGTCCGGTCCCCACTCCAGCACGGCAAGCGCGGTTACTGCCAGTGCGAACCCGGTGATTGCCCAGCGCAAGATTTGCGGTGGATTAACGATCTTGGTGCCAGGCTTACGCGGAGGCCGTTGCATCACACTGGGGTCGGGCACGTCGACAATGAACCCGACCACCACGGTGACCACAACGAAGAATTTGCAGAAGAGAAGCTGGAGTGGAAAGAGGGCGACGCCTTCATTGACGTTGAAGATCGTCGCATAGAGAATCAGCTGCCAGGCGGAGGACAGGATCGTGAGCTGCGGCCATCCTTGCCGCCGTATTCGATCTAAGCTAAGTGCTATCGCCTCCATCGGCAGCGCCATCGCGCTGCTCGTGTTCGCCCTTGTCAGCATCGGTCATATTCGAGTACACGCCGGCACCGGTGCAACCCGTTCCACCTGTCGGCCGTTGTCACCACGCTTATCGTCCTGGTCACGTTCGTCTTCACGACGCTCATCCATGAGCCGGCATCGCTCGTGACGTTGCTCGTTATCGTCGCGCTCAGCATGGCGCTGGACATGGCTTGGAAGCGCAGCCGAGACCGCCGTCAGGTCGTCAGTTACGCCGCCGGTGTACGGACGGCTGCCACTCAAGCCGTGCGGGTGGTACGAGCGCGGATCGGCCATCGGGTCGCAACGAGCCACGTGATGGCTCCGGCAAACATCCCGATGGCAGCACCCCCGACGACGTCGACCGGCCAGTGCGCGCCTATGTAGATCCGATTGCACCCGACCAAGACGGCGATCGCCACGGCGACTATGCGTTGGGGCCACCGCATCCATGGCCACAGGGCACACGCAGCCCCGACGAACAGAGCGGTATGCGCCGAGGGATACGCATTGCCGAGAGGTTCGACGGGGTAGCCGTGCGTGTCGAGGCCGCGAATCACGGCCATGGGTCGCGGCTGGTTTGCGAGATCCTTCATGGCTCGGGCCATCAGTTCCGTCAGAGCCAGCGAGAGTACGAGCGCACGCACGATTTCGAGACGCATGCTCGCCCGGCCTGCGGTGAGGAGAACCCAGCCGACAAACGCAACGCTCAACAATGTCAGCGGTATTGGCCGACACAGCGGATTGACCACAGCGAAAATCGCAGCAACCGGCTGGGGCGGATCGTTGAACCAGCTGACCAGGTCGGTCTGCGCCCGCTGAGCGTTCTCGGCCGTCGCCAACCAGGCGGACAGGGCGATCACGACCGCCGCGACGCTTAGTACCGCCACTGCTGGGACTGGGCGGGGAATGGGCGCCGCCACGGTCGGCGGATCGGAACCAGTGGTCACCGGGGCCGTCGCGGCATCACCAGATGCAACCTACACGCGCGACGGAACGATCGACCTCTCGATCGTCGCCGCCGACTTCTCGACGCCGCGGAAGTTGGAAGCGTTGCCGGGATCGCCGTCGGGTCCTGAGTGACGCCACTACAACACGACCCCGGGATGTTCGACTGGCCAAATGAATGCGCCAGCCTTGTCCGCACTTTCTTGACCGCGCAACTACCTTTGGTGCGAGGATCGTGGGAACCAGATCAACGGTGCGTGGAGGACGTCATGAGCGGGTCCACCAGCCGAAATATGCGGCGGAACGGAAGCGGTGAAGCTGAGGCGATGGCCCGGGTGGTGGAGCGGCTCCGCCAGCAATTCCCGGAGGTGCCCGCGGACGCCCTCGAGGCGGTCGTGCACGGAAACTACGAGGCCTTCGACGGCAGCCCGGTGCGCGACTTCGTTCCGATTCTGGTCGAGCGGGCGACGCGCGCGGACCTGGAAGCCGGGATCGAGTCGCCGGCGTCCGCCGACCGGAGCACGCCGCGTGCCTAGCCGCCGAGTGTGACGGCCAGACGCCCACCTGACCCATGTCAGCTCACCACCCGGGCATTGCCACTGGAACGTCCGCGCGGCGAGCAGCCATCGCATGGATCCCACGCATACATCGGACGCTTCGCTCCGAGGGAAAGTCTCGGCTGCCGCTCGGGCCGCACATCGGCGAGTCGGATCGGTGAGCAGGGCGAGCAGCTCGGCGAACCAGCGTTGGTCCCCACGAAGCCCCCGAAGTGGACGCTGCCCCGCAGCTAGAGCTCCCACCTGGCAGCGAGCCTATCTCGGTCTGTTGGGACGCGGTCTCGATCCAGGTACATCCGTGACGTAGACCAGGCCGCGCCTAACGAGGAGCGGCGCTTGTCGGCGGCCATGGCACGATCGGCTTACCGATCTCCCATTCGTGACCGAAGGGATCGAGGATCCGGCCCACTCGCCAGCCGTGTTCTTCGCTAACCGCGGACTTAGCGCTCGCACCGGCGGCCACGGCTCGAGAGAATATGGAGTCCGGGTCCTCGACCACCAGCAGCGTGCGACCGGTCGTTCCACCGACGGTCCGCGGGACAAGCCGGTCGCCGCCTGACTCGGTCGCCGCGATCCAGAACGCTGCGTCACCGACGGCCAACTGCGCCACGATGTCCTCTCCGGTCCCGACTACATGCAGCACCCTCGCGTCGAAGGCCTCTTGGTAGAACGCGATAGCCTCCGCGCCGCGATCGACCCATAGCTCGGGCTGAATCGAGATCATCAATGTTCCACGCTTCTGCTCGTGGCTATCCGTCCGCCAGAGAAGTTTTCCTCACCCGGATGAACCAGCCGACAAGGCGGCCGACCCAACGCACGCGACTCAGCGTATCTGGGACGGCAACCGCGCCCGTTAGCGCCGACTCGTCGCCAGGTTCGCGACGCTTGACCATGAGGTTGCATCCGATCCAGCTATTGGCTCATCTTGGCGGCTGTGGGCCGAGCGGCCCCAAGATCATCACCGGTTGGACTCGATTTGTTGACCGTGAACACTCATTACGTCCAAGATCATCAGCAGTATCGTCGGGTGCATGAGCGGATACGTGACTGCGCCGAGTTTGACTCAGACGGAGGCCGCGGCGCGGGCCGCGCTGATTTCTGTAGACGAATACCAGGTTGTCGTCGACTTGTCGGGACTCGTCGATGGCTCCGAGGTGCGGTGTTCCTCGACCATCAGGTTCAGATCCCACGACACGGGCGCGCAGACGTTCGTCGACTGTGCAGCGCAGGTGGTATCGGCGCGCCTGAATGACGTATCGATCGCCGGTTCCGCGATCGCGCCGGGCCGAATTGGGCTGACCGATCTGAAGGAGCAGAACGAGCTGGTCGTGGAGTCGGTGCAACCGGAAACCGCCGCGGATTTCGGGGTGCACAAGGCAGTCGATCCAGCCGACGGCAACGTGTACGCGTGGACCTCGTTCGAGCCGGATGACTGCCGGTACGTGTGGGCCTGCTTCGACCAGCCTGATCTGAAGGCGACGCACGGATTGACGGTGCTGGCGCCCGTTGAATGGACAGTGTTGAGCAACAGCGGTCGGCCGGACGTCCGCCGATCCGATGCCATAGCTACGTGGACGTTTCCGGCGACGCCGCCGCTATCGACCTACAACATGGTGGTCCTCGCCGGCCCGCTCGTCCAGGTCCGCGCTCAGCGGGACGGATACGACCTCGGGTTGTTCACCCGGGCCTCGTTGCGCTCTGTGCTGGAACGGGATGCGCCGGAGTTGTTCGAACTGACTCAGCGAGGATTGGCATTCTTCGGGGAGCGCTTCGGGCTGCCGTTTCCACAACTCACCTACGATCAGGCCTTCATGCCGGAGTTCGCCGGCGCAATGGAGAACTTCGGATGCGTCACCTGGAGTGACGCTGCGCTCTATCGCCACCAGCCGACCGAGTTCGAGCGCAGTGACCGCGCCAAGATCCTGTTGCACGAGATGGCGCATATGTGGTTCGGCAACATCGTCACAATGCGCTGGTGGGACGACCTGTGGCTGAACGAGGCGTTCGCCGAGTTCGCCGCTCATTGGTCGGCGGCGTCGGCAACCGAGTTCCCCGACATGTGGGCCGCACACTTGGCCCGCGGGCAATTGCAGGCTTATCTGGCCGATCAGGGGCCCGCGTCGCACCCGATCCGACAACGAGTACCTGATGTCGCGGCCGCGGCCGGCACCTTCGACACCATTACATATCCCAAGGGTGCATCCGTGCTACATCAGCTGATGGCCTACATCGGCGAAGACAAGTTTGTCGCAGGTATGCGGTCCTACTTCGCTCGATACGCCTGGACGAACACAACGCTGGACGAACTCGTCGATGAGCTCAGTACGGCGTCCGGGCAGGACTTGCATCAATGGGCGCACGACTGGCTGAGCATTGCCGGCGTTGACCGGCTTCATCTCGAGCGCAGTGCGGAGGGCGACGTGCTCGCGGCCCAAGGCCCAGCCGGGGTGCCACCACGCCCGCATGCGTTGAATATCGGCCGGTACCGGCGACATGAGGACGAACTGCAACGAACGGAAGTCCTTCGCGTGACCGTCGCCGGATCGCGCACGTTGCTTCCAGACCTTGGCGACGCCGACGTGGTGCTGGTGAACGATGACAACCTGACGTTCGCGACCGTCACAGCAGACGCCACGTCGATCGCGAAGCTGCTGGCGGAGGCGAAAATGCTGCCGACGCCGCTGGCGCGGGCGGTGGCGGTCGCCACGGCCTGGAATGTGCTCATTGCTGGCGACGCTCCGGCCGTCGATATCGTTCAGTCGTTGCGGAGCGTCATTAGCATCGAAACGGCCGAGTTCCTGCTGGAATCCTTTCTGAACCTAGCCATCAGGATGGCGGAGTGGTGGGTACCGCACCAGGTTCGCGATCAGCTGCTCGAAGAGCTTGCGGACGTCTGCGTCGAACTCAACGACCGGCCGGAGCATCGCGCGGCGGCCCTGCGTGGGCTTGCCCGAACCGCGATCACACCGAGTCATTTCGACCTGCTCGATGTCGCCGCCGATACGCCCGACCTGCGATGGCGCGCCCTTACCCGACTCGCTGAATTCGATCGAGCGGATGACGCCGAGATATCCGATCTGGAAACGGCGGATCCCGATCCGGATTCATGGATTCGCGCGCTCGCCGTGCGCGCTGCGCGCCCGTCCGTGAGTGACAAGGATCGGGTATGGCGGGCGGTCATTGACGAACCAAGCGTGCCGGTTGCCGCGTTCGGCGCCGTGGGTCAAGCGTTCTGGCGTCCCGGCCAAGGCAGCGTCCTTGCCCCCTACCCGAGGCGATTCCTGGACGCGCTGCCAGAGATCGGCCAACGGGGAATGATCTTCGGCTTCGCCGCCGCGGGAAGCCTGTTTCCGCTGACAGGCGTCGACGAGGAGTACCTCGACGAGCTCGACGACCGGCTCCGCTCCGGGACGCTCGCACCGGTCGTTACGAACCGTACGATCGAGCGGGCGTACGAGGTCCGCCTGATGATTGCATCGAGGGCGCATGGCGCCGCGCCATGATCGCGACCAGTCCTTGAACTGTGACAATGCACTTCGGCGGTCTGCGTCGGTCGGCTGTGACAGGAGGTGTCGTAGTGGCCCAACTCCCAGATGGCTTGCGGTTGGTATTCGAGGACGACTTTGACAAGCCAGTTTTGAACCTCGCGACGTGGCTGCCGCACTACCTCCCGGCGTGGAGTTCGCGCGCGGCCAGCGCGGCAAGGTACGAGATACGGAACTCCTGTCTGCAGCTGAGCATCCCGCCGGAGCAAGGCTTGTGGTGCGCCGATGAGCATCAGCCTCCTCTCCGCGTATCCGGTATCCAGTCCGGGAATTTCTCCGGTCCGGTCGGCAGCACCATCGGGCAGCAGCCGTTTCGGACTGGTCTGACGGTTCGAGAAGAGCAGGAGACGTTCTGGGGCTGGACGCCTGATAATGGCTACCTGGAGATGCAGGCCCGGGCCGTAATCACCGGCCGATCGATGGTCGCGTTGTGGCTGGCGGGAATTGAGGATCGGCCGGAACGATCAGCGGAGATCTGCGTCACCGAGATATTTGGGAAAGCGATCATACCTGGAGAATCGGCTGCCGTCGGCGTGGGTCTGCACCCGTTCCGCGACCCGGCTGTGACCGAGGACTTCGCGGCCGTGTCGTTGCCGATTGATGTCTCGCAGTTCCACAGCTACGCCGTACGTTGGAACGCAGACAGCGCCGAATTCTTCGTTGATGGCGATTTGATACGCAGCTGCCGCCGTCCGCCGTCCTACCCGATGCAGATCATGCTCGCAGTCTTCGACTTCCCCGAAGAATCAAATGGCGACGATTCCGCGGCGGTGCCATGCCTGATCGTGGACTACCTGCGCGGCTACGCCAGCTGAAGATGGGTGGTGGTCCCCCCGGATCTCTTCGCAAAGGCGAACGGTTCTTACTCGATGAGAGTTCGGGGGAGTCCGAATCGGTCGAGCGCGCTGTTGTCGAACCGGGTGATAGCGCTGATTCGGCCACCGGCGAGGGTAAGCACGATCAGCCCGTTAGCGTGTGCAACACGCATATGCGGGTCTCGGAGATACACACCGAATGCGGGCTGGCCGTTTGACCGGGTCGCCACCAGCCGGAAGCGACGGGCGCGCATGACGGCGCTGAAGAAACGCGCCGCCAGAGCACGGCCTTGGTATTCGAGTGGCACGGGCGGCATTCTGAGCCACACGTCATCGGTGAGCAGGGCGACGATGTTGTCCACATCGCCGTCCTCGAATGCGCGCGTGAGCAGCTCGAGCACTTTGTGTTCGCTCGCCGAGTTCGGGGCCGGAGGCCGTTCGTCGTCCGACCGCCCAGGAAGGCGACGCTGCATGGACGTCCGAGCGCGTTTGAGAGCGCTTGTCACAGATTCCTCTGTCGTGTCAAGCATGTCGGCGACCTCCCGGGCATGGAAACCCAGCACGTCGCGGAGCACGAGAACAGCGCGCTGCCGAGGCGGAAGCAGTTGCAGAGCGGTGATGAAAGCCAAAGAGATGGCTTCTCTGGTCTCGTACCGGGCCTCGGGTCCCGGCGCAGCGTCGGCAAGCTCATCAAGGACGATGTCCGGGTACGGCTCGAGCCAGACCACCTCACCCAGCCGAGTGGGCTCGGGTGGGTCGAGTCCAGGCGGCAGTGAACTCACCGGCGGACGCCGGCTGGCCGAGCGCAGCGTGTTGAGGCAGCGGCTGGTCGCCACCCGGTAAAGCCAGGTACGAAAGGAAGAACGCCCTTCGAAGCCTGGGAGTCCCAACCAGGCCGCCAGCAACGTCTCTTGGAGCGCGTCTTCTGCGTCTTGCGCCGAGCCCAAGATTCGGTAGCAGTGCACGTGCAACTCGCGCCGGTGCGGGTCGACGAGTTGGGCAAAGGCGTCGCCATCACCAGCGCGTGCCCGGACGAGCAGGTCCGCGGTTGCCACGCCATCCTCCATCGCTTTGTCTCACGTCGGATTGTCCGCCGTTACCACGTACTGACACCGCGGAGGCACCAAATTGGGCGCAGCGCGACCGCCCAATCTCGCTACGGGCCGCGGTCTACACCAGCGACGGGCAGCTCCCGCCAGGTCCAGGGCCGGCTCCAAGTCGTCAGGCGCCCGATCGGCCCCGGATCCAACCGACACAACACGTAGGGACACCTCATGTCCAATGCGCAAACCGTCATCCGTCCTACCGCGGGCCGACCGGCCGGCCCACAACCATCCCGCCTCGGGCTGGCGCTTGCGGTCATCGCCACGGCGCAGCTGATGGTTGTGCTGGACGCCACGATCGTGAATGTGACGTTGCCGCACATCCAGCGCTCGTTGGGCTTCTCCGGCTCCGGCCTGGAATGGGTGGTCAACGCCTACACGCTCACCTTCGGCGGGCTGTTGCTGCTCGGTGGCCGGGCCGGCGATCTGCTGGGTAGGCGCCGCGTCTTCATCTTCGGTGTTCTGCTGTTCTCGTTGGCCTCCCTCGCGGGCGGATTGGCCACCTCGCAGGCCTGGCTGCTCGGGGCACGGGCGATCCAAGGCGTCGGCGCCGCGATCACGGCACCGACTGCGCTGTCGCTCGTCGCGACTACCTTCCCGGAAGGTGCGCCCCGGAACCGGGCGATGGGGGTCTATGCCGCGATGAGCGTTGCCGGTGCCACCACTGGCCTTATCGCCGGCGGCGTGCTCACCACCTACCTGTCCTGGCGGTGGGTGTTCTTTGTCAACGCTCCGATCGGGATCGCGCTTGCCCTCGCCGCGCCCCGCGTGCTGCCCGAATCCCGTCGCCGGCGGGGCCGATTCGACCTCCCAGGCGCAATCACCGCCACGAGCGGGCTGGTCGCACTCGTCTACGGCCTGACCAGCGCGGCCGCTGGCCCGGATGGCGCATCTCAGTGGGCCCGGCCCAAGGTCGTGGTATCGCTCGCACTGGCTGCGGTGCTGCTCACGACGTTTGTGATCATCGAGCGTCGCAGTACGCACGCGCTGCTGCCGCTGCGGCTACTGCGCGATCGCAATCGGTCGGGCGCTTACCTGATCATGCTCTGTGTCGGCACGGCGCTTTTCGGCATGTTCTTCTTTCTGACGATTTTCATGCAGACGGTCTGGGGGTTCAGCGCGCTGAAGACCGGTCTCGCCTATCTCCCATTTGCCGGCGGCGTTCTGCTTGCCTCAGGGGCCGCAGCGCAGCTCGTGCCTCGAGTAGGCGCTCGCCCATTGCTGCTGGCCGGCTCGGCGATCACAGCCAGTGGCCTGTTCTGGCTATCTCGGATCAGCGAACACAGCCACTACGCGGGGGCGCTGCTTGGTCCCATGTTTGTGACCGCAGTCGGCTTTGGTCTGCAATTCGTGCCGCTGTCCCTCGTCGCCCTTTCGCACGTACGCGAGCAGGACACCGGGGTAGCCGCCAGTCTGCTTAATACCGGCCAGCAGGTCGGAGGTTCGATCGGACTCGCCTTGCTCGGTACCGTCGCCTGGACCGTCGTCGCGAACACCGTCGCAAGTTACTCACACGCAGCATCGACCCACGCGCAGGGCGGCCAACCTCCGCACTCCGGGGGATCGGCCGCCGCCACCATCTACCGCCACGCATTGGCCGTCGGTTTCTCAAGAGGGTTCCTCGTCGCGGCGGGGATCGCGGTGCTCGCCTTTCTCATCACTGTCTGCGCGATTCGCGTCCGGCGGGAGGACCTGGCCGGCAACCCGATTCCGGAAACCGTGAGCTCGTGAACGGTCCCGACGCTTCTGCCTCGAGCACGCTCCACCTCGGTCTTGGCGCTTGTATGTTGGTCAAGCGTGATCTCGGACTTATAGCCCCGGGGGGTGACAATGAGCCCAAGATCACCGGTTGATCCCAGATCGGCCTGGCTACCTCGGTTCTGATCTTGGACTGGTAGCCCCCGGGCGACGATCTGTCCGACAGCCTCGCCGAGAGAAGTCTCAGCCGTCGCGACACCGCCGGCCAAACGACTGTCCGGCTTCGCACCGCCGTGCCTCCGTCTGTGAGGTCGAGCTCGCCGATAATCTCGGCCCGAGTGCAACGCGGCGAGAACCGCCGAATCGGGCAAAGGGGACGCCAATGGACAACAGGCAGGATGACGCGTGGCTGGCATTTGCTGCCTTGGTGCTGTTCATCGCGGGAATCATGCGAATCTTCGACGCGATCTGGGCTTTCCGCTATCACGGTGCGGTGCCGGAAAATCTCCAGGACGCGATCTTCGGGCACAGCCTCAAGACATATGGCTGGATAGATATCGTGGTGGCGGCAATCTTGCTCATTTCTGCCGCCCTCGTGCTTAGCCGCTCTCAGGCCGCCCGCTGGATTGGGGTCTTCGCCGGAGCGGTCTTGGCGATCAGCGCCGTCTGGTGGATTCCGTACTACCCGGTCTGGTCGTTGATGTACGTCGGTATGGGGGTATTGCTGATCTATGCGCTCGTTGCGCATGGGGGCGCGAGCGGGCGGAAGGTCGAGCTTTCCTGACCCGTTCGGCGTCACGCCGGTCGAACGGAACATTCGTGACGAAGTTGCTATAAGGCGACGTGTCTCTCAGATGTGACGTTGCTCAGCCGCGTCTGCCGCGCGTGCAAAGCGCGGCGCGCGACGATCTCGCCCCAGCATCCGCGGGCAATACCATCCTCCGTAGAGTCAGCAACGTGCGTCCGGCAAAGGCTGCGGAGTCCGGTCGGCGCTGGTTCAGTTGACATCACGGCGTTGACCCGAGGCAGGTACACAGTGGCTGGCAGCCAGACAACCGGACGACCCTCGAGCGCCTTGCGACGGGTGCTCGTTCCCTTGGCCTTGGCGCAGTTCATCTGCAGCTTCGCCGGTTCGAACATGAACGTGATGATCAACGACATCAGCCACGACCTGGACACGTCGGTGCAGGGTGTGCAGGTCGCGATCACCATCTTCCTGCTGGTGATGGCGGCGCTGATGATTCCCTGTGGCAAGTTGACCGACAAGTTCGGCCGGAAGCGATGCTTCACGGTCGGTCTCGCGGTGTACGGCGTTGGTGCGCTGTTGAGCGCCTTCTCGCCCGGCCTGGGTGTGCTCATCCTCGGCAATTCGATCTTGGAGGGCGTCGGCACCGCGCTGTTGATCCCACCGGTGTACATCCTCACGACGCTGCTGTTCACCG
>Ga0111538_10013651_pt1 | contig 10714 bp, 7 predicted proteins | sample SoiMethybrSBSTD1_FD_79669 | JGI IMG/M metagenome (GOLD analysis project Ga0111538, IMG submission 79669) | Bulk soil microbial communities from a Populus tree surrounding site in Tennessee, USA - Soil MetaG P. TD hybrid SBSTD1 (version 2)... | ecosystem: Environmental > Terrestrial > Soil > Tree... | reverse complement strand
GGCCGGCCGGTTCCAGGGCCTCGGCAACCTGGGCGTCGACCGTCACGCCCAAAACGCCCAGTCGCGGTACGAGGTTCTGCCGGATGTCTGTCGCGTCGGAGAGCCCGTCCAGCGCATCCTGACGTTCGGCCATGGCGACCGGCACCTTCATCGCCTGACCGTCACGCAGAATCTCCAGCGTGACCACGTCGCCGACGACGTGGCGATAGAGGCTCACCTGCAGCTGGCGGCCATTTTCCATCGCCTTGCCGTCGACGGCCGTCACGAGATCGCCGCGCTGCAGTCCGGCCTTCGCCGCCATGCTGCCCGGACGGACGTCTGCGAGCACGACGCCGTGATCGCGTGCGAGCCCAAGGCCCGCCGCCATGACTGGGGTGACGGTCTGCGCTTTGATGCCGATGTCGCCCCGCCGTACGCGGCCGGATTTCCTGATCTGCTCGTACACCGTGCGGACGATGTTGCTCGGGGCGGCGAATCCGAGCCCTTCGTCCCCGGCCGTTCGTGTGACCTTGAGCGTGTTGATGCCGACGACGCGGCCGCGCAGGTCGACCAGCGGTCCGCCGCTGCTGCCCGGATTGATCGAGGCGTCGGTCTGCACGTAGATCATCGGCGACTCAGGCTCCAGTTGACGCGCCACGGCGCTCACGACGCCCAGCGACACCGAATTCTGCAGACCGAGCGGGCTGCCGCACGCCAGCACCACCTGCCCCGGCTGCAGCTCGTCGGAGTCGGCGAGCGACAGCGTCGGCAGTCCCTGTGCCTCGACCTTGACGACGGCCAGGTCGGTCTCGAGATCGAGACCGACGATTTGACCAACCAAGTTGCGTCCTCGCGCGCCGAGTATCGAGCTGCCGGTGCCCGCCTGGGACAGCTCGACGTACAACCGTTGTGCACCGCGAACGACGTGCGCGTTGGTGATGATGAAGCCATTCGGATCGACGATGACCCCGGAGCCCGATGAACGGCTGGTCGTGACCAGGTCGGCGGAGCGGGGCACGACCCCGTCGCCAGCCGCGTAGGACGTCGTGAAAATCTCGACGACGGACGGACCGACCAGCCTGGCGGTCGCTTCGATCGCCGAGCTCAGCTCCGCGGCCGCAGCGGCGCCGCGGGGTGTTTGCGGTGTCGCAGCGGCGCCGCGGGCAGTTTGCGCTGCCGCCGGCAAAGCCGCCAGCGTCAGCCCGACGAACGAAGTGGCCAGCAGATGTCGGCGGCTGATTCTTGGCATCTCCGTCCAGTCCTTTCCTGGCCTCTGACCTTACAACGAGAATGCCACCGGACGTCACGCTAAGCGCCAGCGTCTTGGCTGACCGGACTTTCGAACTGCGGCCCGGCGAGCAGAGTGTCCCGATCGGCGCACGCTGCGGTCGGCCGCGCGGCACCGGCATCGCCGGTCCGTTCTGCATGAATCCCACGACATTCCTCGGATTCTCGCGAGTTCCAGCCTCCGGCACGGGCGGGTCCGGAACTTGCCCATGTGTCCGCCGCAAGGTGGTGGCACGTGGCACAACGGATTGTGGAAATGCTGGTCGGTCGGCTGATTACAGACGAACAGTTCCGCCGGGACTTCCTCGACGCCCCTGAGCAGGTCCTGCGTGAGCTCAATGACATCGGCTTCGAGCTCAGTCGGACCGAAATCGCCGCGCTGATGAACACCGACGCCTCGGTGTGGGGCCGCACCGCCAACGACATCGATCCCCGACTCCAGAAAGCCAGCCTGAAAAACGAAGCGAGGATCTCATGACCAGCCGCACTCTGGCCGCATGCGCTCTCCTGTTCCTCGTCCCCGCCGTCGCCGCCGGACAGACCGCCACCGCGGCGTCTGACGCCAGCGAGCGCCTCACACTCGAGACGGCGGTCCAGATCGCCCTTGAACACAACCGGCAGCTTCAGACGGCGCTGCTGCAAGTGGAGAAGGCAGACGCCAGCATCGAGGTTGCCCGCACGCGGCGGCTGCCGGTGTTCGACATCGAGGTGTCGGCCGGGCAATTGCTGACGCCGGCCGGTTTCGCCTTTCCGCAGGGGGCTTTCGGAGACTTTCCCGGCACCGGGCCGATTCCCGCCACGGATACGACAATCACGGTGCCGCGGCAGCCGACGGTCTCGGTGTCGTCGCAGGTGTCCCAGCCGATCACGCAGCTCGTTCAGGCGAATCTCGGCATCAAGAGCGCTGAAACGACGCGCGACCTGGAGAAGGAGCGGGCCCGCGGCCAGCGCCTCTCGCTCGTGAACACAGTGAAGCGCATGTACTTCAGCATCCTGCAGAGCGAGAGCTCGCTGACGGCGAGCCGTGAGGCCATTGCCTTCTACCGAGAGCTCGATCGCACGCTACAGACCCGCGTGATTCAACAAGTCGCCCTGCGAGCCGACGCGCTGGACGTTCAATCGCGCCTGGCGCAGGAAGAGCTGACGCTCACGACCCGCCAGAACACGCTGGCGTCGCACAAGGAGCAACTGAATCAGCTCCTCGGTCGCGACGTGCGGACGTCGTTCGACGTGGCGGGCGTGGCGGAAATGACGCCCCTCGACGTCGATCTCGCGGCCGCTCAGTCGCACGCCGTCGCCAGTCGGCCCGACGTCCGCGAGGCGCAGCTGACGCTGGAGCAAGCAGAGCTGGACCGGCGGCTCTCCAAGGCCGATCGCATTCCGGAGGTCAGCCTCGCGCTCGCCTACAACTCGAACTTCAACATCGACGTCCTGCCGCAGAACATGGCCACCCTCGGCGTCCGCGTGAAATGGGAACCGTTCGACTGGGGGCGCACGGGCCGCGAGCTCGCGGTGAAGGGCCAGGCCATCGAGCAGGCGCGCCTCGGCGTCCGCGAGGCGGAAGACGCGGCCGTCGTCGAAATCAACCAGCGGTTCCGCGCGCTGGCCGAGGCGAGAGCCCGGTTGCACGTCGTGCAGACGGCGCAAACGGCGGCCCGCGAAAAGCTGCGAGTGAAGACCAATCTTTATCAGGTCCAGGCGGCACTCCTTCCCGATGTGTTGCAGCTGCGGGCGGAGCTGGCCGACTCGGACGATCGCTGTCAGCAGGCGCTGCTCGCCTTCTGGTCGGCGAAGGCGGACTTCGAACAGGCGGTGGGAGAGGAGTGATCCGATGGGCAAGCTGACTGCGATTCTGGGCATCGTCGCCACCGCGGCGGCAGCGGGCGCCTGCACGAAGACCGAAGGCCGCGAGGTCCGGCCGGCACAGCTGGTGCGCGTCCAACCGGTCGTCGAACCGCCACCGCCGGCTGGCCTCCGCTACTCGGTGACGATCGAACCGTTCGAACAGGTGACGTTGGCGTTCAAAGCGTCGGGCTATGTCGAGGGCCTGTTGCGCCGGGCCGGCGCCGATGGGCGGCCCCGCGCCGTCCAGGCTGGCGATCGGGTGACGCGCGGCACGGTGCTGGCGCGAGTCCTCGAGACCGACTATCGCGAGCGAATCGTCCAGGGCCGCGCGCGCGTCGCCGAAGGCGAGGCCGGGCTCGTGAAGGCGCGTCTCGATTTAGAACGGGCGAAACAGCTGTTCGCGGCCGAAAGTCTGACCAAGCCCGATCTCGACGCGGCGCAGGCGTCGCACGACGCCGCGGTGGCGCGGGTTGGCGCGGCGCGATCGGACATCGAGCTCGCCGAGAGCGCGCTGCGCGACACGGCGCTCGTCGCACCGGCCGACGCCGTCATTCTCGAGCGCCGCATCGAGGTGGGATCGCTGGCCAGCGCGGGCACCGTCGGGTTCGTGCTCGGCGACGTCAGGTCGGTGAAGGCCCGGTTCGGGATTCCCGACAACATGATCGGCGCGGTCTCGCTCGGGCGCAGCATCGCCGTCGGCATCGAAGCCGTGGACGCCCGGCCGTTCGCCGGCAAGGTGACCGCGATTGCGCCGGCCGCCGACGCGCAGAGCCGCGTGTTCGACGTCGAGGTGACGATTCCCAACGCTGACGGGCGGCTGCGGCCGGGGATGATTGGCACCGTCGTCCTCGACCAGGCGTCGCCTCTAACGGCCGATGACACCCGGCCGCTCACGGTTCCGCTCACGGCTGTCGTGCGGTCTGAAGCAGCCGCCGGAGGATTCGCGGTCTTCGTCGTCGAGCCGAAGGATGGTGGCGCGATCGCACACGTCAGGCAGGTCGAGCTCGGCGAAGTCATCGGCAATGCCATCGCCATCCGCGGCGGCGTGACCTCAGGCGAGCGCGTCGTGACGAGCGGCGCGACGCTCCTCGTGGACGGTGAATGCGTCCGCGTTCTTCCGTGAACCAGGCCCCGAGCTACTGAGCAACCGAGCAGGACACTCCCATGTCATCTCATCGCGACGAACAGACGCTCTTCGAGCGGACCCACAACACCGCCCGGTTCTTCACCGAGACGCGCCACGTTTCCTGGGTGCTGCTCATCGGCACGATCTTGTGGGGCGTGTACGGCTACCTCCGGATGCCGCAGCGCAAGGATCCCGAGATTCCGGTGCGCCAGGCGCTCGCGCTCTGCCCGTGGCCCGGCGCCAGTGCCGAGAAGATCGAACAGCTGGTGACGCGGCGCATCGAAGAGAAGGTTGCCGAGAACGTCAAGGTCGACAAGATCGAATCGAACACGCGGACCAGCATCACCGCGGTCTACATCACCCTCGTCGAAGGCACGGCCGAGACCGGCAAAGAGTTCGACGACATCAAGATGAAGCTCGACACCATCACCGATCTTCCCGATGGTGCGGGTCCCATCGAGTTCGTGAAAGACTTCGGCGATACGGCCGCGCTCATGCTCACCGTCGCTAGCCCCCGCGTCGGCGACGATGAGATCGCGATCCGCGGCGCGGCGCTGCGCCAGGCGATCGAGGAGGCGCGAGCGGCGGCGCACGACAGCGAGACGTCGCGCGTGACCCTGGTGCACGGCCTCCCGGCAGCCGTCCCGTCGGCCATCGTCCGCCAGCCGATTCAAATGTTCGTCGACGCGGCGACGGCGGACGGCTTCGTTCGCGATGCCAGGGTCATCAGCGGACCAGGCTTCGTCGGCGTCGACGTGGCGTCGAGCCGGGATGACGCGGTGCTCGCGGCGTACATCGACCGTTTCGTTCGCGAGCGGCTCCGTGCATCGGAATTCCATCCTGACGCGTGGCCCCTGGCGGTCGTCCGGAATCCGGCCGATACGGCGGCGCGGCTGCGGGCGGTGGCGGGTGACAAGTACACGTTCCGGGAGCTGGACGACTACACCGACCTGATTGCCCGGACGCTGAAGGGTCTGCCGCTGGTGTCGAAGGTGACGCGCGCCGGATTGCGCGCCGAGCGCGTCTACCTCGAGTATTCCCAAGAGCGCCTCGCGGCGTACGGGGTCAAGGTCGGATCGCTCGAACGTGTGCTGAGCGCACGCAACATCACGGTGCCGGGCGGCGTCATCGAGGCCGACGAGAAGAACCTGACGGTCGATCCTTCGGGCGAGTTCAAGAACGAACGCGAAATCGGCGACGTACTCGTGTCTTCCGCCGGCAGCCGGCCGCTGTACCTGCGCGACGTTGCGACCGTGGCGCGAGGGTACGAGAACCCGCGTTTCATGAACTACTACCGCCACCGCGACGCCGACGGCGCGTGGCGCCGGGCGAGAGCGGTGACCCTCGCCGTTCAGATGCGCTCGGGCGAGAAAATCGGCGACTTCGGCCGCGCCGTCGACGGCCAGCTGGATCGCCTGAAGGCGCAACTGCCGCACGACCTCGTGCTCGCCCGGACCTCGGACCAGCCGCGGCAGGTCGACGACAGCATCGATCTCTTCATGGGCAGCCTCTACGAAGCGGTCGCGCTGGTCGTGATCGTCTCGCTCATCGGGTTCTGGGAATGGCGCTCGGCGCTGCTCATGGCGCTGTCGATCCCCGTGACGCTGGCCATGACGTTCGGGATGATGCTCTTCATCGGCCTCGACCTGCAGCAGATCTCGATCGCCTCGCTCATCATCGCGCTCGGCCTGCTCGTCGACGATCCGGTCGTGGCCGGCGATGCCATCAAGCGCGATCTGGCGGCCGGCCACTCCCGGCTGGTCGCGGCCTGGTGGGGACCGACCAAGCTCGCCAAAGCCATTCTCTTTGCGACCATCACCAACATCGTCGCGTATCTGCCGTTCCTCTTCCTGCCGGGAGATCACGGCATCTTTCTCTACAGTCTGCCGGTCGTCATCAGCTGCTCGCTGGTCGCGTCGCGCATCGTCTCGATGACGTTCATCCCGCTTCTCGGCTACTACCTGCTGCGGCCGAAGGCCGAGGCGACGATCGAGGAACGGCGGAAGAGCGGCTTTGCGGCGGCGTACTACCGTGTCGGCCGCGCCGCGATCCGTCACCGCTGGGCGTTTCTCGGCGCGTCGAGCATCGTCATCGCGCTGGGCGGCTTTGCGGCGGGGCGGTTGAAGACGCAGTTCTTTCCGGTCGACCTGCAGTTCCACTCCTACGTCGACGTCTGGTTGCCCGAGGACGCCCCGGTCGCCGCCGCGAGCCGCGTGGCGGAGCAGGTCGAGAACACCGTCCGTGAGGTCGTCGCCGAATACGAACGGGCTCATGAGGTCGAGGGGCACCCTCATGAAGTCCTGAAGTCGCTCACGACGTTCGTCGGCGGTGGCGGGCCGCGGTTCTGGTTCTCGGTGGCACCGGAGCAGCGCCAGGCCAACTACGCACAGGTGCTCATCGAGGTCGTCGACAAACACGACACGTCGCATCTCATCGGCGAGCTCCAGAGCGCCTTGAACGCGTCGATTCCCGGCGTGCGGCTCGACGTCCGGCAGTTGGAGACCGGACCTCCCGTCGGCGTCCCGGTGTCGATTCGGGTGTCCGGCGAGGACATCTCGATGCTGCGCCGGCTGGCGGCCGAGGTGAACGGCATTCTGCGTTCGGTGCCGACCGCCGTCCGGGTGCGCGACAACTGGGGGCCGGAGAGCTTCGCCGTCCGCCTGCAGACCGATTCTGATCGCGCCAACCTCTCAGGGCTGACGAACTACGACGTGGCCGCGGCCTCGGCGTCGGCGATTTCCGGAATATCGGTCGGCGTGCTGCGCGAGGGCGACAAGCAGATTCCGGTCGTGTCCCGGCTGCGCGTCGATGAACGGTCGCAGCTGTCGGATATCCAGAGCCTCTATGTCTACTCGAGCCAGGGCTCACAGAAGGTGCCGCTGCAGTCGGTGTCGTCGGTCGTCTACGAAATGCAGACCGAGAAGCTGCAGCGCCGGAATCAGTTCCGGACCATCACCATCTCTGCCTTTCCCGACGCGGGTGTCCTCTCATCCGAGGTGTTGTCGGCGGCGATGCCGCGGCTGGAGGCGTTCGAACACCGCCTGCCAGCCGGCTACGTGATGGAGATCGGCGGCGAACACGAAGAGCAGGTCGACAGTTTCCAGGACCTGACGGTCGTCATGACCATCTCCATCGTGCTCATCTATCTTGCGCTCGTCTTCCAGTTCAAACACTCGATCAAGCCGCTCATCGTGTTCGCGGCGATCCCGTACGGCGTGGTCGGAGCGCTGGTCGCGCTGTGGGCGATGGGCTCGCCGTTCGGGTTCATGGCGTTCCTCGGCATCGCCAGCCTGATCGGGGTCATCGTCAGCCACATCATCGTGCTCTTCGACTTCATCGAAGAGCGGCACGAGGAAGGCGAGCCGCTCGAAGAAGCGCTGCTCGACGCCGGGATCATGCGGCTGCGCCCCGTGCTGATCACCGTCGCCGCGACGGTGACGGCGCTCTTCCCCCTCGCCGCTCACGGGGGGCCGCTGTGGGAGCCACTCTGCTACGCCCAGATCGGCGGCCTGACCTTCGCGACCGTCGTAACGCTCCTGCTCGTGCCGGTCATCTACGCCACGTTCGTGCTGGATCTGAAGTTGGTGCGGTGGAACAGGTCAGATGGAGTCAAAAGCACAAGCATTGAAGATTTCAGATTGCAGATTGGAGATTTCAGCACGCAAGCGTGAAGTTCGGTACTCGTTGCTCGTTACTCGGCACGCGTCGCAGTTTCTCGGTTCATGTTTTTGACGAGTACCGAGTACCGAGCCCCCAGTTCCTAGTCCCGACAGTTGTTCATCGAAAGAGAGCGTCATCATGAAATCGAAGGCCATTGCCGCCGCCGTCGTCATCGCCTGCATGAGCGCCGTCGCGTTCGCGCAGACTATCACCTACGATTTCGACCGGAGCGCCAACTTCGGCAAGTTCAAGACCTACACGTGGGTCCGCGGAACGAACGTTGCCGACGAGTTGAACGACAAGCGCGTGACCCGCGCGATTGAAGCACAGCTCGCGGCAAAGGGCTTCTCGCAGGTTCAGGCGGCCGAGAACCCCGACCTGCTGGTGGCCTATCACGCCACGTTCGACAACGACGTCCAGATCAACGGGTTCTCGTCTGGTTTCGGACCGTATCGGCTCGGCGGCAGCCGCTCGGGCACGGCCACCGTCGACGAAATCCTCGTCGGCACGCTCGCGGTGGACCTGGTGGATGCTTCGAGCAAGACCATCGTCTGGCGTGGCGTGGCGGTCAAAGAAGTGAACGTCAAGGCGAACGCCGACAAGCGCGACAAGAACATCAACAAGGCGGCTGAAAAGCTGTTCAAGAACTACCCGCCGAAGGCGCATTCGTAACGCCAGGCGGGTGGCGGCGAACCACCCCGCCGATCGACACCCCGAAACCAGTCGGCCTCCTCGCAATCTGTTACTCTCTCACCCGAGGACTTCCGCCTCGGGTGACGACGTGACAGACGTGACCGAGCTTCTCATCGCCCATCGCGCGGGCGACGACCACGCGCTCGACCGCCTCGTCCCGCTCGTCTATGACGATCTGCGGCGCCTGGCGCGGCGCCAGCTGCGTGGCCGGCAGCCCAATCAGACCCTCGACACCGCCTCGCTCGTGAACGAGGCCTACCTGCGGCTGGTCGACCACACCCGCACATCCTGGCGCGATCGCGGCCATTTTCTTGCCGTTTCGGCGATGGCCATGCGCCAGATCGTCGTCGACCACGCGCGCCGGCGGGCGCGGGCCAAACGCGGCGGCGGTCAGGCCATCGTGTCGTTGGACACCCGCCACGATCCCGGCCTTGGCGACGCCGGTCTGGTCCTCGAAGTCGATCTGGCGCTCAAGAAGCTGGCGGCCGCCGACGAACGCCTGGCGCGAGTCGTCGAGTGCCGGTACTTTGCCGGACTGACGGACGAAGAGACGGCGGCCGCGCTCGGCGTCTCGGTGAGGACGGCTCAGCGCGAGTGGTTCAAGGCGCGGGCCTGGCTGCGCCGCGAGCTTGGTAGGTCGGGTGGAGATCGTGTGTGAGCGATCTGCGCGAGTGGCCGCAGGCCGATCGCATCCTCGACGAAGCGCTCGGCCTGCCGCGGGCTGAGCGCGCGGCATATCTGCGGCAGGCTGCCGATGGCGACGCGCGCCTCCTCGCCGCGCTCGAACTCGTGGTCGCCGAAGCATCGAGTGACGACGCGTTCCTCGAGCCCGGGGGGGCCATTGCCTCGATCGGCGAGGCGATCGATCAACCTGCGGTGGAAGCGACCCTTGCGAGACTGCACCAGCCGCGCCGTTCGGCGATCTGGACGCTGAGCTCTATTGCGATCGGCCTCATCCTCGGTGCCGCGGCAATGACCTGGCTGCGGCCCGGTCCATTGCCTCGAACGGAGCCAGTGTCACGCCTGATTGTGCCGCTTCCCGCCGGCGCTGAAGCGGTTCCGGACGCCCAGCCCGTCGTGGCGCTGTCACCTGACGGCCGGCTGCTCGCCTATCGTGGCCGTCGCGCCGGCGTGAGCCAACTGTTCCTCCGCCCGCTCGACAGTCTCGACGCGCGTCCCGTTCCGGGCACCGAAGATGCCGATGCCATCTTCTTCTCGCCCGATGGACGGTGGCTTGGCTTCGACGCCGGCGGCGAACTGAAGCGGGTCAGTCTGAACGGTGGGATGCCGATACCCATTGCCGCAGCGTCTGGGAACGTGACCGCTGCCTGGCTGCCAGACGAATCGATTGTTTTCGCGACGAGCACCACTCGCGTTCTTCAGCGCGTGCCGTCGTACGGCGGACAGCCAGTGACGCTGACGGCGCTCGACACCGCACGCGGCGATACCCTGCACATGCTCCCGCAGGCGGTCGCCGACGGCCGGGCGATTCTGTTCACGATCGTCAGCAGCAGCGCGCGCCATGTGGCGGTGTTCCGGCTGGACTCGAGCCGGACGGAGGTCCTCGCCGAGGGTACGCACGGCACCTACGTGCCGGGGGGGTTCGTCGTGTTCTGGCGCAACGGCACGCTCTGGGGTGCGCCGTTCGATGTCGAACGGCTGGCGCTCTCCGGCCGGGCCGCGCCGCTGGCGGAGAAGATCGAGCAGACCGACGGCACGGTCCTGCAGTACGCAACCTCGCCGGCCGGCTCGATCGTCTACGTGCCGGCTATCGCTGGCGGCGCCGATCCGGGACGGGTCGCGACGACGGGTGACGGGGTCTCACGAGACGACCAGCGCTTTGCCGTCTTCGGTGGCCGTGAGAACGCCGCCAGCGTCGCGCAGCTCGTGTGGGTTCAGCACTGGGTCGAGGACGTGCGGGCGCGTGTGGCGCTCGTGCAGTGACTCGCCGACCGCGTCCCACGCGGCCATCGCCTTTACTTCTGCGGTCATGGCTTTCGCCAGCGACTCGTGCAGCAGCCTGACACTGCGCAAGTCCCACGCAAACGAGGCAATGTCGTCGCTCAGCTCGAAGATGTCGCCGCCGAGCTCATCGCGCTGTTCCTGGTAGGCGACGAGCGCACT
>Ga0111538_10013648_pt1 | contig 10716 bp, 12 predicted proteins | sample SoiMethybrSBSTD1_FD_79669 | JGI IMG/M metagenome (GOLD analysis project Ga0111538, IMG submission 79669) | Bulk soil microbial communities from a Populus tree surrounding site in Tennessee, USA - Soil MetaG P. TD hybrid SBSTD1 (version 2)... | ecosystem: Environmental > Terrestrial > Soil >... | reverse complement strand
GGGGGCGTCGCGGCACTTTCTGGTGTATGGGAACTACGACGTCCTCCTGACCTACAACTGCGCGCATGCGTACGCGGTCAGCGTCGCGTTGCTGGCTGATCGCCTGGGCACCGACTCACCGGCTCCGGCCACCAAGCCGGCCACGCGGTCGCCGCGGCGACCCGCTGCGCGTAAGCCGGCAGCGGATTCTGCGGCAGTACCGATTGCCTCCACCGCTGGCCCTGCAGGCTGGGCACAATAGGATGAGCACTCTCGAAGTCGACGATCGCGGCGTCCTCGTGACCTGTCCGACGTGCGGCCAGCGCAATCGACTGGCCTTCGATCGGTTGGGCAACGCGGTTCGTTGCGGAAAGTGCAAGACCGCGCTCAGCGCGCCGAGCGCACCACTCGAGATCGCCTCTTCGCAGGACTTCGACCGCCTCGTGGCGCAGGCGTCCTTGCCGATCGTCGTGGATTTCTGGGCGCCGTGGTGCGGACCGTGCCGGATGGTCGCGCCCGAACTGGTGAAAGTGGCTGGCCGGGCGGCCGGCCAGTGGCTGGTGGTCAAGGTCAATACCGACGTGATCGGCGACCTCGGCGAGCGCTTCGGCATCCGCTCGATTCCGACCATGGCCGTGTTCGCGCACGGGCGAGAGATTGCTCGCACGGCTGGCGCGCGGCCGGCAGCCGACATCGAAGCCTTTGTCCGCCAGTCGCTGTCACAGTCTGTCCACGTGTGAGCGATCGTCCGCGAGTCTTCGCCCTTAACCTTCACGCCAACTACGCTTGCCGTCACTCCGGTGCCTGCTGCACGGCTGGCTGGGTGATTCCCGTCGAGCCCGACAGACGGCCGCGGCTTGGCGGCGAGGTACTCCTCCCCGACGCACACGGCGCCTGCGTCTTCTACGATCGACCGTCCAAGCTCTGCACGGTCCACCGCGATTACGGCGACATCGGGCTGCCGGATTCATGTTTCCACTTTCCGCGCCGCGCGCTCGTCGACGATCGCGGAGTGTTCGTCACGCTGTCACACTTCTGTCCGACCGCGGCGGCCCTCGTCGTGAGCACCACCGAGCGTCCGGCAATCGTCGAGGCGCCTCCGGCGTTTCCTGCCAGCCGTCGCTACGACGGATTGGACGGCCGAGGCGCCTGGCCGCCACTCGTGAGGCCCAATCTTCTCTTCGACCTTGCCAGCTACACCCGCTGGGAGTCATACGTCATCGACACACTTGGCGACAGTGACGTCTCGACTGCGGTGGCCGTGGCCCGACTGGCGGACGCCGCCGAGTTGCTACGAATGTGGACACCGGCCATGGGTTCGCTGGAAGACGCGGTCGCCGCCCTGACGGTCCGGGAAGATCTATCTCGGTCACCGGCCATCCACAATCGTTACAGCCGATTCCAAATGGCCGAGACCTACAATCACATCCTCGAGTTCATTCCTGACGGCCTGAGACGTCCGCCGCCGGCCAACCGTGAGGCATCACTCTCCGATTGGGACTGGGCCCAGGGCGGCGGGGCGGCGAAGCGGTATCTGGCGGCCAAAGCCTTCGGATCGTGGGCGGCCTATGAGGCCCGTGGCGTACGCACGCTGGTCGCGGAGCTCATTGCCACCGAGCTCGTCCTCAAGGTAGAGGTCGCTCGCATCAAGAGCCAACGCAGTACCTGTGTCGACGAAGCGATGATGATCGACGCCGTGCGCGCCGCCGACTGGCTGCTCGTGCACCTGGTCGATCGGACTCAGATGATGCGCTGGCTAGGACAGGTTGAAGACGATCAACGGTCTTGAGACCTAAGACCCACTCTGCCAAACGGCGCGGCCGACGAAGAAGGGGCCGAGCCGCTCGAGATACAGGGACGTCTGTTGGGTCTTGCGCATGCTTTGCACGACATGCGACAGCGGAAACAGATCCTTGCCCACCAGTCCGACCACGAAGTCGTTGTCGTGTTTGTCGAGGCCGTGACACGCCAGCCTGATGTCGTGGGCATAGTCGCCGGCGCCGTACGACATGCCGATAGCGCCGTGTTCTGCCAGAATCACCCGCTGCTCCTGGTCGGGTAGCTGGGCGAACCGGCCGCTGCGCCGCAGCGGATACCAGATGGCCCACGGCCAGGCGGCGTTCAGCACGGTCCGGACCGGCCGATTCACCAGGGTTTCGCCGAGATCCGGTTCGTAGCCAATCGCGTACGTCCGGCCCATCATCGTGTACTCAGGCTTCTGCACGAGTGACGCGAACGGAGTGGTGTTCAACAGGTCACGCAGCGGGCCGACGAACACCGCCGGGTCCGTGCTGAAGGTGAGCACGGCCACGCCGCGCGCATCGTTCACGTCCTCGTAAAGCACGCCTCGGAGCGCCGAGGCCTGCAAGGCGCCGACGAGCGCCGGCACGTCGGTGCAGCCGCCGAACGCCTGGAGCTGCATGAAAAGGCGGAGATCGGATCGCTGCGGCTGTCCGTCTTTCATTCCGCCGCGCTCGCTGATATCCGGCGGCTCCGGCCCTCGTCGCGTCTCGGTCTGCTGTGCCATCGGTTCAGTATAATCCGCGATCGTGACGACTCCGTACACGGTCCGCCGGGCGACGTTCGACGATCGTGACGTGCTGACGCGACATCGGATCGAGATGTTCGTAGAGATGGGCCTCGATGTGGACCGGAGCGCGCTGCGTCGATCGTTTCAGGAGTGGCTCGCTAGGGTAATGGCGGCCGGCATTTACCATGCGTGGCTGGTTGAAGCGGGTAACGGCGTGGTCGTCAGCGGCGGCGGCATGACGCTCATCCCATGGCCACCTGGGCCGCTCCATCCCGGCGGGCAGGTGGCGTTTGCCTACAACGTCTACACGGAACCCGATCATCGGCGGCGCGGTCTCGGCCGTCTCGTCATGGACACCATGCACGGGTACTGCCGCGACATCGGTGTCACCGCCATCGTCCTGAACGCCAGCGCGTTTGGAAAGCCGATGTACGAAGGCATGGGCTATCGTGAGACCGAGAGCCCGATGATGTTTCTCGGCTTGAGCTGAGGCGCGCAGTCAGCTCCGACCTCTGCGGTCGCCATTGCGCCCGCCATTCTCAAGGTATAATTCCCCGGCTCTGGGCCCCAGCGGCCGCAGGGGTAAACCCAAACAAGGCTTACGACGGAGACTCGCGAGCATGCCTTTCATCATCACTGACCCGTGTATCGAAACCAAAGACACTGCGTGCGTTGACGTGTGCCCGGTGGATTGCATCCACCCGCGCAAGGACGAGCCCGAGTACGAAGCCGCGACGATGATGTACATCCATCCGGAAGAGTGCATCGACTGCGGCGCGTGCGTGCCGGCCTGCCCCGTCGCCGCGATCTACGAGAGCACGGACGCGACGCCTTCGCATCAGAAAGATCTCATCGAGGCCAACGCGGTCTATCGGCAGGGCGACCCCGACGCGTTCGCCAAGGCCGAAGCCGTCGCCCAGGCGCACATCGCCGCGCAGCCCGCGCTGATGGCTATCCCGGCCGCGGAACGGCAGGCCGCGCACGCCAGTCACTAGGATCGCGACCTGGAACGTCAACGGCATCCGGGCACGTCACGCGGAAGTCCAGGAGTGGATGGCGCGTGAGCGCCCGGATGTTGTCTGCCTCCAGGAAATCAAGGCCACGACCGATCAAATTCCCTCCATGCTGTTCGAGATGGAGGGTTACTGGTATTACTGGCATGGCGGTAAGGGCTACTCGGGCGTGGCCCTTCACGTCAGCCAGACCTGCTGTCCCGAACGACCGACCTTCAGCCATCCCGCCTTCGATTTCGAGAATCGCATCGTCACCGTCGACGTCGGCGGCCTGACCGTCGCCTCGGTCTACGTCCCGAACGGCGGCAAGGACTTCCCCGCCAAGATGCGGTTTCTCGAAGCGCTCGAAGCGTTCGCCCGCGACTACCAGGTCACCCGACGGACGTTGGTGCTGTGCGGCGACCTCAACATCGCCCGGACCGAGCGCGACGTGCACCCAAAGGAACGAAAGCCGCGCGCCATCGGCCAGCTGCCGGAGGAACGGGCGATGCTCGAGCGCATCGTCGCTTGTGGTCTCGTGGACGTCGGCCGGGCGCTGGATCCGGACAATGATGGGCTGTTCACCTGGTGGGCGCCGTGGCGCAACCTCCGCGCACGAAACGTCGGGTGGCGCCTCGACTACGTACTGGCGAGCGAACTGCTCGCCGCCAATGCGCTCAGTTGTCCAGTCCAAAAGGAGGTCGGCACGAGCGACCACGCTCCAGTTGTCGTGACCTTCAAGGTGCTGCCTGATTTGTAGAACGGCAGGATTTGAGGATTGCAGAACGTAAAGTAAGGAAGGTTTCCTTTGTGCCTTCCTTCCGGCAATCCTGAAATCCTACAATCCTGCAATGCCTGATTCAGTTCTGGATCGGTTCGTCCGTTATGTGAAGTTCGACACGCGAGCCGACGAGCGTTCGACGACCTACCCGAGCACGCCGGGTCAGCTGGTACTGCTTCGCGAGCTGGCGAATGAGCTGACGGCGCTGGGGCTCTCGGATGTGACGATGGACGCGCATGGCTACGTCATGGGCACGATTCCGGCGACCAGCGCCAAGCCCAACGTACCGGTCATCGGCCTCATCGCGCACGTCGACACGTCGCCCGAGATGAGCGGTAGCGATGTCCGGCCGCTGGTGCACCGGAATTACGACGGACGTGACCTCGTCTTGCCCGACGATTCGACTGCTGTCGTTCGCCTTGCTGAGAATCCAGATCTCCAAGAGCAAATGGGCCACGACATCGTGACGGCGTCCGGCACGACGTTGCTCGGTGCCGATGACAAGGCCGGGGTAGCGGCTATCGTCTCCGCTGCGGCGTACCTCATGGCGCATCCCGAGATTCCGCACGGGTCGGTTCGCGTGGCGTTCACCCCTGACGAGGAAGTCGGGCGCGGCACCCTTCACTTCGACGTCGCCAAGTTCGGCGCGTATTGCGCCTATACGCTGGACGGCGGCAGCCGCGGCGAAGTGGAAAGCGAGAGCTTTTCCGCCGATGCGATGACCCTCACGTTCATCGGCTTCAACACCCATCCGGGCTACGCGAAAGGACGAATGGTCAACGCCATCAAGGTCGCGGCGACCTTCATCGCCAGCCTGCCGGCGGACGGACTCTCCCCGGAAACCACCGACGGCCATGAAGGCTTCGTCCATCCGTACACGGTGACGGCTGGCGTCGAACGAACCTCGGTCCGGTTCATCGTGCGCGACTTTTCGATCGGGGGCCTGCGCGAAAAAGAACACCTCTTGGAGCAGCTGGCGCAGCAAGCGACCGCCGCGCATCAAGGCTCGCGTGTCGAGATCGCCGTCGAAGAGCAGTACCGCAACATGAAAGAAATTCTCGACGGCCATCCCGCTATCGTCGAGAACGCCTGTGAGGCCGTGCGCCGCGCCGGGCTCGAGGTCCGTTCGCGATCGATTCGCGGCGGGACTGATGGGTCGAAGCTGTCATTCATGGGTTTACCCACGCCGAACCTGTTCGCCGGCGAGCACAATTTCCACTCGCGGCTCGAATGGGTTTCGGTCCAGGACATGGAAAAAGCTGTCGAGACCATCGTGCACCTCTGCCGCGTCTGGGAGGAGCGACCGCGATGTTCGTAGGCCACTTCGCAGTCGGTCTGGCACTGAAGCGTGTCGCACCGCGGACGTCGCTCGGCTCTCTCGTCGCAGCGCCGCAGGTGGCGGACATGTTGTGGCCGATCTTTCTGGTGCTCGGGTGGGAGCGGGTGCGTATCGACCCGGGCAACACGGCGTTCACGCCGCTCGCCTTCGACAGCTATCCGATCTCACACAGTCTGTTGACGCTGGCGCTGTGGGGTGCGGCGTTCGCCTGGCTGGTCGCGCGCCCCGATCGCCGTGTGATGGGTTGGATCGTGCTTGCGGTCGTCAGCCACTGGGTGCTCGACGTCGTCACCCATCGGTCTGACATGCCGCTCTGGCCACTCGGTGGTCCAAAACTCGGTCTCGGATTGTGGAACTCAATACCGGCGACGCTGGTGATCGAGGCGGCGATGTTCGCGGCCGCCGTCTTCCTCTACGGGACCACGACGCGGGCGAGAGACGGCATCGGACGATGGGGGTTTGTCGTCTGGGTCACGCTGCTCGTTCTCATCTACCTCGGGAGCCTGAGCGGTCCACCACCGCCCGACGTGCGAACGCTGGCGTGGACCGCTTTCGGCTTATGGCTGTTTCCTCTCGGCGCGTGGTGGTTCGATCGTCACCGCGCTTCTCGGTGAACCTCACCGGCTACGGCTCGGCGTGACGGCGAAGAATCCGGAGTTGTCACTGACGTTCGTATCGTTGACACCGAGCATCAGTAATCCGCTGGCCGGCATTTGAATCGCCAATTGGTTCGAGCCGATGGGGAATGGCGCGCTGTCGCCGACGCGGCCAATGAGCCCGCCGACGGCCATCTCGCCGACCGGCAGGTTCGACACCGGCACTGACGGGTTGCCGTCAGGACCCGAAACATGCGCACCGTCCGGACTGAAGTGGACCTGCCCGCTCGATGCGAACTTCACCCGCTGTCCCTTCAACACGCGCAGTCCGGTGGACACCCACGGCTGATTGGCGTTGACGCGCACCGCGCCGCCACTGACAGCGTCCTCGTCGGCGGCATGCGACGCCGCCACGGGCGGCGCCGCCGTTGCGGCAGACGCCTGCGATGGGAACAAGCGGCGGGACGCCTCGGAGTTCAAGAAAATCCGCGCCACGTCGCGGATGGCGTACTGCTGCGGCTGGCCGGCTTCGTTCTGCCACTGCACGGTGTCGCCGTTGACAAGGTTCTGCAGCCGACCTCGCTGCATGCCGCCGCTCCTCAGCACGAGGAGGTGAGAGTTGTCGCCAGGAAGCTGCTGGAATTCGCCGACCGCCGGATCCCCGCCGGCAAAGTCGATCACCGCAATCTGATCGAGCGGAATCGTCTTGTCGGCGGCGCCCGCCTCGGCCAGATTGGCGTAGTTATCGATAATGTTGCGATTGCCGGTGCCGTGAAACGCGACAAGGCCGCTCTGACGGGATCCGTCGGTGAGGACGAAAGTGGCGCGCTCGGCCGCAGCCAGCGGAACGGCAAGACACGCCACCAAAAGGGCAACGCACGGAACATGTCGAAGCATTGAAGCCTCCCTGTTGAGCCGTCACAGGTCTTCGAGCAAGACCCGGACCAGACAGAAAGGCTGCCTCGACAGGACGCTAGAAGCGGACGCCCAGCCCCAACTGCAGGCGCTGGCTGTGAATCGTCTTGTCGTCCTCGATTGTGCCGGACTTCGCGAAGATTGGGCCGTACCGGTACGACACGTCGAGGAAGTACTTCTCCATGAAGTTGCGCGAAACACCCAGCGCGATGACCATCATGAACTTCGTGGTCGATCCCGCGAGATCGCTTCCGAGCTGCACGCCGTACTGCTCCAACAACTGCTGCTCGGTCAACTCCGTTCCGCCGACCGAGAACACCGTCTCTTTCGAAACGTGCGCCGCGCCCAATCCGACGCCGGCGTAGGGCTGGTAACCGCCACTGAACGGTACGAAGAGATATTTAATGCCGACATCAAAATAGGTCGCACTTTCCCCAACTGAGGCCGATCCGCCGATGAAGTTCGAAATGGACTGTGCCCGATCGTCCATATCGCTGGTCGCCACGTTGAACATGTGGCCGACTTCAGCGAACGCTTCCCACTCCGTGCCCAGCTTGTAATCGAACTCGCCGCCGAGCGAGAGGTCCGACTTATTGCCGAACGTCGGCCCGATGGTGAACTGCCCGGCGTAGATCCGAGGCTCACTCGGCTGCGCCGATGCGGATCCCGTCAGGGCCGCGGCCGCCACACCCATCGCCAACACCAACTGACCGAAACGCTTCATTCACATCCTCCGTGCCGGGCCGCAACCACGCGGCATCCGGCCGCTCGAACGGCCTGTGTTACCTGATGAATCCAGTTGCGGCCGGGGCTGGGACCCACCGCAGGGCAGAGGTGAGGCGTCGAGTATAACACTGTCGAACCGGACGCCTGCGGCCGATTGAATAGTGTAAGGGGCGGTTTGCGCGCCCTTTTGATGGTATTCTGGGCGTCTCAGACGAATGGACGATCGTTTCCCTGATCCTCATCGCTTCCCATTGTCGCCGGAAGCACCCGCCGAAACTGAGGCGTCGATTTCACCGCTGAGTGGACCCGCCGGTGGTGAGTATGGCTCGCTGCTGTTGCTCCAGGCACCGACGCCCGTGTCTGCGCCGCCCGAAACGCTCGCTCGTGCCTGGCGACGCCGCGGCCAGGAACTGTTGAGCGGCGTGCGCACGTTGCTCTCCGCTGCGGTCTACGCCACGCTCATCGTCACCTTCGGCTTCCAGGTGGCCAGAGTCGACGGACGGAGCATGGCGCCCACGCTCGAGGATCACGACCGCCTGATCGTGAACAAGCTCGTGTACGAGATTGGCGAGCCGCGGCCCGGCGACATCGTGATGCTGTACTACCCGATCAACCCGGAGAAGATGTTCGTCAAGCGAGTCATCGCCCGGGAAAACGACGTCGTGCGCATCGTCGACGGCCACGTGTACGTCAACGACGTGGCGCTGCACGACGATTACGTGCCCGAGGAATTCCGCAGTCACGACGATTGGGGACCCATTACGGTGCAGCAGGGCTACTACTTCGTCATGGGCGATCATCGCAACAACAGTTCCGACAGCCGACACTGGGGCCAGGTGCCGAAGAAATACATCGTCGGCAAGGTGAAGATTCGCTGGTGGCCGCTGCAAGAGGCGCGCATCTTCTGACGTCGTGCGCGGCACGCTTCCGCCCGGACCTCCTCATCGGCTTCCGATAAAGACTTCGTGACTGTTTCCTGCACCGTGCTCATCGGGTCTGGAGAGTTGCTGCCTCGACTCAGGGATCGAACCGGCAGCGACAGCACCGACGAGGTGCTGGCGTTCACCGATGTGGACGCGCTGCGCGCGCTCGAAGCCATTACCGAACGCAAGCCGACGGTCGTCGCCATCGAGAAAGAGTTCGCTTCCACACCCCGCGGTGGCGCGCTCATCAATCGCATCAAGGCCGACCCGACGCTGGCCGCCTGCGAGATCCGCATCGTCTCGCCAGATGCCGAGCCGGTCAAAGTCTCGAAGGGCAAACCCGCCGACGTCACGCCGGCGGCGCCGGCAGTACCTCTCGATCAGCGCGGCACCCGCCGCGCGCCGCGGTTCAAGGTGGCCGGACAGGTCGAAGTGCTGGTGGATGGCAATCTCGCGCTGCTCGTGGATCTGTCAACGATCGGCGCGCAGGTCCTGTCGCCGACCGTGCTCAAGCCAAATCAGCGCATCCGCATGGCGCTGTCCGACGAGCACAGCTCGGTGCGGTTCAACGCCAGCGTGGCCTGGGCGTCATTCGAGATCCCGCGCAACATCAATCCACGTTACCGCGCCGGCATCGAGTTCATCGACGCCGATAAGTCCGCGGTGAACGCCTATCTGGCCAGACACAAGCAGGCCTGATGGCTATTGTAGATTGAAGATCGAAGATTGAAGATTGAAGTGCTCTAGCCCTGGTCGTTCAGAGTCCGCTCCCTATCAGCATTTCCAATCTTCAATCTTCAATCTTCAATCCTAAATACTGAGCTTGTCGCCGAGTTTTTGACGGACGACATCAGGCCTGATGATGGTGTCTTCTCGCTCCGAGCCGGTCGAGATGATCGCGGCCGGGACGCCCGACACGACTTCGAGGCGCTCGACATAGCGCTTTGCCGCTGCTGGCAAGTCCTCGTATCGACGAATCCCCTTCGTCGGCGTCGTCCATCCCGGCATCGACTCATACACCGGCTCGCACGCCGCCAACTGGGCCACGTCAGACGGGAGCTCCGTAAGCGTCCGCGATCCGCTGCGATACGCGGTGCAGATGTCAATCTGCTCGAGTCCGTCGAGCACGTCCAGCTTGGTGAGCGCGAGGACATCGAGGCCGTTGATTCGCGCGCCATAACGGGCGGCAACGGCATCGTACCAGCCGCAACGGCGCGGGCGGCCGGTGACGGCGCCGTACTCGTTGCCGCTGTCGCGCAGGCGCTGTCCCATCTCGCCTGACAGCTCGGTCGGCAGCGGACCCTCGCCGACCCGCGTCGTGTACGCCTTCACGACGCCCATGACGCCACCGATCGCGCGTGGCCCGACGCCCAGCCCGGTGCACACCCCGCCGATCGTCGCGTTCGAAGAGGTCACGTAGGGATAGGTGCCGTGATCGATGTCCAGCAGGGTGCCCTGCGCGCCCTCGAACATGACGCGACGCCCGTCCCGCATGGACTCGTTCAACAGCAGCGACACGTCCCGGACGAGTGGCAGCAGCCGCTTGGCCTGCTGAAGCAGCGTCGCCAGCACCGGCTCGACCTCCATCACCGAGTCATGAACCAGCCGGTTGCGCGCCGTCACGTTGTCGCGGATGTTCTTCTCGAGGCCGGCCGGATCGGCCAGATCGCCGACCCGGACGCCGCGGCGCGCGATCTTGTCCTCGTATGCCGGCCCGATGCCGCGCGACGTCGTCCCAATCTTGCGTTCACCGCGCCGCGCCTCGGAGAGCAGGTCGAGATCGCGGTGATAGGGCAGGATGAGGTGGGCCTTGTCGCTGACGACCAGCCGGCCGGTCACGTCGATGCCGGCCGCGGTCAACTCGTCGATCTCCCCAAACAGCGCGGTCGGGTCGACGACGACGCCGTTACCGATGACGCAGATGATGCCCGGATG
>Ga0111538_10013645_pt1 | contig 10716 bp, 6 predicted proteins | sample SoiMethybrSBSTD1_FD_79669 | JGI IMG/M metagenome (GOLD analysis project Ga0111538, IMG submission 79669) | Bulk soil microbial communities from a Populus tree surrounding site in Tennessee, USA - Soil MetaG P. TD hybrid SBSTD1 (version 2)... | ecosystem: Environmental > Terrestrial > Soil > Tree... | reverse complement strand
GGCGATGATCGCGTTCTGTACGTGACGCCCGGCTATCGGCTGATCGCGCTCAACGCGAAGACCGGCGTACCCATTCCGTCGTTCGGCAAGAGTGGCGTCGTCGACATGAAAGTCGGCGTGGTATCCGGCACGGGTCAGCAGATCGATCTCGAGACCGGTGAGATCGGCCTTCACTCGACGCCAACCGTCGTCAAAGATGTGGTGCTCGTCGGATCGTCGATGAAGGAAGGCATGACGATCACGACGCACAACAACACCAAGGGGCTGGTGCGCGCGTATGACGCACGCAGCGGCAAGGTGCTGTGGACGTTCAACACGATTCCACGTCCTGGAGAGTTCGGCAACGACACGTGGCTGAACGGATCGTGGGCCGTCAATGGCAACGCCGGCGTATGGACGCAGATCACCGTGGACGAAGAGCTCGGTCTCGTCTACCTGCCGGTTGAATCGCCCTCGTCCGACTACTACGGCGCCAAGCGCCCTGGAAACAACTTGTACGGCGAGAGCCTCGTTGCGGTTGATCTGAAGACCGGTCAGCGCAAGTGGCACTTCCAGCTCGTTCATCATCCGATCTGGGATCACGACATCTCGTCGGCGCCGATTCTGCTCGACGTGACGATCGACGGCCGCCTGCGGAAGCTTGTCGCGCAGCCGACGAAACAGTCGTTCCTCTATGTCTTCGATCGCGCGACCGGCGAGCCGATCTGGCCGATCGTCGAAACCGCAGTACCGCAGGGCGATGTTCCTGGTGAGTGGTATGCGAAGACGCAGCCGATTCCGAGCAAGCCGCCCGCGTACGGCCGTCCCGGTCTGAATATTCCAGACGAAGTGATCGACTTCACTCCCGAGATGCGCGCGCAGGCCATGGAGAACCTGAAGCGATACAAGTGGGGCGGCAACTTCCCGTATAGCGGCACGCTGTACAACCCGCCGATCGTCGGCAACGTCAACGGGCTGCTCGGGGCAATCAATCTGGGGAACGCGAGCGGCGGAACGAACTGGCCTGGCGCCGGCGCCGATCCGGAAACAGGCATCGTCTACGCGCAGGCGAACCTGTCGGCGTTCTCGCCCGAATCAGTCGCACCGCCACCTCCCGGCTTCTCGGACATTCCTTATCAGGCTGGCGTTGTGGGTCAGCCGTTCCGCGTGCGTGAGGCAGCCGGCACGGGCACGTATGCCGACGTGCCGCGTCAAGCGCCTCAACCAGCCGCAGCTCCGGCAGCCGCCGAAGGTGCGGTGGCCGGACGCGGCGGTCAGCCCGCGCGCACCTTCAATGCGGTTGAAGGCTTGTCGCTGGTGAAGCCACCGTACGGCGTGATGGCCGCGATCGATCTCGCGCGCGGCGCGCTGAAGTGGCAGGTGCCGCATGGCGACACTCCCGACGTCGTGCGCAATCATCCCAAGCTCAAAGGGATGACGATTCCCAAGACAGGCCAGGGCGGCAGCGTCGGCGTGCTCGTCACGAAGACACTCGTGATCGCCGGCGACCCGCAGGTCACGACGACACCGGATCATCCTCGCGGCGCGATGATGCGAGCGTATGACAAGCAGACCGGCGCGGAAGTCGGCGCGGTCTGGATGCCGGCGCCAGTAAGCGGATCACCGATGACGTACCGCGTCGGCAACCGGCAGTTCATCGTCATCGCCGTGAGCGGCGGCAACTACTCCGGCGAATACATCGCGTTCGGCCTCCCAGCCGCGGAGCGTGACACCGGTGGAGGGACGAAGTAGGACGTGCGAGGAGCGAGGGCGCGAGGGGCGATGGTGCTCATACTGGCTCTCGTCGGCGCGGGAGCGGCCGCACGCCAGGATGGCACCACAACGTCGGTGTGGGACGGTGTCTATTCGGAGGCACAGGCGCAGCGCGGCGAGACCGCGTATCGGCAGTCGTGCGTGAACTGTCATGGTCCGGAACTCGAAGGGGCCGACATGACTCCCCCGCTCACCGGCGGCACGTTCACGGCGAATTGGAACGATCTGACGCTGGGCGATCTTTTCGAGCGGATCCGTGCGACTATGCCGCTCGATAAACCAGGCACGTTGTCGAGACAGCAGAACGCCGACCTCGTTGCCTTCCTGCTCAAGGCGAATCAGTGGCCGGCCGGCACGACAGAGCTCTCGCGCGAGCTCGGTACGTTGAAGCAGATCCGGATTCAGTCCAGCAAACCGGAACGGAGACCCTAGGAGACCATTCGGGAAACGAGTCGAAAAAGGACCCCATCGAACGGAAGTGAACGCGGGGACGCGAAGCGGAAACCTAGAACGTGTGGAGGATGGCGATGCGAACGTCCGCCTTCGGGTTCGTGTTGGTGCTCGCTTGTCTCGTGCTGTGGCCGGTAGACGCGCTCGCGCAAAGCGAGATTGCCGGCGTCGTGAAGGATGCATCGGGTTCGGTGCTGCCCGGTGTCACCGTCGAAGCGTCCAGTCCTGCGCTCATTGAAAAGAGTCGCACCGCCGTGACGGACGGCGACGGCAATTACCGCATCATCAGCCTGCGTCCCGGCGTCTACACGGTCACGTTCACGCTGCCGGGGTTCTCCACTGTCATTCGGCAGGGCATCGAGCTGACCTCGAACTTCAGCGCGAGCGTCAACGCCGAGATGAGAGTCGGCGGGATCGAGGAAACGATCACCGTCACCGGCGAGTCGCCCATCGTTGACACCCAGAGCATCACCTCGCGCACGGTCGTGACTCGCGAGGTGATGGACATACTGCCCACCGGGCGCAACATTCAGGCGATCGGCATCACTATTCCGGGCACGCAGCTTGCCGTTGGCGGAGGCGGCGCACTGTCGCGCGACGTCGGCGGTTCGGGATCGCTGCAGCAGTCGCCCCTGCAGTACCGAGGCTCTGGGGATACGGTGCAGACCATCGAGGGGCTGCGCCTGAACAATCTCGAAGCGCAGGGTCAGTACAGCGGCGTCTACTGGAACGACGCCAGCTTCGAGGAGCTGAGCTTCATCACCGGCGCCGACTCCGCCGAGATGGGCCAGGGCGGCCTTCGCGTGAACATGGTTCCGCGCGACGGCGGCAATACGTTCCGCGGCCAGGCGTTCGGTAACTTTACTGACAGCAGTTGGTCGTCCGACAACTGCAAGTCGGCAGGTATTGGTCTGCCCTGTGCACGCTCGAACCTGACCGGCAGCACGACGTTCAATCCGAACAATCGGCTGACCAACGTCTCTGAGATCCAGCGCATCTGGGACGTCAATCCATCCATCGGCGGACCAATCTTCCGCGACAAATTATGGTTCCACTACACGTTCAGACATCAGGGCGTCGAGAAGACGGTTCCCGATAGCTACTTCGATCGCAACCCGTCGCCGTTCATCTACGATCAAGACACCGATCGTAAGGGTGTCGACGACGGCCACATCGTCAGCAACGCGATCCGTCTCTCGTGGCAGGTCGGTAGCAGGGACAAGGTCTCGGTCTACCACGACAACCAACGGAAATATCGAAATCACTGGGGCATCAGTTCAACGGTGCCGCCGGAGGCGGCGGGCGTCCAAGTGACGCCAACGAGCTTCGTCAACGTGACCAAGTGGACGCGCACGCACACCAGCCGGCTGCTCCTCGAAGGCGGGTTCGGCTACTACAACCAGGAATATACCGAGCTCTATCAACCATCGGTGACCGGCCTCGCCGACAAGGTCTGGGACCCTGCGGCGATCCGCGACGCGCGCGTCTACACCGTGCTCGATCAGTCGAACAATAAGATCGCCAACGCCTGGAACGCGCCGGCCGACCACTTCTCGGAACTCCGCACCTACATGGGCGCGGCATCCTACGTCACCGGCTCGCATTCGTTCCGGCTCGGCGCCTCCATCAGCGACGGCGACTGGCATCTGCTGGAGCAGTGGACCGGCGACATGCAGCCGATCACCTACAACGCCGGACGACCCGTGCAGGTGACGCTGCGACTGCCGACCGATCGCCGCAACGGCATCAAAACAGACACCGGCATCTTCCTGCAGGACCGCTGGACGATGAGCCGTCTGACCTGGAACCTCGGCCTCCGCTACGACTGGTTCATCGGCGAGACACAGGAGAGCGAGGTCACGCCGAGCCGTTTCAACAGCGGGCTCACATTCGGGAAGTGTCCTGACGGGAAAAACGACACTCGAGCCGGATGCGTGGGCACCGTGCAGAACTGGAAGGACATTTCACCGCGGGTGGGTGTGGCAATCGATCTCTTCGGCGACGGGCGTACTGCCATCAAGGCGAGCTTCGCGAAGTATGTCAACGGCCAGCAGATTGCCACAGCGAACGCAGCCAATCCGGTCACCGTACTCGGCCTCACCGACATCCGTCCCTGGACCGATCTCGATGGCAACGGCCTGCCGCTCGACGCGAACGGGAACATCCAGTTCAACGAGCTCGCCCCGTCAACGCAGACGCCCACATTCGGACGGAACGTCTCGACGACCAACACCGACCCTGGCGTGCTGAACGGCTGGAACAAACGCGGCTACAACTACGAGTACACCGTCGCCGCGCAGCATCAGATCGCCGAGCGGATGTCGGTGAACGGCGGCTACTATCGCCGCTCCTTCGGCAACCAGACGTTCACCGACGATCTGCGCTACGACGTGAACAGCTACGATTCGTTCTGCATTCGGGCACCTGTCGACGCCGACCTGCCCGGCGGCGGCGGCTACGACGTGTGTGGCGTCATGGATCTGAAGCCGGCCGTGTTCGCCCAGAATCTGCCGGCCAACAACCTGATTCGTTTCTCCGACGACTTCGGCGGCGAGACGAACATGTATCAGGGATTCGACGTCAACATCGAAGCGCGATTCAGAAACGGCTCGTTCCTGAAGGGCGGCGTCGCGGCCGGCTCGCGGTTGTTCGACAACTGCAATCTCCTCGCCGCCGGTCTCGACGCCGTCATCGGGCCTAACCTCATATTGCCGACGTTCCAAGGCACCGAGATTTACCCCGACGGATCGAGAACATGCCGTCGGGAGTATCCGTACCGCCCAGACATGAAGCTATCGGGCGCCTACACGCTGCCGTTCGACGTCCAGCTCTCCGGTACGTTTCAGTTCAGCCGCGGCGTGCAGACCGGCGGCGCCGGTCCCAGCATTCAAGCGAACTGGGCGGTGACGAGCGCCGTTGCCAATCCGCAAATCGGCCGCAACTGGACCGGCACCGCATCGCGAACCATTCAACTGATTCGCGAAGGTCTGGAGTATGGCGATAACAACCTGAGCCAGCTCGATCTTCGAGCTTCGAAGCGCGTCGGCTTCGGGCGCACTCGCCTGCGCATGGACTTCGACGTCTACAACGTGTTCAACAGCAGTTGGCCGTTCACCGTCAGCTCGACCTACTCGAACGGCGCCACGTCCGCGTGGCTGCGTCCGACCAACGTGCTGCAGAGCCGCTTCTTCAAACTGGGCGCGCAATTGTCGTTCTGACGCGTGTCAACTCCCGACGACCAACGCCCAACTTCCAACCACTCCCAACTTCCAACTCCCACATTGGGAGTTGGGTTGGGAGTTGGTCATCACAGTCCATGAACCTATGAAGCCTATATTCACGCGGGCCTGCGTGCTCGCCGCCGTCTGGGGGATCCTGGCCGCACCGACAACGCGAGCCGCCGCCAACGACTGCGACCGCGAATGTCTTCGTGGATTCATCACACGATATCTGAACGCCATGGTGGCTCATGCGCCTGGCACGCTGCCGCTGGCGTCAAAGGTTCGCTTCACCGAAGACACGGTTGAGATGAAGCTCGGCGAAGGACTCTGGAAGGGCGCATCGAAAATCAGACCCTATCGCCTCGACATCCTCGACACAGCGCAAGGCGTCGCGGCATCGCAGGTGGTCGTCGAGGAGGCCGGCGCTCCGGTGATGCTGGCGCTGCGGCTGAAAGTGGTGAACAACGCGATCGCTGAAGTGGAAACACAGGTCACGCGGAGTCAAAAGGAAGGGGCGATCTTCGCTATCGAGGCACTGCAATCCACGAATCCGGTGATGACGATGCGGGTCGATCCCGCAAAACGGAGCTCACGCGCCGACGCCATCAAGCTTGCGGAGTACTATCCTGCCGGTCTCGAGATCGGAAGCTTCGTCAGCGTCAACGCCCCGTTCGCGCCTGATGCGTATCGCTTCGAGAACGGACGACTGATGGCAGGCAAGGGTTGCACGCTCAACCCACCCGCCTGCGAGGACATCAAGGGCCAGACGATCTCGACCCATCCTGGCCTGAGCTATCGTGTGCTGGCAGTGGACGAGGAGCTTGGTGTCACGCTGCTTCGCATCAACTTTGGGCGCGCCGACCGGTACGGCGTCGGCAACGCGCTCATGGTGTGGGAAGCGTTCAAGGTCTACGGAGGCCAGATACACGCGGTCGAGGCGTTCATGAAGATCATGCCGGCCGACGCGGGCTCCGGATGGGACACCGACGTACGCCGGCCTCATTGATCAACTCCCAACGACCAACTTCCAACGACCAACCACTCCCAACCTCCAACTCCCAACAGGAGTTGGGGGGGCATTGGGAGTTATTGGCATTTGGGGGTTGGGGGTGGTTGGGCGTTGGGAATTGGGAGTTGGGCGTTTAGGATCGCCGTATGGCGACCGGCAGCGAAAGTCTCGTCGCGAACGCGACCGCTCTCATACCGCTCCTTCGCAAAGCCGCACCAGCCGCCGAGAAAGCTCGCCGCGTTCCACAAGAGAGCCTTGATGCGTTGAGCGCCGCCGGCATCTTCAAGATGGCGGCGCCCAAGGCGTACGGCGGGGTCGAGGCCGACTTTCAAACACAATGCGAGGTGCTGGCGGAAATCGCTCGCGGCTGTCCATCCACGTCATGGGTCGCCACGATCTACAGCGCGATGTCCTGGCTGGTGGGTGTCTTCCCGGACGAGACGCAGGAAGAAATCTACGCGAACGGTGATCCACGCGTCTCCGGCGTGTTCTCGCCCACCGGAACCGCGGTGCAGAAAGACGACGGCTTCGTCGTCAACGGGCGATGGCCGTTCAATACCGGCTGTCACGGCGCGACGTGGACGGTGCTCAACGTGCTCGTCGGCGAGATGCCGACGTGCATGCTCGCGAAGAGCGCCGCCCTGACGATTCTCGACGACTGGTATGCCACCGGCATGTCGGCGACCGGCAGCAACACGGTCATCGCCGAAAACGTGTTCGTGCCTGGCCGGCGCGCCATACCGCTGCCCCACATGCTCGAGGGGAAGTATCCCGCACGCCACAACGCCGACAATCCCTACTTCAAGTACCCGCTCGCGCCGGTGCTCACCGTCAATGCCGGAGGCACGCCGCTCGGCATCGCTCGCGGCGCATGGGACATGTTTATCGAGCGTCTTCCCGGCCGCGGCATCACCTACACGACTTACACCAACAAGGCCGAGGCTCCGGTCACACATCTGCAGATGGCGGAAGCGTCGATGAAGATCGATTCGTCGGATGCGCATGTCCATCTCGCGACGTCGCTGCTGGATCGCGCACCGAACGGATCGATGACGATGCAGGAACGCGTGAAGGCGAGAGCCCACATCGCGTATTCGACGGGATTGGCGAGAGAGGCGACCGACATCCTCTTCTACGCCAGCGGCGCGTCAGCGATTCAGGAACACATGGCGATTCAGCGCTATCAACGGGATATTCAGGCGCTCTCGAATCACGCCATCATGCACCCACAGACCGGCCTCGAGCTGTACGGACGAATTCTGTGCGGTCTCCAGCCGAATACGCTGCTGTACTGACGTCAACTCCCAACTTCCAACGCCCAACTACCAACCACTCCCAATTCCCGACTCCCAATTGAAAATTGAAGGTTACTTGGGAGTTGGGATTTGGGCGTTGGAAGTGGTTGGTAGTTGGGCGTTGGAAGTTGGGAGTTCAGGAACGAGCCCGTCGTTCAATGCGGGGGTCCGGGATGAGCCACATGAGCGCGACCGCGACGTAGATGGCCAGCGACAGCCAGTGGTTGGTAAACGACACCGCGATCGCGATCCCGTACATCACGACCGAGATCACGCCCTTGAAGTCGCTGCCGACCGCCGCGCCGAGCCCTGACTCACGACCGTGATGACGAATCAGCGTAGTCGTCAGGATGTAGTAGGCGACGCCCGACATCAGCATCACCACGCCGTAGAGCGCGACAGGCTGCGGCTCGAGATGGTTCTCCCCCATCCACGCCGTGACGAATGGCACCAGTGAGAGCCAGAACAGCAGGTGCAGGTTGGCCCACAGAATCCCGCCGGTCACATGCCGCGCCGTGTGCAGCAGATGATGATGGTTGTTCCAGTAGATGCCGACGTGGACGAAGCTCAGAACGTAGCTGAGAAACACCGGGAGCAGCGGCCTCAGAGAGGCCAGGTCGGTGTCGTGCGGCGCCCGCAGTTCGAGCACCATGATGGTGATGATGATGGCGACGACGCCATCGCTGAACGCCTCGAGCCGGTTTTTTCCCATGTCCGGAAATTATCTGTGATTCACACCGTACGGCTCTTTACGGCACACACCATCGAACCGTCACGTCTTCCCGGCGCCGCACACTGGTTCCCGGAATCTCCTGCACTGACAACCTGCCAGATTTGATCAGAACTCTTGTCAGGCTTGAACACGAGCCGATCAAATTGGAACACGCCATTTTCGAGATCGCCGCGCATTAGGCCAAGACTTCGCTGATCAAGGCTGGCAGTCGGCTTGCTCCACTCCGGTGCACCGGTGTGGTGTGTCTGTTCTAACGGTTAGCAACCTGAGCGTCCGCTACGGGACCAAGCCCACGACTCGCGTCATCGTGGACGAGGTGTCCTTCTCGATCGAGGCCAACGAGATTGTCGGCATGTCGGGACCGTCAGGTTCCGGCAAGACGACCGTGGCCCTCGCGCTGCTCGGCCTCCTTCCCGCCGAGGCCAGCATGTCCGGGACGATTACCTTTGGCACGCGCGATCTGGGTGCGCTCGACGAGCGCACCCGCGACGAGATCCGTGGCGCCCAGATTGGCATCGTCTTTCAGGAATCGGCACTCGCCCTGAATCCGGTACTCACTGTCGGCGCGCAGATTAGCGACGTCGTTCGCGCGCACGTGCGATGCGATCGCCGGGAGACGCGTGATCGCGTCCTCATCGCGATGCACGACGTCGGTCTGAGCGAAGACACCGCCCGCATCTACGACGCCTACCCGCACGAATTGAGCGGCGGCCAGCGTCAGCGCATATTGATCGCTCAGGCCATCGTCTGCCGGCCGTCGCTCGTCGTTGCTGACGAGCCAACGGCGTCCCTTGATGCCGCCGTTCGCGATGAGATTCTCCGGCTGATTCGCCGACTGAACGACCAGCACGGCACGGCCTTCTTGATCATCAGCCACAGCGCCGAGGTGCTCGACCACACGGCGCGTCGCACTCTCGTGATGAATCGCGGCCGCGTCATGCACACGCAGCAGGCCGGCCACGACCGCCGCGACCGCGATGTCGCGCGATCGTTGTCGCGCTCGGTCAGCGCGTCACGGCACGTGCCCATTGCCGAGGTCACCGGCGCCACGAAGTCGTATCACCAACGGCGCCTCTTCTCCGGCTCGCGGTACGAGGTGGAGGCACTGCGCGGCCTCGATCTGCGCATCGAGCGCGGCACCACGCTGGGGCTGGTCGGCGCTTCGGGATGCGGCAAGTCCACGCTGGCGCGCTGCCTCGCCGGCCTCGAGGCGCTCGACGCCGGCACCGTGCGCATCGACGGGCACGACATTACGCCACTGCGCGGCCGGGCGCTCCTGCCGTATCGCAATCAGGTTCAGTTGATCTTCCAGGATTCAGCCGCGGCCCTGAACCCTCGCTTCAGCGCGCTCGACATCGTGGCCGAGCCGATGGTGATCCAACGCGAGGGGACGCCGCACGAGTGGCGCCATCGTGCGATCGAACTCCTGTCGCAGGTCGGCCTGCCTGCGGATCGACTCGAGGCACGCGCCGGTGAATTCAGCGGCGGCGAGCGCCAGCGGCTGGCGATCGCTCGCGCGCTTGCGGTGCGTCCACGCCTGCTGATTCTCGACGAAGCGTTCTCGGGCCTCGACCTGGTGACCCGCTCGCTGATCACCACCCTGCTGATGACGCTGCAGCGGGAGCAGGGCCTGGCACTGTTGTGCATCTCGCACGATCTCGAGTTTCTCGCCGAGATCGCCCCGGAGATCGCGGTCATGCACCGCGGCGCGCTTGTCGAGCAGGGTACGACCGTTCGGCGGTTCATTCCGGAAGCAGTGCTCGAACAGGACTCAGATCAGGGGCGCCAGGCCGACTCGGAGCCCGCCCTTCGATTCCATGCAGGGCAGGCGGTCGCATGAGCGTGCTCCGCTTCGTACTCCGCAAGCTCGCCTATGGCGCCGTGATTACTCTTGGCGTCTCGGTGCTGACGTTCGCGATGCTGGAGCTCGCGCCGGGCGAGTTCTATGACGACCTGAAGCTCGATGCCACGGTCGGCACCCACACGATCGAGACGCTGCGTCAGGAGCATGGGCTGACCGCGGCGGCGCCGGTTCGCTACGGTCAGTGGTTGGGGGCAGTGGTGCGCGGGGACTTCGGCCTCTCCCTCGCGCACCGCGCGCCGGTCGCGCCACTCCTCTGGGAGCGTACGCGCAACACGCTCATGCTCACCGTCCCGGCGCTGCTCGTTGCGTGGCTGACCGCATTGCCGCTCGGTTTGTGGACGGCTCGTCATCGCGGACGCCTCTTCGATCGGCTATGCAGCGGCGCCACCTCT
>Ga0111538_10013644_pt1 | contig 10717 bp, 8 predicted proteins | sample SoiMethybrSBSTD1_FD_79669 | JGI IMG/M metagenome (GOLD analysis project Ga0111538, IMG submission 79669) | Bulk soil microbial communities from a Populus tree surrounding site in Tennessee, USA - Soil MetaG P. TD hybrid SBSTD1 (version 2)... | ecosystem: Environmental > Terrestrial > Soil > Tree... | reverse complement strand
GCCGCGGCGCGCGACACACCCTGAACCCCGCGGAGCTGCGCCAACATTCGCCGGTAGGCGTCGACGATAACACCGGTCTCGCGATATCGCGCGGCGGGCAATGCCAGCCGCCCCATGAGGATGTCATGGGAGTTGAAGCCGAGCGGCTCCTGCCTCAGTCGTTGAGCGCTGCGGACCAACAATCCGGTTCCGACGAGAAGCACGACGGTTATCGCAATTTCGGCCACGACCATGACGCTGCGGAGTCGATCGCGCCCGATGCTGCTCGAAGGCGCGTTCCCCGCGTCTCGCAACGAGCTCTGAACATCTGTCCGCGCCGCTCGAAAGGCCGGAGAGACTCCAAAGGTGAGCGCCGCCATGAGGGTGACCGCGAGCGCGAACAGCAACACCTCGGGCTGCAGCGCGGCATTCTCCAGCCGGGGGACACTCGCTGGCCCGCTCTCCACGAAATAGCGGATGCCGATCGCCGCGACCAGCACCGCGGCGACGCCGCCCGCAAGCGCCAGCATCAGGCTTTCGGTCAGGAGCTGCCGGACGATGCGCGGCTGCCCGCCACCGAGCGAGGCCCGGATCGCCATCTCCTTCCGGCGCATCGTCGCTCGCGCCAGCAGCAAGCTGGCGACGTTGACACAGCCTATGAGCAGCACAGTGCCGACTGTGCCAAACAACACAAGGAGCTGAATCCGCACGTTGCCGAACAGCACGTCTCGAAGCCGCTGCACGTTGACCCCGCGAGACTCCATCGCTCGCGGATTGCGCTCCGCGATCCCGCGCGTGACGCGCTCCATGTCGGCCTGCGCCGCATCGCGCGTGATGCCAGGCTTCAGTTTGGCGAGTACGAGAAAGGAGTGGTTCCCGTAGTTCGAGCGCTCCGCGGTGGTGAAGACCAGCGGTGTCCACAGCTGTGCGCTGAATCCACCGACGACTCCCGCGCGGACTGGATCGGTCAAGGCATAGGTCGCCGGTGCCACGCCTACGACAATGCAGGATTCGCCGTTCAGGCGGACGCTTTTCCCAACCACTGCGGGATCGCTGCCGAAACGGCGCTGCCACAACCCGTGACTCAGCACAACCACGCGCCCGCCGGCATCGACGTCCTCGGCGGTGAAATAGCGCCCAAGAGCCGGCGTCATATGGGCGACACGGAAGTACCCGGGCGTCACGCGCATCCCGCCGACGCGCTCTGGCTCGCCGCCCTCTGCCAGGTTGTACGTGTCCGGACGAGCGGCTGCGGTCGCGTCAAAGACCGAGCTCTGTTCCGTCCAGTCGTGAAAGTGCCCGGCCGACGCGTTACCGGTCGACTCACGCAGCGTCTCGCGCACCAGCACGATCCGTTCGCCGCCAGCGTACGGCAGCGGCTGCAGGATGACGGCATTGATCACGCTGAACACGGCAGTGCTGAGACCAATCCCGAAGGCCAACGTGAGAATGGCGATGCCGGTGAAGACAGGATTGCGACGCAACATCCGGAGCCCATATACCGTGTCCTGCCGAAACTGATCCAGCCAGACTGGAATCCACACGGCGCGCGTATTCTCCTGAGCAAGCGTCACGCTGCCGAATCGGCGCAGCGCCGAATGGCGCGCCTCCGCTTCCGGCATTCCCCGATCGATGTTCCGCTGAGTCTCCAGCTCGATGTGTTCGCGAATCTCGGCGTCGATGTCGGAGAGCGGATGTTTTTTCATGCCGGTCTCAACACACTGCCAATGGCTCGCACCAGCTTCTCCCACTTGGAGGTTTCCAAGGCGAGCTGCTTCTTCCCCTTGGCAGTGAGCCGGTAAAACTTGGCTTTGCGGTTGTTGTCGGACGTGCCCTCGCCGAAGGTGATCCAGCCGCGCTTGATGAGGCGATGCAACGCGGGATAGAGCGTGCCCTCCTCGACCCGGAGCACATCCTCAGACGTCTGCTCGATGGCCTTGGCGATGGCGTGGCCGTGGGCCGGCCCGAACTGGAGCGTCCGGAGAATCAGCAGATCCAGTGTCCCCTGCAGCAGCGCGAGTCGGTCTTTCGTAGACATCCTAGGGGAAGGCTACCGCTGCTCACATAGGATGTCAAGGGGAGTGGAGTTCAGGCGGCCTGCGAGCCGGAAGACTCTCACCGCTTCTGGACGAAGTATCGGTAGCCGACCCACTCTTTGCCGCAACGCTCGTCGGTTTCGAGATGCGCCAGCACGCCGCCGTGCTGGTTGATGAGCCGCTCGATCTGCTCACGATGGATGCCGTGCATCGGCAACGGGTCGGGTTCTTCCGGGGACACGTCGTCGGCTAGCGACAAGGTTCGGATGTCGGAAGCAAATGGCGCGGCCGGGGCGGGCACCTGGTGCAGGGAGCCACTGCCGACCCTCACGACGCGCGTCCACGTCTGCGAACCCTTGTCGGCGAACCAGGAAATCCCCTCGTGCACGACATCGCATTCGAGCTGATATTCACCCGGCTCCTGCGGCAGCGTGATGTTCAAGGTGACCTGGCAGGTTTCGCCAGCTCCCAATTCCGACGGCAGCGACGCCCGGCCATCGTCCTGAATCAGCATCTCGTGGCCTCGGCCGGCCCGCCAGTGATTCCCCACTCTGATGGGTCCGACGTCGCGCTGCGACCAGGCATACGGACTGATGTTGGTGAGCGACGCGGCAAGCACCAGCTCCGCCCCCGGTGCCGCGTTGTCCGGAATATCACTCTGTGCACGAATCGACGCGCGATACGCTTCTTCGGCCATGGGCGTGCTGATCACGGTCTGCTCGTCCGGCGGCCGCTGATGGGACGGCAGTTGAAAGACCAGCACCCCGCCGCTCGAGACGACCCGAAAAAGCTCGCGCAGGTACTCCAGCGCGGCGCCCGGCTCGATGTGCTGCAGGACCACATTCGAATACATGAACGTGAACGCGCCCGTGGCCAGACCGCCCATCGTGGCTGGCGCATTGAGCTCGTATCGCACTCGATCCGGGAACGCATTGAGCTCGTTGGCCAGCCGGATCATCTCCGGCGAGATGTCCAAGCCCACGACCCGATCAAAGTGCGCAGCCAACGGCTGGCTGAGACGGCCGACGCCACAGCCGAAGTCCAGTGCGGCCCGGCGGTCCACTTCGATCTTGAGCGCGCGGAGTTGGTACATCAGCAGCGACACTTCCCGCTTGCCGGTTTCCAGGAAGCCGGGCAAATCCCACCGCCGGCCGGCTTTTGTTGGATCGGAGAGAATCGCCCAAAGCGGATCGCGTTTGGCGTGACGGTCCCAGAACGCCTGGTCGTCCACGGTGCGGGACATCGTTGTATCTACCTTTGTCGCGAATCTTCGGTGCTTACTTCGGAGCGCCGGGCGCCAGCTCGTTGCGAATGACTTTCCCGCCTTTCATCACGAAGGCGACGCGTTTCAACTCAGTGATGTCGGCCAGCGGGTCGCCTGCCACGGCGATGAGATCCGCGTACTTGCCTGTGTCGACGGACCCGATCTGATCCTGCCATCCCATGGCTTCCGCGTTGATCATCGTCCCGCTCTGAATCGCTCTCGCCGTCGTCAAGCCCGCACGCTTCACCAGCATCTCAAAATCGAGCGCCTGGGTCCCGTGAGGGTAGGTTGAGCCGTCAACGCCGCTACCCACCATGATCTTGAGCCCCTTGGTCGCGACTGCCATCGCGACCGCCTTCTCGAAAATCGGGATCATCCGGTACTTGCCACCGGTGTTTCTCGCATCCGTATCGTCCATGTATGGCTCGATGTAACGCATGAGAGTCGGATCGTAGTACAGCCCCTTGGCAACCATCGTGTTGGCCTGCTCTTGGTCCAGGTCGAACGCGTGCTCGATGGTGTCGCAGCCGGCGGCAATGGCATTCTTCTGCCCCTCGCCTCCGAGAACATGGCACGCGGTCTTCTTGCCGAGCCGATGCGTTTCGTCAATCAGCGCCTGAAGCACCGGCAACGGATAGGTCACCCGGTACTGGGCCTGGCCCGTGGCAGTGAAGGAGTACGCCCCGGTCGGAAACAGCTTGATCCAGTCCGCACCACGGGCAATCTGCTCGCCCACCGCCGCGCGGGCTTCGTCGACAGACCGAACGACGGTGCTGGTCAGTGGGTTCTCCCGAGTGGCGGGATTCGGAGGTGCGGCGCTCCAGACAATCCCCAAGGTTGACACTTGATACCGCGGACCATCGAACCGGCCCTGGTTGATGGCGTTGCGAATCTCGATGTCAGCGTAGCCGTTGCCGTGTGAGCTCATGTCGCGCGCCGCGGTGAAGCCCGCGCGCAGGTCCGCCTGCGCGTTCTGAACCGCAATCAGCATGGCGCTTTCGGTCGTCGTCGTGGCTCCGCGCGTGTTGAACATGTGGGTGTGCGCATCGATCAGTCCAGGCAGGACCGTTGCCTGGCTGAGGTCAATCACCGGCACGCCCGCTGGAATCCTGGCTTGAGCCTCTGGCCGAACGTCGGTGATTCGCTCGCCAGAGATGAGCACCACCTGCCTCGTCAGCATCTGGCCGGTCCTGCTGTCGAACAGGCGGCCCGCTCGGACCGCGAGCGTGCGAGGAGCCGGAGGGCATTGATAGACGCCGCCATCAGAGCCGACGCACGGCGTCGGACCAGCCCCGCGCCACGGAGCCGGTGGCGGCTGTACCTGAGCCCCCAGTGCAATCGCACTCAGCAGTGCCGCGAGCGTCGTTGCCACGACAAATGTTCGTCGCATCGCATCACCTCTCCGTCTCGAGCCAAAACGGAACCGGCCCGTCACGTTTCCCGATACTCGGCCGTGGTCGAAGTCTAATCTGACGACGTTCGGCCGCTCTGACTTTTGCGTCGTGCCGGCCCCGCCGCCTTGAATGCCTGTGGTCGCCCGACCTGAAGGTCGGGCCTACGAGTCGCACCGACGTGCCCAACCCGCCGACCTGCCTCACCTGCCCTACGCGTCCTACGTGCCCTACCTGCCCTACCTGTCCTACCTGTCCTACCTGTCCTACCTGCCCTACCTGCCCCACCAGCCCTCTATAATCACGAGAGCGATGAATCAGGAAGTCTTCGCGGCCGTCGCCGAGGCGCTCGAACGCGGCGAGCCGGCCGCCCTCGTGACGATCGTCTCCACGACGGGGTCCACGCCCCAGCGCGTCGGCGCCAAAATGCTCGTTTTCGGCGATGGCCGGCTCGTCGGCACAATCGGCGGCGGATGTTACGAGAACGACGCCTTCTGGAAAGCGCGCGAGGCGATCACGAACCGTCGTCCGCTGCTTCTTCATTACGAGTTGGCCGACGACTTCGCGCAAGAGACCGGGCTCGTCTGCGGAGGCCAGATGGACGTGTACATCGAACCGATCGAGCCGTCGCCCGAGCTCTACGTCATTGGCGCGGGCCACGTCGGATACCACCTCGCGCGGCTGGCCCAGGAAGTGGGATTCCGCGTCCACGTCGTCGACGATCGCGAGAAGTTCGCGAATCGCGAGCGGTTCCCCAGCGCGGCGGAGGTGGTGACGGAAGACATTCCCGCGTGGATCGCGCGGACGGCCCTCCCCGCGCACGGCTACGTCGTGATTGTCACGCGCGGACACACCAACGATCTCGAGGCGCTCCGCGCGCTCGCGCCGCGCGATCTCCGCTACCTGGGGCTCATCGGCAGCCGGGCCAAGGTGGCGCGCATCTACGACGAGTTGACCGCCAATGGCACCGACGCTGCGCTTCTGAAGAAGGTCCATGCGCCAATCGGACTCGACATTGGTGCGGTGACACCACAGGAGATCGCCGTGAGCATCCTGTCGGAACTGATTGCGGTCAAGCACGGCAAGGCGGGCGTCCGGGACGCGGCCGAGCTGTCGATGCGTTGGAACAATCTCGACTAAAGTCCTGCGCTACACCAGGTTGAGGCTCGCCACCCAGGACTTCGGCCCGGCTGGGTTGTATAATCGATCAGCAGTCTCAAGTTCAGAATGCCAATGGAATCCTCAGATCGGTCGCGGCGCGTCCTGGCTGCGCTCGTGCGTGAATACATCGAGTCGGGCGAGCCGGTTCCCTCGTCGCTCCTGGCGGGCGACGCCGGGCTGGGCGTCTCGTCGGCGACCGTGCGCAGTATCCTCGCGAAGCTCGAGGCCGACGGGTTCGTGCAACAACCGCATACCTCTGCTGGCAGGATTCCAACCGACAAGGGCTACCGTTTCTACGTCGACCTCCTGCTCGAATCGAAGCGGTCGTCGCGCACCGCGCAGGTCGTCGAAGCACGGCTGCGTCGCGACCGCCCCGGAGCGCTCGCCGATGCCGTGCTCTCTCAGGCGTCCCATGTCGTCTCGCAGGCCTCGCGGCACATGGGCTTCGCGCTGCGTCCCACGCACGAAGCCGCGGTCTTCGATCGCATCGAGTTCATTCCGCTCAGCTCGGCTCGCGTCCTCGTGGTCATCGTCGCGCGCGGCGGCCATGTGATTCAAAAGGCGATCGACATCGGTGAGCCGCTGGATGCTTCGGAACTCCGGCAGGCCGCCAACTATCTGAACGCCGAGTTCTCGGGCCTCCCGCTGTCCCGTGCGCGCGAAGCGGTGCTCGAACGCATGGACGAAGAGCGCCTGTTGTACGACGCTCTGGTGGCGCGCGCGATGCGGCTGGCCTCATCGACCTTCACCGATCTGCCAGACGATGGGACGCTGTATGTGGACGGAGCCGCGTCTCTGCTCGGCGAAGACCGCGGGCTCACCCTGGGCACGATGCAGGCGCTTCTGCAGATGATCGAAGAGAAGCAGCGGCTCGTCCGTCTGCTGAACGAATACATGGACGGCCCCGGTCTCCTGGTGGTCATCGGCGACGAGCATCCCGATCCTAATCTGCGCTCCTTCAGCCTGGTTGCCTCGACGTACGTTGATGGCGCCGGTATCGGCACGATCGGGGTGATCGGTCCGACCAGGATGCGCTATTCACGCGCGATTGCCGTCGTCGACGGCGCCGCGCAGGCCGTCTCGCGCGTTCTGCGCGATCCCAACTAGGTACTTACATGGCTGACAATCACGTTGACGGTCCGGCGAACGGGGCGCCGGCCGCAACCGATCCGCTGGAAACGCCGGAAGGCGCCGTTCCGCCTGAAACCGTCGAACTGAAACAGGAACGCGACGACCTGTACGATCGGCTGCTTCGGAAAACTGCTGAGTTCGACAATTACCGGAAGCGTGTGGACCGCGAGCGGCGCGAACAGGCGGATCAGGCAACGACCGATCTGCTGCTGGATCTTCTGCTGATCCTCGATGATTTCGAGCTCGCACTTGGCGCTGACGCGGCGCGGCTTCCCTCGACGAAAAACACTGACGTGGCCTATCGCAAGGGCGTCGAGCTGATTCACGCGAAACTGCAGGATTTGCTGCGCAAGCGGGGGGTGAAGCCGATCGAAGCGCTCGGCGCCGACTTCGACCCCAACGTCCATCAGGCGGTGTCGCACGAAACCAGCCCGGAACATCGCGAGGGCGAAGTGATCGGTGAAATGCGGCGCGGTTACATGATCGGTGATCGACTGCTGCGGCCGGCAATGGTGAAGGTGGCGAAGGCGTGAGCAAGCGAGATTACTACGAAGTGCTCGGAGTCGGCCGAACCGCCACCGAGACCGAGCTGAAGAGCGCGTACCGCAAGATCGCGATGCAGTGCCATCCCGATCGGAACCCCGGCGACAAGGCGGCTGAAGAGAAGTTCAAGGAGGCCGCCGAGGCTTACGGCGTGCTCGCCGATCCCGACAAGCGCGGCGCCTACGATCGGTTCGGGCACGCGGGCGTCCGCGGCGCCGGGGGCGGCGGATTCGATCCGTCCGTCTTCAACGAATTCGACTTCGCCGACGTCCTCGGCAACATGTTCGGCTTCGGCGACCTCTTCGGCGGCCGCCGGCGCGGCGGGCCGCAACGCGGTGCCGACCTACGATACGACCTCGAAATCTCGTTCGAGGAATCGGCGAAAGGCGTCGAAACCGCGGTCCAGATCCCGCGACAGGAATCCTGCGAAACCTGCAAGGGCTCGGGTGCGGCCGAAGGTTCGTCGCCCACCGTGTGCCCACAGTGCCGGGGCCAGGGCCAGGTCCGCTTCCAGCAGGGCTTCTTCACGGTGGCGCGCACGTGCCCCCAGTGCCGCGGCGCGGGCAAGGTGATCACGAAACCATGCCATACCTGCCGCGGCGAAGGTCGCGTCACCAAAGAGCGGAAGATCACCGTCAAGATTCCTGCAGGCGTCGCTACCGGCCAGCAACTGCGGCTGCAGGGCGAGGGCGAAGGGGGAAGTGGAGGCGGCCCCGCCGGGCATCTCTTTGTCGTGCTGCACGTCCAGGAGCACGAGTTCTTCCGCCGCGAAGGGCTCAATTTGTTCTGCGAGATCCCGGTCAACTTCACCACGCTCGTCCTCGGCGGAGAGGTACAGGTGCCCACTCTCGACGGGTCGGAGAGCGTGAAGGTCCCCGAGGGAACACAGACCGGGACCACACTCCGCGTGCGCGGCAAGGGCATGCCCGAAGTCGGTGGCCGCGGGCGCGGTGATTTGTTCGCGACGGTGCAGGTCCAGACCCCGCGGAAACTGAACAAGGAACAACGCCACCTCTTCGAACAACTCGTCAAGGCGCTGCCGAAGGAGAAGTTCGAGCCGCGGGCACCAGGCGGCGAGCAGGATGAGCGCAATTTGTTCGACCGCGTCAAAGACATGTTTGGCTAGTTGCGCTATCCGGCCATCGATATCTCCGGCGTCGACAGCGAGCTCCTACTCGCTGTGGTGGACGACTACTCGCCCACGGCCGTCGAGGATCGACATTCCCTTCTCACCGTTTTCTTTTCCACCGGCGTTGACCGCGATCGCGCAGTCGCGGCCATCGCCACCGCATTCCCCCACACGCGCGCGATCGCACGCGAGGTGGACGATGAGGACTGGGCGCGGCGTTCGCAGGAAAACCTCCAGCCGATTACGGTTGGACGAATCACCATCGCTCCGCCGTGGTCGATTCCCGAACCCCTAACCCCCAACCTCCAACCTCCGACCTCAGACCTCGTGCTCATCATCGAGCCCTCGATGGGCTTCGGCACGGGTCATCATGCGACGACGCGGCTCTGCCTGGCCGCACTGCAGACTCTCGATCTGACGGATGCCTTCGTCCTCGACGTCGGCACCGGCTCCGGCGTGCTGGCGCTCGCGGCACGACAGCTTGGAGCGCGCGGGACGTTGGGGATCGACACTGATGGTGACGCCGTGAGATCCGCGGCTGAGAATCTGAGGCGCAACCCCCTATTGAATGGCGTCGCCTTCGAGCAGGCGGACCTCAATGTGGCGCTGGTGCCGTCCGGAGGGAGGCGGCTCGCGAGCGTCACGACGGCCAACCTCACCGGGGCACTGCTAATCCGCAGCGCGGAGCTGCTGGTGCAATCAACCGTTCTGGGCGGTCACCTGATCATCAGCGGGGTGTTGGACACAGAATACGCCGAAGTCTGGGCAGCGTTTTCGCCCAGAACCCGGCTCTTGTCGACCACCAGGGAGGAAGAGTGGGTCGGGTTGCTGCTCCAGAGGACCCTGTAGGTGCGAAAGAACTGTGACACTAAACCTGGGCTCCCGTTCGGAGGTCTAATAGAAGGTATGCCCCACCGGAATTCCTTGTCTGCGGCGCTCGTCATCGCGACTGTGCTCGGAGCCGTCGGCTACGCCAGGCAGCAGCCGCAGGCCCAACCCGGGCAGACAGGACGCGGGCAGGCAGGGCAACCGCAGCAGCCGTCGCGGGATACCTCCGCTCAGGGTCAGCAACAGCAGCAGGCAGCCGCAGCAGCGGGAACCGGACGCATCGCCGGTCGTGTGCTCGCGACCGATACCGGACGCGCGGTGCGCGGTGCACGTGTCGCACTCAGCGCGGCGCAGCTTCCTGGTGGCCGCAATCTCGTGACCGACGCATCGGGAGTCTTTGATTTCACCGCCCTCCCTGAGGGGCGTTACAACCTGAGCGTATCGAAGACCGGCTTCGTCACACTGGCCTATGGGCAGCGTCGTCCCTTGCAGCCCGGCACTCCGCTGCAGCTCGGCTCGGGCCAGCGGCTCGAAGGTATCGAAATGCGACTTCCGCGCGGAAGCGCGATCGCTGGTCACGTGCTCGATGAAAATGGCGACCCGCTGCCGAACACGATGGTGCGCGTGATGCGCTACCAATACCAGCAAGGCGAACGACGGCTCACACCTGCCGGTGCGGGGCAGACGGACGACAAAGGGCAATTCAGAGTCTGGGGGTTGAACCCCGGGGACTACTACGTCAGCGCCGTGATGCCCAACCTTGGAAACCTGCTCGACCAGCTCGCAGGCCGCGGCGGCGGACCAGGCGGCCGTGGCGGGCCTGGTGGGCAGGGAGGACCGAGGGGCCAGGGTCCCGGTGGGCGTGGCGGAGCCGACCTGACCGGTGATCCGACTCAAGGGGGCGGACGCGGCGGGCGAGCCGGCGGCCAGGAGCTCGCTGCGGGTGCGGGCGCAGCGGCCGGCATTCGCGGGCTCATCGGTACGGTGATCTCGGATCCTGGTATCGGGGACGCGCTCGTCGCCGCTGGTCTTCCCAACGTCGCGACGATCTTTGGCTCGGCGCTGGACGACAACACGGAGCCGGTCGCGTACGCGCCCACCTACTACCCGGGCGTCTCTTCTCCCAGCGAAGCACGGCCGGTCACGCTGGGACTCGGCGCCGAAGCACTCGATATCGACTTCAACCTGCTGCTCGTCCGAACCTCAAGAATCTCGGGTCGCGTCAGCAATCCCGACGGCTCGCCGCTTACCAATG
>Ga0111538_10013642_pt1 | contig 10718 bp, 11 predicted proteins | sample SoiMethybrSBSTD1_FD_79669 | JGI IMG/M metagenome (GOLD analysis project Ga0111538, IMG submission 79669) | Bulk soil microbial communities from a Populus tree surrounding site in Tennessee, USA - Soil MetaG P. TD hybrid SBSTD1 (version 2)... | ecosystem: Environmental > Terrestrial > Soil >... | reverse complement strand
CGTTCTCGCGCTCGCGCGTGGTGTAACTAATGCCTTCGTAGGCGAGCGCCACGATTCCGATGATAATGAGGAGGATTCCGACGATGCCGGCAGGTTTCATACGCCATGGCATCGTCGGCGCGGTGGGAAATGCGCGTAACGATCAGCGTCGAAACGCGGCGCCGCAGAGATGCCCGAGCCAGACCGCGAGAAGCGACAGCACCACCGAAAGGATCACATTCGCACTCGCAACGGCCCAGCGGCCTTCGTGTGCGAGTTCGAGCGTTTGCAAACTGAATGACGAAAACGTGGTGTATCCACCCAACACACCGATCATGAAGAGCTGGCGCGTGAACGGAATCGGTCCAAGCGCCGCCAGCACGCCGATGAGAAAGGAACCGCTAACGTTGACGAACACCGTCCCAAGATGCACCGCCCCGAGTTTATCTCCCATCAACGCCGAGAGCCAGAACCGCAGCACGCCCCCGACGGCACTGCCGAGGGCAACCCAAATGTAGGGCATCATTTTGCGCCAATCAGCCCGCGCGTCTTCAACCACAACTCCGCACGACCGGGCCAATCGCCCGGCGCCTGCGTCCCGTTCGCACGCATACCAAAGCCGTGCCCGCCGGTGCTGTAGATGTGCAACTCCGCCGGGACTTTCGCATTGCGCAAAGCGAGAAAGGCAAGCGTGCTGCCTTCGGCCAACGAAGCGGGATCGTCGTTCGCCTGCGCGAGAAATGTGGGTGGCGTCTTTGCAGTGATATGAATCTCCGTCTTCAATTCGGTGAGCGAATTCTCAGCGAGGATGCGCCACGCGTAGCAGAGCATCAGGAAATCCGGCCGGCAGCTCGTCTTGTCGATATCATCTGCCACAGGGTAAAGCCGCTGCTCATCGTTCGTGGCTGCGATCAGCGCGACCTGTCCGCCGGCGGAGAAACCAAAGAGGCCGACGCGATCCGGTTTCACGCCCAGTTCCGCAGCCTTTACTCGCACCAGACTGACCGCGCGCTGGCAATCCTGCGCCGGAAATTCCCACGGCTTCGGGAGCTTGTTGGTCGGACAGCGATGCTGCAGCACGCCGGCCACGAACCCGCGCTCCCGAAACCACTCCGCCAAATCCGCGCCTTCATGACCTGATGCGAGAATTCCGAATCCACCGCCGGGAACGATCACGATGGCCGCGCCGTTCTTCTTCTCGGCCGAAGGTTCGTAAAGATCCAGCCTTGGCTCGGCGATGTTTGTGATCCGCAGGATGGGGGGGTTCTCGCCCGGCTTCGGCTCTGTCCGCGATTCGGGTCCCGGCACGGAAAAGTCTCCTGGTGGTTTTCCTTCCCAAAGCTTCCAGACGCGTGACGGCGCCGCACTCGCGAGCGCACTCGCGGACAGGACGAGGATGACGCGGAGGATCAGGTTCTTCATGTGCGCCAAGGCTTCACATTTCAGCCTTTGACGCAAGCCGTCCGCGCTAGTACGCCGCCTGCACTCCCTTGATCGAGCGCTTCGGCATCCATGGCATGAGCGAGCGCAGTTTCTCGCCCGTCTTCTCGATACCGTGTTTTTCACCCGCTTTGAGCAGCGCGTTGTATTTCTTGTAACCACCCTTGTATTCCTTCACCCAATCCTTCGCAAACTTGCCTGATTGAATATCCTTCAGGGCGGATTTCATTCGCTTCTTCACGCTCGCGTCGATGATCTTCGGTCCGACCGTCACGTCGCCCCACTTCGCGGTTTCGGAAATCGAAAAGCGCATTCCCGCGATGCCCTTCTCGTTCATCAGATCGACGATAAGCTTCAGCTCGTGCAGGCATTCGAAGTAGGCCATTTCCGGCGAGTAGCCCGCCTCGACCAGAACCTCGAACCCCGCTTGCACCAGCGCCGTACAGCCCCCGCACAACACCGTTTGCTCGCCGAAAAGATCCGTCTCGGTCTCTTCCTTGAAATCGGTCTCGATCACGCCGGCGCGCGTGCCGCCGATGCCCTTGGCCCAGGCGAGCGCGATCTTTTTCGCCGCATTGCCGCCTTGATACACCGCGATTAGCGAGGGCACGCCTTTGCCTTCGGTGTATTGTCGGCGCACGATGTGACCCGGGCCTTTCGGCGCGACCATGATGACATTCACATCCTTCGGCGGAACGACCGTCTTGAAATGGATTGAGAACCCGTGACTGAAGATCAGCGTCTTTCCTTTCGTGAGATTCGGTCGGATGTCCTTCTCGAATGCCGCGGCCTGCTTCGTGTCCGGCAGCGCAACCATGATTACATCCGCACGACGAACAGCTTCGCCCGTGTTGAAAACCTCGAACCCGCGTTCCTTTGCCACCGGGATCGATTTCGATCCCGGATAGAGACCGATGATCACTTTCACGCCACTCTCCTTGAGATTCAGCGCATGCGCATGACCCTGCGAACCGAAACCAAGCACGGCGCAGATTTTGCCTTTGAGAACGGAGAGATCGGCGTCTTTGTCGTTGTAGATTTTGGAGGGCATTGTTCGAGAAGTTGAATGTTGAGAGTTGAGTGGTGAGTGACGGAACGCGCGGCTGCCACCTGCTGCAGCACTTTTACCCAGCACTCTTCAGTGCGGTTTTCGGGCGATGGCCACGCGGCCGGTGCGGGTCAGTTCGATGACTCCAAACTTACCCATGAGCAGGAGAAATTTGTCGATCTTGCTCTCGTTGCCGGTGATCTCGATCGCGAGGTTGTTGTGCTGAACATCGATGATCTTCGCGCGAAAAATGTCGCACATCTGCATGACCTCGGCGCGAGCCGAGGCATCGACCTTCACCCGCATCATCACCAACTCGCGTTCAACCACTTCATCGTCCGCGAAGTCCTCGATTTGGATGACATCGACGAGCTTGTTGAGCTGCTTGGTCACCTGTTCCAGCACGGTGTCATCGCCGCGCACGACGATGGTCATGCGCGAAGTCGAGGGATCAAGCGTCGGACCGACATTGAGCGTGTCGATGTTGAAGCCGCGCCCGCTGAACATGCCGGCAATGCGCGTGAGCACGCCGAACTTGTTTTCAACCAGAACCGAGATGGTGTGCCGCATAGCGAAAGGGCGCGGAGTCTCGGCGGCCCCTTCGGGCGAGTCAAACGCAAAGTTGGCACGAACGGTAGATGAAACTCAAGTGCTTCACCGACGCTCACAATCACGATTCTAACCTTGATTGCTGCGGGCTACAGAATCGAAGGAACAGTCGTAAATGCCAAGACAACTGCCGCGATGGTGAAGACCGGACGCCAAACGATGATGCTAGTCTAAATCCTTGCGTGTGTCCTCGAAGTAACCCACGACTTTATACGCTTGAATCGGGCCGACGACGCCGAGGGCCTCATCGTAATGGAATCCCGCGCCGACGCTGTCGCCGCCGCTGCCGCCGCCGCCGGCGATGTCGTAAGTATTGAGGACGAATCCCCCAATGATTTCGGTGTTGCCGTCCAAGTGGCCGGCGTACTGTGGGCCGTAGAAGACCGTAACCAGGTGGCCGTTTCCGGATGAATCAACCCGCGCCGCCGGGCTTGTGGAGACACCGTAAATCTGGACGTTGCCAGGGATCCGGCTCGATGACGATGAGTAGTTGATGTCCTGGTTCTTAAAGTCGAGGTTCCCATTCACAAAGATCTTCGCATGAACATTCGGCGGCACCTGAATCGACCCGATACTTCCGCCAAGGATGAGATTCGCATTGATATAGATCTCGACGAAGCGACTTGCGGTCAGCGGGCTGGGAGGGGCAACAGAGAAACCTCCCTGCGAGTTCCCAGTCGGGGCGAGCTTGATTCGGACCGGATTGGTAACGCTGGTGCCTGCGCTCGAGCCATCGGCCCGCGTAAAAGAAGATGGCAGAGGGATTGCGATATTCGGGTTTGTGAGATCTGGCGTTCCCCAAGGCGCCGTCATCCGACGGACCTGAGTTGGATCACCCGGTTGTGTCGGATTTTCCGGTGGGATGAGTGTCTCTTCGAACTCATTGGTGATCCTGGACTGATCAATTTGGCTCGATTCCTCCACGTTCTCGTGAACCGCGGTATCGGGGTTGTCGCCCCCATGCGTCTGCACTTCGCCACGGACCAATGCACCCTCGGCGTCAATTAGCGGGCCGAAGGGGGAATTGGCAGGGCGTTGGAGGTTTGACGCGATATTCCCGAACGCCCCTGCTTTGGTTGCATCATACATTCCGTTGGTCGAACCGCGATGACTGGCAGTCAGCGTCGAATACCGACTGTCATAGCTATCGGTGACCCACGTCGAGCCGCCACCAAGGACCATCTGGCCCTTGGTTTTGAGTGCGTATTCCCACAAATAGAGCGGCCGAGCCACGACCTCCACCGTCCGGGTTATTCGCTTCTGCTTCAGATTCATGCGCCGCAGGAACAGGTCGCGTTTGTTGAGGCTCAACTGCGAGGAGGGGAGCGCGGCCGAACCAGTTGCGCGGATTCGGAACCATGGATTCCTGGAGACGTTGTCGTCGCGGGTTAGCACATCGATCGCGACTTTGACAATGGCAGGCCGGGCATTTCCATCGCCGAGGTGAATCAGCGTGGTCGAGGGCGGCGTCGACAGGCGCGGTTCGTCAGTCCTTGAGAAGATGGGGCTTCCGTCGCTCAATGTCCAGTTGGGCCAGGTGTAGCTGTCCGGTTGAGGCAGGCTGTTCTGGATGGCGGCCATCCCATAGTCGATGCCGGCATCGGCAGCGAGCCTGGCTTCCTGCCACGCTGATGCTTGGTAGGTGGTGCGATACGCGGGCATCGCCCGCAGAAAAAACGTCGCGGCCATCAAGGCGAGAATGCCGATCACAACGAGCGCGGCGATGATCGCCGATCCCATCTCGCCAGCGTTGGTAGCTGAGGCTTTGGAGCGTGCGGTTTGCATGATTAATCCCTCCGAGTGTTGGATAGTTTGACGACAGATGCCTGGAGCGTTCCCCCGCGCCTGGCTTCGCCTAACCGTCTGGGGCTGAAACTGGTAACAACGCGAAAGTGCGAGCGAGTCAGTGCTGTAATCGTGAGCCGAGTTGAATCCGCCTTCTCCGCGATTTCCATTTCGGAGCGCAATACCGGTGTGGCGCCGCCGTCGTATTCCTGTCGGAAATAACATATCGTTGGATCCTGGACTGAACGAGACCTTTTCAGATATCGGATTTCGAGTTCGCCAGAATAATTAGGAACTCTCATGGATCCGACGACGGCAACGACATCGGTGTAAGGAAAAGAGGTCACGCCGGTCGATGAGTCCAGATTAGAGCGGCTGTATCTCGGGGTCTTGTAAGGCGAACCGCTTGCGTTATCTGGCGCATTGGATTCGTAATAATCTGGCACCACGACGACGAGTTGATCAGTTTCTGTGATCGCGAAGAAGTCGGTCTTGAAAGGGGTTGCTATCCCGGAAGTCCGCCGCGACACGCGGATCGCATTGCGCAGATCCTGAGAAATGGAATCCACCAGACGAGTGCCGTCGTTGAATCCCGCGGCGTACTGTGTCGAGTCGGCCAGGCTTTTCTGGAGGGCTATGAGGCCCGTCATGGCGCCAGCGAGCACTACCATGGTAACAGCCATCGCACACGAGACCTCGACCAACGTTTGGGCTGCACGGGTTCGGGATAATTTCATAGGCAGAAGTTGGGAACCTGACATCGAGAGTTCAGATCCCGCCGTTGGTCAAAACCGTCGTGGCTGCATGCACTCGGGTTTGGTGGCGACTACTCCATTGCACGGAGACGGTAACCTTCACAGATTGAAGGCTGGTGAAGATCGGACCTGTAGTTGAAACAGTTCCAGTGGGAATCCGCTTGCATTGGCTGCTGACATTCGTGGGGTTCACCAATGGCTCGACTTTGATCGTTTCGGTTGCATTGGGCAGGCTGCCGCCAGCGACCGTCGCTGGTGTGAGAAGCTGGGAGAGCCTAGCTGGGTCAGTGACTTCATCCCAGAGTGCGCCCCGCAGCCCACTGAGTCGTTCTTGAATCATTTGGGTCGCAAAAGTAGCCTCCTTTCCCTGCCTGAGCAGACCGACCACATGCGCGTTCGCGGCGAACATGCAACCCAGCGTCAGAGCCACGAGTGCCATTCCTATCATCGACTCGACTAGTGCGAAGCCATCCTTCCTGCGCTGTGCACGGTTTGATATCTTCATTTCGGTTGTTTCACTAGCACCGACGATGCCGGTAAACACAGATAATTCTCATGACTATGATTATTGTATCACAAGTGCGGCCAGCTCGGCGCATTTCTGATAATCCGGACCGCCATTTCAGATTCCGCCTACAGCAACATCCGATTGCCAAACATCGCTTGTCTAAGCCTCTTGCATCCGCCACGGTTTGCGCCGCATGAACAACAAAAACGTCGGCTGCCTCGGGATCGGTATGATCGTCCTGCTGATCCTGAGCCTTCTGCTGAACTTCATCTTCGTGATCGCTAACACCACGACCGTGGCTTCGTCGGCGATCGGCGCGAGCGCACGCCTGCCTAAATTCGAGGAAGGCCTCATCCTGCCGGCGAAGGACGGATCAAACGACAAGATTGCCGTGCTCTCGCTCCGTGGGCTCATCAGCAATTTCGAACCTGGCGCGATTGGTGAGACGATGGTCGAAGACCTCAAGCTGCAGCTCAACCAGGCTGTCGAGGACTCAAAGGTTAAAGCCATTGTCCTGCAAATCGATTCGCCGGGCGGTGAAGTCACGGCGTCGGATACGATTTACAACGCGGTTGCGCGGGCCCGCGAAAAGAAACCCGTGGTTGTTTACATGGGCTCGCTCGCGGCTTCCGGCGGCTACTACGTGGCCTGCGGCGCGAAGTGGCTGATTGCCCACGATTCGACTTTCACCGGCTCAATCGGCGTCATCATGCAGACGTTCAATTACCAGGAACTAATGGGAAAGGTCGGCCTCTCGACGGTCGTTATCAAAAGCGGCAAAATGAAGGACATGCTCAGCGGCTCGCGGCAGATGACTGACGAGGAAAAAGAATACCTTCAGGGCATGATCATGCAGACTTACGGAAAGTTCGTTGGCATTGTCGCCAAGGAGCGCAATCTTTCGGAGGACCAATTGCGCAATGGCATTGCCGATGGACGCGTGGTGACGGGCAGGGACGCCCTCGCGGCGAAGCTCATCGACCAGCTTGGCGAAGTCGAGGATGCCTACGAAAAGGCGCGCGAGCTCGGCAAAGCCGCCGGTGCAGCGATCGTCCGTTACGAGGCGCCATTCAAACTCGGACGGCTCCTGCGACTCCTCGGCAAAAGCGACGCGCACACGACGAAAATCGAGGTCGATCTCACTCGCGCGCTGCTGCCGAAAATTGAGGCCGGCAGACTTTACTACCTGCCGGACTTTTACGCGCCGTAGCTCACCGTCCCTCATTTTCCAATCCTCGGTGCACGTGATGGCGGACCTGCGCCTCCACCGATGAATTCCCCGCCCGTCGATGCCCTCGCGCTCCTCGCGGCGCTCAGTCTCATCACCTTCGCCGTCTTCGGCCGCATGCTCCGCCGCGTTCAGCAGGAAGGCGGCAAAGTGCGCGGGGACATCTTCGGCTTTCCGGAATTGCTGATCAGCCTTGTGCTCGCGCAGATTTTTGTCGGGCTGGTGGTGATAGGGGTGTGGCGCGCTGCCCATGGTATCGCTCCGAAACCAATCGGGATGGAGCGGGTCCTACCGGACGCCCTCCAATTCGTCGTCCTGACCGCGGGTCTCATCGGCTTCCTGGCTTTTCGCGGCATCGACGTCTCGCGGGCGCTGGGGCTTGGCCAGCTCTCTCTGCCGCGCGTGATTTTGCTCGGCTTTGGGCTCATTCTCGCCGCCTTCCCCGGCGTGCTCCTCGGTTCGTCTTTCATGCAGTTCTGGCTGCAAACGAGCGCACAGAAACAGGAACTTGTCATTCTCTTCGAACAGGTCACGAGAGCTGCGGACCACTCGGGAATCACCAAAATCCTCGTTGTCGGTGCGATCATCGCGCCGGTCTGCGAGGAGTTTCTTTTCCGCGGCCTCTTCTATCCAGCGTTCAAACGCTACCTCGGGTCGGTCGCCAGCGCGTTGCTCACCTCCGCGCTCTTCTCCGCGTTTCATCTTAATCTGGCAGCGCTCCCGAGTCTCTTCCTGCTCGCGCTCTGCTTCGTCATTGCCTACGAGGGCACGGGTTCGTTGCTGGTGCCGATGACCATGCATGCACTATTCAACGGCGCACAGCTCCTGTTCCTTTACCTCACCGTGAGGAGCGATCTGCCAATATGAATCTGGCGCACTGCGGCGAAGACGCGCTTATCGCGACACTTACGCGCCGGTTGGAACTCGGAGCCAACGTGCGCGTCGGGCCGGGCGACGATTGCGCCGTTCTCGGCGCCCCGCGCGCAATCCGCTGGCAGTTGCTCAAATCTGACGCGGTGGTCGAAGGCGTACATTTTCTCTCGAACGACGATCCGCGCCGAGTCGGCTGGAAGGCGTTTTGCCGCGCCGTCAGTGATGTCGCTGCGATGGGCGGCGTGCCGGAGCACGCGCTCGTCACGCTCGCCGTTTCGAGAGAGGTCAAGGTCGCCTGGGTGGAAGCGCTCTACGCTGGCCTGCGCCGGGCGGCGCGCAAGTTTGGTGTGAGCATCGTCGGCGGCGAAACTTCACGCTCCCCGGGACCGCTCTTTGTGAATGTGACCATTTCCGGCTGGGTCGAACGTAATCGCTGCATCCTGCGTTCGGGCGGTCGCGCGGGAGATATTCTGCACGTCACGGGCCGCCTCGGCGGTTCGCGCGCGGGCAAACATCTCGACTTCACTCCGCGACTCGCCGAAGCACGCTGGCTTGTCGCGCATTTCAAACCGCACGCGATGATGGATGTGAGCGACGGCCTTGCCGCCGACCTGCCGCGCCTGGCCAAGGCGAGCGGCTGCGGATTCACGCTCGACGAAACGCGCGTCCCGATCACTCGCGGTTGCACGCTCGCGCAAGCGCTCGGCGACGGCGAAGACTTCGAGTTGCTCTTCGCACTCCCGCCCCTCCATGCCGCTGGCCTCGAGCGCGAATGGAGGCGAGCTTTTCCAAGGCTGCCGCTCTCCCGAATCGGCTCCTTCATTCAACGCTCAACACTCAACACTCAACTTTTCCAGAATGGCTACGACCATTTTGCCGACGCCTGAAGACACGGTCGCGTTCGGTCGTGCAATCTCCGGGACGCTGGAGGCCGGTGCCGTCCTCGCTCTCTGCGGCGAACTTGGCTCAGGCAAGACTCATTTCGTCAAAGGTTTGGCCGAGGGCCTCGATGCGGGTTCCGAAGCGACGAGCCCGACGTTCACACTCATCCACGAGTATCGCGGCGGACGACTGCCACTTTACCACGTTGATTGGTACCGACTGGACAATGCCGCGGAATTGGCGGCGATCGGCTTCGACGATTGCCTCGCTGGAAATGGCGTGGTCGTCGTGGAATGGGCGGACAAGTTCCCCGAGGCCCTTCCCCACGACACGCGCTGGCTGCGCTTTCGCTACCGCGAAGATGGAACGCGGGAGGTCAGTGAGGAATGATTTCGCGCGTAACGATGCGCCCACTTACCACTGCTGCAACTGATAAAACCCTTGTGACTGCTGGTAAATGGCCTCCGGATCAGTGAACGATTGGTCGGGCATGATCGGGCTGACCGGCAGCCAGGAGCCGGGTAGTTGCGGCGCTCGGTCGATCTGGAACACCCGGCCTTCCCCCTCCCAGCTCAATCTAACGTTGAGGTTCGCTCGTTCCACCGCGGTGAATCGTCCGGTCGGTGGCCGCGGTGTGGCGTCGGTGATCACGAAGAGCGCGTCCAAGCCGAAGCTGGAAGCATCCTCGATTGGCTGGAACGGCCCGACCAATTCGAGATTGCGATAGACCACGTAACCTTGATCGCTCAGCAGATCGCCAGGGCCATAGGCGGCGAAGTTCGGGCCGGTGAACCCCTTTTCCGTCGAGAACCAGATTTCGCCACTGGGCCAGACGTAAACGGCATCGAGTCCATAGTCCTGCTGTGCGTCGGTGGGAGAGAAGCGTGCGAGCAGTTCGGCGTTGGTTTTCGCCACCTTGCCAAGGCTTGAGAGCAAGTCGCCCCGGCGAATGGTGCGGCCCAGCGACTCCGAGAAAAAGTCCTGTTCGATGGAAAACAGGAACTCCTTGGCGGTCGCCAACTCCGTGGCTCTCACCAATTGCACGGCGTCAAGACCTTGATCGGCGACGGGAGGCTGCGGTGAAAACGCTCCAATCAAGCTCGCATAGCTGCGCACGATGCGACCCTTGGCCGACAGAATGTCGCCGTGATGCAGCGGTCCCAGGGTCTCGCTGAAAATGTCATACTCGATGGAGAAGATGATTTCGCCCCCCGGCAGAATGTCCACGGCATCAAGGCCAAGGTCGGGCACCGACGGCATGACGCCAAGCCGGGCGGTCAGCTCGTGGTTGCGCTTTACGACGCGGCCAGCCGAAGAAATCAGGTCGCCAGGGCTGATGAGGTTGGTGGTCTGCGGTGCGACACCGGCGTGAAAACCGGTGAGCGTCGAGAACCAGATTTCACGCAGCGGTGCGGCGTTCACCTGCAATGTATAGGTTCGCGTTGGCGTGCCGTCGGTCTGAGGGAGCGTGATGGCGATCATCGGCCAGGGGCGACTCACAGAAACCAGCCCGCTGTCAAAAGAAGCCGGCCGCGTCGTGAATCCATCGTCAATTTCGGCCTGAAGCGACATCTCCTGCTGCAGCGCGACTTCACCGCCGACCTGATAGAT
>Ga0111538_10013641_pt1 | contig 10718 bp, 8 predicted proteins | sample SoiMethybrSBSTD1_FD_79669 | JGI IMG/M metagenome (GOLD analysis project Ga0111538, IMG submission 79669) | Bulk soil microbial communities from a Populus tree surrounding site in Tennessee, USA - Soil MetaG P. TD hybrid SBSTD1 (version 2)... | ecosystem: Environmental > Terrestrial > Soil > Tree... | reverse complement strand
GGAAGGCCGCTTAGAGTTTCGTCAGTAACCGATCTTAGCTATTCGGATGGAAAAGTATATGTTAGCGGACTTTCTAACCAGGAGTTCAGCTCTACGTTCAGATCCATTCCTTTTCCATTTGTGAACAAGCAGGATCAAGCGTCATTGGAGATCTATCACGCTGCTCATGGTCGTTATGAAACTTATGCGCCTATCAGGACATTTACGACCGCGCAGTTGAATGGAAAAAAATATCTCGTGGCAAGCTTTACCTGCACGCCGTTAGTTCTTTTCCCTCTTGATGAACTCAAGGCGGGAACTCACGTGAAGGGAAGAACAGTTGGTGAATTCGGTGCTGGTAACTCACCTCTTGATATTATCAGCATGAAGAAGGGTGATGAGTCAATCCTATTGATGGCAAACTCCAGCCGTCCCGTTATGAGGGTAAAATATAAGAATCTTGAAACGTATGAAGGGTCGCTTACCGAGCCGGTAGCCGAAAGTTACGCAACAGCTGGTGTAAGCTTCGTTACTCTTCCGATGACGAACGTATTACAAATTGACCGACTTGATGATAGCCAGGTGTTGGTCTTGCAACGCAAAGCCAATGGCGATCTTGATCTCTGGAGTTCTGGCGACAGATGGTTCTGAATTTCAAAAGGATCAGGCTCGAAATACATAAGGGCCTGATCCTTTTTTTTACGTGCCCCGTTTGGATCCTGGCTGCATCTATACTTTTCCAGGCCTGTTCCGGACAAAAAGAAAAATCCACCACGGTAGACATTATCTGGGAGAACGAACGCGCGACTGGTTTGATCGTTCCTTCAGCTTACGTTAGCGAAGTTCCTTCTGATTCGATCACTACTTTATTACGCGTATATCTTTCCGGGATGGAAAGTCGCACTGCTATTTTGGGCGACTATCAGCCATCCGATGATGGAGTGATCTTCAGACCTCTTATTCCATTCACATCCGGATTGACCTATGAAGTGAGCGTAGCTGGTGAAATAATTGGCAAAATCCAAATTCCCCATTCCGACCATAAGGACCTGCCGGAATTAGCAGAAATATTTCCCTCACAGGATACGCTACCGGAAAACCTTCTAAAGTTCTACGTCAGGTTTTCGCATCCAATGCGTGAAGGCCAGGCATTGAGGTATGTCACCTTGTTGAAGAATGGAATTGATACGGTCCAGGGCACGTTTCTCGATCTTCAACCTGAGCTTTGGAATGAGGACTACACAATATTGACGTTGTGGCTAGACCCCGGAAGAATAAAAAGAGATCTTCAGCCTAATCAGGCGCTAGGTGTACCGTTGGAAAGCTCAACGTCATATACGCTTATTATCCGATCAGGTTGGCCCGATACGCGCGGGGCAGTGATCTCCGATGACTTCCGGAAGGAATTCTTTGTCGGTGCACGCGATAGTATTAGTCCCGACATTAAAAAATGGGTATTGAAGACCCCAAGAAAAAATACTACTGAGCCCCTGGTGATCTTATTAAATGAATCTATCGACGCTGTCCTGTTAAATGATGCCTTGCACGTGATGTATCCAGATAGTACTCCCCTTAAAGGACAAATCGAACTTAAGAAAGAGGAGAGTATTGTTGAAATCACGCCAGAGTCACCGTGGCGTAAAGGATCGTATATACTGCAGAGCGAAGGCAGACTGGAGGATCTAGCGGGGAACAACCTCGATCGGTTGTTTGATCGCGACATTACCAAGGATGAAGAAAGAGCGGAACAAGAAGTTTATACTCTAAGGTTTGAAATTCAATAAATTTTATTAATCCTTCTAACGCGCGTCTATCAATTTAGCGATTTGGTAATTTGATGATTTAGTGGAACTCGAAGTTCGAAGGGCAATAACACTTTAGAAGCGTGTGCATTTGAAAGTCCCCTTTGCTTCCCCGCTCGCCTTAGCGAAGCGCTTTGGCGAAGCAAGGCCGTAGCAATGCGGAAGGCGGGAGGGTATTCAGGGGTGCTTTAGAATCTGCTGAAGTTCATTATTTTTGCGCACTCATTGGGAAAGCATGGAATTCATAAAAGCGATTATTGACTTTATTTTGCATATAGACCGGCATTTGGTAGAAATTGTAAATGACTATCAAACCTGGACGTATTTAATTCTCTTCCTCATAATTTTTGCTGAGACCGGGCTCGTAGTTACTCCATTCCTTCCCGGTGATTCCTTACTCTTCGCTGCAGGTGCCATCATTGCTAAACCTGAGTCAGGCTTGAGCATCATGCTAATGTGGGGATTGCTGATTGTAGCTGCGATACTCGGCGACCTTGTGAATTATCATATCGGCAAATATGCAGGTGTAAAAGCTTTCAGTGGGCACTACAAATTCCTGAAGATGGAGTACCTGAAAAAAACACACGAATTCTACGAGAGACACGGTGGAAAGACGATAATCTACGCGCGTTTTATTCCAATAATCAGGACGTTTGCACCCTTTGTCGCAGGCATCGGCACAATGACCTATGGAAGATTTGCAACTTTCAATATAGTGGGCGGAATAGCATGGGTGACGAGCTTCCTGTTCATTGGTTATTTTTTCGGGGGATTGCCCGTCATTAAAAATAATTTCACTTACGTTATCTTCGGCATCATTTTCGTTTCAATCCTTCCTCCATTTATAGAATACTATCGCGAAAGGAAAAAGTCGAAGAAAGAGGCGTAAGTTTTTCAGCAACGATTAGAACACAAATCAACCTCCATATTTTTCCAGCAGCAAGGTCAGTCTAACAAAGATTAGAATCCTGTCATTTAAGGCAAAACTTTAAAATACGCCGTCGTCACCAGGTATGTGCCGGTAACCAATTGAAGTGTCACTGTGCCACTAGGTACGTCAGGCACAACGCATTCAATAGCATCGGATGAACGACTCGTCAACGAGGCCCGGCGACCACCAAATGTTACTTCATTTACAACGCTCATCAGGTATTTGCCTTTGATCACAACTGTTGTCCCGACAGTGGCTTCATTTGGAGTGACAGATTCTATAATCGGTCCTTTGAGTGTGAAGTGGTTCATCGCTGGTGCAGAGTTTTCCTCGAACGTCAGCGTAATCGAAGACCAAAGTTCTGTCACCTCCATGGGAACTTTGACCCTTACAGTGTCTCTGCTGGAATAAATCACAGTCCCGCGAAATTGACCGAATTTGACAATGTTATGTTCATTTTGTTCGCTGAAATTTTCTCCAACAATAGTGATTGTGTCATTCCATGTTCCTTCCATGGGAAAGAATGATTTGATACTTGGGCGTTTACACCCATCACAGGAAAATCCAATCCTATTTCCATAAACAGTCTGGTCAGCAGTTTTCGCATAAGCCCTCACATAGTAAGTTTTATTTGGTTTGAAACCCCAGTCACGCCTGGTCTCGAACACACCGACGCCCGATCTGGGTCCAAACGAGACAGACTGCGATCCAACTTCTCGTGGATCTCCTGTCTCAGACCATATAAATCCATGATCGATTATTTCAACGGTTGAGTAGGCAATCTCACCTCTGAACGTTAGCCCTTCGTACGTATAATCCGCGAATGGAAGGGTTTTCGTAATTGGATAGTTTTTCGGTACAAACTCTTCCTTCGTGCAACCGAAGACAAAGACGGAAGCAATTACTATATATATGGTTCTCAAATTTATCTTCATACTCATCTTATCAATACCTGATTCCCAACAACAGACTGAAGCTGCTCATGTCAGAATAACGGTGGGTTGTCGTCCCCATGAATCCTGACCCACTTTCTGACCAAGCTTCCACATACCACTGCACATTATTAAACAACTTTCTATTGTAACCAACGGCTGCCCAGAATCCTTTTGGGTTTGTTTTTATGTCGAATCCTCCTGTAGAGTAGTCGTTGATGAACACCAATCCGTCTGAAGTTTCGACCACTTCACTGGTTTTGATATCGTGATCAATCAGCGTGCTGGTTGTGAAACCGATTTTAATGTAAGGAGTGTTCTCACTTCGGAGGAAGTTATATCTCAATCCAAACGGTATTTTTATTGAAGTAAAGTTCATTATGGCCTCCCGATGAATCATGTCGTCTCCCTGTGACGTAATTTCGCTTACCTGAAAAATGTTGTTCACGTAAGAGGCATTAATTGTAAAAAAGATCCTATCAAAGACCCGCGGCGAAGAAATATCAAGTCCTAAGCCGCCGGTAACTGTGCTGCTTGGCTCGAGTGATTCTGGATAATCCCAGACAGTAAGTTTAGTTTTCGAATAGCCACCGAAAACATTATAATTGACCTTGAACATTGGCTTGCTTTTTTTTGCTACTGGTTCAAAACCCTTGCATCGGTTATAATCTATAGCCAGTTTAGTAAGGTCATTTTCAGTATACTTCGTGTCTCTAGCATCTAACTTGCAGTCCGCAACCAAAATGTTCAGTAGTCCCTTATAACGTGTATCTACAACTGAGCTAAAGCTCCCTCCATCATTTCGTACCGTTTGTTTTTTTGGGGTTGGCAGCAGCATCAGCCTATCTTTTCTCACCAGAAAACCCTGTCTATATTGATATACTTTTAGAGGTCCATCTGTAAGCACCTTTACGAATACTTTTTCTTTGACTGTAGAGTCTGGCCATGCCGTTGACATGTAACGCTTGTCGTCGATGAAGCCGTAAGCAGACAACTCTTCAGGGGTTAATTTTACCGACTTGCTTTTTCGTGAGCTTCGGAACATGCAATAGCTTGTGTTCTTTTTTTCCGTGGCATACTCGACGTAGCCACTCACGGAGTCCATGGTATTCTTGATGATGTATCCAGGCCGGTAATCCTGGGCATGAACGTTGGAGGGAACAAGGGCGCATGTAGCCCAGACCAATCCCACAACTGTTAAAAAAATCAAACGCATATAAAAAATAACAACAATGAAATACTAACAAAACGTCAATCGAAGTCGGAGTCTATATCAAACTCAGACAACAATTAGTAGTGGGGAGGCAAATATAGATTAAAGGGAATCTTATGGGAGGTACAGGTAAGAATTTGTTGAAAATAGGAGGAAAATACCTCGGTTAGTCCTATACCGGAGTGACTAGGCATTGTCCAAAGGTCGAAACAATTGATTGAGTTTAGTCTAATCTTCAAATCTCATGGTTCGTACTCAAGAACCATGTTTCCGACAATTGCGTAACCATGCCCATTGACTCCAAAAAGGAGAGAAGTGTTCGGATTATAGTCCAATGGACTGTTCTCATAAGTCCATGTATTGAGGGCGGGATCGAATTTCTGGAAGCCTTGGGAGTAGCCATAGCCATAACCTGTTCCATTAATAGTCATGAATGCGCTAGGTGTACCATTGTGTTGTGGATCAGCAAGAGTCCATTGAGCACTTACGAAATCGTACCTCCAAAGCTGAGAGTCAGCAAAAATATATGCCATGTTGTTTGCAATAAATGTGCGAGCTCCGTTGGGGAGAGAAAATGGAGCGGTTGAAACTACTGACCAGGTATCATTAGTATGATTATATTTCCATAGACTTGACGTTGTCGTTGATGATTCTGGATCAAACGCGAGGACATATCCGTTGCCGTTGTATGCAAAGGAAGCTCTTAACAGGCCAGGGATTGGTAAGTTGGATTTTTGAGACCAGGTGTTATTGCTGAAATTATACTCCCACCAATCGTTGAATGTCGAGTTTACATAACCTCCACCAATGTATCCTTTCGAACCGGCGGTAAAAAAAGCAAATTCATTACGGAATTGTCCTGGAAAGTCTGCCATTTGTGTCCAGGCTTTGGTAATGGAATTAAATCTCCAAAGTTTATTAAATACGTCGGAGCTGAATCCGATGTAGGCATTGTTATTGTTTATGAATGCTCTTGATGGCGAGTATTGAGCGGGGTAGTCAGCCAGCTGAATCCATGGCATCTTAAAATCCTGCGTCGAAACTCCTTCCTGTGATTCAAATACTACCTTAACCTTGCCTGAGTGTGCTTTGGGAATCGCGTACGTATAGGCCTCAATTTTTGTTGACGAGTGTGCATAGACGTTCTCCAATTTGAGATCTCCTATGTAAACACTGTTGTAGCCCCCAAACCTGAAGTTTTTGCCAGTGATTGTGACAACAGACCCGTAGCCCGACGTGGGGGTGAAACTCTCGACGACAGGCGCGAGAAAACTAAAAACAACGGGATCAGATTCGCTACTTCCAATTTTTAGTTTGACATCTGCACTTATTGTACCCACATGTTGCGGAACAATCACGGTTAATTCAGTGGGAGTAGCTGACGTCACAACTGCAGCCACACCGCCGAACGTAACGACATTGTCTGATTCTTGCGCAGAAAAGAAGTTGCCAATGAGTTTAATCTCGTCGCCCTCGCCTGCGCTAGCCGGAGATAACTGCGCCAGATGGGGTGGCTTGATGGTAAATGAAGTTAAATCGAACATTGAGCCAGTTCCGGTCACGACTTTAACCTCTACCGGGCCGGGAGAAAGACTGCTGGGCAATCCAACGGTAATTTGATTTTGATTTCCAGTTGGAAAAATTCCTTCAATGCCATTGAAATATACTTTAGTAAAACTTCCGTTGAAAAATTTTCCAGTCAGTGTAACTGTGTTGCCAGGCGCACCCTCCATCGGAGAAATCGACTCGATCACTGGTGCTTTCAGGGTAAATGCTTTTGAAGAAAAATTTGCGACGTTTCCAAATATTGTAACAGACAAATTACTCGATTCTGTGGTTAGGTTGTTGGGCACTTCAACCGTCAAAGTATCTTTTCCCGAACGCACTACTCGGCCGCTTGCTTCGCCGAACTTGACTTTATTGATCGAGTTGTCGTCGCTAAAGTTTTCTCCCACGACGGTGATCGTGTCGCCCCACGTACCGGTTACTGGGAAGAAGTCTTTTACGACCGGTGCTTTACTTCCCAGGCTGGTAAACTCAACGGTTTTGCCATAAACGGTGAAGTCCTCACTAATTGCAAATGCCCGTACGTAGTACTTTCTCCCCGGCTCCAGACTTCTCTCACATCTGGACTCGAAAAATCCTGTACCGACCTTCGTTCCCAATGAAATCTTGTTTGCATATTCTACTTGCAATGAAGTGCCATGGGACCAAACGAATCCGTGGTCTTTTATTTCAACATTTGAGAATGTAATCTCTCCTTTGAATGTAGCTCCTTCACTCGTGATATCGAACGCCTCATTGGTATCAACTCTCGGATAAACTCTTGGCGTGACCTCTTCCTTTGTACAACCATTAAATAATGCCAGCAAAGTGAAGATGAATTTGAATCTCGTTTTCATTCTGATCAAAATCTAATGCCTAACATGAAACTGTAGTTCTTCACATGAGAAAAACTCTGGATACCGGTACCGATAAACCCTTCGCCCTGGTCGTATCGTACTTCTCCGAATAGCTGCAGATTTCCAAAGAGTTTTCTGCTGTAGCCGACAGCTACCCAAAATCCTTTGGGTCTGTTTTGCAAATCAAATCCGTCGTCTTCTTGTGACGTCGTTACTTGCCCGTATACCTCTTGCCGCTCTTCGACTACTTTTATTTTAGAGTCAACCAGGAAACCCAGTACAAATCCTGCTTTTATATACGGACTGTTTGCGTCCTTCAAGAAATTGTACTTGAGGCCAAATGGCATTTTAATGGAAGTGAAATCCATTGTAATGTCACTGTGAATAGTAGTAGTACTCTGTTTACTTTGGTGGTATGCCTGATAAAAATCCTTTACATACAATAAATCAACCGTGAAAAAGGCCCGGTCGAAGATTCGCGGCGAGGATAGGTCAACGCCTATTCCGCCTACGACTGTGTTACTGGTGTTGAATGGGATTGGATCACCTATGTCAACTTCCATGTTCGATTGCACATAGCCGGCTGTCAGAGTGTAGTTCGCACGAAAGATTGATTTTGGCTTTTTGTAAAACGGTTCAACGCCCTTACATCGATTGTAGTTATTGACAAGGTTTGTTAGCTCACCTTCTGCATAACTCGTTTCATTTGCTGACAGGTTGCAGTCGGAGATAAGAAAATTCATAAGGCCAATAAACTTCGAATCCGCTTTGGACCTTAATCCTTGTGATGTTTCTACGACTTTGCTATTTGGTGGAGGTAGCAAGATCAAAGAATCTTTTTTAACGAGAAACAATTTCCGGTATTGATAGAGTTGCAAAGGACCTCTTGCAAGAACTTTCACAAAGACTTTACCCTCTATTGAAGGATCGCGAATTGTCATCGACTGGTATTGCTTATCGCTATAAAAACCATAACGCAAAAGTTCATTTGGAGTGAATGTCTCCGTTTTACCTCTTTTTGTTGGGCGGAATTTGCAATAATTGGAGTTCTTTTTGTCTGTGGCGTAGTTTATAAAACCACTGACGGAGTCCTTATTATTCTTGATGACATATCCCGGTCGAAAGTCCTGGGCGAAAATTAAAGACGGTAGGAGAAAGCAAACAATGCAAACTAGCCTGCCAAATGACAACGAATTAAAAGACATATTAACTAACGATTATGCTTTATGCTTTAAGCCTAAAAAAGTAAAGCATTGTTGGAGATGAGAGGAGGTCAAAAAATGGACTATCCGACAACAATAGCCTAACGACGGCCACTTAAAGATATGAAAAGTAAATCATTAGTAGAATACTAAAAGGAGGTTTCCCCGTGGCCAATCTTACAAATACATCTATTTGGGTGATCCCCAAGGCGAAAGCGACAAGAAATTTTCTCGCGATCTGTTCAAAAAAACCTAAATTGTTTAAACAAGTATCATTGTTCAATGAGACACGCTTTATTTCCTATTGGCTTTGTTGCGGTTGTCCTTATGGGTACCATTCCGGCTAGCCGTCCGATATCCTTGTTTAACGGCAAAGATCTCACCGGTTGGGATGTTTATATCGGGCGACCTTACGATACTGTTAGCAGAAAATTTGCTGGAACACCGATGGAGCTGAATAATGATCCATTAAAAGTATTCTCTGTTGTCAATGAAGATGGTAAGCCTGCTATCCGTGTATCCGGAGAACGCTTCGGAGGTATATCTACTATTAATGAATACAAGAATTATCACCTGCGACTTGAATTCAAATGGGGTAAACTGAAATGGCATCCGAAGCGCAATGATAAAAGAGATAGCGGACTGTTGTATCACGCGGTAGGTGATCACGGCGCGGATGGAGGATTTTGGATGCGATCGCAAGAGTTCCAGATCCAGGAAGGCGATTGTGGTGATTATTGGGGAGTGGCAGGCGGCATTGCCGATGTCCCCGCTGTAAAGGTTGCTGATAAGAAATTCATTTATACACCAGGCAGTCCGTTGTTACCATTTAGCGAGAAGGGTCCGAATGGGCGGAATTGTACCAAAAATCCCGACGGTGAAAAACCCACCGGGCAATGGAATATTATCGACCTCTATTGTTTTGGCGATACGAGCGTTCACGTAGTGAATGGAAAAGTCACCATGATCCTCTATAATTCAAGGCAATCGGATGGCTCGTCTGAGTCGCCGTTGATCAAGGGTAAGATCCAGCTTCAATCCGAGGGAGCGGAACTTTTTTATAGAAATCTGGAAGTCGAGCCAATCAGCGCCATTCCAAAAAAGATGCTTGCCAATAAAAAATAGTCTTATTGTCTGATATCTGACAATTCTTTAGCTGCATCTATTGTTACTTATAGACATGAAATTTTTCATTTATTTAATTCTTGCGGTATTAACCTTTCTGCCAGTAGTCTCCTGCGTGTATCATGAGCTGGATTCGCCTTCGTTGTCGACGGAAACAGACCAAAGCTTATTCGAGGAAATAAATGAAACAGGTTTTGAGTATTATCAGGGTGGAATTACGATAATGCCCGCAAGCGCGAGCCCCCATGGCAATTTTAAGCTAAGGTTCAATGCAAAAGCCTTGTCGTCGCTTGATGACTCAGGTGAGCTTCCTGAAGGGGGGACATTTGTTGAAGGATCGGTAATTGTAAAGGAGGTTTACACTAACAATCAGATCTCTGTTTATGCTGTCATGAAAAAGGCTTCTTCCGATGCAGCTGCAGGTAATGGCTGGCTGTGGTCGGAGTATAGGCCAGATGGAGGTGTGCTTATTAGTATCGCGGCGAAAGGAAGCTCATGCATCAGTTGTCACGACGACTTGCCAAACAGGAATCTTGTCCGAACTTTTGATTTCCACTAAGGGCAACCGCCAATAAATCGCAAACTATTCTGTGATCCACTGTGTATCTTTTTAGGGATGTCGTCATTATGGCTGTGACAAAATCTCTAAAAAATGAAAGTCACGAGCATCTCGAACGCCCACCTTCGCCTCTGGGCTTCGGCGGGCAAAGCACAATTGGCAAGAAAAAGATTTTTGAAGACCATGCTACTCATTGGACTCTTGTCCGTGGCGGCATGTTCTGAATCCGATCCGGAACCGTCGGTAGATCCGGGCAACATTACTACCGTCGCTGGAATCGCCGGAGAATTTGATTATGACGGGGATGGAGGACCGGCGTTGTCCGCTAAGCTTGGATTTATTAATGGGATCAGTGTGGATCAGTCAGGTAACATTTACTTTGTTGATGGCGCTGCTAATGTTGTACGCAAAGTGGATCGATCATCCGGAATTATTACGGCTGTCGCGGGTACATTTCTTGGCTTCAATGTTACTGATCCTACGCCTTTCAAGGGAGATGGCGGTCCCGCGACGGAAGCGCATCTTAACGTTCCCTATGGCGTGGCGGTCGACGCATCCGGCAACATTTACATT
>Ga0111538_10013640_pt1 | contig 10719 bp, 12 predicted proteins | sample SoiMethybrSBSTD1_FD_79669 | JGI IMG/M metagenome (GOLD analysis project Ga0111538, IMG submission 79669) | Bulk soil microbial communities from a Populus tree surrounding site in Tennessee, USA - Soil MetaG P. TD hybrid SBSTD1 (version 2)... | ecosystem: Environmental > Terrestrial > Soil >... | reverse complement strand
ACGTCGCCGAGCGCGACCGCGAGCCGCCCGTCGGGGAGCGTGAGGAAGTCGTAGACGTCGCCGCCGACGTCGACCCTGGCCGACGACTCGTACACGTCGCCGAGCTCGAGCCCCGGAAGCTCCGGCCGTGACCGCGGCAGCAGCGAGCGCTGCATGGTGTCGGAGAAGGACTTCTGCTGCTCGTAGAGGCGCGCCCGGTCGATCGCGATCGCCGCCTGCCGCACGATCGAATCGGCGAGCTGCAGGCCGCGGCCGGTGATCGGCCGCTCGGGATCGAGCGAGAGGAGGGTCAGCGTCGCGAGCAGCTCGGTGGGCGTGCGCACCGGGACGACGACGCACGTCGCGCCGCGCTCGAGGAACGGCACGAGCAGCTCGTACGACGAGCCGAGGTTCGCGGCCGACTCCGCGTCGAGCACGAGCGGCTTCCCGGCCCGAAAGCGGCGCCGCCCTGGGAGCTTCGCCAGCCGTTGCGGCCGCGCGAGGATCGACCCCACCGCGCCTTCGAGTCGCGGGTCGGCCACGTGGACGCGCGCTGCGAGCAGCTCGTCGCCCCGCTCGTCCGGAAGACGCAGGACGGCGGCGTCGACGCCCAGCAGCTCGACGACTGCCCGCACGACCGCGTCCACCGTGGCGTCGAGCGTGAGCTCGTCGACGAACGAGCGCGAGATGTCGTACAGCGACCGGAGCTCGCGTGCCGTCTCGCTCTCCGCGTCGAGCAGCTGCTCCCGCTCGGTCGCCAGCCGCCGCGTCTGCTCGTGCAGGCGCGCGTTCTGCACCGCCACGCCGAGCTGCACCGCGAGCGCCGACAGCAGCGCGGTCTCGTCCGCGGCAAGGGCGCGGCCCGCCGGTACGTAGACGGCGAGGAGGCCGATCAGCTCGTCCGTCACCGTCAGCGGCACTGCGACCGCGGCCTCTATGCCCTCGGGCAGGCGCCGGTCGAGGGCCGCCTCGTGGATGGCGAGGATCCCTCTCGCCCGGAACGGCCCCTGCGAAAGCTCGAGGAGCCGCTCCGCGACCTCGAGGTGGGGGCCGGTCAAACCTCGAGCCTCGGCGACCGTGAGGCGTTGCTCCTCGTCGCGAAGGTAGACCGCCAGGGAATCGACTCCGAGGAGCGCGGAGACTCGATCGACCGCGGTCTCGAGGGTGTGGCTGAGCGACAGGCGGGCGATCGCCTGGCCGAGCACGGCCAACAGCGCCTGCGTGCGCTCGAGGTCTCCTGCCAGTCGGCCCGTCCGTTCGCTCATGCGGAGCGCGTGCGCGGCTCGGACGCCGAAGCCGGACAGGCGCTCGAGCTCCGCCTCGCTCGGTTGCCCGTCGGCGGAAAAGCGCAGCTGCAGCGCGGCGAAGGGCGGCCGTCCGAGCACGATCGAGACGAGATCGCCGTCGACGGATACCGTCCGCGCGTCCTGCAGCGCGCGGCCGGCTGCCTCCTGACCCTCGGCGTCGGGTGCCGGACCGAAGCTTCCGAGGGCCGGAAGGCCGGCCCCGTCCCAGATGACCGCCGAGAGCGCACCGGTGGCTTCCGCAGCGAGGCGGCAGATCTGGTCGGCCGTGCGGGACTGCTCGAGCCCTGCGGCGAGCGCGTCGCCGGCCAGCTCGAGCGGGCCTCGAGCTGCAGCCGCAGCGTTCGCCCCGTTCGGAGCGCCGAATGCCCGCACGACGAGGGCCGCCTGCCCCGCTGCGAGGCGCGCGACGCGCTGCTCGTCGCCGTCCAGTGCCCGACCGGCGCGATAGAGCTCCAGGCTTCCGATCGCCCGTGTGCCGGCCAGGATCGGCACCACCAGACCGGACTCCGCGCCCACCCGGCCGGCCGTCCGCTGGACCGGCGCGGCGAGCGCGTGCTCCACCTCCTCGGAGGCGGTCAGCGCGTACCCCGAGCCCTCGAGCTCGGCCGCAAGCGCCTGCGACACCGCATGCACGGCGCGCGCGCGGAGGTATCCGTCGGGATCGAGGACGCGCACCACCGCCAGGTCGGCGCCGACCGCTGCCGCCGCGGCCCTCGCGATCTCGCCGAGCGCCTCGTCGATGGTGGCGCTCTGGCTGATCCGCTCCACGGCGGCGGCGAAGGCGTCGACGACGCCCTCCGACCGGTGCAGCTGACCCACCGCCATGCGGCCGTCAATGGTACGCCTGTGCGGGAGGTGTCCCACTTGTATGGGCGCTCTTTGCGCCCGCAAGGTCTAGACTGCCCCGGTGGCTCAGCCAGCCAGGCACCACGCGGAGGACCCGCCCGAGGTCGATCCGCAGGCGGTCGAGCGCACCTACCGCTACTACCAGCAGCGGCGGCGTTCGAAGGTCCGGCACTCGCGCGAGCAGAAGCGCGCCAACCTCCGCTTCTGGGTCGTGCTGCTGCTCCTGATCGGGCTCGCCGTCTATCTGAGCCTCCTCGTCTGGAGCCAGGTCGAGCGGCTCTTCGGCCTCTAGCCCTCCTCTTGCCGTTTAGAGTCCCCCGCCGTGGAGCCTGAGCCCTACGCCTCGCAGCCTCGCGGCGAACGCGCGCCCTACGACGACGACGAGCTCGGTCCCCGGCCGATCGACCTCTCCGTCTACGGCGAGCGGCTGACCTGGGTCTCGGGGCTGGTGCTGGCCCTCTCGGCCTTTACCGGCTGGTACGCGGGCTCGGGCCCCGGCCCGACGATCGCCGTGATCGGCTGGCACACCGGCACGCTGGGCAAGCTCGTCTTCCTGATCGGGCTGGCCGTGATCGCGCTCGCCGTGCTCCGCGAGGCGGGCATCCAGTTACCGGCCGCCGTCCCCGAGAGCCTCGTCGTGATCGTGCTCGGCTCGATCGCGACGGTGTTCGTCCTGATCCGCCTGATCTCCATCCCGGACCGCTTCTTCCCGTACGAGCGCGGAATCGGGATCTGGATCAGCCTGTTCGCCGCGATAAGCGTGATCGTCGCCGGCCTCTTACGAGCGACCGACGAGCTCTAGGAGGAGAGGAGCGCCTTGGTGCGCTCGATCAGCGTCTGCGGGCTGAACGGCTTGCCGATGAAAGCCTGCGCGCCGCGCGAGGCGACGTCGCCCACGTCCTCGTCCACCTTGCCGCTGAAGACGATCACCGGGATCGCGCCGACGCCGTGCCGCTCGTGGAGCTGCCGGAGCATCTCCCAGCCGTCCATCTCGGGCATCATCACGTCGAGGAGGACGAGGTCCGGGGACTGCTCCTCGAGGGCCTCCAGCCCTTCGTGCGCGCTCGCGGCCTCACGGACCGTGTAGCCCTCCATCTCGAGGTTCACGCGGACGAACTCGCGCAGGCGGTCGTCGTCGTCGACGATCAGAACCAGCGGTCCGCCCTCGGGCGCGCGCACCGCGCCGCCTCCGGCGCCGGAGCGCTCGAGGAACTCGTCGAGATCGCCGCGGCGATACCGCCGATGGCCGCCGGGCGTGTAGAAGGCGGGAAGCCGACGCTGGTCGGACCACTTGCGAATCGTGCTCTGCGCGACCCCCAGATACTTGGCCGCCTGGCCGAGCGTCAACCAGTCCGGCTCGACACCCGGGGCACGACGGCGTGGCGTTCTGGGGTCGTCCTCGTAGGCCATCAGGGAGGGGAATCTATAGGAAACCTAGTGATTCTTTCACCGGCTCTTGACCGTAAACGTCAAGGGCCGCTGTTTCGTGACTGTGACTCCCGGCGTCGGATTGTCGTCGAGCGCCCGGCCGACCGCGAGGCCGAGCGCGAAGATCGCGAGCGCCACGAGCAACCGTACGCCCCAGAGCACCAGGCCGCTTCCGCGACGACGACGGCGGCGCGCACGGGACGTGGCGGCGGGCCTCACGGCCGGTAGTCGGTCGCACCGCGGGCGTAGAGGTGGAACGCCTCGTCGGCGACCAGCGTCACGTCTCTGGGCCAGCCGGGCGATCCGCGCTCGGCGAGCGTCGCACGGGCCCAGTCCTCCACGCCGGCGTAGAGCTCGACCAGCTCCGCCAGCGTGAACGTCGTGCCGAGCCGCTTCCGCAGCTCCGCGGTCACCGTCTCGAGGTGGTCGAGCAGGCGGAGCCGGCGGACGGGGTCACGCGACTCCTCGGCGAAGCGGCGGTGTCCATCCTCCCACTGCTGGCGTGCGGTCTCCAGGGCGAGCGAGCTCAGGGGCAGGAGACTACCCAGGCGGATCGACGGTGCAGCACGCCCCCTCCGGCCAGAGCTCGCCCAGCTCGGCGAGGATGCATTCGCCCAGCTCGTAGCCCGGCCGCGCCAGCGCGTACGCGGCATGAGCGTGGAGGCATTTGAGGCCCGATCCGCCGCCGGCTCCGCCGATGCCAAGGTCGAGCGAGGCGCCGCCGTCGACGCCGACCCGGGCGCCGGCGAGCTCGCGCCTGAGGTGCCGCTGCTCCTCGTTGGCGGCTTCCAGGTCGGCCGCGAGCTCGGGATCCCGCGCGACGGCCGCCGTCCAGTGAGCGACGCCGCCGGCCGCCTCGAGCCGCGCGATCGCCGCGACGAGGTGCGGGCACGTGAGGTAGTACGTCGTGGGGAACGGCTCGTCGTTGACGTCGTACGGGTGCTGCTCGGTGACGGCCGGGCGACCGTACGGACAGCGGACGACTACGCGACGGAACGCACGGGGCGGTCGACCCAGCTGGCGCTCGACGAGCGCGCGATCGTCCTCATCGGTCACCGTCGCCGTCGATCGTAGCCCCGGTTCCGTGTGCGCGCCTCCAGGCGTCGATGCCCTTGACGATGAAGAGATGCTCGCCCTCCTTCACGAGGCCGAGCCTGCGGGCTTCGCGAGCCAGCGCCTCCGGGCTGCGGGAGGCCTCGAAGCGCCGTTCGAGCTCGCGCTTGCGAGCGCGCAGCGCCACCACCTCCTTGTTCCGCTGCGCAACCGCGTCACGGCGCTCGAAGTAGCTCGTGAGCGGCTGGTAGTAGAGGAGCCCGGCGAACACGGCGACACCGACGGCCAGCAGGCGCAGCGCCCGTGCGCTGCGCGCCCTGGGCCTGGCGCGTCTCTTCGGCTTCGGATCGGCCATACAAGCCGCGTCCTTCGCGGCCCGGGCGCCGGCTCCTACACGTAGTCGACCTTGATCACGTTGGTCGTGCCCGGAACGTTGACGGCCGTTCCCGCCGTGATGACGATCAGATCGCCGTCGTCGACGATGCCGCTCGCCCGGGCGGTGTCGACCGAGATGCTCCAGAGCTCCTCGACGTCGGCGCACTCCGGCACGTAGACGGGCGTGACGCCCCACTCGATCGCCATCTGCGAAACGGCCCGCCGGCTCGGCGTGAGCGCGATGATCGGCTGGTGGGGGCGCAGCCTTGCCACGCGTGAAGCGGTGCGGCCCGTCGTCGTCGGGACGACGATCGCGCGCGCGCCGAGCGTCTCGGCGAGGTCGCACGTCGCGTTCGACATCGCCTGCCCCACGGTCGGGTCGACCCCGCGCTCGGGGAATTGATGGCGGTAGCCGATGGTCGGTTCCACGACTCGTGCGATCCGGTCCATGTAGGCGACCGACTCGACCGGGTACTCGCCGACGGCCGTTTCGCCCGAAAGCATCAGCGCCGAGCTGCCGTCGAGGATCGCGTTGGCGACGTCGCTCGCCTCGGCACGGGTCGGCTCGGCCGCATGGATCATCGTCTCCAGCATCTGGGTCGCCGTGATCACCGGCTTCCCGCGCTCGAGGGCGGTGAGGATGATCCGCTTCTGCAGGAGCGGCAGCGTCGCCGGGCCGATCTCGACGCCGAGGTCGCCGCGGGCGACCATGACGACGTCAGTCTCTTCGAGCACCGCGTCGAGCGCGTCGACCGCCTCGGCCTTCTCGATCTTCGCGATGACCCGCGCGGGCGAGCCGGCCTGCTCGATGAGCTGGCGCAGGTCGCGCACGTCGGCCGCGGAGCGCACGAACGAGAGCGCCACGTAGTCGACGCCCAGCTCGAGTGCGAGCTCGAGATCGTCCACGTCCTTGCGGGTGAGCGAGGGGATCGGGACGGGAACACCGGGCAGGTTGACGCCCTTGTGCGCGGAAACGAGCCCGCCGATGAGCACTTCGCAGCGGGCTCGGCCCTGCTCGACCGACGCGACCTTCAGCCGGACGCGGCCGTCGTCGATCAGCACGTCGTGGCCCGGGGCGAGCACCTCGCTGATCGCAGCCGGGCTGACCGGTAGGTCGCCGTCGGTCGCCGCCTCCTCGGCGACGACGCCGACCTCCTCGCCCCGGATGAGGCGGATGGGCTCGCTCAGCTCGCCGATGCGGAGCTTGGGGCCCTGCAGGTCGGCGATGAGCGCGAGCCTGGAGCCGTTCCTCAGCCCGGCGTCGCGCACGTGCTGGGCGAGCTCGCGGTGCTCGTCGTGGCTCCCGTGCGAGAAGTTGAGGCGCGCCGCGTCCATGCCGGCGTCCACCAGCTCGGCGATCTTCTCGGCGCTCCCCGTGGCGGGGCCGAGCGTGGCGACGATCTTGGTCCTGCGCGGCGTGACGACGGCCACGCTGCAAATGTAGCGAGGCGGCCCGCTGCAAGCAGGGCTGTTACGGCGTCAGGACGACCGGAATCTCGACCCGGTTGATCACTGAGCCGTCCTCGGCCGAGTTCTCGAAGACGACGACGCTGCCCGACCGTTCGCGGTCGACATTGAAGTCGAGCGTCTTGTCGAAGGTGCCGCGCGTGCCGGAGCCCGACGTGGCGGTGACGAAGTCCGCGGCGAGCGGCTTGCCCACGTGCGGCCGGACCTCGACCTCGAACGTCGCCTCGAAGGTGTTCGCCGTGCCGGTCAGCCGCAGCGGGCTCGCCACCTTCTCGCCGGGCGCGGGCGACTCGACGAGGATCGCCGGCAGCGACGGCTCGACGTCCGCGGGCCCGTAGCGCCTGCCGGCGAGCTCGACCCGAGAGACCGTCTCGAACTGCAGCAGGGTCTGCACCACCTGCGCCGTTCCCAGCTCGTCGAGTGGGTTCGAGAGCTCGACCGAGGCCGTCTCGCTCGCGATCGCCAGCGACGTGAGCTTCGTGTTCGGCGGGATGTCGGTCGCGAGCCCGGCTTCGCGGTCTGCCTCGGTCGGGCCGGCGAGGAGCTCCCCGAGCGCGGCGGTCGCCACCTTGGGTGTCGGGCCGACCGTCCGTGCGGCGTAGCCGAGCTTGTCCTCGCGGACGAAGTAGACGCCGACGCCAGTTTCACCGACGGGCGGCGGCATCGTCTCGGTCGCTGCCTGCGTCGTCGTGGTCGGAGGCGGGGCCGGCGGGCTGTCGGCCGCCTCTTTGTCGGAGCCGCCGCAGCCGGTGATCGTCAGCGTGAGCGCGGCGAGCGCGCTAGCCGCGGCGAAACGCATCCCAGCCGGGATAGACGGCCTCCGAGCCGAGCTCCTCCTCGATCCGCAGGAGCTGGTTGTACTTGGCGACCCGATCGGATCGCGAGGGGGCACCCGTCTTGATCTGGCCGACGCCCGTCGCCACCGCCAGGTCGGCGATCGTCGTGTCCTCGGTCTCGCCCGAGCGGTGCGAGATCACGGCGGCGTAGCCGTTCGCGCGCGCCAGGGCGATTGCGTCGAGCGTCTCCGACAGGGTTCCGATCTGGTTCACCTTGACGAGGATGGCGTTCGCGACGCCCTGTTCGATTCCCTGCTGGAGCCGCTCGACGTTCGTGACGAAGAGGTCGTCACCGACCAGCTGCAAGCCCTCGCCCAGGCGCTCGGTAAGGGAGCGCCACGACGTCCACTCGTCCTCGGCGAGCCCGTCCTCGACCGAGAGCAGCGGAAAGCGGTCGGCGAAGTCGGCGTAGAGGTCGACCATCTCGTCGCCCGAGAGCGTCCGCCCGTCCAGCCTGTAGGCGCCGTCGACGAAGAACTCCGTCGCGGCGGGATCCGTCGCGATGCCGATGCGGTCCCGGTGGCCGGCGGCTTCCGCGGCCTGGAGGATCGCCTCGATCGCGGACTCCGTCGAGGGCAGGTCGGGAGCGAAGCCTCCCTCGTCGCCGACTGCCGTCGAGAGCCCACGCGCGTCGAGCTGCTTCGCCAGCGTGTGGAAGACCTCGACGGCGACGCGCAGGGCCTCCGAGAACGTCTCCGCGCCGGCGGGCACCACCATGAACTCCTGGAAGTCGATCGAGTTGCGCGCGTGCGCGCCGCCGTTGATGACGTTGAGCATCGGGACGGGGAGCACCCGTGCCTCGGCCCCTCCGACCCAGCGGTAGAGCGGCACGCCGGCAGCAGCGGCCGCCGCCTTCGCGGTGGCCAGCGACGCGCCGAGGACGGCGTTGGCGCCCAGGCGAGACTTGTCCTTCGTCCCATCGAGCTCGAGCAGCGCCGCGTCCACGGCACGCTGGTCGTCCGCGTCGACGCCGCGGAGCGCGGGCGCGATCTCCTCGCGCACGTTGCGCACGGCCCTCGATACGCCCTTGCCCAGCCAGGCCTCGCCGCCGTCGCGGAGCTCCAGTGCCTCGTGCTTGCCGGTCGAGGCCCCCGAGGGGACCGCCGCGCGGCCCACCGCGCCGCCGTCGACCTCGATCTCCACCTCGATCGTCGGGTTGCCGCGCGAGTCGAGGATCTGCCGTGCGCGGATGTCGCTGATCGTCGCTATCTCTGCTCCTCCTCCTTGGCCAGGTCGTACCAGCGATCTTGACCCTCCAGGTCGAGCTGCGTCCACGTCTCGCCGTGCCGGCCGGCGAGCTCCTCGGCGCGCTCGACCCGGTCGACGAAGCGGTCGGTCGCCCGCCGCAGCTCGAGCTCCGGATCGACGTTCAGACGGCGCGCGACGTTGACGGCGGCGAAGAGCACGTCGCCGACCTCGCCGGCGACGCGCGCGTCGGGAGGCCTCTCGGGCCGCGGCTCGGGTAGCCCGTCGAGCTCGTCCCGCAGCTCCTCGAGCTCGCTGTCGAAGTCGGCGAGCGCGCCGCCGAGGTCGGGGTACTCGAAGCCGACCGCGGCCGCGCGGCGCTGCACCTTGCGGGCCCGGATGAGCGCGGGGAGCGACTCGGGGACGTCGTGGAAGACGCCCTCGCGCTGCTCCTGCTCGCGCTTGATGTCCTCCCAGCGGGACCTGACCGCACCGGGTGTCTCGGCGACGGCGGCTCCGAACACGTGTGGATGCCGGCGAACGAGCTTCTCGTGAATCGTCCGGGCGACCTGCGCGAGGTCGCCTTCGCCCTGCTCCTCGAGGAGCAGGGCGAGGAAGAAGACCTGGAAGAGCAGGTCGCCGAGCTCGTCGACGAGCTTCTCGGTGTGCCCGTCAAGCGCAGCGTCGGCGACCTCGTAGGCCTCCTCGACCGTGTGCGGGACGATGGTGGCGGCGGTCTGCTCGCGATCCCAGGGGCAGTCGCGGCGAAGCCGTTCGGTCAGGCGCTGGAGGTCGACGAGCGCGCCGGCGAGCTCGTCCAAGGAAGAGGCTAGCCGCCGGTCGTCGTCGACTGGGTGGTGCTGGGCGGCTCGTAGCCGACCTGGTAGTTCACGTCGAACTCGTCCTTGAGGCCGTCGATCCAGTCGCGCATCGCCTTGGTCTTCTTCTCGCTGATCAGCTGCTGCTTGATCGCTTCCTTGACCTGGTCGAGAGGCGTGGTCGTGGCCTTCTTGACGTCGCTGAGGGGCTGGATGATGTGCCACCCATACTGCGTCTTGATCGGCTTCGACAGCTCGTTCTTGTCGAGGGAGAAGGCGGCCTTGTCGAACGGCGGGACCGTCTGGCCCTGCGAGACCGTGAGCTTGCCGCCCTGGCTTTTCGAGCCGGGATCCTCGGAGTTCTTCTTCGCGAGCTTCGCGAAGTCGGCGCCGCTCTCGAGCTGCGCGTGGAGCGCGTCGGCCTTGGCCTTCGTCTTCACGAGGATGTGGCGCACCTCGCGCGTCGCAGCCTGCTTGTACTGCGCCTTGTTCTTGTCGTAGAAGTCCTGGATGTCCTTGTCGGAGACCTTCACGTCCCCGGTGACCTTCTTGTAGAGGGCCTCCTCGAGCAGCTGGGCGCGGACGTCCTTCTTGACCTGGTCCTCGGTGAGCTTCAGCTTCGTGAGCGAGTTCTTGAACTTCTTGTCGTCGCCGCCGTAGAACTGCTTCTTGAGCTGCTCGAGCCGCTCGTTGACCTGCTGGTCGGTGACCTTGACGTCCATGTCGTCGGCCTTCTGCTCGAACTCGGCACGGCGCACGAGGTACTCGAGCCCCTGGTTCTGCAGGTTCTTGAACTCGGGCGTGCCGGCCTTCGGGAAGGTCCGCTTCTGCTGCGTGGCGCTCGCCCGCGCCTGGGCGATCAGGGCGTCGAACTGCTGCTTCGAGATCTCCTGGTCGCCGACCACCGCGACGGCATCGCTGGGCACGTCCTTGGAGTCCGAGCTGCCACCGCAGCCGGCGAGGAAAAAGGCGGCGAAGACGGCCGCGAGCGCGATGCTTGTAAACCTGGGCGTTTTCATAGAAAGAGCGCCATTTGCAGCGGTTTTGCTCACGCTGCCTGGCGCGTGGCCAGTATAGCATCGACTAATCGAACGGCTTCGGAAAATTCATCGCCTCTTAACGTGACCTCCTGCCTGGCGGTCGTGTAGACCGCCGTGTCGATCTCCCCGCGGAGGCTACGCAGCTCACCCGAGCCGAGCACGAGCGGGCCTACCGAGGCACGGCCGCCGCGGAAGACGAGGTAGTCCGCCCCGATTCGCGCCAGCTTCAGCTTCGACTCCTGGATCGCGAAGAGGTTCCGAACGGGGTCGGGCAGCGGCCCGTAGCGGTCTTCGGTGGCGGCCTCGAGCTCGCGCAGCTCGTCCTCACTCTCAGACAGCGCGATGCGACGGTGGAGGTCGATCTTGAGCGCTTCCGCTCCGATGT
>Ga0111538_10013639_pt1 | contig 10720 bp, 8 predicted proteins | sample SoiMethybrSBSTD1_FD_79669 | JGI IMG/M metagenome (GOLD analysis project Ga0111538, IMG submission 79669) | Bulk soil microbial communities from a Populus tree surrounding site in Tennessee, USA - Soil MetaG P. TD hybrid SBSTD1 (version 2)... | ecosystem: Environmental > Terrestrial > Soil > Tree... | reverse complement strand
GAGCTCATCGCCATCTACCATGCCGACGACATCTATGATCCGACGATCGTGGAGCGTGAGGTGGCCTTCCTCGATCGATACCGTGAATGCGGCGCCGTCTTCACCTCGATGATCATGATGGACCCCTCAGGCGCCGAAACGGGGCGACTCGAGATCCCGGAAGAGGTGCGCGGGAACCGTCCGCTCTCGTACGGTGTGGTACTCAACGCGTTGCTGCGCTACAAGAACCGCTTCCTGATGTGTCCGAGCAGCATGGTGCGCGCCTCGGTGTATCGCGAGATCGGGGGATATCGTGATACGGAGTTCCTGAACACGTCGGACCTCGAGATGTGGCTGCGCATTTCGCGAACGTACGCGATCGGCGTGCTCGAGCAGCCGCTGTTCCGCTACCGGTTCGGCCACGGCAACTCTGCTCAGAAGTACCACTCGCTGCGAACCGATCCCGAGCGATATTTCCGCATCGTCGACTTGTATCTGGAGCAGGACGGCCGCCGGTTCGCCGCCGCCGACGCGCTGCTGGCGCACGACGCGCATCGGGCGGAAGATGCATTGATGCGCGCGATCAAGGCATACATTCTCGAGCGGCTCGACGAGAGTCGCCGGATCCTCGACGAAGTGCGGCCTGCATCCATCCTGCGGAGTCCACAAGTGCAGCGAGCACGGCTAATGCTCATCTATCTGGCGTTGCGGCTGTTGCTGCGGCTGCCGCGGATGCCGCTCGTCGCCCGAGCGATGTCCGCGCGCTGGGTCGAGCGGCGCCGTGTGGGACCGCGGGCGCGCCCGACGCTCGCAAGCGCCTGACCTATGTGCGGCATCGTTGGCGTGCTGTCGGACCGTGAAGTCGAGCCGCGCGTCGTGATTGCCATGCGCGATCAGCTCACGCATCGCGGTCCCGATGCCGAAGGCCTCTGGGCCTCGGCCGATCGGCGCGTCGCGCTCGGCTTCCGCCGGCTCGCCATCGTCGACCTCAGCGCCGACGCCAACCAGCCGTTCCGCTCACACGACGGTCGCTACACGATCGTCTTCAACGGCGAGATCTACAACTTCAGGTCGCTCCGGAAGGAGCTCGAGAGCCAGGGCGTCACGTTCCGGACCTCGTCGGACACCGAAGTGCTCGTCGAGTCGTTCCGGCGATGGGGCGACGAGTGCCTTCCCCGCCTCTCGGGCATGTATGCGTTCGCTGTGTGGGATGCCGTCGATCGGCGTCTGCTGTGCGCGCGCGATCGTGCGGGCGAGAAGCCGTTCTACTACGCCGACCTCGGCCATCACTTCCTCTTCGCGTCGGAGCTCAAGGCACTGGCCCAATGGCCGTCGCTCCGACGGAAGATCCACCTCCCCGCACTCGTCGACTTCCTCTCGTTCGGGTTCGTCCCCGATCCGAAGACGATCTGGGAGGATTGCCGCAAGCTTCCGCCCGGGCACACGATGCGGGTCGACTTCGATGGCGATCGCCCCCGCGTGCACGCGCCACGTCCGTATTGGGATCTGCAATTCGATCCGGACACGTCCGTGCGCGACTGGGGCCCCGCGATCCTCGATACGCTGCAGACGGCGACTCGCGAGATGTCGTACGCCGACGTGCCGGTCGGCGCGTTCCTGAGCGGCGGCGTGGATTCATCCGCAGTCGTGGCCGCGCTCTCCCGCAGCGGCTGCACGGTGAACAGCTTCACCGTCGGCTTCGACGCGGCCGACTATGACGAGCGTCCGTACGCGCGGACGGTCGCCGAGCTCTACGGCACCAATCATCACGAACGCGTCGTCGTCCCCGACGATGTGGAGTCGGCGGCGGCGAGACTCGTGTGGCATTTCGACGAGCCGTTCAACGACTACTCGTACCTGCCAACCTATTACGTCTGTCGCGCGGCTCGCGAGGCGATCACTGTCGCCCTTTCAGGCGATGGCGGCGATGAGCTCTTCGCTGGTTATGGCAAGTACCGCCGCCTGCGCATCAGAGACGACCTCGACCCGGTGCTCGGCCCGGTGGTCAGACGCGGCCTGCGGTTCGCCGCTGCGGGACTTCCCGAAGGCAGCGCGCTTCGCGACAAGGTGCACGCCCACACGCTGGACCCGGTCGATCTGTTCACGCACACGTTGACGCTCGGCTTCGATGCCGCAAGCCTGCGGCAGTCTGCTCGTGGAGAGCTGGCGGCGTGCCTGGCGGACTACTCCCCGACCGACGTCGTGCGCTCGCTGCTGCGGCAGGCGCCGCCGGAGGAGGTCGGCTTCATCAACGCGATGCGGTACCTGGATTTCAAGCTGACGCTGGCCGGCGACATGCTGGTGAAGGTCGACCGAGCGAGCATGGCCGTGTCGCTCGAAGTGCGGCCGGTCTTCCTGCATCGCGACATGCTGGCGATTGCCGCGAGAATCCCCCCGTCTCAGCTCGCTACGTCGCGCGAGAGCAAGGCGGTGTTGAAACGCGCCGTTGGATCCTGGCTGCCTTCGTCCATTACGAATCGGCCCAAGATGGGTTTCGCGATGCCGTTGAAGAACTGGATCACCAGGCTCGAGCCGCTGCTGCGGTCGGCGGAGCCCGCTCCGGAAGTTGATGGCTGGCTCGATCGCGATCTCCTGCCCCGGCTGATCGATGCACACACCCGCGGCGCCGGCAACAACGTGGCGTTGATTCACAGCATCGCCTTTCTCCGCCAGTGGTCGGCACTGTGGCTCGACGGCAAGTCGAGCGAACCGAGCGCGATGAGCGCCGCGCTGTGAGAGGGACGCGGTGAAAGCGAGCGACATCTCCGTGTTCGTCGATCCGGTGACGCGGCACTTCCTCAGGAACGAGCTGTTCAACCCGGAGTCGCCACACAACTTCGACGACAACCTTGGCGCCTACATCGAGCTGAAACAGACCCTCGAGTCGCAGGGCGTCGAGGTGAACACCGCCGACTACCTGATCGAGGGGGCCAGGCGCAATCGCGTCAACGTGTACTTCTCGTTCGGCGTGATGCAGAACTATCGTGCGCTCGCACAGCGCAAGGACGTGGTCCTGAGCTCGTTCTTCACGACGGAGGCGCCCATCGTCCAGCCGAGCGCGTATCGCTCGCTGCCGGAGATCAGCCGCTTCTTCCGGCGCATCTTCTGCTACACGACCCCGCGGGCGCTCGCTCGCTTCGGATGCGCGGATCTGACGTTCACGAAGCTGTACATTCCGTACACCTATGACTCGATCGTTCCGGACCTCTGGGCGAACGAGGACCGTTCGCTGCTGTGCATGGTGAACGCCAACCGGCTGTGCCGTCGGAGCTGGCAGGAGCTGTACACGGAACGCCTGCGTGCCGTCGCCTACTTCGCGCAGTTCGACGAGATCGATCTCTATGGCTTCGACTGGGACAAACCGGCATACGTCGTCGGCGAAACGTGGATCCCGGGCACGGTTCAGCGGATGTATCGCGCCGCGCAAGTGAAGCTGCCGTTCCTCGGTCGGCACCCGTAGATGGCGGGCGCTCAGAAGGCCTGGAGGGGTGAAGCGAAGTTCAAGTACCACACCCAGAGCCGGTATACGTTCACAATCTGCTACGAGAACATGGCGCTCGAGGGGTGGCTGAACGAGAACATCTTCGATTGCTTCCGCGTGGGGACGATTCCGATCTATCTCGGCCCACCGGACGTTCACGACTACATCCCCGAGGAGTGCTTCATCGACAAGCGGAGGTTCGATACCTACCCGGAGCTTCGCAAGTTCCTGCACTCGCTCAGCGCGTCCGACATTCGCCGTTACAAGGCCCACGGCCGCGACTTCATGGGATCCGAGAAGTTCAAACCGTTCACACGGGAGGCGTTCGTGAACCGCTTCGTGCGTGCGATCCACGATGACACCGGCGTAGAACTGGTCCCGGCTGGGACGGCACAGGCCGTCTCAGAGCCGCTGACCGCATCGAGCAAGTCATGAGCACAACTTTCGAACACGTTTCCATCGACACAGTTCGCGCGTTCTGGGACCGCCGTCCCTGCAACGTGCGACATTCGCGCGCCGCGCGCGGATCGCTCGAATACTTCGAGCAGGTGGCGGCGCGGCGGTACTTCGTGGAGCCGCATATCCCGCGCTTTGCGGAATTCTCCCGCTGGGATGGCGCGCGGGTGCTCGAAGTCGGATGCGGAATCGGCACCGACACGGTCCAGTTCGCCAAGGCGGGCGCCACGGTGACCGCCGTGGACCTCTCGCCCGAGTCGCTCGCGCTTGCCCGCGAGCATGCACGCGTGTGCGGCGTCGCCGATCGGGTCACCTTCATCCAGGCCAACTCCGAGGAGCTGACGAGGCACGTGTCCGGCGGCGATTTCGATCTGGCGTACTCGTTCGGCGTCGTCCATCACACACCGCGACCGGACCGCGCCGTGGCCGAGATCAGGCAGCTGCTGGCCCCGCAGGGAGAGCTGCGGCTGATGGTGTACAGCCGCGTCAGCTACAAGTTGTTCTGGCTGATGCACGAGCAGGGCACGTGGGATCTCGGGCGCATCGACGAGGTGATCGCGCGCCACTCCGAGGCGCAGACGGGATGTCCGGTCACCTACACCTACACGTTCGACGACATGACGACGCTGCTCGCCGGCTTCGAGGTCGTCGATATCCGCAAGGCGCACATCTTCACATGGGACGTCGACGCGTACGTGCGCTACGAATACGTGAAGGATCCGGCATGGGCGAACGTGAGCGACGCCGAGCTCGCGGCACTGGAGAAAGAGCTCGGATGGCACACGCTCGTGCGAGCGAGGCTGTCGACGTAGATGAAAGCGACCGGCGCCGCTGACGCGATCGTCGAGTTCTTCAACCGCCGCGCGGTGGATTACGACCAGGAGTACGCCGCCGAGACGACGGCCGGGTTCGCGCTGCGGGTCCGCCGCCAGAAGGTGCTGGCCCTGTTCGATCGTCCCAGGGGCGACGTACTCGACGTGGGGTGCGGTCCCGGCGTGATGGCCGGCGAAATGGCCGCGCGTGGCTGCCGGTTCTGGGGCGTCGATCCTTCTGCGAGCATGCTGGCGATCGCGGAGAGCCGCCATGCGGGCAGTGAAGGAATCCACTTCGTCAAGGGCGACGCGGGGCACCTCGACTTTCCCGACGGCTCCTTCGATGCGGTACTGTGCACGGGCGTCATCGACTCGGTTCCCGACGCCGGGGCGGCGGTCGCCGAGATGCTGCGCGTGCTCAAACCGGGCGGCACGCTCGTGTTCACCGTCACGAACCTGCTCGGCCCGTACGCCTGGTGGAAAAACTACGTCTTCTACCCGTTGATCGAGATGTGGCACCGGCTGCTTCCGGGCAGACGCACTGCCGGACACACGGCGCAACGACGGCGCAGCGGTGGCCTGCGTACGCTCTTCACCCGGCACGGGGCGCAGCGGCTCGTGCAGCCGGCCGGCGAGGTTGTCAGCATCGTGCCGTATTCGTTCAATCTATTCATCTCCCCGCTGGACGAGATCTTCCCGCGTACGGCCCTGCGCGTAATGGAGCGCATGGAGCGACGAGGGCATCCCGAGTGGCTGGCCGCGGGCTGGATCCTGCAGGCGCGGAAGCACGGGGCATCCACGTCGGATCGCCGGCGCTGATGGCGGACACTCGCGTTGATCACTCTATGACTTGGAACAGCAAGAAAGTGGTTGTCACCGGCGCCGGTGGCTTCATCGGCAGCCACCTGGTCGAGCGCCTGATCGGTCTCGGAGCCGATGTGACGGCATTCGTGCGGTACAACTCGCGCAATGATGCCAGCCTGCTCGAGTTCATCGGCGAGCAGAAGAAGCAGATCCGCATCGTGTACGGAGACCTGCGCGAGCTGGAAACGATCCAGAACCTGCTGCGCGACCAGGAAGTCGTGTTCCACCTTGCCGCTCTGGTGGGTATCCCGTATTCCTATCGTCATCCGAACGAAGTCGTCGACGTGAACACGATCGGCACGCTCAACGTCCTGACCGCCGCGAGAGATCACGGGCTGGCGAACGTCGTGGTCGCGTCGACCAGCGAAGTGTATGGCTCGGCGCAGTACGTACCGATCGACGAGAATCACCCGAAGCAGCCGCAGTCCCCGTATTCGGCGAGCAAGATCGCAGCTGACGCAATCGCGCTGAGCTTCCACAACGCGTTCGCCTTGCCTGTGACGGTCGTGCGCCCCTTCAACACATACGGCCCTCGTCAATCGGATCGCGCGATCATTCCGACCTTGATCTGTCAGGCCCTCACACGCGACGAAATCGTCGTCGGCAATCTGTCCCCGACCCGTGATTTCACCTATGTGACGGACACCGTCGACGGTTTCATTCGCGCGGCCGAATCGAAAGAGGCGCTCGGGCACGAAATGAATCTCGGCACGGGTTCGGAGGTCTCCATCGGCGAGTTGGCAGAGGAGATTCTCTCGATGGTGGGGCGACAGCTGAACGTGCGCCAGACCGACGAGCGCAAGCGGCCGTCAGCGAGCGAAGTCAACCGCCTGCTGTCGAACAACGAACGCGCGAAACGGCTCACCGGGTGGGAGCCGCGAGTCTCGCTGCGCGACGGTCTGGCGATGACGATTGAGTTTGTGAAGGGTCACCCGAATCTCTACGCGCCAGAGTCGTATCGAATCTGAGATGAAAGCGATCATCCTTGCCGGCGGGCTCGGCCAGCGTCTGCGCCCGTTGACGTTCTCGATTCCGAAGCCGCTCCTGCCGGTCGGCGAGAAGCCGATCCTGCAGATCATCATCGAGCAGTTGCACGAATCGAGCATCAGCGAGATCGTGCTCGCGACCGGCTATCAGGCCGAGCTGATCGAGGCGTTCTGCGGTGACGGGTCCAGGTTCGGCGTGTCGATCCGCTACGTGCGCGAATCGGAACCGCTCGGCACCGCGGGACCGTTGTCGCTGGTCCGCCATTGTTTCGGAGAAGATGAGATCTTCCTCCTCATGAACGGCGACATCTTCACGGGTCTGCGTTTCGCCGACTTCATGCAGGCCGCGCGCGTGAACGGCTGCGACCTGACGGTTGGGTTCACCGAGTACGTGTATCGCTCGCCGTTCGGCGTCCTGCAGATCGACGATGGAGCCGTGACCGGGATCGTGGAAAAGCCGGAACAGCAGTACGCGATCAGCGCGGGTATCTACGCCGTCCGCTCGTCGGCGCTGCCATTCATCCCCGACGGGTTCTTCACGATGCCGCAGCTCATCGAAAAGCTGTCGGCTGCAGGAAAGCGTGTCGCGGCGTATCACATTCGCGAGGAATGGCTTGGCCTCGAGAGCATCGTCCACTTCGACGAAGCCGTGAAGCGCGTCGAGACCGCGCAGCCGAACGGTGTCAAACGGAGTGCCGGTGCGTCGTAAAGTTCTCGTCCTGTCTCGGAACTACCCGAACAACATCTTTCCGATCCTCGGGCTCTGGGTCGAACGTCAGGTCCGCCACGCGATTCGATACTGCGAGCCGAAAGTGATCGCCCCGGTGCAATATGCGCCGCCGTTGCCAGGACTCGGCGAATACTACGCTCGCTATCGCAGAATCCAGGATCACGAATGGATGAACGGCGTGGAGGTCTTCCGGCCGCGCTACGTGATCGGACCCGGGTACACGACGCACAACTACGAGTGGATGACGTATTACTGGGGCGTGCGCAAGCAGGTTGCCCGGCTGCGCAAGTCGTTTCCCTTTGAGCTGATCCACGCGCACTACACGTATCCCGACGGCCTGGTCGCGACGCAGTTGGGAAAGCAGTACGGCGTGCCCGTCATCATCACCGAGCAGAATCTGTGGCGACCCTGGCTGGACCAGTATCCAACCGTCCGTCGTCACGCGATGCGGGCCGCCCAGGCCAGCGCGTTTCACGTCGCGATCAGCAATGCCGTCTATGATTCCATCACGCACTTCACGGGACCCTCTGACAAGCTGCGGGTGATCCCGGACGGCGTCGATGGCTCCGCCTTCGTCCCGAGCTCGAACGGGCGACAGCGTGCGACAGACCAGATACTCTTCGTCGGCATCGTTCGTCCGGTGAAGGGGCTCGACATCCTTCTGCAGGCCATGGAGCTGCTCGTCAAGTCGCGTCCGCAGCTGAAGCTGCTGATTGTCGGAGAGAGTTTCTTTCAGACGTACCGACGCGAGTATCTCCGCCTGCAGTCGCTCGTCGAGCGGTCGGGAATCCAACGACACATCGAGTTCGCCGGCAGGAAGACCGATGCCGAGCTGGTCGATCTCATGCAGCACAGCACGATGCTCGTGATGCCGAGCCGCCTCGAGAGCCTGGGGATGGTGCTGATCGAAGCGCTCGCCTGCGGCACGCCGGTCGTCGCCACGCGCTGCGGCGGCCCCGAGGACATCGTCAACGACGCGGTCGGCGTGCTCGTGCCGACGGAGAACCCCGAAGCGCTCGCGCGCGGCATCGAAACGGTCCTCGCTCGCCGCGCGGATTACGATCCGGGGCAGTTGCGTGCCTACGCGTTGGAGAAGTTCGGGCTGGACTCGGTCGGGTCACGCCTCGAGGCGCTGTACTCGGAAGCCATCGAACGACACCGCGCGCCTGCCGGTTAGGGAGCGGATCGCTGCTGCAGCGCGCGATTACCTGGCTCAAAGGCACACCGCTGTGGCCGCTGGTGTCGGTCGCCGGCGTCGGCGCCTTTCAGGTCGTGGCGATGGCGTCGACCCTGCTGCGGTCGAAGATCGTCGCCGTCTCCCTCGGCCCTGCCGGCGTCGGCGCGATCGCGCTGCTCGATCAGATCGTCATCCTCGGCAGTCAGATCTGCGTGCTCGGGATGACCTCGGCCTCGACGAAGTTCCTGGCCGCCGCACACAGTGACGGCGAGGAGCCGTTCGCGCACGCCTACACGACCTTTCTTCGCATCGTCATACTGCTGTCCGTGGTCGGTGTGGCGGGGACCGCGCTCTTTCTGCAGTTGAGCGTGCCCGCCGTCGACTTGATGGGATTCGCGGCCGTTGTCGCGCTCGCGATCCTCCCGCTCAACGGCATTCCCACAATCCAGAACGCGATGGCCGCGTCGCAACGCGTGCGGGCGGCGGCAACATACGGGCTGGCCACAACAGTGGTGCTGAGCCTCGTGTCGGCGGCCGCGACGGCATGGTATGGCCTGCGCGGCTACTACATCGGAACGCTGGGCGCGCTGCTCGCTGTATTCGCGGGAGGTGCATGGTACATGCGCCGGGTGCGGACCGGAAGTTCCTGGCTGCAGAACCCTCTTGCTGATCTCACGCGATATCGGACCGCGGCTGGTTCAGCAGCGGTGATGTACATGTCGTCCTTGTCCGCGCCAGTGGCCGATCTCATCCCCCGGTACGTCATTACGCAGACGCAGACACTGGAAGCGACGGGGCTGCTCCAGGCAGCATTTGGAATCGCGCTTGCGGTACGCAACGTCGTCCGCCCGTCGTTCGCGCTGTTTCTCACTCCCACGCTGAACCGGCGGACGCCGCCGGCGCAGAAACTGCGCGACGCGGCGGCGTTCACGCGGGTGATGCTCACGCTGACGACGATCATGGCGCTCCTGATCGTCTTGTATCCGTCCTTCTGGCTCGCGACGCTGTACACGTCGAAGTTCGTCGCCGTGGCTCCGTGGGTGTTCCTGTTTCTGTTCGCGATCACCGTTCAGCAGATTGGCGCGGTGTACGTCGCGTTGCTCTTCGCACTCGAAGAGCTTCGTCTGTTCGTGCTGATCGCGGTCGGCGGCGACATCCTGACGTGCGTGGTGACGGCGCTGATGGTGCCTACATTCGGCATCCCCGCCGTGGCGATCGGATTGCTGGCCGACGGCGTCGTGTTGTGTGTGGCCTCTGAATGGTTGCTCCGCCGGCGGCATCGTCTCAACCTGACGCGCGCGGCGGGGCCGCTCACCATCGTGACGCTCGCCTCGATCCTCGGGCTCGGAGCCGCCGTGCCGACGGGGCCGGTGACCCTCGTCGGTGCGCTGATTCGTGGCGCGCTCTGGGTGGTGATAAGCCTCGCACTGTTGGCGTGGCTGCAGAGAACACCCGCTTCAGCGCCTGAATCCAACCCCGGACCGGCTGTCTAACTTCCGCCGGGGTTGGTCAGGCCGGTGACGACGGAGAAGAACGCGCCGGGGCTCCGCTGATTGTTGTAGGTCGTCGTCACCCAGTCCGGTGAGAACACCACGCCGCGGCTCGACACGCGCACCTCGTCGATGCCGTCATACGACATGTCCGTCGCCCCGCCGCGGCCATTAATCACCGCAGGCGCCGCCGCATTCACGATCGACACCGTCAACGCATCGGCGATCACGGTCAGCGGCTGGTTCACGCCGTCGACGTAGATCTTCATTCCCGCCACAGTCCCCGTTCCTGATGTCGTGGCCACGACGTAGTGCCAGCCGTACGCGATCGCCGGTGTGGCCACCTGGGCGTAATTGCCTGCCCCGCCGTTCCCCTGAAGCGCGAGCGCGAAGCGTGGTGTGGTCGCAGTGCCGTACTGGAAGAGCCCCCAGCCCGTCGTCGAGGTCGCATCCAGCTTCGTCACGAGGCTGCCCGACTTGTTCGTGCTCGTCTTGAACCAGCCGGCGATCGAGAACGAGTCGGTCCGCTCGAAGTTGAAGTCGCTCGCGCTCGCTAGTGACGCCCACGCGCGCACCGACAGGAAGTTCAAGCTGCCCCCGACCTGTCCCGTCGTTTGTTGCCCGCTCGCCACCGTGCCGTTCATCGTCCCGTGATGCGCCGTGGCGCTCGAGTCCATCAATTGCGGCGCGACGCCGGTCGTGCTCTCGCCCAGGTGATACGCCGCCAGGTAGTCGCCGCTCCACG
>Ga0111538_10013638_pt1 | contig 10720 bp, 8 predicted proteins | sample SoiMethybrSBSTD1_FD_79669 | JGI IMG/M metagenome (GOLD analysis project Ga0111538, IMG submission 79669) | Bulk soil microbial communities from a Populus tree surrounding site in Tennessee, USA - Soil MetaG P. TD hybrid SBSTD1 (version 2)... | ecosystem: Environmental > Terrestrial > Soil > Tree... | reverse complement strand
CGAAGGTATGCCCCGGCTGGATGCCGGTGTCGGTGCCGAGCACGATCCGCGTCCCGGCGGCGATCATCCGCGGGAAGTTGTAGGCCATGATTTCCTCGCGGCGCGCCGCGTTGGGATTCGGGCCGCAGCTCGGCGCCAGCGGACGCCGTTCGGTGGTGGCGCGGATGTCCGCGACCACCTTCGGCGGCAGCGCCACCTCGAAGAACGGGTCGCTCTGGCAGACGGCGGTCGGCTCGCCGAGGCCGAGCACCGTGGCCCAGTAGGGCTTCTTCTCCTTCAGGATCGCCAGATACTCGTCGTCCAGCTTCTCGCCCTGGACCATGTGGACCAGGACATCGGCGCCCGCCTTCACCACCGCCTTCTGATCCTCGAGCGTGGTCGCGTGGGCGTGCACCGTCATCTGGTGCTTGTGCGCCTCGTCGATGATGGCCAGCCAGGTCTCGGGCGCGAGCTTCGGATAGGTGCCGCGGCGATCGTCGACCCACATCTTCACGGCCTTGATCTTCTGGGCCGCCATTTTCTGCACCGCGGCGCGCGCTTCCTGCGGGCTGGTCACCTCGTTGATGACGTGCAGCTTGTTGGTGGCGACGCGCAGGACGGCGTCGGGACCGCCGTTGGGCGGCGCCATCCCGGGCATGAAGACGAAGCGCGACGCCGGCGGGAACTTGCCCGCCTGCTGGTCGCGCTGGAACTGCAGCGCCTGCTCGGTCGGGCTGGTGCCAACCGACTGCGTCACCGCGGTGCCGTAGAACGCCGCGCGCTGCAGGTGATCGAGGACGTTCTCGGCGGTGTAGTTCTCGGCGCGCCAGGTCGTGTAGCCCTCGTAGCCGATGTGGACGTGGACGTTGATCATCGCCGGCATCACGGTCTTGCCGCCGAGATCGACGCGCGTCGCGCCCGCCGGCGCCTTGACGTCGCCCTGCCGGCCAATCGCGGCAAAGCGGCCGTTCTGCACCACGAAGGCGCCATTCTCGATCGGCGCGCTGCCGTCGCCGGGAATCAGCCGCGCCCCTTCATAGATGACCGGGCCCGACGGCCCGCGCGTCTGCGACGACACGGCCAGCGTTCCGAGCACGACGATCGCAATGGACGACGCCAGCAGCTTCAAACGCATGTGGACTCCTGTCGGTATCACAGACCTTGCGCGGGCGATCATCTGATAATCAGCACCTGCTGGCAACGGCCACAACCAGCAACCAGCAACTAGCAACTAGCAGCTAGCAACTACTGCGACGCCCGTCCACGCGAGGGGCGAGGCACGACCTTCCCGCGCAAATAGACATCGACGATCCGCCGCGTCCTGGTGATGTCGTCGAGCGGGTTGCGATCGAGCACGATGAAGTGGGCGCCCTTGCCGGCGGCGATCGACCCGAACTTGTCGAGGCCGAGCATGGCGGCGGCGGTGCTGGTCCCGGCGACGATCGCCTGCGCCGGCGTCAACCCGGCCAGGACCATGTTCTCGAGCTCGACGTGCTCCGCCCAGCCGAACAGCCCGCCGGCGCTGGCGCCGCCGACATCGGTGCCGAGCGCGAGCTTCACGCCGGCGGCCTGCAGTTTCCTCACGTTCGCCGCAATCCGGTTCCACTCCGCCAGGGCGGGCGCGAGCGCTTCCGGCTTGTGGCTGGTCACCAGATCGCGAAGGCGGGCGACCTCTTCGGTCGATGTCAGGCGCGTGCGCAGCGACTCGGCGAGCCAGAGCGGCGGCCGCTCCGAGGCGTTGAGGCGCGGCGCGAACAAGGTCAGCGCGAAGAAGACCTGCGGCCGCTCCTTCAGCATCCGCAGCAGCTCGTCGTCCACCTCGCGGTCGCGCACCGGGTGCATGAAGCCGTCGATGCCGGCCCGCAGCAGCTCTTTGGCGTCGGCCAGCGCCGCGATGTGCGCGAACACGCGCAGCTTGCTCTTGTGCGCTTCGTCGATGATCGCGCGGTAGATCGCCGGGCTCAGCTTCTTGACGGTGCCGTTGCGATCGTCGACCCAGATCTTCACGAAGTCGACGTGCTGCGCCGCCAGCTCGCGGACCGCCTGCCGCCCCTCGTCCTCGGTCGAGACGCCGTACGGCACCTCGCGCATCGGCGGCGCCGGCCCGGCATCGGGCGGCGCGATGCCACGGCCGGCGGTGCGAAGCGCGGCGCCGTTGACGATGCCGCGGTCGCGGAGCGTGAACATCATCGTTCCACGATCGGTGCCGGCGCTGCCGACCGCGGCAACGCCCAGTGCCGCAAATTGTCGCAGCTGCTCGACGATGTTGTCGCGCGTGAAGTTGGCAATGGAGAAGGTCGCGTCGCGGCGGAAGCCGAGATGCGTGTGGACGTCGACGAGCGCAGGCATCACGAACCGGCCCGCGAGGTCGACCCGCGCGGCGCCGGCCGGCGCGGTTACCTCGCCCTGCCGCCCGACGCTGGTGATCGTGTCGTTCTCGACGACGAAGGCCGAACGCTGGATCGGTGCGCTGGCGTCGCCGGCAATCAGCGTTGCGCCCTCGAAGATCGTCGCGCGCGGCGTCTGCGCCGCGACGCCCGAGGCGAACCAGATGGCAGCGGCGCACGCCGCCGCGGCGCCCCAACCGCGAATCGACCTCATCGGAAGCTCACGCGCATAGATAAGTTCTCCATCAGGGAATCGTATCAGGGCACCACCGCATCCTTGATCAGCGTCCTGAAGCGCTGGCGAATCGAATCGGGATTCGGCGGCACAATCTGCGTCATCAGCACGATCGCCATCTCGTGCGCCGGATCGATCCAGAAGATCGTGCCCGCGGTCCCGTCCCAGCCGTACTCGCCGCCGGGGGCGACGTTGACGTTCGCGAGGCCCCATCCCGTGCCGGCGCGCACCTGCACCATCGCCGCCGGCAGGCCGTTGGCGACCATCTTCTCGACTGTCGCCGCCTTCAGCACGCGCACCCCGTCGAGCTCGCCCTTATTCAACAGCATCTGGCTGAAGCGCAGGTAATCGGGCACCGTCGACACCAGCCCCACTGCCCCTTCAATCAGCGCCGGCTTCTCGGTGAAGGGCACCGTTTCCAGCTCCCGCGGCGTCAGGCCGTTCGGCGTCGTCTGGTAGACGCGGGTGAGGCGGCCCTGACGCTCGCGCTCGACCCAGAACGTGGTGTCCGCCATCTTCAGCGGGCGCAGCAGCCGTTCTTCCAGGAAGACCTCGAACGGCTTCCCCGACCAGATTTCCACCAGCCGCCCGACGATGGTGGTGGCTTCGCTGTAGCGGAAGCGGGTGTGCGGATCCTCCATCAGCGGCACGCGGGTGATGTTCTCGATGAACTTCGGCAGCGTGATCGCGCGCGAGCGCACCTCGGCGCGCTCGTAGAGGTGTGAGGTTCGATGGTTGAACCCCGACGTGTGCAGCAGCAGATCCTCGACCGTGATCTCGCGCGCCGGGGGACGGGTCGGCCCACTCTCGCCCGAGAGGAAGACGGTGACGCGCGAAAGCTCCGGCAGATATTTCGACACCGGATCGGTGAGGCTGAACTTGCCGTCCTCCTGCAGCATCATCGCCGCGACCGCGGTGACCGGCTTGGTCATCGAGTAGATGCGGAAGAGCGAGCGCGGCGTCATCGGCGCGCGGGTCTCGAGATCCTGGAAGCCCGCGGCCTCGAGATACGCGAGCTTGCCCTTGCGCGCGACGCCGCCGACGGCGCCGGGAATCTTGCCGTCGGCGACGAACTTCGACAGCATCTCCGTCGCGAGGCGCAGGCGCTCCGGCGCGAAGCCGAGCGACTCGGGCGTGCCGCGCGGCAGCGGATCTGCGGCCGGCGGCGTCTGCGCGCGCGCCGACGTCAACAGCAGGACGATCACGATCGGGACGACGAGATTTCTCATGAAGCACTCAACTCGGCATGGTCACCGCGGGTTCGGCGCGGGCGGCGGCTGCGGCACCGCGGGGGTGGGCGTGTTCGGCGCGGGCGGCGCGGGCGCGGGCGGCGTCGGCAGCGGCACGGCGACCGGCGGGTTCGGCGCAGGCAGCGTCACCGGCGGCTGTGTGATCGGTGGAATCGGTACCGGCTGACTCGGCGGCAACGGCGTCGTCGGCGCGGGCGGCGTCGGCGGCAGCGGCCCCGGCGGGTTCGGCGCTGGCGAAGTCGGTACCGAGTGGTCGCTCGGCGGCGCGACCGTGGTCGTGCTGCCGAGGACGCGAATGGCCTGCGGCGCCGTGGGCGAGGTCGAGTCGCAGGCGGCGACGAAGGCGGCGAGCAACAACAACAACACGCCGGCGACGGGACGACGAGACATGGGCTCCTCCTGGGGGTTCCGCCGGGTCACGGGGTCACGGTTCGATCTTCGGCCGCTCCTTCGCCGCCCTCTTGAACGCGGCGGCCCAGACGCGCGTGCGATCGAGGTAGGTGCGGCCGTAGCGTTCGCCCGCCTCGATGTGGGTGTTCTCATACCACTCGTTCCAGCTGGTGACAACGACCCAGTCGGCGACGGTGTCGATCGCCGCCGACCACTGCTTGTCGTAGATCGTGCCGTCGGCGCGATCGACGACGTGCGCGACCGGGCGTTCGGTGAGCTTGCTGTCGTCGAAGCCGGGCGTCACCGACGCCACCCATAAACGCCGCCGCTCGCCGGGGCGCAGCAGGTTGATGGTGCGCACGCGCAGGCTCTCGGTGCGATTGAGGTCGACGAGGGTGTCGCCCAGCGTGAAGACGTTGGTGTACTGATACTCGCCGTCGAACACGTCGAGCAGCGTCGATCGCGAGAAGTCACCGATCAGGAACGGATTGCGGCCGGTGCTGCGCAGCCGCGCGATCACCTCGGCCCAGCGCTGCTGCGGGAAGAGCGACGCGGCATACGTGAAGATCACCGGACGATCGCCAATCCGCAGATAGGCCGGGTGGCTGCCGAACAGATCGACCAGATCGGCGAGCCACTCGAACAGCGTCTGCGGATCGATTGGCGCCGCCGGATCGTTGTGCGGGTTGGCGACGTAGGTTTCCGTGTAGACGCAGACCTTGATGCCGGCGGCGCGGCCCGCCTCGAGCACCAGGTTCATGCGCCGGTCGTTGAAGCCCGGCCCGGCGCCGGCGCCGCCCTGGTGGCCCTGCCACGACACGACGAAGGCGTCGATGCCGGTGGCGCGCGCCTGCGTCGCCTGGCGCGTGACATCGGCCTGCGAATCGGTCGAGTACCGCGGCAGCGGCCGATCGGCGAACTGGCTGCTCTGCCAGGTCTCGACCGTGTACCACGGGTAGTAGAACGCCAGCACCATCCGCGGCAGGAACCGATCGGGGGCGAGCGTGACCGGCGCCGGCAGGAGCGCCGGGGCACTGACGAACTGCGACGAGGTGGAGGTCGAGACGAAGCGATCGACGAGCGTCTCTCGCGCCGCGTCGGCCATCGCGTAGACCTCGATCTGGGTCTCGGCGCTCGAGTCGGCGACGACGTTCCACGTCAACGCGGTCTCGGGCACGGCGTCGGCGAGGATGACGTCGAAGCGCACCTCGGCGGACTGGCCGGCGATGTTGCGCGACAGCTGCAGCGCGCGGCCGGTGCGGCTGACGGTCAGCGCGGCCGGGCCGGCGAGGATCGACGGCATGTAGCTGGCGATGGTGGCGCCGGTGACGGTCACCGAGACGCTCGCCGCCCGGGTGGCGACAATCACGCGCACGCGCGCGAGCTCGTCGCCGGTGTCGCGATCCTTGACGGCGGCGAGGCCCGCGGCGCCGAGGGCGAACACGATCGCCGCGTGGCGCAGCCGTGCAAACATGCGCCACAGTGTAAAACCAATCGCAGGCACCGCGTAACGCTACAGCCGAGGTTGTTCGCTGGCCGCGGCGCACGCCGCAGCGTGCCGTGCGCCTGTCGACGACGGGGAACGCAAAGCTCGCGGAGCCCGCAGAGCGGCTGACAATGTGCGGCGATTCAGTGTCGCGCGCCGCCGCTTCGCGGCGGCCACGCGCATGCCGCACGGCGGGAAGATAAGCGGGTCCGATCGAACCGCTTGTCTTCCCACCGTGCGGCATGTGCGTGGTGTCGGCCGGCCAGGGCCGGCCGACGCGCGATAGAGAAGCGTGGCTATCCGCTGCTCTTCTTCGTGCGTCTTCGTGTCTTCGTCTCTTCGTGGTCTCTGATCGGCGCCGCTATTTGATCACCAGAAGCCGGTAATTGGCGGGATGCACGAACTGGATCCCGTTCTCCATCAGGACCGCATCGTCCTCGATCGGGATCCGCAGCTTCTTGCCTCCCCACTCGGCGATCGGCGTGTAGGCGAAGTATTCGAACGAGAACAGGTGCTGCGGGTGCAGCGTGAATGTCGTCTGGAGCGGCTGCCACGTCGTCAGCGACGGCCCGATGTCGTGGCCGGTGTTGCCGACCGGGTGGAAGCCGTAGACGACGTCGGTCCTGCCGTCGGCGTTGGGCTTGTTGAACTCGATCACCCCGTAGCCGGCCGCCCGCAGCGCCGCATCCATCGCCTTCATCGTCTGGTCGGCGCGGACGCCGGGCTTGATCGCTTTCTTGACCACGTCGCGCACGGCGAGCGCCTTGTCGAACGCGGCCTGGATGCTCTTCGGCGGCGCGAGCTCGCCGGGCTTGAGGACATACGCGACGCGCTTGACGTCGGTGCCGAAGTTCATCAGCTGGACGCCCCAGTCGATCATCATCACGTCGCCCGGTTGAACGATGCGCGTCGACGAGGTGGCGATGATGCCTTCCGGCCCGGTGACGTAGACCGACGGCATGTCGAACTCGGAGCCGAGCCCGCGCTCGAGCAGGCGATCCTGCAGCCACCAGGCGACGTCTTCGAGCGTGGTCCTGCCGACCGTGATCACCTTGTTCGAGAGCGCGCGCTCGGTCAGTTGAATGGCGATGCCGGCGGCCTCGCCGAAGGCCACGATCTCGGAGGCGACGCGGCGCGAGCGGAAGTCGGCGACGACGCGCTCGGCGCTGACCAGGCGCGAGGCGTAGGGTTCGCCGAGAGTCTTCACCAGGTGTTGATACATGGTGTGCGACAACCCGTCAGCCGGGCCGATCTCCTCGGACATGTTGACGCCGATGCGCCGCGGGTTGCGCTCCTTGACGAAGGCGTGCAGCGTCGATGCCGGCGCGAAGAGGTCGTAGGCGCCCGCCTGCTCGACGAGATAGCCGCTCGGCCCGAGGGCGGCGCGCTCGATCCGCTCGCCGCCGCGGTCGGTGAAGACGTAGTAGCCGATCCCCGAGACGTAACCGCGGCCGAGATCCTCCCAGAGCGGATCGATGTGGTTCTCCTTGACCGCGACGATCCACATGTCGATGCCGTAGGCGCGCATCGCCTGCGGCAGCACCTGCTCGAACTTGTCGAGCCGGATCTGCCGCTGCAGCTCCCAGCGGCGCCGCGCCTCCTGCCCATCGGCGCGGGACACGGCGAGCAGCATCAGGGCGAAGACCGTGAAGATCGTTCTCATGGTGACTGCCGACTCCTTCGAAAGCTCTGGCGGCGCGCGGCAATGCGGTCGAGGAGCCGCTGGGTCAAAGTGCGGCGCGCAGGCGAGAACTGGCTCGCGGCCGCGCGCACGTAGGGACGCAGCTGCCGCGCCGTGTAAGCCCGGTACCCTTCCCGTTGGACGTCGTCGAGCGTCCGCTTGTAATAATCGAGCAGCGAAGACGCCATCACCTGGCCTGTGCGCGCCGCGCCGGCCATCGCTGAAGCCGACAGCCAGCGGACGCCGTCGGGCAGCCCCCTGACCGCGGCGAGCGCCAGCGTCGACGACGTTTCGAAGATCGTCCGGTTCTCGCGCGCGGCTGCAGCCTTCAACTGCGTCCACACGTCGGCGATGGCTTCGCGTGTCGGCAGGGCGCCGGGGCTGAGGCTTCGCGCATCGCTGCGGATCGCGAGCCACTCCTCCCGCAGCGTCGGCACATCGAGCGGCGGCGTGTTGATCGTCGAGGCGAGCCGCGCGGAGGTCCGCTCGAGGCCATCGAGAATCTGATCGACGCTGGTGAACTGCGCCCCGGCGTCCAGCAGCCGCTGCGCCTTGAGGGCGTCCGCGATCTCGGGGATGAGTTGGCGTCCCATGCCGCAGACGTCGGCGAGCGCCGCCAGCACCCAGACCGGCGAGGCGCGGAAGGCGACGATGCCGAGTGCTTCGACGGCGTTGCCAGCGGTGCGGCGGACGAGAAAATTATCGGGCAGGCGATCGGCGGCCGTGTAAACGCCTTCGACGCCGCCGACATCCTCAATCAGGAACTGCAGCGTGGCGTCGACGAGGTTCTGATACAGCCGGCCGCGGCGGATCGCCGCCGGAATCGCAACCTCGCCGACCTCGCGCGCGACGCCGGCGCCCAGCCCGAGCAGAGAGCGGACGAGGCGTTCCGGCAGCGATAAAAGGTACGCCTTCACTTCGGTTGGGCGGCGCTTGACGTTCGACCTTCGACCTTCGACCTTCGACTTTCGACTTTCGACTTTCGACTTACGTGGTCACCACCGCGCGCTCGAGCGCCGCGCGGTCCCAGGCCGCCAGCCGCGCAGCTGCCTCATAGGTCGACTGCAGGAACTCGAGCAGCGTATCGTCGGGCGACTCCGACTGGCGGACGGCGTCGTACGGCAGGATGAACTCGCGAAAGTCCTGGCTGTAGAACGCGGCCGCCGGCCGCACCGGCGCGCTGGCGAAGCCGGCGGGCTCGGGATACGCGTAGGAATAGAACGCCGGGTAGGCGATGGCCCCGCCTCCGGGCCAGAAGCCGGCGCTGCTGACCTCGTGCGAATAGGCTTCGCGCGTGATGCGATCGGGCAGGTTCGGGATGCCGCCGGGATGCTGCGGCGCGGGACGCCCCGAGAAGCGGGTGACCGCCAGGTCGGCGCCGCCCCAGAAGAAGTGGACCGGGCTGCACTTGCCGGCGAAGCGCGCGCGGAAGATCTTGAGCACGCGATCGGCCTGCGCCAGGGCGCGCCAGAAGCGGTTGGCGTAGACGGGATCGTAGGCGTGATGCATCTCGTCGCGCGCAAACGGAATGGCGTCGGGGATTTCGTTCGGGGCGGCGTGAATCTTCACCGGGAGGTCCAGCGACCGCAGCGCGTCGAGCAGCTGCGCATAGAACGCCGCCACGCTCATCGGCGCGAGCGGCATGCGGACGGCGCGCCCCTCGCTGGTCGTGATCGCCAGCCGGTGGGCGAGGAAGTCGAACTCGATCTCGAAGGTCCGCGTCCCGTACGGGATCGGCGAGGTCGTCAACCCGCGCGCGGTCACATACAGCGTGACGTGCCACGAGTGGTTGAGCCACGGCGTCTGCGCCAGGCGCACCTTGCCGACAATCTGCGTCCACAGGTGCAGCGTGGCCAGCGTCTCGCTCCACGCCTCGTACGGCAGCGCGGGCCAGGCTTCTGAGTGATCGGTCATGACAATGTCTCCTGGCGGCTCATCGGCGGCCCGAAAGGGCCGCCCTACGGCGCGTTATCGCGGCAGCCCGGCGATCTCGGTGCGTACTTTGTACAACGTCTTGCCGGCGGTGACATAGAGCGTCTTCATGTCGGGACCGCCGAAGGCGTTGTTGGTGATGAAGTCCTCCGGGATCGGGATGAACTTCACCAGCTTCCCCGCCGGCGAGATCACGTAGACGCCGGTCCTGGTGTCGAGCGTTTCCGAGGTGCCGCGCAGCTGGTTCATCCCCGCCGACGCGTAGAGATTCCCCTGCGAATCGATGCTCATGCCGTCGGCGCTGCGGCCCGGGTAGAAGTTGTAGTGGACGCGCATGTTGCGCACGGTGCCGTCGGCCTGCAGATCGTAGGCGCGGATCATCCGCGCCCCGCCCTGCGCGCCGTTGGCCTCGATCAAATACAGGGTCGAATCGTCGGGCGATACCTGGATGCCGTTGGGGCGCTGGATGTCGGGCGCCGCAAGGATGCGCGACAGCGTGCCGCTGGTATCGATGCGATAGACCGCGACGCCGGCGAGATCGGTGAAATACAGGCGTCCCTTGCCGTCGATGGTGACGTCGTTCGGACCCGACAGCGGCTTGCCCTGATACGCGGTGGCAAGCGTCTCGCTCTTGCCGGTCTTCAGATCGGTGCGGGTGACTCGCGGCGTCCCCTGGCGCTTTACGCCCGGCCGCTCGAACAATGCGCCTTCGCAGGCAATCAACCTCCCTTGCGGATCGATCAGCAGGCCGTTGGCGACATTGCTCGGCTCGCGCCAGATCGAGAGCGCCCCGTCGGCGCCGAGCTTCATGATCCGCTGGTTGATGATGTCGGTGAAATAGACGGAGCCATCGCGATCGACCGCGGGCCCCTCGGTGAATGCGACCGTGGTCGCAACCTCGACGTCGGATGCCGCCGCGGCCGGGGAGGCGGCCGGTGCGGCCGCGGGCTGGGCGTGCGCGACCTTGAGCGAAACCTCGTACTCAGGAGTCGGACTGTGGCGCTGCAGCGCCAGCCTGCCGACAGCGACCGCGGCTCCTGCAATGCAGATGGCGGCGACGGCTCGCGACGATGTCATCGGCCCTCCTTATCCTGCCGGCGCTCACTCGAGCGTGCGGAACATGACGTAGGCATCGACGTATCCCAGCTGCTGGTGCCTGAACACGCCCGGCAGCGTGCCGACGATCGCGAACCCGAGGCTTCGCCACAAATCCACAGCGCGGGCGTTGGTGCTGACCACAAAGTTGAACTGCATCGCGCGGTAGCCGCGGCGCCGCGCTTCCTCCAGGCAGTGGACCCCCATCGCCCGCCCGGCGCCTTTGCCGTTGAAGCCGGGATCGACCATGAACGAGGCGTTGGCGACGTGCGAGCCGAGACCCGG
>Ga0111538_10013636_pt1 | contig 10721 bp, 11 predicted proteins | sample SoiMethybrSBSTD1_FD_79669 | JGI IMG/M metagenome (GOLD analysis project Ga0111538, IMG submission 79669) | Bulk soil microbial communities from a Populus tree surrounding site in Tennessee, USA - Soil MetaG P. TD hybrid SBSTD1 (version 2)... | ecosystem: Environmental > Terrestrial > Soil >... | reverse complement strand
CGGCCGTCGCGAACGGCATCAAGGCGAGTTTCTCCCCCTCGCGCTCGAGCGGACGTGTCGGCCCGTTGCCGAGGTACCCCTTCGTCGCGGAGACGAGCTCGCCCGCGTCGTCTTCCTCGTAGACGCGTGCGCCGATCTTCTCGGCCGCCCGATCGAGCCCCGCGGCGGTCCTCGGATCCGGCTTGTACGCCGCCTCGGCGATGCCGCTCTCGAAGATCCGCTCGTCGCGGTTCCAGAAGCGCACGAAGAAGGTCTGGACATGCGGCGTGCGCCGGAACGCGCGCGCGAAGCGCGGGCCGGTCTCGCGCGTCTCGCCGTCGGTCAGCACGATCAGCACGCGCTTCCTCGCGCTCGGGGAGAAATAGCTGCGCGTCGGCACGGCCTGCAGCTCGCCGAGCGTCGTCGCCTGCGTCGTGTAGAAGTACGCGGGCGGCGGGCGCTCGATCCCGATCGACTCGTCGAGCGCCGACAGGAAGACGCGCGAGTCGCTCGTCGGGAACACGTGCGGCAGCACGCGGTCGGTGATCGACGCGAGGCCGAGCGGCACCGAGCGGAAGCTCGTCGCGAGGTCGCGCGCGACGGCGGTCGCGCGCGCGTAGCGCGTCGCGCTGTCGGGCGACGCCGACGCGAGCATCGAGCGCGACGTGTCGACGACGAGGAGGATCTCGGCATCGGTGCGCTCGGGCCGAGTCCGCGTCGTGTCGAGCACCGGCTGCGCGGCGGCGACTCCGAGCAGCACCGGGATCGCTGCGAGCGCAACGCCCAGCGCGACAACTCCGGCGCGCCGCGGCTCGTCGAGCCCGAGCCCGCGGCGAACCGCGCGAGTCCGCCGTTCCCGCAGAAGCCAGACGCCGACCGGGAGCAGCGCGGCGAGCGCGACGAGCGCGCCGAACGGCGTCAGGAACGACAGCGACACGTCAGTACCCGCTCCCGGCGCGGCCCGCGCCGGAGCGCTCTCCCTCCGCCGCGTTGCCGTTCGGAACATCGCCCGAGAGCACTGCCGCACCGGCATCCCGCAGCACGAGCTCGAGGTTCAGCTTCGCGTCCTCGTTCGTGTCGTCGAGTCGCACCGCCGCCTGGAAGAGGCCGATCGCCTGGCGCAGGACCGCGAGCCGCTCCGCCGAGTCGGTGACCTGGTTCGACGGCGACGTCTGGCGACCGACCTGGAACACACCGGCGAGGTTGAGCGCGCGCGAGCGCCGCGCTGCATCGGGGTCGACGCGCCCGATCCGCCCGACCTCCACCTGCGCGGTGCTGTAGAGGTTCTCGAGCTGCGGCCCGAAGATCTGCACCTGGCCCGGCTCGACGCGCGCGAACAGCTGGATCGCCTCGCGGTACTCGAGATCGTCCTCGACGCGCAGCGCGAGCTTCTCGAGCGAGGACGGCAACACTCCGTCGACCTCCCAGCGGCCCTGCGCGCCTGAGCGCGGCGTCGCGTCGAAGCCGACGTCGGCCGCACCGAGTCCGCGCTGCAAGCGGAGGACGTCGACGGCGAGCACGAGGAGCAGCACGGCGAGCACGGCGCACGCCGCGGCTCCCGCGAGCTCGAACCGCCGCCGCCGCGTGCCCGTCACCGGAGCAGCCTCGCGTTCAGCCGCTCGTTCACGGCGAGGAGCGCCGTCAGCGCCAGCGCGATCAGGACGAACGTCCACGGCAGCGCCCCGCGCACGCCGACTCCCTCGGGCGCCCGCACCGGCGCGTTCGCCGTCGTCGTCTTGGCGATCCGACCCCTGCCGACGAGGCTCTCGAAGAGCGCCTGCTTCTCCTTGATCGGGAAGATCGGCACGACCCGCAGATCGATCCCGAGGCGCCGCAGGTCGTCGACCTCGGCGCCGAGACGCGCGACGTCGGTCGCCGGCGAGTCGAGGTCGCTGACCAGCAGGATCGATCCCTTCTTCACGCCCTCGCGCGCGAGCGACTCGCGCGCCGCCCGAAGCCCGGCCGAGATGCGCGTGCCCGCGCGGAAGTCGTCGGCCCACGGGTTCGCCGGGAACACGACGTCGCCGCCGCTGCCGCCGATCGGCTTGAAGAGCCGCAGCAGCCGCCGCAGCTCCCGGCTCGGCGACCCTGGCGGGAGCATCTCGTACGCGGTGTCGGAGAAGACGACGAGGCCGACCTTCTGCTCGTTGCTCGTCAGTCCCTGGATCGCCTTCTCGACGCGGAGGTAGCTCTGCGCGCTGATGCTCGCCGAGAGGTCGAGCACGACGATCCCGACCGTGTCGGTGGGGAGAAGCGGCGCGTGCCGCGTGCCCTCGCCGCGGGCGACGACGAAGGCGGCCGCGAGCGCCGCGACGAGTGCGAGCGCCAGCGCGATGCGCAATGCAGTCGTGCGCCGCGCCGCGCCACGCAGCCGAGGCAGAGCGGTGCTGGGGATCCAGCGCCGGCGGGGGAGCAGCGGCTCAGCCCGGACGGCCATTCGTCCCTTCCCGGACGCGCTCTACGAGGAGGGTCGCGCCATCCTGCGACGGAGAGCTCGGGGACCACGCGAGCGCGCGCGCGTCGTCGGCGAGCGGCGACTCCACGCTCTCGAGCTCCTCGGCGAGCGCCTCGAGGGCGCGCCGCCGGTCCTCGCCGTCAGGGCGGTCCCGCGACCACTCGACCAGCCGGAGCGCCCGCTCGAGCGGCTCGAGCTCGGGCTCCGGCTCGGGCTCCGCAGCAGCCCGCCGCTCGAGGTAGGCGCGACGCGCGAGCAAGCCCGCGGGCGCGAGCAGCACGAGCGCGGCCAGGACGAGGAGCAGCACGAGCAGCATCGGGCTCAAGAGCCACGTGATCCCCGGCAGCGGCCGGTAGCCGGCCCGGAAGGCGAACTGCCCGGCGCCTGCCTGGGCGAGCCCGAACTGCGTCTCGTTGATCCGCGATACGGCCTCGAGCGTCGGCCAGCGCACGACCTGGAGCAGCCGGTCACGCGGCTGCTGGTCGTAGACGAGGAACGACGGCCGGAAGCGGAACGCCTTCCGCTCGCCGCGCCCGGGCTCCTGCGGCCCGGCGGCGCTCGCCAGCCGGCTCGGGATGCACTGCGGGCCGAGGCAGCGGAGCTGCATCGTGTACCGGAGGCGCGTGACGTCGCCGAAGTCCTTCCGCTCGACGCGCACGTCGCCGACGCGCTCGTACGGGAAGAAGCGCGGCGTCAGCTGCACGCGATCCGGATCGAGCTTCGACGCGTCCACGACCACGTCGAGCGTCGCGGTGACCCGGTCGCCGAACACGTGCACCGACGGCGCGATCGACGGCCTCGCGAGCATCGCCCGGCCCGCGGGAAGCGCCGGCGCGTCCTCGCCGACCGCGCAGCCCGCGCACGCGAGCGCGACGAGCGCCGCGGCGACGCAGCGCCTCACGCGCGCCCTTTCGAAAGCAGCCGCTGATCGGCCCAGGTGAGGAACGCGTAGAGCACGTCGCGCCACTCGTGCGACCCCACGAGCACGGGCTCCATGTCGAGCGCGCGGAGCGAGCGGAGCAGCTCGGCCCACTCGGTCTCGTTCTCCCGCCGACGCGCGCGCGCTTCCTTCCCGGTCAATCCGACGGCGACGCGACGACCGGTCTCCGGGTCGGCGTACGGCACGACGACCCCGCCGACGTCCGGGAAGCTCTGCTCCCAGATCGGATCGCGAACGACGACGGGGACGATCTCCCAGCGCCGCTCGAGCGCAGCGATCCACTCGTCGCGCGACGGCCGCTCGAGGAAGTCGGAGACGACGAAGAGAAAGGTGCCGGCGGGCAGGTCGCGCCGGTGCTCCATCAGGTCGCGCAGGCCGCGGGCGATCGTGTTCGCGGGCGCGGCGAACGGCCGGTCGAGGTCGAGGCGTCCGAGCTCACGCTCGCTCCGCGGCGGGCGCCAGAACGTCCCGTCTCCCTCTGCGTGGTCGAGGTAGCCGAGCAGGCCGCGTGCGGCCACGGCGCTGTCCGAGATCAGCCGGACGGCCGCGCGGATCGCCTCCGGCTTGCTCAGCCAGGGCCACGCGTCGTCGAACACGCCCATCGACGGCCGCCGGTCGCAGAGCACCACCACGCGCGGCGCCTCCTCCGCATAGTGCTCGCGCACCACGAACTCGTCCGAACCGCGCGCGAGCGACAACCGGGCCGACGCGTACCAGTCGATGCGCTTCACGTCGTCGCCCGGCTGGTACGGCCGCGAGCCGGCGACGTCCGAGCCCTGCCCGCGGCGCTGGCTGTGCAGTCCGCCGAACGCGAGCCCCAGCACGCGCCGCCGGGGAATGAGCGGAAAGGTCGCGCTCAAGCGACGGCGACGTCGGCCAGCTCTTCGTCCGGCCGCGGCGCGAGGCCGGCGCACTGCGCCCGGAATGCCTCGGCCGCGCCGTCCCACCCGATCTCACGCGCCGTCGCGACGAAGCTCGGCGTGAAGACGATGCGGTGCATCACGATCGGCAGGAAGAGCCGCTCGACGTCGACGGGGGTCACGAAGCTGCGTCCGTTCATCAGCGCCCACGCGCGCGCCGCGCGCTCGAGCGCGAGCGAGCCGCGCACCGACGCGCCGATCGCGACGCCGTCGGCCTCACGCGTGGCGCGCACGAGGCGGATCACCCATCGCCGCAGGAGCGGGTCGATGTAGACCTCGGTCACGGCGCGGCGCAGCTCCCTGACCTCGTCCAGCGAGACGACCGGCCGAAGCGCCGCGAGCGGGTGCTTGTTCACCTGCTCCTCGACGATCCGCAGCTCGTCGTCCTCGCCGGGATAGCCGAGCGCGGTCTTCAGGAAGAAGCGGTCGAGCTGCGCCTCGGGGAGCGGGAACGTCCCCTCCTGCTCGATCGGGTTCTCGGTCGCGAGCACGAGAAACGGATCAGGGAGCGGCCGCGTGACGCCGTCGCCCGTGACCTGCTGCTCCGCCATCGCCTCGAGCAGCGCCGACTGCGTCTTCGGCATCGCGCGGTTGATCTCGTCGACGAGGACGACGTTCGCGAACACCGGCCCAGGCCGGAACTCGAAGTCGCGCTCGCGCTGGTTGAAGACCGAGAGGCCGGTCACGTCGGTCGGTTGCAGGTCGGGCGTGCACTGGATGCGTGCGTTCGTCGCGCCGTCGATGCTCCCGGCGATCGCGCGCGCGAGCACGGTCTTCGCCGTGCCGGGGACGTCCTCGAAAAGCACGTGGCCGCCGCAGATGAGCGCGGACAGCACGAGCTTGATCTCGTCGGTCTTGCCGTGGACGACGGTCTCGACGTTCTCGACGAAGCGCGACGCACGTCGCGCCGCGAGGTCGAAGCTCTCGCTGCGGTCGATCGGCTCCATGCGGCTGTGGTCTCCTTTACGTGCGGCGGGCGTCGGGGCTATCCCGTGAGGCTCAACGCGTGCGCAGCAGGTTGCTGTAGCCGGCGAGGTAGCACGGCGCGGCGGACGCGCGCGGGAGCACGGCCCGGACCAGTGCGCCGCTTGGCACCGTGGCGCGCACTGCCCCCCGTGTGCCGATCGTCACGCCGGTGGTCGCGCCGCTGTCGTCGAAGCGGAACCGCTTGACGCTGACCCAGCGACGCTTCGCCCGGTCGAACCGCTCGAGCACGCCGACGGTGCCTTCGAAGTGCTCGAGGGCGAGGACGCTGACGACGAAGCGCGTCCGGGAGGACTGGCGAACCGTCACTCCGGGGCGTACCTGCACCGCGACCGCCGTGCTCGCCTTCCCGTCCCAGACGGCGCGGAAAGAGCCGCTGATCAGGGCGCCCCACGGCTGGTGCCACCCGCCGCCGGCGTCCGTGTGCGTCTCGACCGCCGCGTTGAAGACGCTCCAGCCGCAGCGCCGTTCCTCGATCGTCACGTTCTGGTTCCCACGTCCGTTGGAGACCGCGCCGGTGAGCGTGAGCCGCGAGTTCCACGGCACGACCTTCGGGGTCGCCTCGATCGTCACGGGCTCGCCGGCCACGATCATCCGGTCGAGCTGCTCCTGCGCCGCGGCGAGCTGCGTCGCACTCGGGCGCAGCCGCCCGATGTACGCGTGCACCTCGACGTTGTAGCCCGAGTTCGAGAACTGGAGGACGTACTGCGCGAGGGGGTTCTCGGGGCGGATCTGGTCGTTCCACGCCGTCTCGCGATACGCCTCCTCGAGTTGCGGCACGCCCGGGTCGGCGGGGTAGCCGAGGTCGGTCCAGACGTTTCCGCGCGAGGTGAACTCGGCGTACAGGACGATCCCGTTCGGCGGCAGGCGGCGGATCGTCGTGTACGGCGGGCCGTCGATCGGCACGTCGAGCGGGCTCACCGGGACGTTCGTCGCGACGGCGATCGAGTGCTGTGCCGCCACGGGCCCCGACTGCACGACCGACCAACCCTTCGCGGGCAGGAAGCCGAGGCCGGTCACCGCGGACGGCGAGTAGGCCCCGCCGGACGGTGCGACGAGCAGCCCGGCGACGATCCCGAACGCGGTCGCGGCCACCAGCACCACGACGGCAGCGGTCGCGCGGAGCCGCCCGCGCCTGCGTCGCAGCGTCGACCCGATCACCGCGTCACGGGCGGCGTTCGTCGCGCGCGCGCTCGGCATCGGAAGCGTCGCCCGCGCGTCCCGGAGGAGGCGCTCGAGCTCAAGCGACATCGCGCGCCTCCAGCTCGACCCTGAGGTCCGCGAGTGCCCGGCTCAACCGTGACGCGACGGTGCCGAAGGGGATCTGGAGCGAGTCGGCGATCTCGTCGAGCGTGAAGTCGAGCCAGTAGCGCAGGACGACGACGATCCGCTTGTCGTGGGGCAGCGCTGCGACCGCCGCCGCGATGCCGACGAAGGTCTCGCCCGATTCCGGGATCGTCGTCGCGAGCCGGGGGGTCTGGTCGTCGATCTCGACGAGCCGGCTGTCTCGGCGCAGCTCGTCGATCGCGCGGTTCGCGGCGATCTTCCGGATCCACGGGGCGAAGGGGCGGCCCGTCTCGAAGCGGTCGAGGGCGGCGAACGCGCGCTGGATCGCGTCCTGCGCCGCGTCGTCGGCCCGGGCGAGGTTCCCGGTGACCGCGAAAGCCGCCTGCCAGGCGACGGGCCAGTACCGCTCGAAGAGCTCCGCGACCGCATCGAGCGACCCTCGCTGGGCCAGAGCGATGAGGAGGGCGTCGTCGCTGTCGCGCATCGGTCGGTCTACGTCCGGGAGCGTGCATTCTTTCCGCGTGGCCACCGGCTTCACAACCCGCCCGGAGCTCCACGGGACGTTCGGGATGGTCGCCTCGACCCACTGGCTTGCGTCCGCGGTGGGAATGCGGCTGCTCGAGGCGGGCGGAAACGCGTTCGACGCGGCCGTGGCCACCGGGCTCGTGCTCCAGGTCGTCGAACCCCACCTGAACGGGCCCGGCGGCGACCTGCCGGTGATCCTCTACTCGGCCGAGCGCGACGAGGTGAGCGTCGTCTGCGGCCAGGGGCCGGCCCCTGCTGCCGCGACGATCGGGCACTACCGCGCGCTCGGGCTCGACCTCGTGCCGGGCACCGGGCTGCTCGCCGCCTGCGTGCCGGGCGCGTTCGACGCCTGGATGCGAGTGCTGCTCGACCTCGGGACGGCGCCGCTCCGCGACGTGCTTGAGCCGGCGATCGGCTACGCGCGGGACGGGCATCCCGTGCTCCCCCGCGTCGCGGACCAGATCGCGTCGCTCGAGCCGTTCTTCAGGGCGGAATGGCCGACCTCCGCGGAGACGTGGCTGCCCGCGCCGGCGCCCTGGTCGCTCTTCAGGAACCCGGTGCTCGCCGACACCTACACGCGAGTGCTCGAGGAGGCCGAGGCGGCCTCGTCCGACCGGGACGCGCAGATCCAGGCGGCCCGCGACGCGTTCTACCGCGGCTTCGTCGCGGAGGCGATCGGCGCCTTCTTCGAGCGCGAGGTGGCGGACAGCTCGGGCCGTCGCCACCGAGGCGTGCTGACGGCGGACGACCTCGCCGCGTTCGAGGCGCCGTTCGAGGCGTCCGTGAGCCTCGACTACGAAGGCTGGACGGTGCACAAGACCGGCCCGTGGGGCCAGGGCCCGGTGCTCCTCCAGCAGCTGGCGCTCCTGGAGGGGTTCGACCTACGGGCGATGGGCGCGGCCAGCGTGGAGTTCGTCCACACGGTGCTCGAGTGCTCGAAGCTCGCGTTCGCGGACCGCGAGGCGTGGTACGGCGACCCGGTGTTCGCGGACGTCCCGCTCGACCGGCTGCTGAGCCCCGAGTACGCGGCCGAACGCCGCGCCCTCGTCGGAGCGGAGGCGTCGGCTGAACTGCGTCCCGGCCTCGAAGGCGCCCGGTTGCCGAAGAGCGCAAGTGACACGGTGTTACTTGCCTCCGGGCTCGGCGAGCCGACTCGCGGAGACACGTGCCACCTGGACGTCGTCGACCGTTTCGGGAACGCCGTCTCCGCGACGCCGAGCGGCGGCTGGCTCCAGAGCTCGCCTGTCGTCCCGGAGCTCGGCTTCCCGCTCGGCACGCGCGCGCAGATGTTCTGGCTCGAGGAAGGGCTGCCGAACTCGCTCGAGCCGCGCAAGCGCCCGCGTACGACGCTCTCGCCGTCGCTCGCGCAGCGCGACGGGCAGGTGCTCTCGTTCGGCACCCCCGGCGGCGACCAGCAGGATCAGTGGTCGCTCGTCTTCTTCCTCCACCACGCGCACTTCGAGCCGAACCTGCAGGCGGCGATCGACCTGCCGATGTTCCACTCGAACCACTTCCCGAGCTCCTTCTACCCGCGACACGCGAGGCCGCGGCACGTCGAGATCGAGGGGCGCTTCGACGCTGCCGTCGTCGACGAGCTGCGCGAGCGCGGCCACGAGCTCGAAGTCGCGGCGGAGTGGTCGCTCGGTCGGCTGAGCGCAGCCTCGCGCGACGCGGACGGGGCGTTGCGCGCCGCTGCGAACCCCCGCGGCATGCAGGGCTATGCCGTCGGGCGCTGACTGGGTCGAGTCGCTCAGCCCGTGGCCGGAGGAGTTCGGGCTCGGGCGGATGCGGATGCTGCTGGACGCGCTCGGCGACCCGCACCGCCGCTTCCCGTCCGTGCACGTCGTCGGCACGAACGGCAAGTCGACGGCCACGCGGACGGTCGAGGAGCATCTCGCGTCGGTCGGGCTCACCGTCGGCGCCTATCTCTCCCCGCACGTCCGCGGCTGGAGCGAGCGGATCCGCGTCGCCGGTCGCGAGGCGGACTTCGAGCGGGCCGTCGAGCGGGTGCGGGCCGCGGCCGTCGCCGTCGGCGCGACGCAGTTCGAGGTGCTGACCGCCGCAGCGTTCGCAGAGTTCGCCGCCGCCGACGCCGATGCCGCCGTGATCGAGGCCGGCCTCGGCGGCCGTTACGACGCGACGAACGTGATCGACGCGCCCGTCGTGCTCCTGACGAACGTCGGGCTCGACCACATGGACGTCCTGGGCGAGACGCGCGAGGAAATCGCGCGCGAGAAGCTCGCCGTCGTCACGCACGATGCGATCGCGGTGCTCCCTGACGGCGAATTCGCGGAGCTCCTGCCGGCGACCGCGCAGGTGATCTACGGCGGCGCGCGCGAAGCCGCTGGCGCGTTCCTCGGCGCGGGCGTCGAGGGGGACGTCTCGGTCGAGCTCCCCGGACGGCTCGAACGCCGCTCGGAGAGCGAGATCTGGGACGGCGGCCACAACCCGGACGGGCTCGACTGGGCGCTCCCGCAGCTGCCGCCGGGCCGCTACACGGTCGTCGCGTCGATCCTCCGCGAGAAGGACGTCGAAGGGATGCTCGAGCGGCTGGCGCGGGTCGGCGACCGCCTCGTCGCGACCGCGTCGTCGAACCCGCGGGCGCTCGCGGCCGACGAGCTGGCCGAGCGGGCGCGGCCGTGGTTCGCCGAGGTCGAGACGGTGGAGGACCCCGCGGCAGCCGTCGAGCGGGCCCGGCGCGACCCGCCTGTCCTCGTCACCGGTTCGCTGTATCTGCTCACAGACCTGGCGGCCCGAGAGGAGCGCGGCGTAGAGTGACGAAGCTGGCGGAGCACGTGAAGGTCGTCTCGTTCGCCGCGTTCCTCGTGGGCGCGGCGGTCGGAACCGCCTTCGCCGTCGGGTATCTCGTGGGAAAGCTGCTGCTGTGAGTTTCGACCAAGACTTCCTCATCGTCGCCCGGAACCTCGGCCTCTTCTTCCTGGTCGTGTTCTGGATCGCGACTGCGTACTGGGTCTTCAAGGACGCGCGCCGGCGCATCGAGGATCCGTGGATGGTCGCGATGGCGACGATCCTCGGCGCAATCCCGCCGTTCATCGGGCCGATCATCTACATGTTCTTCCGCCCGCCCGAGTACCTCGACGACAAGCGCGAGCGGGAGCTCGAGATCAAGGCGATGGAGAAGCGGCTCGCGCTCCGCGACCTGCACTGCCCGGTCTGCCGCGCGGAGGTCGACCCGTCGTTCCTCGTCTGTCCGGTCTGCACGACCAAGCTGAAGCAGGCGTGCGTCAACTGCAAGCAGCCGCTCGAGGCGCTCTGGCAGATCTGCCCGTACTGCGAGACGCGCGTCGAGACGCCGGCGACGATCGACTTCGGCGACACGTGGGAGTCTCCGAGACGGAGGCGCGCCGAGTAGCATCTCCCGTCCGTGGCCGTCGAGCGGACGCTCATCCTCATCAAGCCGGACGCCGTCGAGCGCGCGCTCGCCGGTGAGATCCTCGCGCGCATCGAGCGCCGCGGCTTCGGCGTGGTCGCCGGCAAGCTGCTGCGCGTCTCGCGCGAGCTCGGCGAGAAGCACTACGCCGAGCATGCGGAGAAGCCGTTCTTCGGCGAGCTCGTCGAGTTCATCACGTCGGCGCCGACGTGGGCGCTCGTCGTCGAGGGCGAAGGCGCG
>Ga0111538_10013634_pt1 | contig 10722 bp, 5 predicted proteins | sample SoiMethybrSBSTD1_FD_79669 | JGI IMG/M metagenome (GOLD analysis project Ga0111538, IMG submission 79669) | Bulk soil microbial communities from a Populus tree surrounding site in Tennessee, USA - Soil MetaG P. TD hybrid SBSTD1 (version 2)... | ecosystem: Environmental > Terrestrial > Soil > Tree... | reverse complement strand
GGTCCTGAATGAACGTGATCGCGCCGCCGGGCCGATCGTAAACGAGCGAGCCGCCACCGCGGATTACTGTACGGTTGTCGCCGAAGATCTTGCCCAAAAGTCCCTCGCCGCTGAAGTGCGGTGTATAGGCAAAACCAAAGCGTGGACCGAAGTTATTCAGGTCAGTTTCGTAAAGTGAACGAGCATTGTTCGCCTTGCCAATTAGATCGTAACGAAGGAAAGGCTCGGCGGTTTCACCACTGATTCCGGCAGCGTTGTTGCGCTGACGAAGATCAAAGAGTGTGCGCATATCGACATCCGGGCCAGCCTGGAAACCGTTCTTCTCGTACGGCGCCGGATAGAGATGCCAACGAAGGCCGAAGTTCAACGTCAGGTTGTTCCGGATCCTCCAGTTGTCCTGGACGTAGAGTTCCAATTCGTCGTAGCGGTAGTCGCGTTTCTTTCCAGTGCCTGGAGCAAACGGGTTACCGTCTACGTCGTAGTTGAAGTTGGTAGCGACTGATGCATAACGGCCGAGAAGGAACGTGAATGCACCGTCGTAGTTACCCGTGATGGTGGTGTTGGCGTTTGACGCGATGTTGGCCGGCCGAAGGGACGACTGAAGCGCGGCAAGTGAGCCACCGATGCCGACGGTCGGGAAGTGATAGTCATTCACGATGCCGGAGTCGGAATCGATCGGTTTGAAAGAACCACCAAACTCGATCGTGTGCGTGCCCTTGGTCCAGCTTGCATCGTCGCGAATAGTCGGAACGAGAACGAACCGGTCCTGGTCGGCGATGCCCGCAAACGGCGCCGAAAGACCCATACCAAAAGTAAAGGAATTTGGGGCCGCCGGTTTGAAGAGAGTCGGGAAGACCAAGCCCGAGCGCGAGGCGCCAACCGTCGCGTTGTTCACGAAGTTTGAGGACATGGTCCACGTGTGACCAAGTACCCAAGCGTAGTCGCGAACAATGATCTGAGCAGTCTCAGGATCGCCCGGGAACTGGGCCGCCACGGAGTTGACCGTGTCGGTTTGGATGCGACGAGCGATATTGAAACGGCCGAACACCTTGTGAGTCGAATTAGGACTCCAGTCGATGCGGGTCGTGTAGGTGTTGTCTTCGCGCTTCGATGGAGCGTTGAAGCGGAAGCCGCCAGTGTTGATTCCGTCGCCAGCCGTCAGGTCGTTGGCCTGGGGATAGCGGCTGTTGATGAAGCTCAGGAGGCCCGCATTTCCACCGACGTGCAGCGGATCAAGCGCAGCGACCTGCGCGGGAGTAAGAATCGAGATGCACTGCGGGGTTGTGTTCAAACGTGAACTGGCGCCGCATCCGGCCGTGTTGTTGATGTAACCAAGACCGCCATTGCGGAAGTGGTTCAACGGAACAATACGGAGATTGGTTACCGCCTGCGCATCGCGACGTCCTTCATAGTCAAAGAAGAAGAACAGCGCATCGCGCTTGATTGGACCTTCAATGCTGCCACCAAACTGATTGCGCGTAAGCGCTGGACGTTCGACGCCTGCACGATTGTTGAAAAACGTGTTGGCAGCAGTAGCCGCGGTACGATTGTATTCACGAACGTTGCCGTGAAATTCGTTGCCACCGCTCTTGGTCACCAACTCGACCTGACCGCCGCTGCTTCTGCCATCACTGGCGCCGGGGTTAGTCGACACTGCACGAAATTCCTGAATCGCGTCGATGGGAGCATTACCAACGGTAGCTGCGAACTGGCCAGTCGCCTGGTCGTTGGCATCGATACCGTCGACGGTGATATTTCCCTGGTCAGAACGCGCGCCAGTCACTGAACCGATGCGGTTCGTGCCGGTGGCGCCAACGTTGTTGCCGACGACGCCCGGTTGCAATCCGATCAGGGCCGCCGGTGAATTACGAAGTTGGATCGGGAGTTCTTTGAGTCTTCGCTCGCCGATCACGTTTCCGATACTGGCGTCAGAGGTGTTCAGTGTGACTTCATTCGAAGCCGTGACGACCACTGTTCCCGACACCTCGCCGATGGTCAATTCCGCATTGTGAGTTGAAGTAACGCCGACGCCCAGAGCCACGTCGTTGATCACCAGTGTTTGGAAACCTGCGTTTGTGAAAGTGAGGGTGTAACCGGTTCCTGGTGCAACTTTCTGGAACTCGTACACACCTTGATCATTTGTCTTGGTAGTGAGCTCCGTACCGGTTTTCTTGTCTGTCAATTTCACTTCAGCTCCGGCGATTACAGCGCCGTTGCTGTCTTTCACTATTCCTGTCACGCCGGCGGTGCTCTGGGCCATAGCAGTAGCAACTGAGAGGCACAGAGTCAGGGACGCAAGCATGAAGGCATAAAGCAATTTCTTCATTTGGGCTCCTTCCCGAAGAATACTTTGTTGAAGGGACCTCCTTAAAGCTGTTAAGAAATCTTCATCAGCTTAAGAAGCCAACAAGAACGAAGAACCAACGCAAAGCAAGGAACCGTGTGGCTCTTGTCCCGAGTAAAAAAATGAACGGATTACCACGCGCCTTGAGCGCCGCTGGCTTTGCCTCGAATTGCTGACTAAGACAACATTGGCGAGGCAAGACTGAACCGTTCTTTCAACATAAATCTCACTTTTAAGGATTCGTGAGATAACAGAGTTGGAACACATGGGGAGACCAACCGTGTTTGGGCTGATGCAAAGAATGTACCCGTATCCGTTTTTTAGGACGCTCCCGCAAATTACTTAGCAGTCATCGCGATGAGGTTTGCGATGCACACAGCTACGCATCCAAAAAACGAAAGTAATTTTCAGTTTTCCAATTGAAACTTTTGTGACATTTGAAGAAACATTCGATTTTATGAACCAAGGTGCTGTTTTTTCGAATGTTTTTAAGGTGTTCCTTGTTGTGAGGTTCTCCGAAAAATTACCGAGGTACTTCAGCGGCTTTTAAGATATCGCTGACAACTGAATCGGGTGTGACGCCATCGAGTTCAGCTTCAGCGCGCAACGTGAGTCGATGACGAAGCACCGGCAACGCAACATCACGAACATCGTCAGGAGTCACGAAGTCGCGATTGCGCATCGCAGCGAGTGCCTTCGAACATAACAGCAGCGCAACCGACGCGCGCGGACTCGCGCCGTAATGTATGAACGGATGGATGCGTGTGCGCCGCACGAGATCGACTGCGTAGTGTTGCACTCCCGGTTCCATGCGAGCGCGCGCGACTTCCATGCGACAACGCAAGATCTCGTCGCCGTCCGGCAGCGGTTGAATATCCACCTGGTCCAGACGCTTTGAATTGAAACCTGCGTCCCAGCGCGCGAGCACTTCGCGTTCATGTTCCTCGTTTGGATAATCCAAAAGGATCTTGAGTTGAAATCGATCGAGTTGTGCTTCAGGCAGCGGATACGTTCCTTCGTACTCGATCGGGTTCTCGGTCGCCAGCACGGTGAATATCGGCGGTAGTTGATAGGCATCGCCGTCGATCGTGACCTGACGTTCTTCCATCGCTTCGAGCAGCGCGGCTTGCGTCTTGGGCGGCGTCCGATTGATTTCGTCTGCGAGAAGGATGTCCGTGAATATCGGACCACGCCGCAGATTGAAACTCGAATTGGACATGTTGAAGACGTTCGTGCCGGTGATGTCCGACGGCATCAGGTCGGGCGTGAACTGTATGCGGCTGAACGTCGCATTGATGATGCGCGAGAGAGTTTTGACTGTCAGAGTCTTGGCGGTGCCGGGAACGCCTTCCACCAGCGCGTGTCCTTCCGCCAGCAACACGATGAGGATCTGTTCGATCGCGTCATCTTGTCCGACGATTACTTTCTGTAGTTCATTCTTGATGTGTGCGACGGTAGAGGCGACTATCTCAGGCATATGTGTCGTTGTACTTTACTAGGGGTTCAGCTTTCGTCAAATGTTTTCTGCTGCTTGACGGGCGTCGCGCGAACGCATCCGTAAACCAAGGGCCCGCTCGATCTCGCGCAGTCGCCGGACCAGATGGACCGACTGGCGCGAAGTGATTGGCTCGCCGTTGATCGCTTCTTCACAATGCCGCATCAACGTCTCCAGCTCGTGTCGATCGATCGTCGAACGCTCTGCGATCCGCTCCGCAATCTCGGAACGGGAACTGTTGTAGTCGACGCCGGCGTGACGCGCGAGCACGCGACGTATGCGTGTGTAAATGTTTTCGATAGCCAGGTCGTAGGCGCGCGAGCGTTCCTGCAACTCCGCCATCGACGCTACAAACTCGAGACTCGAACGGCGATCTACCTGCGTTAGCGGCAAAGGACGGGCGAAGCGACGGCCGTTGGTCCAGAGGACAACAAGCACCAACAACACGAGCTGGCCCGCTATCGGGAGTACGGCAGTGCCTGCAAAGTAGCTCGCAAAAGCGTTGCGCGAGATGCCGCGCCCCTGATGATACTCGTCAAACGCTATCAGTCCGACGGTTGGAGGTCCGCCCAGCAGGTTGGTAGCCAGCGTGAGATTGTCTTTTAGACGAATGCCGCCATTCGCAATTAAATAAGGATCGCTCAGCAGGATTATGCGACCGCTGCCATAAGAGTAGTCGACCAGCAGCGCGCCCGAAGAGTCTCCGATATGGGCGACGGGTGCAAGGTTGACGTGGTGATCCTCTTCGTCAACAGCATCCGCATCATCGTCATCGTCAGCGATCGCTACAGGTGGAGTTGATGCTTCGGGCGGTGGCGGTTCCGTCTGCTCTTCTTCGCCAAAGGTGCCTAACACTTCTTCACTCTCGTCCGGCGTTGGGGTTGGCGACGGCATTTCGAAAACGTATGACGGCCGCTGATCAGTGGGTCCGATCCCGTAACCGGTTGCTGCTGGTGTTGGCGTCGGTTCAGCTTTGACGATGAAACGCGACGCGAAACGCGACGGCATTACGCTCTCGAGGTTACTCGTGAGCAGCGTCGGCTGGATCGGCTTGAGCTCGGTTACGTCCTCCGTCATCTGATTGACGTCGGCGGGATCAGTGTCGAGATTTGGAATTGGACCATCGAGAACGTGGATCGACCATCCTAGATCGGGTAACAGGCGGCGGTCAGGCGTCCGGTCGACGATGACGAGACGGCCGCCGGTCGCTACCCAACCACGCAGAACATTGATGTCCTCTTGTTCGAACGGCAATCGAGTTTCGCCAACCACGACCAACGTCGTCACCATTCGTCCTGACTTGCTCATCAGTTGCGCTACTGGTTCTCGCCAGCGCATGACTCGATAACCCGACTCGTTGAGAAAATCATGCAACGCTCGCGTGCCGGTTGGTCCGGAGTGATACGTGGACCGGTTGGGGGCAAATTCGACATCGCGGTCGGGTTCTTCCTGAACGTGACTGATCGTATTGATAACGACAAGCAAGCCGATTATCACTACAAACGTGAGAATGATTGTGAGTCGCTGGCGCATCGAGGTTCAGTTTCCGGTCTGCAACGCTTCACGATAGCGCGCACGAAAGTCCTGCCAGTCGTTGGGAGTTGCCTGCACGAAGCCATACCAGTGGCGTTCAAAAGTTTCCGTGAGTCGCTTCAAAGGTGAATGAAGCGCCGGAACATTACTGACTGAGCGCAGGTAATCGCGGTTTGTTTTGTATTGAGCGAGACTGATGATGTCGCGATCGCCCAGCTCGACGAGCAGAGCGATATAGCCTTTGCGAATCGCTGCACGTAGATCGCCATTGCGCGCGAGGGCCTCGGCTTCGGCGAGAAGATCCGTCGCCGTCTGTTCGGGCTGAAGCTTTTCTCCAAGAACGATCCGCGCCTCGCGCTTCTTGCGAACTTTTGGTCTGGCTGGCCGCTTGAACCGCTTGTACAACAGCATCGCTACGTACGCGATCAATAAGGCCGCTACGCCGACCACGATCATCGTCACGACATTGCTGAACAAACGTGCGCGTCCTGGTTCTACTCCGTCGGCCTTCGGCATCAAGCTTTCGATCCAACGAATGAAATCGCGTATCAGCCTGGTAAGCGCGTTTGGGCCACGAGACTCCGCGGCATACTCAGGGCGATCCAGAATACTTTCCAGTCTCTGTTTGGACGCGCCTTTGTGTTCCAGCGGACCTTTGTCCGCGCTCTCGAGCGCCTTGATTCGATCATTCAGAGCGCGCAACCATCCTAACACTCCCGTGAGCTTCGCCGGCCGCTCTTCAAGGGACGCGCCCTGTAAGTCGTCGAGCGCGGTGTGAAGCCATGTGTTGTCAGCGCCCCACGATTCCTTTTCAAAGTCCACCTGCTGGTTTTTCGGCAAGGCTGTACGAACTTTGCCGATCGCTTCAGTCAGACGAGCTTCGTAGTCAGTGTCGCTTTCGTGGCCACCTCTATCGACTAACGGTTCGAGATCGGCAATCGCGACTTCGAGTGCTGAGCGATACTCGGAAAGAGTAACTGCGGCAGTGTTTGCGACGGAGAGACAGAGCACCGCTATGGCGACCAGCAGGCGCGAATAGAATCGATATTTGACGGCGAAAGTTTTCAACGCAATCAACTGAGATCCAGTATGCGGTTCGATGGACGCGGACCACGCGGCGGCTCGGGTGGTCGCTCGGAAGACGAGAGCGCCGTTCCCAATGGCGACGTCACGGCAACATTCGGCAGCTCGCCAAGTTGACGCGCGGCCATCAACTCGATGTCATAACCTTCGTGTCGCACTCTTTCGTCAACATAAAGCAGCGACAGACCAAGCATCCAAACCGGAGTCAGCAAGATCGAGCTCAACGGCGCGAGCACGTTGTAGGCGATCGCGTACCACGCGGGCCAGTTCGCACTGTTGAACGGATCGACTCCCGCGAGATAACCATACCAGCCAAGCGGAATCAACAAGATCATCAACGCGGAGTACGTCGCGAACGTCGTAAAGATCGTCATCGCGATCAACCGGCGCACGTTACCACGCGCGAGACTGAAGCTCCGCGAAAACGATTCAAACACGCCCTTGCCTTCGACCAGCAATACCTGCGGCACGTAAGCAACTCGCGCGACGATGAAAAAGAACGCCCAGATCGCCAGCAGCGTGTCGACGATGGCGGCAACGATTCCGAAGATCACCGGGACGACCCAGAACGTAGCGGCCGCCAACAGCATTGAGAGAAAAACGATGATACCGACCACGAGATACCAAACGATGAACACGGCAACGAACGCGATGGTGAGCCAGATCAGAACCAGCAGCGACGCGCCGATGAGTCCCCAAAAACGCCCGCGGACCGCTTTGTAAGTGGCGCGAGCAGTGACCGGATCGTTGCGCAACAGATGGGCCACCAACGTTCGACTGGCGCCGCCCATCACCACGAGCGTGAAGAGGTAACCACCGAACGTTACGATCAGAGAAGCGATTGTGAGCAGAACGTACACGGCCAACTCGGCGCCACTGTCGCTGAGAAAAGCTCGTTGTGATGCAACAGAGAAAACGATCCAGCCGCCCGTGGCTGTGATCACCGGAGGTGCCGCAGTCCTGATCAAGACAAAAAGATGCCGGCGATACAGCCTGACAGCGCGATCGATCAGATCGCCGGCGCCCAGCGGCGCGAGAGGAAGTTGACTGGCTGAGAGCGTCGACATTGATCGTACGTTCTAGTTCTTTACGTTTTGACTGAACGTGAAGTCCGCGGCATCGAGCGGTGAGGTAAACGAATATTCCGTCAGGTTGAAAACCCAATCGACGACGGCCGGTCTGACTTCCGACTGGATCGACAAATGAAACTTGTAGCTGTGCGGCAGCGTCAAGCCCGACTCCGCTTTGAAATCGCCAAACTCTTCGTAAGCTTCGATGCGCGTCGGCGAAGCCTGCTGACTTTGCGGCGGCGGCAAGCCGGCACCACCACCGGCGATTCGACGCTGCTCTGACGGGTAAATCGTGCGCGAGTAGTCGGTGCGGACGTGACGAAAAGTCTCGGGATCGAAGTAGATCATGATCTTCAGATCGGAACCTTTCCGCGGGCTGTACTTCAACGCGTGTACTTGCTTCTCGCCCATCTTCTTGAGACCGGCATACTCGAGTTTAGGATTCTTTTCCGCGAGGTTCAGCAGCGGCCACGACTCCGACAACGCGCCGCCAACCAGTCCTTCTTTGAACAGCACTTCGTTTTCCAGGAAGAACTGTGCGAGGCAGGTACGCGAGCCGGGTGTCAACTGGCTGGTCGCAAACTTCTTTCCGTCATAGCGCAACGCCTCCTGCGAGTAAGCGCCCTCCTGAAAATTCATGTTGATGAGGTTAGCAGCGTCTGTCGAAGCCATTAAGACTGCGCCGTCAACCTGACCCTCGCCGCAGAGTCGCACGCTGACGGAAGCCGTTCCTTTGATCCTCGTGCCGTTGACTTTCGCTCTCGCTTCAGCGGGGCCAATAGATTCCAAGTGCTTGGCGACGAGGTCTTCGGGCTTGAGTTTGTCGTCAGCGTGAGCGGGCAGTATGAAAACTACCGTTGCCAGGAAAAGAGCGAACGGCAGAAATCGTCTCGCTTTGTTTACGACGGGAGGCGTCATGACTCGTTTTCTCCGTTTTCGAATGGGCAGTTCAGAAACGCGAAGTCCAATCGGCATTATCCGGAATTTCGCTGTCGGCGCAAGAAAAAACCGGGTGTTGCTTATGACAACAACACCCGGTTGGATTGGAAAGTCTCGTTGGAGACCTCAGATTGTTAGAACGTGAACTTCCACGAAAGCTGAATGATTCGTGAATCGAACGCGGAGTTGATCTTGCCAAAGTCGGTGTCGTCGATATTCAGCGTGTTCGGCACCGAGAAATTGGTGTGGTTGAAGACGTTGAACGCTTCCAACCGCAATTCAACACCAAGTCGCTCCTTGAATCTGATCCGCTTGATGACCGCCGTATCGACGTTCCAGTAACCCGGGCCATCGACCGGAGTCAAGCTCAAGTGACCGACGTCGCCCGCACCCGGATGCGTAAAGAACGCCGGGTTAGCGCGACCGTCCGAACCGATCAATGACGGATCGACCACCAGCGGAGCTCCAGTTGTCGTGTTGTGGAACAATCCGGTTAATGCCTGCAACTCGGAAAGAGTCAAGGTCGTGTTGGGCGTGTTATTGCCGGAGCGCGCCGCTCGGTTGAGAGTGCCGCGACCGGAGATGAACGAGATCGGACGGCCAGTGCGGAACTGCGCAATGCCGCTGATCTGCCAACCACCGAGGAACTTGCCCTTGGTGCCGCCGTCGTTCCAGAACCGCTTGCCCGGACCGATCGGAAGCTCGTACACGAAGTTGCCCTTGAGAACGTGTTGCACGTCCTGGTTGAGACGTTTCTTCTCCCAGGCATCGCCAACGGTGTTGTCGAGATATGGCGCGAACTCGGCCTGGGCCTGTTCGGCGTTCGTGAAGGCCTTGCTCCAGGTGTAGTTGACCTGATAGTACCAGCCGTCGGCGAACCGTCTTCTAATCTCGGCTTGCAGGCCGTGGTAGTTGGACCAGCCGCTGCTGCCGATGTAGTCCGTCACAAATGCATTACCGTTGACGGGCAGGAAGAAGCTCGGGCACGGACGACCAACACCAGTGTCGACACACGGCTGCGCCGTGTTGAGGAAGGTGTTGCGCTGCGAAACGTAGTTGGAAGCGAGTTCGGCCACCTGGTTCTGACGGATCAGAGTCAGGATGGTCGCGTTGGTCAGGTTTCCACCACTGCCGAGACGGCCAATAACGTTAAGCTGCTGGCTTCCAGTAATTGCGCCGTTGAAGGCCGCGCTGGTGCACTTATCAATCGGGGCTCCCGGACCGGGTATTGTCGCTCCCTGGAGCTCGCAGTTTTTTCGAGCTTTCAGGAAGTCAGCCAGGAAACCATTCTGGAAAATGACCAACTGATTAGTGTCGAGACCGCGTGTTAATTGCACGCCGCGGTTGCCGACATAACCAACTGAAAGCGCGGTGTCTTTCATGATCTCGCGCTCGATACCGATGTTCCATTGTTCGGCGTAAGGGGTCTTCAAGTTGTACTCAGTCGTAAACAGAGTTGGCGTTTGCGATAGAGCCAGGTTGTCAACCAGTGTACGCGGAACTTTGAATGTCGGAATCGCAACGGGAACGATGCCGCCGTTGGTTACTGTGCCGGTCAACGTTGAAACTGTCACCGTTGACTGCAAACCGGCGTTGCCGCCGACAGATGAGTTGTTGAGCACGGTGGCGTTGTTGTCGATCGCGTAGGCTATCGAGAAGCCGCCGCGCACTGACGTTTTGCCATCCTTGAATGGATCCCACGCAAAACTGAAGTTCGGCGCGAAATTGTTAAGGTCCTTCGCAAGGAATTCCCGGCCAGTGCCCTTGCCCGCGAAATCGAGCACAGCGTTCGGATTCCTGAGCACGTCGAGTGACAGATCCTGCGGCATCAGGCCGAGGCCGTTTCTCTCCGTGAGCGGTCCGATGTACTCCCAGCGCAATCCGATGTTCAAGGACAGGTTCGGCTTGATGCGCCAGGTGTCAGTGCCATACAACGCGAACGTGTTGTAATCGAGGAAGCGTTCCGAACCCAAGCCACGAGTAAAGCCTGACGTCCGGTCGGCAACGTTGAACGTTTCCGAAACCGAATTCACCGCACCCGTAAGCAGACCGAGCAAGTTATTGGCGGTGGTGAACTGGGTATTCGAGATTCCGCCCGGAAACATGCCGGTAGCCAGAGGCGACGGATTTGTCGTGGTGTTGAATCCGACCGAGAACTGCGGAACGATACCCGCATCGTTGAAGTTCAGGATGCGAACGAACCGGGCGCTGGTGCCAAACTTGAATACATGGTTACTCTTCACCCAAGTCAGGTTATC
>Ga0111538_10013633_pt1 | contig 10722 bp, 10 predicted proteins | sample SoiMethybrSBSTD1_FD_79669 | JGI IMG/M metagenome (GOLD analysis project Ga0111538, IMG submission 79669) | Bulk soil microbial communities from a Populus tree surrounding site in Tennessee, USA - Soil MetaG P. TD hybrid SBSTD1 (version 2)... | ecosystem: Environmental > Terrestrial > Soil >... | reverse complement strand
GAGCGACTGTGCGGCGAGGATCACTCGGCGTGTCCCGATTTCGTCGACGACGCGATTGGCATAAGCCGAAAGTCCGGCCTGCTGGTCATCACCAGGGAGATCGACCGCGATCGCTTCGTGCTTGGCCTCTTCGAGGAGCGGCACCACCAGGTGCCAGTACCATGCGACACCACCAGCTCCAGGAACGAGAATGAAAGTTGCCATATTTTTCCACCCGTCAAACAGAACCAACGATGACATTGTTGAGTCTCAGCCTTTGGAGCGTGCTACGGGTCAACCTCATCACGAATACGTTGCCGTCAACCACTACGGAAAACGGTAATCCTTTTGGATCTTTTTGGTTCGCAAACTGTCCTGGCGCTCCTGGGCAGCCACCGCCTCCATTCTCCTCGAGCCGATACTGCCTGAGCTTTGGTCCGATCGGGGGCGGCAAGCCATGTCTAGAACGTGGCCGTCATGGGATTTGGACCGATGCGGCCGCCGGGTTCGTCGAGTTTTCTCATCGTCGCCAAATCGTCAGCATCGAGCACAAAGCCGAAAACACCGAAGTTCTCCTCGATGCGGCTCGCATTCGCCGACTTTGGAATGACGATGAGCGCATTGTCGAGATGCCAACGGATTATCACCTGTGCCGGCGTGCGCCCATGCTTCCTGGCGATCCGTGCAATCACTGGATCCGTCAGAAGCTTACCACGGCCGAGCGGACTCCAGGACTCGGTCCTGATCCCGCGCTCGGCGTTGGCATTCCGCAGGCGCATTTGCTGGAAGCGAGGGTGAAGCTCGATCTGATTGAGGGCCGGCGTGATCCCTGTCTCATTGATCAGCCGGTCAAGATGCTCGACCTCGAAGTTCGAAACTCCGATCGATCGCGTCAGCCCTTCCTCTCTTGCCCTGATGAGCGCCCTCCATGTTTGAACGTAGAGGTCCCGTTGCGGCGAAGGCCAATGGATCAGGTAGAGATCGACATGGTCGAGCTTGAGACGGTCGAGGCTCGCCGCGAGCGCCCCGAGCGTCCTGTCATAGCCCTGGTCATCGTTCCACACCTTCGTCGTGACAAAGATCTCGTCCCTCGGAATGCCCGACGCGCGAATACCCTCGCCGACGCCCTCCTCATTCTGATAGGCGGCTGCGGTATCGATATGCCGATATCCCGACTGAAGCGCGGTTGCCACAACCGATCGCGCGAGATCATTCGGGGTCTGGAAGACACCCAGCCCAATCTGGGGGATCGCATGGCTGTCATTGAGGGTAACAAGCGGAAGATCGGTCATGTACGACTCTCTTGCATCATTTTCTCAGAAGAAGATGGGCAATCAGGAGAATGGCTATCGAACCGACGATGAAGAGCGTGCCGAGCGCGTTGACGGTTGGCCGGATTCCCATCTCGACCTGGGCCCAGATGTACATCGGCAACGTGCTTCCGCTTCCAATGGTGAAAAAAGTGACGCCAAAGGTGTCGAGCGAGATCGTGAAGACGATCAGCGCAGCGGCAATGATCCCCGGCGTGATGAGCGGCAGCGTGATGTGCCAGAACACTCGCAGCGGATTGGCGCCAAGATCGGCTGCGGCCGAGTCCAGCACACGGTCATAGCCATAGAGCCGGGTCGCTACCGCGAGAACTGCGTAAGGCGTCGTGACAACGACATGGCCCATCACGGTCGTCCAGATCGACAGCGGAACTCCGAGCACGGTCCGCAACACCACGAGGATCGCCGCGCCGAGCAGAATCCCGGGCACCACCATCGGCATCAGCACGAAACTGCTGGCCAGCGTCTTGAACCGAAACTCGGTGCGGACAAGTCCAAAGGCGCAAAGCGTTCCGGCAAAGGTTGCGATCGGCACTGTGGTCAAGGCAACGATCAGGCTCGTTTTGAACGAGGTCAGCATGAAGTAGTCGTCGCCGAGCTGACGATACCAATCGAGCGTCAACCCAGTGACCGGGAAAGTTCCGGATGGATTCTTGTTGAACGAAAAGAATACCAGGAGAACGATCGGCAGATACAGGAACAGGTAGATGGCCGCGCCATGAAGCCCAAGGGCGATCGGCATCCGGGGCTCGTTCTTAGAAACCATAGATCTTCTCGAGCCTCGCGGATTTTCGGAGCACCATGACAAGCGCGAGGATCAGCGCGACGAGCACGACAACCATTGCCGAGCCTATGCCAAAACGCAGCGCCTGGATTTGAGACACAATGACATTCACGATCATCAGGCCATGCGCGCCGCCGATGATCGCCGGAGTGACATACTCGCCGAGCATGGGAATGAACACGAAGATGAAGGAGGCGAAAATACCCGGCAGCATCAGCGGCAGCACCACGTGCAGGAACACCTGGATGGGTCGCGCGCCGAGGTCCATGGCGGCCCGGATCAACGACCTGTCGAGCCGCTCGAGATTGGTGTAAAGCGCGAGCGTGCTGAAGGGAATGTAAAGATACACCGCCACCAGGACGACGGAATAGTCGTTGTAGAGCAGGAGGCGGATCGGCGACTCGACGATGCCAAGATTCATCAATCCGCGGTTGATAAGCCCGCGCTCGCCAAGGATGGTCATCCAGGCATAAACGCGCAAAAGATAGCTGGTCCAAAACGGCAAAATGACAAGCACCAGCATCGTCTTTTGGATCGACCGCGGCAATCTCGTGAGAAACAAGGCAAATGGAAACGAAAGAACAATGCAAATAACGGTGGTCGCGAGCGCCATCAGGAGGCTCTTGCCGAGCACTTTCAGGTAAAGAGGGTTCTTCAAGAAAAACAGATAGTTCTCGGCGGTGAGCTGGAAAGTGATATGAAACTCCCGGATCACCAGGACGCTGACGATGCTCATGACCAGCATCGGAAGAACGAAGAAGAAGAAGTCGATAAGCGTGATCGGGAGAAAAGCCAAGAGGGGCGGGACGAGTCGTATTCCCGCCCGTCTTTCGGGAGCCACATTCACTCGATCGGCAATCGTCGCCACGGGGCCGCCTCGCAAAGGAGCGGCGCGGACCCCGGGCGGGATGCCGCGCCAAGAACTCAGCCGCCAACCACTTCGTTGAAGATATCGAGATAGGCGCCGACATTTGGCGGCGGCCCGATGATCACCATCTTCGAAAGGATCTCGGGCTGATCGTAAAAGATCGTATGCGCGAAATCGCCCCTTCCGTCCTTCTTCAGAATTTCCAGCGGGCCCTTATAGGCGAGCGGCCGCTTGTACTTCTCGACGTTCGGCAGCACGTATTTCGAATGAACCCGATGGGCGAGCCAGGCGAGAGCCGCATCGCGGTGCTTGGCGCCCTTCACGATGCAATCGCCATCGAAATAACCGATGACGCCCTCGGGCGGGATGAAGCCTTTCATCGTGGGGCCGCCTGCCTCCTTGATGCGAATCGCGCCGCCTGCGCTCAGCGCGGTAACCCAGATGCTCCCGTCGGCGGCAAGTCGCACCAGCTCTTCCTCCTGCGGTGGAAACTTCAGGACATTCGGCATGAGGCGCTTCAGTGCTTCCTTGGCCTTGGCGAGCTCTTCGTCGGTCATCGCATAGGGATTGTTGGCGCCGACCGCGATGCCCATCCAGGCGACGACATCCTCCTGCTGGCGAGTGAGCGCGATCCGTTGCTTGAGCTCGGGATCGAACAGGAAATTGATGCTGGTCGGCGGCGTCTTGATCTTCTCGGCGTTGTACCACAGGACCAGCGGCGACCAGGCCCAGGGCTGAGCCATCCACTGATTGCCGACCTTCCAAACCGTCATTTTCTTGAATTCGTCGAAGAGATCCTGGTACTCGGGCATCTTTTCGAAATCGAAGACCTCGATCACGCCCTCCTGGTAGAACTTCGGGACCCAGAGAGCGTCGACGCCGACGATGTCATATTGATCACCACCACCGAGCTTGATCTTGGCGAGGTTTTCGGAGTTGCCGGAGGCGCCTGTGAAATTCACATGGCAGCCTGTCGCCTGCAGGAAGTCATCGATCTGCATCTGAAAGTTACGGCTTCCCCAGGACAGCACATTGACCGGTCCTTCGAGCGTCGCTGCCCTTGCCGGATCGACGGACGGCAGCTTGGCGCCAAGGGCCGCAGCAGCACCTGCCAAGGCAGAGGTCTTCAAGAATTCTCGCCTCGTATTGGGCCAGTTCATCCAAGCCATGGTTTCCTCCCTGATGATTTTGGCTTTGTCACTGGATCACGTCCGCGCCAGTGATCGCGGTGCGAGCGCTTCGGCTTCGTCGTCCTTGAAACAAAGCGAAGCGGAAGCGGGCCAGGTCACGCTGACCGCGCCTTCCATGACCGGCTTGACAGGCCTTCGGTCGGGCGAGGAAAGCGGGTCGACCACCGTGATCTGCGCGCCCTGCGCAGTGCCGATCGCGTATTGATGATGCGTTCCGAGGAATGAGACTTTCCGGACCACGCCCTCCAGGACGTTCAGATCCGGCGATTCGGTCGCCCCCTCCGCGAGGGACATGTGATCGGGACGCACCACCACCCAAACCCTCGATCCATGCTCGTGCGCCGGGCTGGCGGGAACGCGGACCACCTCGCCCGAATCCAGGCGTATGAGCGACCAAGGTCCTCGCGATTCGACGATTTGACCCCTCAAGACGTTGGATGCGCCGATGAAATCAGCAACGAACAAGGATGACGGGCTCTCGTAGATCTCCTGGGGGGTGCCGACCTGGACAACTCTGCCGCGGTTCATCACCGCGATGCGGTCCGACATCGTCATCGCCTCGTCCTGATCGTGAGTCACGTAGATGAAAGTAATTCCGACTTCGCGCTGGATACGCGTCAGCTCCGCCTGCATCTGCTTGCGCAGCTTGAGGTCGAGAGCGCCCAAGGGCTCATCGAGCAAGAGCACCGATGGACGGTTCACCAGTGCGCGGGCAAGTGCCACGCGCTGCTGCTGACCGCCGGACAACTGGTCGGGTCGCCGTGCGCCGAAGTCGACGAGGGACACCAGCCCGAGGGCCTCCCGCGTGCGCTGCTGGATGCTGGCCGCCGCGACCCCCGCCATGCGCAGCCCGAAACCCACATTCTGAGCCACCGTCATATGTGGGAACAACGCGTAGCTTTGGAACACGGTGTTGACCGGGCGACGATAAGGGGGAATTTTGTTGACGACCGTTCCGTCGATGAGGACTTCGCCTTCATCCGGTTCGATGAAGCCGCCGATGATGTTCAGGGTGGTGGTCTTCCCACAGCCGCTGGGTCCCAGCAGTGAAAAGAACTCCCCTTGGCGTATCTCCAGGTCTATTCCGTCGAGCGCAGCAAGCGCCTTGTACCTGACGCCAAGCCCATGCAGCTCGATTGCATTCGACACATGGCGCGTGCGGGGCGAAGACGGTGCAAAACTTCCCAGTCCACTGTCCGTGACGGGATCAGAGGAGTGGCTGTTTCCTCGACGGCTGGCCAGGTACAACCACAAACTCCCGATGTGATTGCTGCGAATTGACGCTAAAAAACCGTTCCAAACGGAACGTAAGCACAAGTTTTTCGGGTGTCAACGAATCGCGTGGCCGGCATTTGCGGGATTGCGTCAGACCACCGTCGGCTGGCCGTGGCGCCGGGTCATCTCAAATCAACCAATACGCGTCCATCGCTGATCCTTGCGGCGAAGGTCCGCAGCCGCAGTCTTGCATCCAGCAGCGCGCGTCCAGTGCCGAGATCGAACTCCCATCCATGCCATGGACAGGCCAGAGTCGGCGCCGACTCGTCCAGAGTCAGCTCTCCGGGCCGCGAGGCCGTGAGACGCCCACTCAACACGCCGTGACACACGGGCCCGCCCTGGTGCATGCACAGATTGTCCACCGCGAAGACTCGGTCACCCCAGCGAACGATGCCGATCTGCCTCATGCCGACATCGACGATCCGCATCTGCTTTGTCGGGAAGTCATCGACCGGGCCGACGTCGACGCTCATGCGTTGGCCATCTGCGGGCTTGGCAACGCCGCTTCGCTCCAGCCGTAGAGCTTCATTGCATTTTCGAAGAAGACCTTGCGGTGCCAGCTCTGCGGCAGCTGGGCCGAGATGTGATTGACTTCGTCGGCATCCCAGTGCGGATAGTCGGACGAATAGACGAGCCGCTCCGCGCCGTTCATCCAGCTCAGAAGCTCGACGATCTGCTCACGCTTCGGAGAGATTTCGAGCGGCTGCGTGGTCAGCCAGACATGTTCGGCGACATATTCGCTGGGCAGCCGGCGCAGCCAGGGAACCTCGCGCCGCAAACCCTTGTAGTCGCAATCGCATCGCCACATGAGGCTCGGCAGCCACGCTGCACCTCCCTCGATCAGCAGCAAGCGGAGCTTGGGATATTTGTCGAACACGCCATGGCTGATAAAGGACACGAGATGAGTCATCATCGCCTGAGGCCACAGCGTGTGGGCTTCGAAATAGAGCGTGACATTGCCTCCACCAGTGCTCGCCGGGTTGGCCCAGCCGCCGGCTCCCCCATGGATCGCGATCGGTCGGCCGGTCTCCTCGGCGGCCTCATAGATGGGGTGAAACACCGGATGGCCGAAACCGTAATTATACGGATTGTCGACCAGCATAACCTGGACCATACGGTCGTTATCGGCGTGCCGCCTGATCTCGGCCGCAGCGCGGTCCGGCAGTTGGCAGGCTACCAGGATCGACGACGCGATCCGCGAATCCTTCGGCAGCCAGCGTTCGATCGTCCAGTCGTTCAGGGCGCGGGCGAGCTCGGTCGCGAAATAAGGATTGTGGTGGCCGGAGACATGCGAGTCATCGCCAAAAGTGAGGATCGCGCGCCGCACATTTGCGCGATCGAGCAGCTGGCGGCGCAATGTCTCGAAATCGGAACCCGGCGCGCCCCCACCTTCGGGATAGGTATCGGCCCGCATGAATCCATGCGGATTCGGCAGTCCGTCCTGAACGGTGAGCGGAACGACGCCGGCGGGGCCGCGATCGGCCACGTATTCGCGCCAGCCTCTCGACAGATAGCTGATGAATTCTTCGTCGGAGCCGCGGGCGTGATGGACATCGCAATCTATGATCTCGCCAGTGTACATGATGTCCTTTCCGCAAGGCGGGTTGTAGTTCATATGGGCCCGCAGCGCATGTCAAGGACAGCGGGCGGGCGCACGCAATCGATGGAGCGGGTCAGCCCATCGAAATCACGGTGTGTCGTGCAACGCGCTCCTCATCGAGCTCGAAACCGAATCCCGGCAGGTCGGGTACCTTGACGGCGCCGTCGGAGCCGATGGTGAGCGGCTGCCGCAGCATCTGGTCACGGCTCGAGAGCGTGAAGCCGCTTGGAGGATCGTGCGGAAATTCGAGGAACGGACAGTTCGGGGCCGATGCCGCCAGATGCAGATTGGCAAGCAGCCCTATGCCGTTTCCCCAAGTGTGCGGCACGAACTCGATATGAGCTGCCTCGGCCAAGGCTGAAACCTTGCGGAGCTGGAAGATGCCTTCGGACAGAAGAGCATCCGGCTGCAGGATGTCGTAACAGTGCCGATCGATCAGCAACTTGAATTCATGAAGGCCGTGATTGTCCTCTCCTCCAGCGATCTTGATGCTGCTCAGGCGGTCCCGCAGGCGCGCGAGGTCGTCATAGTTGTGACGCGGCAGCGGCTCCTCGAGCCACAAGACGTCCAACCTTTCGAGTTCCCGTGCAACCGCCAGCGCGCGTTGAAATCCCCATTGCACATGGCCGGAGAGGCCGGGCTCGACCCCTGCCTGGTTGGCATCGACCATGATCGCGATCCGGTCGCCCAGCGCTGCGCGAATTGCTTCGATGACTTTGATGTCGTCGCGTGGATCGGGGCTGTGGAAACGCAGCTTCACGGCGCGGAAACCCTCCGCCAGCATGCGATGGACATCTTCCACGCGCCGCGATGGCTGACGGATTTCAGCGGTGGCGCAATAGGCCGTCACCCGATCGGTGTATCCGCCCCAGAGCTTATAGACCGGCAGGTTGGCAATCTTGCCGATAATGTCCCAGAGCGGAATCTCCATGCAGTAAGCGGGCGGCCCCAAGATCTCGGCGTCGCGCAATATGTTGGTCAGCACCTCGATGCGGGTCGGATCCTGCCCGATCAGGTGGGGAGAGACAAAGCGCTCGATCGCTATGGCTGCTTCTGCTCCGGCATGAGCGGCGCCCAGTCCGGTAACCCCGACATCCGTCTCGACTTCGATGACGACCAGGATGATGTTCGGCTGGTTGCGCCCACGCGCCCAGGCCGGCCGAAATTCGCCGGGGAGCGGCAAGTCGACGACCCGGGTCCTGATCCGCGTGATCTTCATTCGAAGCTGCTCCGTTCGCTTGACAGGCGAGACCGGTGAAATTATGAGCTTGGAACGCTCCAAGCCTAAGCTATAACCTAAAATCAAGAACCATGGCAGAGTCTCAGCTCAAGATCGGTCTTGTGACGGAGCCGCTGGCGAGCAGGCCGCTTGGCGAGGTCATGGACTGGGTGGTCGCCGAGGTGCCGGAGATCGGCGGCCTCGAGATCGGCACGGGCGCTTATGCACCGACGGGCCATTGCGACATGCCGCGGTTGCTCAAGGAGAGCGCGGCGCGCCAGGCATGGAAGGGGGAGATCGAAGCTCGTGGTCTCGAGATCTCGGCGCTCAATTGCTGGGGCAATCCACTCCATCCGGACCTCGGCACCGCTCGCCGGCATGACGCTGCTCTGCGCGACACCATCCGGCTTGCCGGCGAGCTCGGTACCGAACGGATTGTCGCCCTCGCGGGCTGCCCGGCAGGATCTGCCGGCGATTCGACGCCGCATTTCGCGGGCGGCGGCTGGCTTCCCTATCTGGAGAACGTCTATCAGCGCCAGTGGGAGCATCAAATCCATGACTACTGGGCAGAGATCGGCGAATTCGCCACCCGCACCGCTCCGACGCTGTCGATCTGCCTCGAGCTGCATCCCGGCACTGTCGCCTATAATGTCGAGACCTTCGAGCGGCTCGCCGCGGTCTCCCCCGCGATTGCGGCGAACATCGATCCCAGTCATTTCATGTGGATGCAAATGGACTCCCGCCGGGTCGTGCAGCGGCTGGCCGGACGGATCGGCCACGCCCACGGCAAGGACGTGATCTTCGACGAGGAGAAGCTGGCGCTGAACGGGTTGCTCGATCACCGCTGGCCGGCGCCGGCTGCCGACATGCCGTGGAACTTCGCGACGGTCGGCCGCGGTCACGGAATGGCATGGTGGCAGGCGCTGTTGAGGGATCTCGCAGCCGCCGGAAAGGTGAAGACGATCGCGATCGAGCATGAAGATCCTTTCGTTGAGCCGAAGACCGGCATTCGCGAGGCGGCGCGCTTGCTGGCCGAGGCCCTGAGCGGCGCTGCCACGGTGAGGACAGAGTCATGAGCATGGTTCGGGCCGCAGTCACAGAGCGTCCGGGCGTCATCGCGCTGCGCGAATTTCCGATGCCCGATCCGGCGCCGGGCGCAGTGATCATGAAAGTGCACTACTCCGGAATCTGCGGCACCGACAAGCACACCTTCCGCGGCGAATCAAAGCAATATGCCGGAACGCCGCATGAACGAGACCTGACCTATCCCCTCATTTGCGGTCATGAGAATGTCGGCGAGGTGGTCGCGACCGGCGGTGAAGTCCACGACAGCGAGGGACGAACCCTCAAACCGGGCGACCGCATCGTGCCTGCCGCCAACGTCGCCTGCGGGGACTGCCATTTCTGCCGCAACGGCTATCCCTACTACATGTGCGAGAATCTCGAGGACTACGGCAACAGCCTGCATTGCGGCGTGAAGCCCCACCTCTTCGGCGGCTGGTCCGAGCACATGTACCTGCTCCCCGGCACGCAGCTGTTCCGGGTTCCGCACGACCTGCCCGATCATGTTGCGGTCCTGACCGAGATCATGTCGGTGACCCATGGAGTCGAGACGGCTCAGACCCTTCTCGGGCTCATCGGCGGCAGCCGGTTCGCCCAATCCGTCGCGGTGCTCGGCGTCGGTCCATTGGGGCTCTGCCATTTGATCAAGGCAAAGCTCCTTGGGGCCGGAAAGCTTATCGCCACCGACCTTTTCCCGTCTCGCCTCGCGCTGGCCGAAGCATTCGGCGCCAGCCTCGCCATGCCGGTCGAGACCACCGATATGGCGGAGCGCATCGCTCGCGCGCGGGAGCACACGGGCGGACTGGGCCCCGATATCGTGCTCGACTGCAGCGGCGTGCCGTCGACCTTTGTCGAGGCCGTCAGGATGGTGCGGGTCGGCGGCGTGGTGGTGGAGGCCGGAACCTTCGTCGACATGGGACCAGTCGCGATCAATCCCAATTCGGATATCTGCACCAAGAATGTCAGCATCATCGGCGTGGGCGGCGAGACTTCGACTTCCTATTTGCCGTCCATGCGGCTCATGGCAGCCAATCTCGACCGCCTGCCCTTCGACCGCATCGTGAGTCACAGGATGCCGCTGGCCCGAGCCCAGGACGCCGTCGAGCTGGCGCAGACGGACGCCGCCATGAAGGTCGTCATGGCGCCGCATGGCGACAATGCATGAAATCTCCCGAATAGATCCGATCATTGGCAAAGCTTGATGGCCAGCGACTATCCAAGCAAGCCGCCGACGATCCTCGACGTCGCCAGGCGCGCCGGCGTATCGAAGTCGACGGTCTCGAATGTCGTTCGCGGAATACGCGCGATCACGCCCGAAACCCAGCTCAAGGTGACCAAGGCCATCGAGGAGCTCGGCTATCGCCCAAACATCCTGGCACGCCAGATGGTCCATCAGCGGACCTCCATCTTCGGCGTG
>Ga0111538_10013629_pt1 | contig 10723 bp, 7 predicted proteins | sample SoiMethybrSBSTD1_FD_79669 | JGI IMG/M metagenome (GOLD analysis project Ga0111538, IMG submission 79669) | Bulk soil microbial communities from a Populus tree surrounding site in Tennessee, USA - Soil MetaG P. TD hybrid SBSTD1 (version 2)... | ecosystem: Environmental > Terrestrial > Soil > Tree... | reverse complement strand
GGCCGATCCAGCCGAGCCCGCGTCACCGCCCGCGCCGCCCGGATCGCCCGAGCCACCGTCGCCGCCGGCTCCGCCGCTCTGATCGCTGCCGCCCGCTCCATCACCGGAAGATCCACCGGCGCCGTCACCGGAGCTGCCACCGGCTCCGCCGACGCCCAGACCGCCGAAGCCGGTGCCTCCGCTACCACTGCCGGCCGAGCCGGAGTCGCCGCCCGCGCCACTTGCGGAACCGCCCGCGCCGCCCGTCGCGCCCGTACCGATCCCGCCTAAGGTCGGCGCGTTCTCATCGACGGTGCTTGCACAACCAAGCAAGAACGCAATCACCGCACCCGTAAGCCCCATTCGATACGTGAGCATCGTCACACCTCTCGTGACGACACCCTCACGCAGCCGACGGATCAGATCCTGGCCGGATCCAGAAGAAACTTAGAAAAGAACGGCGACCAGCAGTCGCAGCGAGGCGTTTTCCGAACTGGTTCCGTCGCAAAGAAAAATCTTCGGCCGACTTGCACCGCCCCCCGGACATTCTTGCCATGAGTGCCGCGTGCCAGATTTTCGTGTTTTCCGCCGTGATCCAGGGGAGTTTTCGCGCACGCATGCTAGTTTGCTAGTGGTGCGATTCGAGTTCGGAGACTTCGTCCTCGACGACTCGGCCTTCGAGCTCCGCCGTGCCGGCGCAACTTTGAAGGTCGAGCCGAAAGTGCTCGACCTGCTTGCTCACGTGGTGCGCCGCCCGGGTCAGCTCGTCACCAAGGACGAGCTGATCGAACATGTGTGGCAGGGGCGAGCGCTCAGCGACACCGTACTGACGGGGACGATCTCGCGGCTGCGCAAGGTGCTCGGCGCGGAGGGGGACGAGCTCTTGGTCACGGTCTACGGTCGCGGCTACCGCTTCACCGGCACCGTGCGCGCGATTGCCGTCGAGGATCCGGCTCCCGCCGCGGCCACCGAGCCATCACCGCCGCCGGCGGCGAGCGACGCGCCGTTCGTCGGGCGCGGGGGCGCCGTGGAGCGAGTCGCCGCTGGGCTCGATCGAGTGCGGGCTGGTAGCGGGCGCATCGCGGTCGTGGCGGGCGAACCCGGGATCGGAAAAACGCGGCTCGCGGAAGTCGCCGCCGATCGTGCCCAGAAGCTCGGGATGCCCGTAGCGTGGAGCCATTGTCGCGCTCAAGGCGCGGCACCGCCGTATTGGCCGTTCGTGCAGCTCTTGCGCGGGTCGCTGCGGGCGCCGCCAACGGCCGGCGTGACAGCCGTCGAGCGAGCGCTTGCCGTGCTGGCGCCCGAAGCGGGCTCGCCGCCGACAGAATGGTCGGCTGATCCTGCCAGCTACACGCTGTTCGACGTCGTGCTCGGCGCGCTCCAGGCGCTGTCGGACGATCGAGCGCGTCTCTTGATCGTCGACGACCTGCAGTGGGCCGACCAGGCCTCGCTGCGGCTGCTGGCGTATCTCGCCCCGGAGATCGCGCACCTCAGGCTGCTGTTCATGGCGACGGCCCGAAACACCGAGCCCGCCGCTCGCGAGCTTTTGTCGCCGATCTGCGGGCACCGCAACTGCGAATACATCGAGCTCGAGCGGCTGACCGAAGCCGACGTTGCGCGCTATGCGGCGCTGCGTCTGCCGCGCGCGTCCGACGAGCTGTGCCGCGCGCTGTTCCGCAAGAGTGAGGGCAACGCGTTTTTCATGGTGGAGCTCTTGCGGCCGTTCCACGAATCCGAAAACCCGCGCTCCGACGCGCTAGCGCTGTCGGGACCGGCGCTCGACATCGTGCGCCAGCGCGTCGAAAACCTGAGCCGCGAGGCACGCGATCTGCTGTCGGCAGCGGCGGTGCTCGGCCGCGACTTCGATCTGGCGCTGGCCGGACAGGTGGCAGAATTCGATCCCGCCGCGCTGCAAGAGATCGTGGATCAGGCGCTCGCGACTCACACGCTGGTCGCGTTGACCGATCGGCCCGGTCACTACGCGTTCGGGCACGAGCTGATCTGCAGCGTGCTTTACGACGCGCTGCCGGCCAAGGAAAGCGCACGCTTGCACTTTCGCGCCGCCCAGGCGCTCGAGCGGCGCTTTCCTCCGCCCAACACCGCGCACCGCCCCGAGATCGTCCACCACTTGCTGTCGGCCGCGCCGCTCGGCGACATCGACCACACGCTGCGCCAGACCATGCAAGCGGCGCTGAGCTACTTTCAAGTCGGCGCGCACGCGGATGCCGCGGCGCTGCTCCGGCGCGCCCTGTTCGCGCTCGATCTCTCGGGCGCCCCGCTGACGCGCGTCAAGGCCGATCTCTTGATGGGCCTTTCTTACTGCGAGCGCGCGATCCCGGAACCCGGCTATGCAGAGCACTTCGCCGAAGCGGTCGCGCTCGCGGAACGCGAAGGCTATGGCGATCTCTTGGCCGAAGCCGGTCAGCGCATGGTCGGTGCTCCGGGCTACATTCCGGTGGCGCGCGCGCGGGAGGTGCTGGAGGCCGCGGATCGCGCGCTGGCTCCGGACGCGGACGCGCTGCGCGCCATGGTACTCGCGTGCCTGTCGTGGACGGCTCCCTATTGTTTCGATCGGGAGCGCGCGCAGGCGCTGGCAGCGCGTGCGACGGCGCTGGCAGCGCGCTCGGGCGATCACGACGCGCGAGTGGTCGCGCTGGTCGCCGAACACTATCTGGAGGGCGGCGCCGGCAACTCGGAACGCGCACAGGCGATCTTACAGCGCATCGAAGCGCTGCGCGGAGAACGGCCGAGCTCGGCTTTCAATCACTGGGTCGCGCAGGCGTACTATTCGCAGATGGTGATCGCGCTCCAGCGAGGCGATCACGCCGCGGTCGATCGCACGCTCGCCGCCTATGCGGACGCGGCAGAAACCACCAAACACGCGGAAATGAAGTGGCATTGCGCCCGCGTCGGCTGGGTCCAGCGGCTGAACCGGGGCGAGTGGCAGGACGCGGCAAAAGCGCTCGAAGAGCTTCAGGCGTGTGCCAGGGCGAAGAATCTGTTCGCGGCGGAGAGCGTGTGTCTGGCGGATTGGGTCGTCGTGCTTCGCGAAACCAACGGCGCGGCGCTGACTGCGCGGCCGGAGTTTCAGATCGCGCCCGAGCCTGCCGACTACCCGGCGCGCTGGGCCAGAAAGATCAGGTTCTTGGCGGAGGTCGGCGAGCTCGATCGCGCGCGTCTTTCGATCGAGCAACGGCCGGCCGAGAGCCTGGAGCGACTGCCGCGCGATCGCGACTACCTCGGCGCGCTGGCGCACCTCGCACTGGCCGTGATCGCGACCGAGTGCAAGGGCCATGCGGAAGCGCTGTACGCGCTGCTCGTGCCGCACGGCGAGCTCTACGCCGCGGACATCCGCCTGCATTGCGACGGTTCGGTCGCGCATTTTCTCGGCCTCTTGGCGCGAGCCCTGGGTCGCGAGGCCGAGGCGGAACGACACCTCGAGCAGGCGGTCGAGCGAAACCAGCGTGCGTTTCCGGGTCGCGCGGCGCACTCGCTCTATCAGCTCGGCCGTCTCGAGGCCGTCCGCGGAGCGAAGCGTGCACGCGCGCTGTTCTCGGACGCGATCGAGACCGGGCGGCGCCTCGGGATGCTCCAGCTCGCTCGCGACGCCGAGCGCGCCCTGGGCGAGCTCTGAAGCTCAGGGAATCCCGAGCTCGGTCGTCTCGAGCTGGGGATCTTTCGCGATCTCGGCTTCGGTGAACAGCACCGGCCGGTACTTCGACTCGGAGAACAGCCGCGTCTGGTCGGCGAAGTGGGGCGACGCCGGATTCGTCGATTGCGAATACGACAGCACGGCTTGCGCCTGCGGGCCCTGCGCGGTGAACTCGAGCACCATCATGAAGCTCGAGCCCACGTTGACCGGATAGCCTCCGGGGGTGAGTCCCGTCGGATCGGCGGTTCCGGCCGGAGTGATGATCACCGTTCCGCGCTCGAGCCCTGGCAAGAGCGTGCCGCTGTTCGAGTTGTAGCCGATGATGTTGAAGGCGCCTTCGAGGTTGGTCGAGCCGTGGATCGGGATCACTTCGACGCCCTTCTTGGTGTGCTGGGCGTCACCGAGCTTGGTGGACGCCGAGAAGCCCGCCGTTTGCAGCAAGTAGACGGCGCGTGCCAGCGCCACCAGCATCGGATCAGTTCCCGTAGCCGGCTTGGCCGCCAGGGTTTTCGGCGTCTCCACCGGCTTTTCCGGATCGAACGCATCCTCGAACAGCGCGCCCTTGTCCATGTTTGCGCCGGCGAAGTTGCCCAAAAACTCGCGGAACAGCACGGCGCCGACGCTGTCGAGCGTGAAGCGCCGATCCCACGCCGCAAGCAAGCTGCAAGCCGGAGCGACGTCGATGGCGCCGGTCGCGTTGCCACCCAGCTCGATCACCCCTGCGCCGTTGCAGCGCGCGAGCAGCTGATCGAGCAGCACCTCGGCCAGCGCCACGCGGTCGTTGAACTCGACCTTGCTGAGCTCCTCGAACGTGAATTTTCCGTCGGCGCCGGAGGCTCCGTCCGCGGTCTGCTCCGTGAGCATGAACAGATTCAAACGCGTGCGCGGCGTGCGCGGCGTGCGCTCCTTGCCGAACAACACGGAGTAGCCCGTGAGCGGCGCGGCGGCGTTGGTCAGCCAGTACGAGTCGTTGGCGTTGAAAACGTAGTCGCTGCGCTCCTGGATCGGCGACTTCGCGAACGCGACGATGCCTGGCGCGCGGCCGCCGCCGTCGACCCACTCGTACTTGGAATCGCTGCCGTCGAACAGCGACGCGCCAGCGGAGTCGACGAGCTGGGTCACGGTATCGTTTGCCAACGCGTTCACGTGATCGGTGAGCGCGGCGTCGCTCAGGTTCGGCGTGCGCGAGGCGTCCATGTAGAGGGCGGTGCCGGCGGCATCCACCGCCATGGTGTTGACCCACGGGATGCCCTGCACCTCTTCGTTCACCTTCTTCAAGTCGGCGAGGCTCTTCGCGCGATTCATGCGCAACCATTGCTCGCCGATCGAGAAGTTGTCCTCGTTGGCGTTGCGGGCCGTGTAGGCGGTCGTCGTGCTCCAGCCGCCGAGCGCAGCAACGCTCACCATGGGCCCGTAGTGGCTCTTGTACATCGTGCGCTTGGCTGTGCCGAGCGTGCCGTTCGCTTCCTTGACGTCGATCGTGAACTCGGTCGACGTCATCGCCCGCGGCTGCCCGTCGTACAGATAGCTCGTGGGATCGCCGTCCACGAGCGTCAGGCGATACAGCGTGAAGTGGCGGGCCGTGGTCACCGTGTGGGTCCACGCGACGTGCTCGTTGAACCCGATGTTGATCACCGGGGCGCCGAGCAGCGAAGCGCCGTAGACGTTGACGACGCCGGGCACGGTGATGTGGCTCTCGTAGAAGCGGCGGTTGCCTTCCCACGGGAAGTGCGGGTTCGCCAGCAACATGCCGCGTCCGGACGCGCTCTTGTCCTTGCCGATCGCCCAGCCGTTGCTGCCCAGGTCGCGCCGCGAAAACTCGGGCATCGGCCCCGGCTCGAGCGCTTGTGCGGTGTCACTCGACGGCGGCGCCGCGGTCGCGATCGCGGAAAAAAGCGGGTCGCCGCTCGCGAGCTGCGCGAGCCAGTAATAGTAGGAAAACAGATCCTCGGAGCTTACCGGCTTGACCCACTCCGCGCCGTCGCATTCCCAGGACAGCGTGCCGGTCTCGAGGAAGTGATTGAAACCGGCGGCGAAGCCCGCGATTCCGGCCCGCAGATCGGCCGATTGCTGGGAAAGTCCGCGCAGTGCCGCTTCGCGGATACCGAGTGCCAGCATGCCGAAGTCCGAATCGAGATTGGCGTTCTGGGCGCCGGGGCCGAAGTAGCGCGAGCGCTCGCTGCGCACGCGCACGATCTGATCGAGCAGAATGCAGCCGTAGTCGCGGGCCCCGACGTAGCCGAGCGCGGCCGCCGCGCTCGCCATGTCGTTGGCGAGAATGTGCGGGATGCCGTAGCTGGTCTCGCGGATGGTCGCGTGATAGCCGCTCGCAACGCCCTGCTGGCTGATCGCTTCGTCCTCGCCGCAGCCGGCTAGAAGTGACGCTCCGAAAAAGAGCGCCCGCACCCTGAGGATGTTCAGCATCTGCCCTAATTATCACGGCGTCACGGCCGTGCGTTCGGCGTAGAACTGCTATTTGTTCTTCTTGCCGAGCACGCCGCGCACGACCTGGTAGCCAATGCTGAGCGCCAGATCGGGCCCGCCGGTCGGATCGGCCGGGATCTCACGGGCGACGCCGAGATGCGTGGCCTCTTCGCCCGCGGCGACCGCGGCGTCGGCGTCCGCGGGGGGAGTCGGCGTAGCTCCTGCGTCCGGCGCAGGAACGCTGCCAGGCGGCCCCTCGGCCGGTAGATGATTTTCCAGGTCGCGCTCGCGCACCACGCCGAAGCTGGTATCGGCGACGTAGGCGGCGGCGACCTGTATGTCGGGTTTGACGCCCTGGGCCTGAATCGCGCGCCCGCTCGGCGTGTAGTAGCGCATCGTGGTCAGCCGCAGGCCCGCGCCCTCGGGCAAATCGATGATGGTTTGCACCGAGCCCTTGCCGAAGGTCTGCGCTCCGACCAGCGGCGCGCGGCGATTGTCTTGAAGGGCGCCGGCGACCAGCTCGGCGGCGCTCGCGCTGTACTCGTTGACGAGCACCACCATCGGTCCGCGCTGCAAGCTCCCGTCGCGGGTCGATCGCACCTCGTCGACGATCTTACTGCGATGGCGCGTGGTGTAGATCACGCCGCTGCCCAGGCACTCGTCGGCGATCGCGCTCGCCTCGTTGACGAGCCCGCCCGGATTGTTGCGAAAATCGAGGATCACGCCCGATAGATCGCCGCCCGCCTTTGCCTTGAGCTTGATCACGGCATCGACGAATTCGGCATGGGTGCCGGTCTGAAACGTCTTCACGCGCAGGTAGCCGACGCCACCCTCGAGCAGCTTGCTGGCGATGCTGGCGACGCTGATCACTTCGCGCGTCAGCGTGAAGTAGTGAAACTTCTCGGACCCCGGCCGCTTGATCGTGAGCAGCACTTTGGTCCCGGAGGCGCCGCGCATCTGTCGGACCAGCGCGTCCGAGCTCTTGCCGCGCGTGCTGACGTTGTCGATCGCCATGATCCGATCGCCGGGCCGGATGCCGGCGCGGTCGGCGGGCGATCCCTCGATCGGAGCAATCACCACGACGTAATCGTCCCGGAAGTCGACCTCGACCCCGATGCCGCCGAAGCGCCCCTCGGTGTCGCCCTGGAAGATCGTGTAGTCCTCCGCCGGTAGGTACGCCGAGTGCGGATCGAGCTCCGCGACCATCCCCTTGATCGTGCCCTCGAGCAGCCGTTCGCGGTCGACCGGTTCGACGTACTCGTTTTCGATCAGGACCAGCACGCGGGCCAGCTGATCGAGCAGGTGGTAGGGGCTTTCGGCCTCGGTCCGAGCGCGGGCGAGCTCGCTGGTCAGCGCCCCGCCGGCAAAAGCGCAGGCGGCGAGGAGCCCGAGCCGGAAAAACTGCGTACGGGTCGGCATGGGCGCTGACGTTATCGCGGTTTCGGCCTTTGTCCGCGGTCGGGAGGGGCCCGCGGCCCGGAGATCCGGCGGCCCGGAGGGCCGCAGCAAACTAGGCGAGGGGAAGACTTTTTTCCTGTGACTCCGCGTTGATTCACGAAAGCTGTGGGTGGTAGTATGGTGATCGGAGGTCTCGGCAGACACCCTCCTACCCGCGCTAAGGACTACGTGGCCGACAAGGAAGACAACAAGCCCGGCAGCGACAAACGCAAGCAAAGCCTCTACTTCCCCGAGGCGATGCTCCAAGAGATCAAGGACGAGGCCGCCCGATTGGATCGGTCGTTGTCCTGGGTCGTCCAGCGCGCCTGGAAGATGGCCCGCCTCGAGATCAAGAAGATCCCGAGCGTCAACGACATCGGTGACGACGAGGATTCTGACGGCGCCTGACGCGCGCGTTCGGGAATCGTTCGCGTTCGGTCCCGATGCCACGCGCCTCTACGTGCGGTGGCGCGGCGGTCCCTCTTCGGTCACGGCGCTGCTCTGCGACGGCATCGTTTGCGACGGGTTCATCTACAAGTACCTGTGGGACGACCTTGCGCGTTTCGTTTCGGTCGCACACTGGAACTACCGCGGGCATGGCAGGAGCGCGCTGCCAGCCGATCCGGAGCGGATCAGCGTCGAAGACCACGGCGCCGATCTCGACGCCGTCCGCAGCCACCTCGGCGATCCGCCGGTGGTGCTGATCGGCCATTCCTTCGGCACGCAGGTCGCCCTCGAGGCGTATCGCCGCCGGCCCGAGGGCGTAAAGGCGATCGTTTTCTTGTGCGGGAGCTCGGGCCGGATCACCCACACCTTCAAGAACACCGCCCTGCTCGCCGAGCTCTTGCCCTCGCTGACCGAGTTCGTGGACCGTCATCCCAAGCTCGCGCGCGGGCTCTGGTCGCGGATTCCGGCGCGCGCCGCGGTGCGCATCGCGCGGCTGACCGGGGACGTCGACGCGCGGGCACTGCGCTCGGACGATCTCACGCCTTACTTCCAGCACGTGGCTCACGTCGACTTCTCGATGTTCTTGCGTATGTTGATCCGCGCCGGAGAGCACAGCGCCGAGGACCTCTTGCCCCAGCTGAAGGCTCCGGTTTTGATCGTCGCCGGCGACAAGGACTCCTTCACGCCGCCCGCGATCTCGCAGCACATGGCCCAGGTCATCCCGCGCGCCGAGCTGATGATGATCCCCGGTGGGACCCACGTCGCTCCGCTGGAGCACGACGAGCTGGTAGCGCTCCGGATCGAGAAGTTTTTGGTAGACAACGGGATCCTGTAACAAGCTAGGTGGGCGTGATCGCGCGTTTCAGGGTCCTGGCGCTGCTCGCGTGCGCTGGATGCGCCGAAGCGCGAGTAGCCGCGGAGCCCGAGCCGGCACTCGTCGCCGCCGCCCCCGCCCGCGAGCGCTTGCGCGATCTGCGCCTGGAGCAGGGGCGCGTGGTGGCAGAGCTCGCTCGGACCAGAGCGCCAGTCGAGCGAGCTTTCGCGGGCGGCACGCGAGCCCCGGAGCCACGAGCTCATCGAAAGGACGGTGCGCGTGCTGGCGGACGGCCGGGTGCGCGCCGCGATCGTCGCTGCGCCGCCCGAGGGGCTGCGTACGCTCGACCTAGCCGGCGGTGCCGCCGGCTTGGTTGAAGCCTGGGAGGCGGCGCTGGTGCAGAGGGAGCCGCCGCCTCAGGCGTGCGAGGCGGGCTTTCCGCCTGCCAGGCGCTGCTCGCCGTCGATTACCTGGTCTCGAACAAGGCGCGGCGGAGCGTGATGGCGGGCGAGCACGGGGTGCCGCTGTTGGCCACCCGCGACAACGATGCGTTCACGCCGCAGCCCGGGGAAGCCGCCCTGACCGATCCCGAGCTGCGCCTGGCTCGCCACGTGACGTATTCGGCCTCGCTGCTCGAACGCCTGCGCGGGCTCGATCGGGATCGCCTGGCTCAGGCGCTGAACGGGATCGCGGTGACGCCGCGCGAGCTCGATCTGATCCTGGAGCGCAAGCGCTGGCTCGAGAAGCTGGTCTCCGCCCTGATAAGGACGCGCGGGAAGGAACGCGCGCTCGGTCTACCGTAGCGTTCGGGCGCTTTTGGCGCTAAACGACGGAAGTTCCGGAGAGACGCTTGGACGAACGGCTTGCCCCCGAGATCGTAGCGGAGCTCTTGGCCCTGATCGCTCACGACCTCCGAAACCCGCTTTCGGCGCTGCGCAGCAATCTGGGCTTCGTCGGTTCCGTGGTCGAGCCCGCCAATCGGGACGCGAGCGATGCGGTTGCCGACGCCATGGTGTCGTGCGACGGGCTCGCTCAGATCATCGACAACGTCGAGGTCATGATCTTCGCGCTGAAACGCCAGCCCGCACCCGAGCTCGGTGCGGTCGTGCTCTCCCACGCGGTCGCCCAGAGCGTCGAAGGCTGTCGATCGACGGCCCAGAGCCATGGTGTCACGCTGGAAATCGAGCCGAGCGCGAATGCCGACGTCGCGGTGCGCTCGTACCAGGATCTCTTCGTGCGGGCGCTCGGCAATTTGATCCGAAACTCGATCCAGCACGGCGCGGGGTCGAAGGTGAGGGTTTCCACGCGCTGCGACGGCAAGACCGCCAGCGTGCGCGTCAGCGATGGCGGCGAGCCGCTCGATGTCACGCAGAATCCTTCACCCTTCACTCCGGCCGGACAGCTTTCCGCGAAACATACGCACTCGGGGCGCTACGGTCGCGGCCTGGGGCTGTGGTGCGCTAGCGTCGCTGCGACCGCCGCGGGGGCCAAACTGAAGAGCCTTGCCGGTAGCTCGGCCGAAGAGCGCAACGTGTTCGAGCTCGAGCTCGGCGTGCTCTAGCCGTACCGATCGTTTTCCCAGGGTCGAGCGCTGTTCGAGTATCCGCGCTCTTCCCAGAACCCGGGCCGGTCGCCGACCAAGAACTCGATGCGGCGGATCCATTTCGCACCCTTCCAAGCGTAGAGCTCGGGCGTGATCATCCGCACCGGGCCGCCGTGTTCCACCGGCAGCGGCGCGCCGTTCACGCGGTGAACCAGCAAAACGTCGGGTTTCAGCGCTTCCTCGAGCGGCAGATTCGTGGTGTAGCCGTCGTAGGCGTGGCAGAGCACGTGCGAGGCGTCGGCGTGCGGCATGGCGAGCGCCGCGAGATCGCTGAAGCGCACGCCGACCCAGCGCAGATCCATGCGCGACCACGCCGTCACGCAGTGAAAGTCGCTGGTGTCGTGCGCCTGCTCGAGCGCCATGAACT
>Ga0111538_10013627_pt1 | contig 10723 bp, 4 predicted proteins | sample SoiMethybrSBSTD1_FD_79669 | JGI IMG/M metagenome (GOLD analysis project Ga0111538, IMG submission 79669) | Bulk soil microbial communities from a Populus tree surrounding site in Tennessee, USA - Soil MetaG P. TD hybrid SBSTD1 (version 2)... | ecosystem: Environmental > Terrestrial > Soil > Tree... | reverse complement strand
GCGTCGGCGACGACGAGATTGCACTGTGCGATCGGAACTGCCACAAGTCGATCGAGCAGGGGCTCGCGATCTGCGGCGGGATTCCGGTGTTCCTGCGGCCTACGCGCAACCGGTACGGCATCATCGGGCCGATTCCCCCTGATCGGCTCACGCCGGAAGCGATCGCACGGTGCATCACCGATAATCCGCTCGCACAGGCCGCCGGTGCCAAGCGCGCCGTCTACTCCGTGCTGACGAACTGCACATACGACGGCATGTGCTACGACGCCGAAGAAGCGCAACAGCAGCTCGCGAAAAGCGTCGATCGTATTCACTTCGACGAGGCGTGGTACGGCTACGCGCGCTTCAACCCGATGTACTCACGCCGCTTTGCGATGCGCGGCGATCCGGCCCAGCACCCGAAGGACGGGCCGACGGTGTACGCGACGCATTCCACGCACAAGCTGCTGGCCGCGCTCTCGCAGACTTCGTACATCCACATCCGCGACGGTCGCGGCGCGATCGATCACGCACGCTTCAACGAAGCGTACTGCTCGCAGGCGAGCACTTCGCCGCTGTATGCGCTGATCGCCTCCAACGACGTCGCGGCCGCGATGATGGACGGTCCGGCTGGCCAGTCGTTGACCCAGGAGGCGATCGACGAGGCAGTGGCGTGCCGGCTGGCGCTGGCGCGCGCGCATCGCGAGTTCAAGGCCAAGAATCAGTGGTTCTTCGCGCCGTGGAATGCGGAAGAAGTGCGCGACTCTGCGAGCGGCCGACGCATCCCGTTCTTCGAAGCGTCGGAGGAGGCGCTCGCGACGGATCCGGCCTGCTGGATCCTGCACCCGCACGAGAGCTGGCACGGCTTCGAAGGGCTGCCGGAGGGCTGGTGCATGCTCGATCCGATCAAGGTCGGCGTCATGTGCCCCGGCATGCGAGCCGACGGCCAGCTCGATGCGACCGGCGTGCCGGCGGACATCGTGACCGCATACCTCGCGCGCCACGGCATCGTCCCTTCGCGCACGACCGATCACATGGTGCTGTTCCTGTTCTCGATCGGCGTCACCAAGGGCAAGTGGGGAACGCTGCTCAACACGCTGCTCGATTTCAAAGCCGACTACGACCGCAACGCGCCGCTCGCGGAAGTCACGCCGGCGATCGCAGCAGCGGCGCCGCAGCGCTATGCCGGAATGGGATTGAAGGACCTTGGGGACCAGATGTGGGAGCACCTGCGCAAGAGCAAGCAGGGACACTGGCAGGCACAGGCGTACGCCTCGCTGCCGCGGCCGGAGTTGAAGCCGCGCCACGCGTTCCAGCGCCTCATGGCCGGCGACGTCGAGCGAGTGCCGGTCTCCGAGATGGCCGGCCGCGTCGTCACGGTCGGCGTGATTCCGTATCCACCGGGCATCCCGATCGTCATGCCCGGCGAAAACATCGGTACCGCCGACGGCCCGTGGCTCACGTACCTGCGCACGCTGCAGGAATTCGGCCATCGCTTCCCCGGATTCGCGAAGGAAGTGGAAGGCGCCGAAGAGCACGACGGCCAGTTTCACGTGCAATGCCTGAAGCCGGCGGCGGTCAAGGGAAGCGCCCGCTCATGATGGAATACGCGGCCAAACCGCCGACCATTCCCATCCCCTTCCACAAACTGCTGAAGGTGGTGGCGCTCGTCGATGCGCACGATCGCGAAGCGCGCGCTTTGCTCGATCGGCTCGCCGCGGAGAAGTTCGAAGTCGAGGTCAGCGATCGCTACGACCGCGATGTGCTCGAGGACGCAGCGGTGGGCGCGTACATCGCGGCGATCGACGGCGACCGCCTCGAGCCGGCACGCAAGCTGGTCCGAGCGGTACGCAGCGTCGGCTTCAGCACGCCGCTGTGGGCGCTCGCGGACTCGCACCGCCTCTCGCAGGCGCTCGCGCCCGACGTGATCGGTGAAGTCGACGGCTGCATTTTTCTGGGTCAGCAGACGCCGGCGTTCCATGCCAAGCAGGTGATCGCGAGCATCACAGAGTACGGGCTGAGCCTGCTGCCGCCGTTCTTCGGCGGGCTGATGGCTTACGACGGCGAGGCGAACATCTCTTTCGCGTGCCCCGGACACCAGGGTGGCGAGTTCTACCGCAAGTCGCCCGCGGGTCAGCTCTTCTTCAAGCACTTCGGCGAGCAGATCTTCCGCAACGATCTGTGCAACGCCGACGTCGACCTGGGCGACCTGCTGATTCACGTCGGCGCAGCAGTCGAGGCCCAGCGGCACGCCGCTCGCGTGTTCGGCGCGGATCGCACGTACTTCGTCCTGAACGGCACTTCGACCTCCAACAAGATCGTTGCGCACGCGACCCTGCGCCGCGGCGACCTGGTGCTGTTCGACCGCAACAACCACAAGTCGCTGCACCAGGGCGCCCTGGTCCAGGCCGGCGCGATTCCGATCTTCCTGCCGACGGCGCGCAATCCCTTCGGGATGATCGGCGCGATCGACTGGGAAGCACTGGACGAGAAAAGCCTGCGCGAGCAGATCCGCAAGCACCCTCTGGTGCAGGAGCGCGCGCGCGCGGACCACGAACGGCCGTTCCGCCTCGCATGCATCCAGCTCGCGACGTATGACGGCACTGTCTACAACTGCCGCAAGGTGATGGAGAAGATCGGGCGGTTGTGCGACTACGTGCTGTGGGACGAAGCGTGGATCGGCTACAACGCCTTTCACCCGCTGTTCGCGGATCACAGCCCGATGCGCCTGCCGCAGCTCGGGCCGGAGACCGCCGGCCTGTTCTCCACGCAGTCGGTGCACAAGCAGGGTGCCGGCTTCTCGCAGGCGTCCCAGATCCACAAGCGCGACGAGCACATCCGCGGGCAGCGCCGCTTCATCGAGCACAAGCGCTTCAACGAATCGTTCCTGATGCACGCCTCGACTTCGCCGTTCTATCCGCTGTTCGCCTCGCTCGACGTCAACGCGAAGTTGCACGCCGGCAAAGCTGGCGAAGCGCTCTGGGACCGCTGCATCGAGCTGGGCATCGACACTCGCAAGAAGCTGCGCGAGCTGGCCCGGCACTACGAGCGCGGCGGCGCCGGCCCGCAGGAGAAATGGTTCTTCGATCCCTTCGTGCCGGACGTCGTGACGATCCGCGGCTCCTCGCTGACGAAGGATTGCGAGAACGTCCGCTGGGAGGAGCTGCCGACCGACCTCATCAAGCGCGAGCAGCAATGCTGGGTGTTCGATCCCAAGAGCGCGTGGCACGGCTACGAGGCATACGCGCCCGGTTATGCGATGGTGGACCCGAACAAGCTGATGCTGCTGACGCCGGGTATCGATCGCAGGACCGGCGGCTATCTCGACTTCGGCGTGCCGGCGACGGTGCTCGCCAACTACCTGCGCGAGCAGCGCATCGTGCCGGAGAAGTGCGACCTCAACAGCATCCTGTTCCTGCTGACGCCAGCCGACGACGAAAGCAAGCTCGGCGCCCTGCTCGCGAAGCTCGTCAAGTTCAAGAATCTCTGGGACGAGGACGCGCCGCTCGCCGAAGTCTTGCCGAGCCTGTACGCGCAGAACAGCGCGCGCTACGCGGGCTACTCGCTGCGCCGGGTCTGCAACGAGATGCACGACTTCTACCGCAAGGCGGACATCAAGCAGCTGCAGAAATTGTGCTTCCGCGCCAGCAGCTTCCCCGAGCTGGCGATCCTGCCGCAAGACGCGTACGCGAAGCTGGTCGCGAACGAAGTGGACTACGTGCCGCTGACGGAAGTCGCGAACCGTATCGCCGCGACCCTTGCGCTGATCTATCCGCCGGGCATCGGCGTCATCGTCCCCGGCGAGCGCTGGGATGCGAAGGCGCAGCCGATGCTCGATTACTTCCTCGTCTTCGAGGAATCGTTCAACCGCTTCCCGGGCTTCAACTACGAAGTGCAGGGCGTCTACCAGGAGCAGGTCGACGGCCGTATCAAGTTCCACACCTACGTGGTTCGCGAGTGAGCCCGGACGCAAGTTCAGGAGAGCCGTCATGGCAGCAGCGCCGCAGAAGAAAATGAACCTGGTCCAGCTCACGTTCATCGTGGCCGTCAACATGATGGGCTCCGGCATCATCATGCTGCCGACCAACATGGCGCAGGTCGGTGCGATCTCGCTGCTGTCCTGGCTGGTCACCGCGGTCGGCTCCATGGCGATCGCCTACGGCTTCGCGCAGGCAGGACTGTTCAACCAGCGCACCGGCGGCATGGCCGCCTATGCCGAGGACGGCTACGGCAAGAGCGGCTACTTCCAGGTGTTCTTCCTGTACTTCCTGTCGCTCGCGATCGGCAACGTCGCGATCGCGATCTCCGCGGTCGGTTACCTCGCGTCGTTCATCCCGTGGCTGTCGTCCACGCCGATGGCGACTTGCGTCGGCGTGATCGCGCTGCTGTGGCTCACCACGGTCGCGAACTTCGGCGGCCCGAGCGTGACCGGCAAGATCGGCTCGGTCACGGTCTGGGGCGTCATCCTCCCGGTCGGCGCCCTCTGCATCATCGGCTGGTTCTGGTTCAGCGCCGACACGTTCAGGGCGGCATGGAATCCGCAGGGCCTGAGCATCGGCGCCGGCATGGGCTCGAGCATTTCGCTGACGCTGTGGGCGTTCCTCGGCATGGAGTCGGCCGCGCAGAACTCGGCCGCGGTCGAGAATCCGAAGCGCGACGTACCGCTCGCCGTCATGTTCGGCACGCTCGGCGCAGCCGTCATCTACGTGCTGTCGACTACCGTGATCCAGGGCATCATCCCGAACGCGGAGCTCGCGGATTCGACCGGCCCGTTCGGGCTGGCCTACGCGCGCATGTTCAACCCGACGGTCGGCTCCATCGTCATGGCGCTCGCCATCCTCGCCTGCCTCGGCTCGCTGCTCGGCTGGCAGTTCACGATCGCACAGACCGGCAAGTCCGCCGCCGACGAACGGATGTTCCCGGCGATCTTCGCCAAGACGAACCGCATGGGCGCGCCGATCACCGGCATGATCGTGCTAGGCGTCTTACAGACGTTGTTCGCGCTCTCGACCATCTCGCCGACCCTGAGCGAGCAGTTCAGCGCCCTGGTCAACCTGGCGGTCGTGACCAACGTGATTCCGTACGTGGTCTCGCTCTCCGCGCTGATGATCATGATGAAGCGCGCCCAGGTCGCAGAGAACGTGTACAAGCGCAACAGCATCATCGCGGTAATCGCGATGGGCTATAGCGTCTTCGCCCTCTATGCTTCCGGCGCGGACGCAGTCCTCGGCGGCATGCTCGTGCTGGGCATCGCCTACATCATCTGGGGCTTCATCGCGCCGCGCTTCGGTGCGCCATCTACCGCGACAGCTGCGAGCACTTCGCGCGCCATTCCCGCAGACGACCACCATCTGCCTGCGCCAGCAACCGCTCGCGTCAGCAGTCCCGTGCTGCCTGCAACGTGCGCTGTGATTGCCGTCGTCACGGGCATCTTCGTTGCTCCGCCCGCCGGTGCAGCCACGCTCGACCGCATCCGGGACACTGGCCACATCCGTTTTGGCTTCATGAAGGACGCGCCGCCGTTCTCGATCAGCACGGACGGCGGTACGCCCGACGGCTATGCCGTGTCTCTCTGCAAGAGCGTGGCGGAGAACCTCAAGCGCGACCTGGCTCTGCCCGGCCTGACGATCGATTGGGTACCGCTGGCTGCCAACGAGCGGCTGACTGCGGTTCACAAGGGCAAGGTCGATCTGCTGTGCGCTCCCATGAGCGAAACGCTCGGACGCCGCGAGCACGCATCTTTCTCGATTCCGATCTTCGCCGGCGGCAACCGCGCGGCGCTGCGCGCAGACGCGCCCGCGACATTGCGCAACGTCCTGTCGGAAAGTCGTCCCACCAAGCCCGTCTGGCGCGGCACTCCGGCCGCGACGGTACTCGAGTCCACCAAGCTCGCAGTCGTGCGCGGCACGTCCGGCGAGACCTGGGCGAACGAGCGTGCCAAGACCTTGCAGGTGAATGCACACATCCAGCGCGCGCCGGACTACGCGACGGCGCTGCGGGAGCTGGTTGCCGGCGACGTCGACGTCGTCTTCGGCGATCGCGTTGTGATGCTCGGCGCACTGCAGGCGCTCGAACCGAAAGTGCGCTCGAACGTGGTGATCCTCGACCGTCTGTTCACCCAGGAGCATGCCGGCCTGGCGCTCGAGTACGGCGACGACGACTTCCGCGTGCTGGTCGATCGCGCGTTGAGCCGAACCTATGCCTCCCCCGAGTTCGCCGCCCTGTACTCGAAGTGGTGCGGAGAGTTCGACGAGCGCGCACGCACGTTCTTCGTGTGGAACACGCTACCAGAGTAGGAGCACTGCGATGATCCAGCGAAGCACCAAGCGAATCAGCATGCGCGCGCTCATGGTAGACGACGAGCTCGGCACCACGGGCGCGGAAGGCCGCGCCGCTCGCGCGCTCGTGCAGGAGTTGCAAGGCCGCGGCATCGAGGTGATCGAAGCCATCTCCGCCGAGGACGGAGTCTCGGTGGTCACTGCCGATTCTGCGATCCACGTCGTGCTGGTCGACTGGAACCTCGGCGGCGACGAGCGCCGCACCCGCGCGCGCAGCTTTATCGAGTTCGTGCGCTCACGCAACGACAAGATACCGATCTTCCTGATGGCCGAGCGCGGCGCGGCGACCGCGATCCCGGTCGAAGTCATGGAAATGGTCGACGAGTTCGTCTGGACGCTCGAGGATACGGCGGCCTTCGTCGGCGGACGCGTCGCGGCGGCCGTGCGCCGCTACGTGGACGTGCTGCTGCCACCGCTCGCTGCGGCTCTAATGAACTTCACCCAGGAGTACGAGTACTCGTGGCACACGCCGGGACACACCGGCGGCACGGCCTTCCTCAAGTCGCCGGTCGGGCGGATTTTCTTCGACTACTTCGGCGAGAACATGCTGCGCTCCGACCTCTCGATCAGCGTCGGGAGCCTGGGCTCGCTGCTCGACCATTCCGGGCCGATGGGCGAGCACGAGAAGTACGCGGCGCGCGTGTTCGGCGCGCATCGCACGTACAGCGTGACCAACGGCACGTCGATGTCGAACCGCGTGATCTTCATGGCCGCGGTCGCACGCGACCAGGTCGCGCTGTGCGACCGCAACTGCCACAAGTCGATCGAACACAGCCTCGTGATGACCGGCGCGATCCCGCACTACCTGGTGCCGCTGCGCAACCGCTACGGAATCATCGGACCGATTCCGCCGGACCGGCTCGACAAGGATACGCTCGCACGCGACCTGCGATCGAATCCGCTGGTTCCCAAGGGCAGCGCGACGCGCGCCGTGCATTCGATCATCACGAATTCCACGTACGACGGCCTTTGCTACAACGCGCGCCGCGTCGAGGAGCTGCTCGACCCGAGCGTCGATCGCATTCACTTCGACGAGGCCTGGTACGCGTACGCGCGCTTCAATCCGCTGTACAGCGGCCGTCACGCTATGCACGGCGATCCGAAGGACCACAAGGGACCGACGGTGTTCGCGACGCATTCCACGCACAAGCTGCTCGCGGCCCTGTCGCAGGCTTCGTTCCTGCACATTCGCGACGGCCGCAGCCCCATTCCGCATGCGCGCTTCAACGAGTCGTACATGCTGCATGCGTCGACCTCGCCGCTGTATCCGATCATCGTTTCCAACGACATCACCGCGGCGATGATGGATGGCCCGGGCGGGCCGACGCTCACGAACGAATCGATCCAGGAAGCTGTGTCGTTCCGGCAAACGATGGGGCGCGTCCACAAGCAGTTCGCCGAAAAAGGCGAGTGGTTCTTCCGCACCTGGAACGCCGACACGATCGGCGAGTCCCGCCGCAAGGTCGCGTTCGAAGACGCCTCCGCGCAGCAGCTCGCCACCGACCCGCAGTGCTGGGTGCTACATCCCGGTGAGACGTGGCACGGCTTCGGCGATCTCGAAGACGACTACTGCATGCTCGACCCGATCAAGGTCTCGATCGTGACGCCAGGCGTCGCCGACCAGGGAGGCCTCGAGCGCAGCGGCATTCCGGCGAGCCTGGTGACCGCGTACCTGCACTATCGCGGCGTCGAGGTGGAGAAGACCACCGACTTCACGATCCTGGTGCTGTTCTCGATCGGCGTGACCAAGGGCAAATGGGGCACGCTGCTCAACGCGCTGCTCGACTTCAAGCGCAACTACGACAGCAACACGCCGCTTGCCGAAGTTCTGCCGCATCTCACTGCCAATCACCCGGCCGTGTACGGCACGCTCGGCCTGCACGACATCGCCGACCAAATGTTCGCGCAGCTGCGCGAGTCGCGGCAGACGCACTGGCTCGCCGAAGCGTTCTCGACACTGCCGGCGCCTGTCATGACGCCGAACGCAGCGTATCAGTACCTCGTGCGCGACGAGATCGAGCACGTGCCGCTCGATCGGCTCGCCGATCGCGTGCTCGCGACCAGCGTCGTGCCCTACCCTCCCGGCATTCCGATGCTCATGCCCGGCGAGTCGACCGGCGCGAACGACGGTCCGTATCTCGGGTACCTGCGCGCGCTGGCCGCATGGGACAAGCGCTTTCCGGGCTTCGGCCACGACACGCACGGCGTCGAAAACCGCGATGGCGTCTATTACGTGCAGTGCCTGCGCAAGGGCTCGGCCCCCGAGCAGGAGACGCGCCGCAAGTGAGCGCGCCCGGCCGCAAGATGTCGCTGACGCAGGCGACCATGCTCGTTGCCGGCAACATGATCGGCACCGGCGTGTTCCTGCTGCCGGTCAACCTCGCGCACGTCGGCGGCATCGCCATCTTCGGCTGGCTGATCGCGACCGCCGGCGTCGCTGCACTCGGCCTCGCTTTTGCCAAGCTCGGAGAGCTGCGCCCGCAGCAGGGCGGGCCGTATGCGTACGCCCGCGACTTCCTCGGCCCCTACGCCGGATTCCAGACCAACTACGTGTACTGGTTCGGCAACTGGATCGGCAACATTGCTATTGCGGTCGCCGCGATCGGCTACCTCGCCGAGCTCGTGCCTGCCATCACGCACCCGCCGGCGAGTGTCGTGGCGACCGCGATCCTCATCTGGCTGCTGACGTTTGCGAATATCCTCGGCCCGCGTGTCGTCGGCGCGCTCGAAACCTGGACGATGGCGCTGGCGCTGATACCGATTCTCGCGATCGCGATTTTCGGCTGGCTATGGTTCGACCCGCAGCTGTTCCGCGCCGGCTGGAACGTTAGCGGCGGATCCGACATGCACGCAGTGTCGCGCGCTGCATCGATGGCGCTGTGGGCATACATGGGCATAGAGAGCGCCGCGGTTTCGGCGGGCGTGATCGAGAATCCGAGCCGCAACGTGCCGCTGGCTACGCTCATCGGCCTGGCGCTCGCTGCCGTCGTGTACCTGCTGAGCTCGACAGTCATCATGGGATTGCTTCCGAATGAGGAGCTGCGCACCTCGCACGCGCCGTTCGCCGAAGCGGCGCGCATCGCGATTGGCGCAACCGGCGCGATCGTCATCAGCGTGTGCGCAGTGCTGAAATCCGTCGGCTCGCTCGGCGGCTGGATGCTCCTCGTCGGACAGTCGGCCCAAGCGGCAGCGCACGACGGCATGTTCCCCCATGTCTTCGCGCGCCTGAACAAGAACGGCGTGCCGGGCACCGGCCTGATCATCGTCGCCGTACTCATGACGATCGTACTGTTCGCAACCATGTCGCCGACGCTCGCGGGCCAGTTCACTCGCATCGTCGATCTCGCGGTCATCCTGATCATCGTCCCGTACGTCTACTCGGCGGTGGCGGTCGTGAAAGTCGTCTACGACGCCAAGCTGCCGCGGTCGACCTTCCTGCTCTACAAGTGGATCGCGTTGACGGCTGTCGCCTATTGCCTCTGGGCGGTGATCGGCGGCGACGCGGATACAGTCGTGCGCGCGCTGGTCGCCTTGCTCATCAGCGTGCCGCTGTATCCGTTCTTCATTCGTTCGATGGATGCGGCCGCGAAACGCAGTGCGGCCGAGCTAGCGGGAGCGCACACATGAGAATCTCAGCACTGGCGCTGGCGTTGCTCGCGACGGGCATGGGCACGGCGCTCGCCGCCGAGGACGAAGCGAAGGCACCGCCGCCGCCCGGACTGCCGGCAGGACTCGACTGGACGTTCAACTTCGACGCCAGCTGGGGTGTGTTCGGCTTCGCAAACTCGCTCTACACGAATCCGAAGCCCGATGATCCGTCCGGCGATCTGAGCGATAACTGGATGGAAGGGTCCATCAAGCCTGCGCTGAGCGCCGAGTACACGACCGGGAGCTCCGCACAGATCTATGCGAAAGCAAGCGGCGTCGGCGTGCGCACCTACAACGCGCCGCCGCCGCTGGTGGGCGGCGAGGCCTCGTCCTTCGATGTCGAAGACCTGTACATCGGCTGGCGCTCGGGCAATAGCCTCGGCCTCGGCGAGAACGTGCTCGACTTCACGATCGGCCGCGCTCCGTACAAGATCGGCAACCGCCTGCTGCTTGGGGATGGCGCCGCGGACGGCAGCACCCGCGGCGGCTACTGGACCGGCGCCCGCAAGGCGTTCGAGCTCGCCGCGATTGGACGCTTTACACCGGGCTCGAACACGCTCGAAGCGTTCTACCTCGACCGGGACGACCTGCCGGAATCCGACTCGGACAGCAAGCTCTGGGGCGTCAACTACGAGTACCGGTTCGGCGAAGACACCACGCTCGGCGCGACGTACATGAAGTGGTCCGCCGATGCCGCCATAGCGCCGCAGCGCGACGGCCTCGACGTGTACAACGCCCGGGCCTACACCGCGCCGTTC
>Ga0111538_10013626_pt1 | contig 10723 bp, 8 predicted proteins | sample SoiMethybrSBSTD1_FD_79669 | JGI IMG/M metagenome (GOLD analysis project Ga0111538, IMG submission 79669) | Bulk soil microbial communities from a Populus tree surrounding site in Tennessee, USA - Soil MetaG P. TD hybrid SBSTD1 (version 2)... | ecosystem: Environmental > Terrestrial > Soil > Tree... | reverse complement strand
TCGGGGGTACCAAAGATCGCGCCCACAAACGGCCGTACGAACCCAAGCTCTACTTCGGCGTAGGCGACCGCCCCTCCAGCCAGGATGTCATAGCCGCGCTGCGAGACGGTCGTTGGGATCCCTGGTATCCCCGCCGTGCCGCCCTTGCCCCGCCCGACGACTCCATTGACCTGGAACAGACCCCGTACCGGCCCCGCTTGCCCACTCCAACTGGCCATGAGCAGCACGCTGTCCTGCTTCTGCCCCTGGTAGCCAATAGGGTTCCCTATGGGGCGGGGATTATTCGCCAAATCCGCTCCGCCGAAGCGGTCCCGCATGTACACCACATCAAACTGGAAGCGGTGTGGCTTCAGGTTGTAGCCGGCGCTGAACGTGTAGTAGATGAGATCGTTGTCGTTTTCCAGGCCGAGGCGCTGCGATTCGTACTGGATGACGGCGGCCGCCATCACGTCGAAGTTGCCAAACTCCCCAAAGACAGCAAAACGTGGGTCGTCATCGCCCACCAGCCCGGCCTGATCCACATTCCACAGGTCGGCGCCAACGCGCATGCGCAGCGGTGTGCCCGCGAACTTGTAGTCGATCCAGTAGCGCTCGACATGAAAACCTGGGTTTTCCGTGCTAGCCGCGCGGCCAAACACGTCGGTGCCACCCGGGTTGGTCGAGTTTGAGCGGTCGTCAATGAGGTTGCCATCAAAGACCTGCTGATGTTCGAACAGCAGATACAGCATGAGGTTTTTCTGGTAGCGGAACTCTGCCCCCAGACGCAATTCAGCAAACGACATATCGCCTTCACCCTCATGCTCTACCGTGCTCGACGGACTGCGGCTCGACGTCCGGTCACGCACCTGCCCCTCAAAATCATAGTTCTCTGTTGTCTTATACCGAATATCCGCCGCACCAATAATGTGCATGAACACATCGTTGCCGACTTCGATAAAGTTGCCGAGCCGTACCACTGGCTGCGGCTCCTGCTGGGCGGCGGCCAGCGCGGCCACTCCCAAGACTACAACCCCCATCAGAACTAGCTGTGTTAATCGTCTCATCATAGCTTCTACTTTCCTCCATGAACACCAATAGCAGCAGGCAACTACACAGGCTCAACTGTTAGATAGAATCAGCGCTATTCGCTTGAGTACTCAGCTATCGCAATGCACACGTATGCTACCTCCTTACTATGTCGCCTCCTTTTCTACTCCCTCATTGGGAGAGTGTTAAGAGAGGGGAGCTTCAGCCCTCCTCAGAAGCTTCACCCCCGGCTTTCTCCTGCCGGGGAAGGCAAAAGGACTGTGCCATCACAGCCCTTCAGTTCGACTCAAACTTTCAAAACGTGCCCAGAAGAAGCGGAGCTCATCATTGCAAGCGGCCTTGACCAAAAAACTTTATGATCCCCTATAAGTTGCAATTATAGGATATTACATGAGTATGTCAAGAAAATACGCAATTTTCTCCGCACACTATGGATCATGGCCTACAGGCGGCAAATAACCTAGAACTCCACGGTATTCTTTATTACTTTCAGGTTCTGAGGGATTCGCCCTTGTCTACGCAATTTGAATTTCCCCAGTACGTATGGTACATTAACGGCACATATGTGGTGCCTCGTCACCGTGCCTCTTGCTGCGAGCCCATATCCCATTTCCCGAGGCATACGTTGTGCGTTCCTTGAAGACACTTAGGACACAGGAGGATAAAGATGATTACCATTACAGAGGCTGCCGCCTCCAAGATTCGGGAGCTTACCCCGGCTGAGATGCAGGAGAAATATGCCCTGCGTATGCGCGTCGTTGGTGGCGGCTGTTCCGGTCTGCAGTACCAGATGGGTCTTGAGGAAGAGCAGAATCCCAATGACAAGGTGTTCGTCAGTAATGGGGTTAAAGTCTTTATTGACATGAAGAGCGCGCTGTATCTTGCCGGTGCGGAAGTCGACTATATTGACGGCTTGATGCAGTCTGGCTTCAAAATCACCAATCCCAACGCCAAGACCACCTGTGGCTGTGGCCAGTCGTTTCACTAAAGCTGGGATCCCGCGCTTCCCTGCTGAGCCCTCAAGGTGCCGTCGCTCTGGTCACGTCGGCTTGAGGGCTCAGCATTTTTTGTCGCTGCCTCGTTCGCCTGCCTTGCTGTGGATGTCCTTCTGACTGTTGACAGTCTCCGAAAGCATCAGGTAGACTAGAGCCCGTCTCGAACCGACCTTCCTACAAGGAGTTGCCGCCATGTTTGACGGGTATTACAATGCCTTCTGGTTTCTTGCGATCGGGGTGATCTTTGTAGCGCTGAATCTCTGGATCAGTAGTCTCATTCGTCCATCCGACCCCCATGCTGAGAAGCTGCTGCCCTACGAGTGTGGTGAAGAGTCGAGTGGTACAGGTTTTGTGCGTTTCAATCCACGCTTCTATATCATTGGCTTAGTCTTTCTGATTTTTGATATTGAAACGGTGTTTATCTTTCCCTGGGCTGTGATTCTCAAAGGTGCTGGCCCCTTTATCCTCGTGGAGATGGTGGTCTTTCTGGCTATTCTGGTGGTCGGGTTGGCGTATGCCTGGGGCAAGCGTGATCTGGAGTGGATCAAATTGCCGACACGGTGGCAGTAAGCAGAGTGTGCTGAGGGGAAGGGCCGCCCTTAATGAGGCGGCCCTCCGCCGACGCAGTCGCGGGGAACGCGGCCCGTTAAACTGGGCCGCTCTGCCGACGCAGTCGCAGGGGGGAGGCCGGTGTGGTTGAGTGGGTAGCCTGGTTGCTGCGGACGATCGCTGAGTTTATTTTGCCGTTTCTCAAATCGTGGACCTGGATTCCCTGGTACACCATTGCGCTCTTGCACGTGGCGGGCGCTTTAATTGGTGTGATCTCGGTCCTGGCGATGTTTCTCATCTGGCTGGAGCGTAAGGTGTCGGCGCATATGCAGGACCGCCTTGGTCCCATGCGGGTGGGCGGCTGGCACGGCTGGGCGCAATCCATCGCCGATGGCATCAAGCTCCTTCTCAAGGAAGACATCATTCCGGCGATGGCGGATAAACCCCTGTTTAAACTGGCTCCTATGCTCATCTTCAGTGTCACGTTCATGTCGTTTGTCGTGTTGCCTTTTAGTCAGGTCATCATTGTTTCTGATTTGAACATCGGGGTGTTGTATATCTATGGTCTCTCGACCATCACCGTGATTGGCATCATCATCGCGGGGTGGTCTTCAAACAACAAATGGTCGTTGCTCGGGGCGATGCGCTCCGCGGCCCAACTGGTCAGCTATGAAGTGCCGGTCGGTATGTCGCTGCTGGCAGGTATAGCGATGGCGGGCTCGATGAGCACGGTGGAGATCAGCGTAGCGCAAGCTGGAGGCATCTGGAACTGGTTTCTCTGGCGCTGCTTCCCGTTCAGCTTTATCGCGGCGGGCTTGCTGTTTGTGGGGGCCCTGGCGGAGACGAACCGTACGCCATTTGATATAGCCGAGGCAGAGTCGGAACTCGTTTCTGGGTATCACACGGAGTACAGTGGCTTTCGTTTCTCGTTGTTCTTCCTGGCAGAGTATACCAATATGTTCGTTGCCAGCGCGCTGGTCGTGGTGTTGTTTCTGGGTGGCTTCTCAGGTCCTATCCCTATCCCCATCGTGCCAGATGTTATCGCTGGACCTTTTTGGTTTCTTGTCAAGACGCTGTTCCTCGTGTTTGTCATGATGTGGGTGCGCTGGACATTGCCACGCCTACGCGTGGATCAGCTCATGGGCATGTGCTGGAAGTATCTTATTCCCATTTCGTTGGTCAACCTGGCAGTCATTGGGCTGTGGATGTCACTCAGTGCAGCGCCGAAATAGAGAAACCAGCCCTTCCCTTTCTCCTCCTCCACAAGGGGGGAGGAGATCTATCTTAGGATGAGATATGCCAAAAAAGCTGACGATTGACGGCAAGGAAATTACGGCACGTGACGATGCCACGATCATCCAGGCGGCGCATGAATCCGGTATTGCCATCCCGCACTATTGCTACCACCCCAAACTCAGCATCGCCGGCAATTGCCGCATGTGTCTGGTCGAATTGGAGGGGCGCCCCAAGCTGGAAATTGCCTGCAATACACCGGTGGCGGATAACATGGTGGTACTCACCGATTCTCCCAAGGTGGTCGAAGGCCGCCGTGGGGTGCTCGAATTCTTGCTGATCAATCATCCTCTGGATTGTCCCATCTGCGACCAGGCAGGGGAATGTGGATTGCAAGATTACTACATGCAGTATGGCCTCTATCATAGCCGCTTTCAGGAAGAGAAAGTGCATGGGCGCAAGGTCGTGGACTTTGGCCCTGACGTGGTCTTTGACTCGGAACGCTGTATCTTGTGCACCCGCTGTGTGCGTTTCTGTAAAGAGATCTCGAAGACCAACGAGCTCGGCCTTTTCGAGCGTGGTGACACGGCCCAGATTGCCACCTTTCCTGGCAAGCAGCTCGACAATCCTTACGCTGGCAATACCGTCGATGTCTGTCCTGTGGGTGCCTTGACCAGCAAGGATTTCCGCTTCAAGATTCGGGTCTGGTTTCTCACGGAGACCAGGTCAGTCTGTCCGGGGTGTGCGCGTGGTTGTAACATCAACATCCATCACCATAATGGGCATGTGTATCGCCTCAAACCGCGCCAGAACGATGCTGTGAACGAGACCTGGATCTGCGACGAAGGCCGCTTCGGCTATAAAACCATTAACGATAACCGTGTCTTGTATCCGCACATCCAGCAAGATGGCAGGTTACAGCAGGCGAGCTGGCCGGCAGCGCTGGAACATGCTATTGAGGCACTACAAGCTCACGCAGGGACGGCGGTGGGTATTGTGGTCGCCCCTCAGGGAACCAATGAGGACAGTTATCTCCTCGCCAGGCTGGCGTCTGAAGTCCTCAGGGCATCGCACGTGGTCCTGTATCCTGGTGTTCCAGGCTATGAGGACGACTTTTTAATCCGCGCTGACAAGAACCCGAACACCCGAGGGGCGCAGGACATGGGGCTCCCGGCGCCGGCTACGGCAGCACAACTGGCGGCCATGGCCCAGGCGATTGACCAGGGGACCATCAAAGTGGTGTATGCCATCGGCGTGAACCTGGCTGAGGCGTTTGGTGCCGAGACTGTGGCACGCTGGAGTACCCAGCTCGATTACCTGATTGTGCAGACGTCCAATACAGTCCCCGGGTGCGAGCAGGCACACGTGCTCTTACCGAGTGCGACATATGCTGAACGCGATGGCACGTTCACCAATTTCCAGGGCTATCTGCAACGCCTTAATGCGGCCTTTGCACCACGCGGTGAGGCCTGGCCGGCCTGGCAGATCTACACGCGCCTGGCACAGGGGCTCGGGCAGGATTGGACGTATGCATCGGCGGAAGGGGTACTGCATGATATTGCTGCGGCGGTCCCTACGTATGCCGGTCTCAGTTATGCCAAAATTGGCGACCTTGGCTATTCAGTCACTCAGGAAAGCTAACAGGCTATGCAACCGCTCACCTTCTGGCAAAAATTGTATATCCCGGAAATCTTGCGGGGGATGGTAGTGACCACCCGCCATTTTGTGACGAACGTGTTGGGACGACGCCATACGGTCACGCAACAGTACCCGGAAGAGCCTACCTACGTCTCGGAGCGCTATCGCGGGCGCCATCGCTTGATGCGCAAAGAAGATGGTTCGCCACGCTGCACCTCCTGTATGCTCTGTGCCACGTCGTGCCCGGCCCTGTGCATTCACATTCAGGCCGGTGAACACCCCGATCCTACGGTAGAAAAATTCCCGATCTCGTTCACCATCGACGAACTGCGCTGTGTGTTCTGCGGCCTCTGTGTCGAAGCCTGCCCGTGCGATGCTATCCGCATGGATACGGGCGTTTTTGCCCTGGCCGCGTACAAACGCGAAAATTTTCTCTACCCCCGCAATCTGTTGCTTGGTGACGATGAGCCCGTCAACATTGCTGAAGGGAAGGCACCGGCTCACTAGATTTCTGATAGCGGACGTAGGTGTGATTCCCTCACCCCCACCCTAGCCCTCCCCCGTCGCGGGGGAGGGGACCAGAGGGAGTGAAAGGCAAGAGGTCTATGGAACCGACGCGAGAAATCTACGGCAATATTGTTGGTGGCGAGCTGGTCTACCTGGCCATGGTGATCTCATTTAGCCTGGTGGGCTGGGCGCTGTACAGACATTACTGCCTGTGGATGCAGGGGCGTTCGGACAATCGTGTGCAGGACCTCTGGCGCCGGCTGAAGGTGATGCTCGTACAGGGCCTGGGGCAGCAAAAAACTCTGCGCGAGGGGCCTGGGCTGCTGCACTTCTTGGTGTATGCCGGTTTTATCGTGCTCTTTATTGGCACGCTGATGGTGGCGGTGCATGAAGACCTGGGCCTGCACTTCCTGTACGGCAAATTTTATCTCTTGTACTCGTTGACCCTCGATATCTTTGGTCTCCTGTGCATGGTCGGAGTGGCGGGGCTGACGTATCGGCGCTATGTGATCCGTCCGACAGGGCTCGATAATCGCCGGGAGGATCTGCTTATCCTCGTATGGTTTCTCGCCGTGCTGGGTAGTGGTTTTGTGGTGGAAGGATTGCGCATTGGGGGTACCGAGCTGCATCAGCACCCCGGCTGGGCTGCCTGGTCACCGGTGGGGGCGGCGCTGGCCTGGGTGCTCGACCGTCTGACAATGACGCAGAGCCAGTTTCTCTGGTGGCATCGTCTCTGGTGGTGGACCCATATGCTGGTGACCTTTGGCTTGCTGACGTACATTGGCTACTCGAAGCTCAGCCATATGATCTTTTCGCCGCTGAATATACTGTTGCATAAGACCCGTGCCAAGGGTGAGCTCGCGCCCATTGCGGATCTCGACAAAGCCCTGGAAGGCGATGAAGAGGCGATGGCACGCGTGCGTTTTGGCGTTGGGAAGCTGGCGGATTTTACCTGGAAACAACTCCTCGACCTGGATGCATGTACGCGTTGTGGGCGCTGTCAGGATAATTGTCCGGCCTGGCTCAGTGGTAAACCCCTATCGCCCAAGTTTGTAATCCTCGATTTGCAGCGGCATATGCATGCCACTGCTACGGCTGTGCTGGCGGGTGCGGAAGACCCCTATGGTGAGGTGAGCATGCTCGGGGATGTGATCACCGATGACGTGCTCTGGTCGTGTACGACCTGCCGGGCCTGTGAAGAGAACTGTCCGGTCTCTATTGAGCACGTCGATGCCATCATCGATATGCGCCGCAACTTAGTCCTCGAACAGGGTCGTATGCCCGAAACTGCCGAAGCGGCTCTACGCAGCATGGAGCAGCGTGGACACCCCTGGCGCGGCACCCAGGCCACACGGACGGGCTGGACCGAGGGCCTGGAGGTGCCATTGCTGGCTGACAACCCGGATGCTGAGTATCTCTTCTGGGTGGGGTGCACGGGCGCCCTGGTAGACCGTAATATGCAGGTCACCAAAGCCCTCGTGAAAATTTTGCAGGCAGCCGGAGTGAGTTTCGCCATTCTGGGAGAAGAGGAGACCTGTACTGGTGATCCGGCCCGGCGCCTGGGGAATGAGTACCTGTTTCAGATGCTGGCGCAGCAAAACATTGAGACACTCACAAATTACCGTGTTAAAAAAATCGTCACGCATTGTCCGCACTGTTTCAACACCTTGAAGAACGAGTATCCGCAGTTTGGGGGGCATTTTGAGGTCATGCACCATAGCCAGCTCATTGCCCGCTTGCTGCAGGATGGCCGCATTACTCCTACCCAAGCGCTGCGTGACAAGGTGACCTACCACGATGCCTGTTATCTTGGGCGCCACAACGACGTCTTCGCCGAACCACGTCAGACCCTGCAGGCGATTCCCGGGATTGAGTCCCAGGAGATGCGCTGGAATCAACGGAAGGGCCTGTGCTGCGGTGCCGGAGGAGGGCATGCGTTCATGGAAGTGAATATCGGGCGGCGCGTCAACCACATCCGCACAGAGCAGGCTATGGAGACTGGTGCGGCTGTGGTGGCGACCGGCTGCCCATTCTGTATGCAGATGTTTGAAGATGGTATCAAGGCAAAGGGAGTCGAAGAGCGCATGCGGGTGCAGGATATTGCTGAACTGGTGGCCCACTCCCTCCCTGACGACCAAGAAAGGGGCGCAGGATGAACCGACCTATTTACCTCGATCACCAAGCCACGACGCCCATTGATCCAGCCGTCCTCGAGGCGATGATGCCGTACCTCACCGACAAATTTGGCAATGCGGCGAGCCGCACGCACCGCTATGGCTGGGAAGCCGAAGAGGCGGTGCACACGGCCCGCGAGCAGATTGCCGCCCTCATTGGAGCCAGGCCAGAAGAGATCATCTTGACCAGTGGGGCCACAGAATCGGACAACCTGGCCTTGAAGGGGATCGCCTGGGCTTATCGCGACAAGGGCAACCATATCATCACCACCACCACCGAGCACAAGGCGGTGCTGGACAGCTGCAAAGCCCTTGAGAAAGACGGCTTTAACGTGACATATGTGCCGGTCGATCGCATGGGACTCGTCGATCCTGATGACATTCGCCGAGCTATTACCCCTCGTACTACGCTTATCTCAGTGATGTATGTGAATAGCGAAATCGGCACCATTGGGCCATTGTCGGCCATTGGTGTCATGGCCCACGAGCACGGCGTGTTGTTCCACAGCGATGCGGTGCAGGGCGCAGGAAAAATCGCCTGTAATGTCAATGAGCTGCAGGTGGATCTCATGTCGCTCTCTGGCCATAAGCTCTACGGCCCGAAGGGCGTGGGAGCGCTCTATATCCGCAAAACGCGTCCCCGGCGCATTCGTATACGGCCCCTGCTCGATGGTGGTGGGCACGAGCGCGGGATGCGTTCTGGCACGCTCAACGTCCCGGGCATTGTGGGCTTTGGGAAAGCCTGTGAGTCGGCGCAGCAGCTCTGGCCGGAAGAAAGCATACGCCTGCGTGGTCTGCGCCAGCGTCTCTACGACGGATTGCGGGAGCGCCTCGATGATATCTATCTCAACGGCCACCCGGAACAGCGCCTCCCTGGCAATCTGAATATGAGTTTTGCCTATGTGCAGGGCGAGTCGCTCCTCATGAGTCTGAAGGATATTGTGGCGCTTTCGTCTGGCTCGGCGTGTTCGTCGGGATCCACCGAGCCGTCGTACGTCCTGCGCGCCATTGGGGTGGATGACACCCTGGCCAGTGCCTCGATTCGTTTTGGGCTGGGGCGCCACACCACTGAGGAGGAGATTGACACTGTCATCCAGGCGGTGGTGGAAAAGGCCGAGCGCTTGCGGGCTCTGGCACCGGCCAGTGACCTGAAAGTGGGAGCTTAAGCACCTGGACAGCAGTTTTTTTACCCTCCCCCTTGATGGGGGAAGGGGGCACGTTAAACTGTGCCCCCTCCGCCGACGCAGTCGCGGGGAACGGGGCGCCGTTAAACTGGCGCCCCTCCGCTGACGCAGTCGCGCCAGGGCGAGGGTGGGGGTGCCAGAGGGGAAGGCGAGGAAAGCCTGTACAAAAATTGATGTTCTAGTACTTAGAGCTTAAAGGCCACCCAGGAGGGGTTATGCTCGCGAAAGCCCTCACGATAGCTGGCTCTGATTCTGGCGGGGGTGCTGGTATTCAGGCTGATCTCAAAACCTTTGCGGCTCTTGGCGTGTATGGCATGAGTGCCATTACGGCAATTACAGCGCAGAATACCTGCGGTGTCAGTGCTGTGCAGGGTATTGACCCGGAAGTCGTGGCAGCACAGATCCGGGCCGTGGTCACGGATATCGGTGTGGGCGCAGCGAAAACGGGGATGCTTTTTTCCGCAGAGATTATCCGGACCGTGGCGACGACAGTCCAGGCTTTGGATCTCCAGCTACTGGTGGTCGACCCAGTTATGGTGGCCACGAGTGGCGACCGGCTGCTGCAGCGTGAAGCTGAAGAGAGTTTGCGCCAGGACATCCTGCCGCTGGCGACTGTGGTAACGCCCAATCTGGTGGAGACGGAGGTGCTTGTAGGCCACAAGGTAGCCAGCCTGGAGGAGATGCGAGCCGCTGCCGAACAGATTGTGGCTGGGGGGGCGCGCGCTGTGGTGGTGAAGGGCGGCCACGCCATCACGAAGGCGACGGACGTGTTTTACGATGGGCGCCACATGGAACTGTTGCAGAGTGAGGTAGTGGCCACAGCAAACACGCACGGCACCGGTTGCACCTTCTCGGCTGCCATCTGCGCCTATCTCGCCCGTGGTGCTGAGCTGCTTGAGGCGGTGCGACGGGCCAAGACGTATATCACGGGAGCGCTCCACCACTCTCTGACCATTGGCCAGGGCAGTGGACCGGTTGGGCACTTCTGGAATGTGACCTATCCGACGGACTGACAGCCATGGAACATCCCACAGCCCCAGGTACGCCTCGCATCCGTATTGTCCGAGCTGCCCCGCATGGGGTGCCAGCATCTGGGCCCGGGTGTTTAGGAGTACTGGGTGGGGCCTACAATCCTATTACGCGCGCGCACCTGGCGATTGCTGACACCGTTGTTAGAACGTTTGGTCTCCATGAAGTCCTCTTTTTGTTGCCAGAAGTCCCGCCACACAAGACCATTTTTGGGGCGTCCCTGGAACAGCGTCTGGAGATGATGCAACTGGCGGTGGAGGAACTGCCGTATGCCGCGGTCGGGCTCAGTACCCACGGTCTGTTTCTTGACATGTACCAGGGCTTGCTGGGAGTATATCCGCCCCACACAGACGTCTTTTTTCTGACTGGGCGTGACGCTGCCGAGCGC
>Ga0111538_10013623_pt1 | contig 10724 bp, 9 predicted proteins | sample SoiMethybrSBSTD1_FD_79669 | JGI IMG/M metagenome (GOLD analysis project Ga0111538, IMG submission 79669) | Bulk soil microbial communities from a Populus tree surrounding site in Tennessee, USA - Soil MetaG P. TD hybrid SBSTD1 (version 2)... | ecosystem: Environmental > Terrestrial > Soil > Tree... | reverse complement strand
CCCCCCCGTTCGAGGCTTTGCCACGTAACCGTGGTGCGTTTCTCGCGACTCTTGTCGGCCGATCGCAACGCGCCGGACCTCGAGCGTTTCTCGGGGATCGGAGGCAGCTGAGCAGATGACGATGGGGGCACGTCGAGGAGCGGCTGATCGATTTCCTCTTCGAGCGGCGGCTCTGTCTCGGCAGTGGCTGGCGCGTCGTTCACGCGCGCGGCCTCCTGCGTATGATCGATGTTGTCGATGAGGATGCGCTCGTCCTTCCAATCGACGGTGCACTGTTTGCCGGCCGAGATCAGCCTCCCCTCGCCGAGCATGGGCCCGCTCACGAAGACCCCCCCTCGAACGACCGACAGCACGAAATGCTGCGTGTCCGGCAACCATTCCACCTTGAAGGCCGTGCCGACGACGCGCACGGCGAAGGGCCCCGCGTCGATGACCCATCGCCCCTCGGGGCGGGTCACGATATCGACCTTCACCGAACCGTGCTCGATCGCGAGGCGCGCCCCCCGCTCGTCGACCGCGCTCACCGCGAGGCTCGAACCGGAAGCGAGCGTGATCGTGCTTCCCTCCGAAAAGCGGAGCACCTGGTCGGTCGTGCTTTCGGACAGATGCATACCAGCCGCGGCCGGGCGATCGTCGACCGTAAACTGGTGCGGACGGATGATCCGAACGAACAAGAAGACCGCCGCCACCGCCGTGAGCGCCGCGGCGGCCATCCAGAGCGGCACTCGCCGGCGCCTTGCCGGCTTCGCGATCACTGCTTGAAGCAGACGCTCGGTCCCCTTCTCGATATCGACCGCGGGCTGGGCGGCATCGGTGACCCGTCCCCAGCGCGCGGCAAACCGACTCATGGAGGTCTTCTCAGGAGCCATTGGTTTCCTCCTTGAGCCAGGCCTGAAGAGCGGGTTCGCGTCCGATGAGCTTCTGGAAGATCTTTGCGCCGCGACCGAAGCGGCGCTTGAACGTCGAAAGCGACACCCGGCACGCCAGGGCGCCTTCGGGCATCGTCATGCCCTCCACCATCCGAAGTACGACGGCGATGCGCTCGTCGGTGGGCATCTTGTCGAGCACCCTCGACAGCGAGCGCATCGCTTCGCCCACTTCGGGTCCCGGGCCGGAAATGCCCAAGTCCGGGAGATCTTCAGGGGAGAAGAGGTGCAGCCAAGCTCGACGACGCCGCTTTTGGAGCCGAATCCTGACGGTGAAGATGGCGATACCTATGACCCACGAGTGCAGCGCCTGGGCGTCGCGCAGCTTGTGGATCGATTCGAGCGCCCGCACGAACGTGTCGTGAACGGTGTCTTCGAGCTCCGAATCGGGGCCCATGATGCGGAAGAGCATGCGCTGCACGCGTCCCGCAAAAAGCGCATAGAAATGCGCAATGGCCGCGGGGTGCCCTTGACGAAGGCTCTCCACGAGCCGGACGTCATCCCCTTGGAAGGGAAACCGATGGACTGTCGCGTGCTCGTCGCGCCTGGGGGGCATCGGGACCTGGTGGAGCTGCGTCAACAAATCAGACAAGGCACACCATCGGTGTAGTCGCATTTGGCACGTCGAACGGTTCACCTCCGGGCGAAGGTGGCCTATCGTGCCCGACGCGGCACGCGCGGTAGGTCAAGCAAGTTGATGAGCTCATTCGGCCTTTTCGCTTTGGCTATGCTTTCGACGCTCGGGCTTGCGTGCGGTGCGACCGACGACCTTTCTCCGATCCGAAGGGCCGATGGGGCCGGAGGGTCCGGCGGTGTCGACGCGGGGGAGCCCGGCACATTCGAGCTCCTCAATCAGATCCCGCAATTCGGCATGTACGTGATGATGGAGCCGAACTACACGCCCCCCGCGGACGTCCTAATGTGGAGCTATGGCACCGTGTTCGTCACGAAGCTCACTTTGGCGCAAAAGCGGATGATCGGAGCGGACCTCAAAGCGCGGGTCACGTATCACGCGCAATGCGACAACTACGATCGCGTGGGGGGTCTCTTCTTCATCGCGCTCCCCGTCGGACAAAACCCGACCATCGACGATCAACGCACCGAGTTCGCTCGCTTCATCACCCCGTACAGCAACTACACGCGCGGGGCGCTCGCTACGTACGTCTTCCCGATCGCTGATTTGTCGACCTTCGCCGGCGTGTTCGCCGACCCGTCCCGCGACGTCTGGATCGGCATCGGCGGTGGATCGAACCCGTACACCGGTTCGGGCGATCCCTGCCCCAACGTCGCCGCCGATTTCAAAGCGGTCGGCTTCAAATACTCACTCGAATTCATCTCTACGCAGCCCCTCAGCGCCGGCCCGAGCGCCATCCTTACCGCGCTGTATTACACGCAGGCGATGAGCGTCCCGGTGACGGCGACCTTCACCAATGGTTCGGGGGGCAGTCTCACCGGTCGCGTGACGGTGATCGTCACGGGCCACGGTCCGGCCGCGGGGGGCAACGAATACGTGAACACGCAGGACACCGTGACGTTGAACGGCGCGCCGATCGGCGCCTTCAACACCGCCGTCAACTGCGCGTCGTACGAGCAGTACAGCCCCGATGGCAATCCCAACATCTTTCGCAACAACGGCACCAGCAATCCGCGCAACTGGTGCCCGGGCGAGCTCGTCCCGATACGCAGCTTTCCCGCCACGCTCAACGCGGGGAGCAACTCGATCAGCCTCGGCATGACGCCGTCGACGGTGCCGACAGGCTCTTACTATCCGACGTCGTTCAGCTTCAGCTCGCCCTGAGCGCCGTTGGGCTCGGCCCGCGCGTGGCGCGACAGCCGTGGTGCGGCGCTTGCCCCGCGGCGCGCCTCGTGCGAGGTGAGCCGTCATGGTGAAATTCTGTCATTTGGCGCTGCGTACGACGGATGCCGACGCGGCCCGCGCCTTCTATCGCAAGGTTCTGGGTCATGATCGCGCGGAGATCTGGCCGCTGCACGAGCAAGCGCTGGCCCGCGGCGCGCCACCGCACTGGTTAGGGAGCCTCGGCGTCGAGGACGTCGAGCGCGCCACCGCCGCGTTCGTCGAGCGAGGGGCGATGCAGCTCGGACCCACGCGGCCGACCCCGTACGGCGGAAAGACCTCGGTGGTTCGCGATCCAGGGGGCGCGATCGTCGCGCTCGCGACGCCTCCCCCGGCGAACGCGAAACCGAGCTTCGAGGCCGATTGGTACGCGCTCAACACGAACGACGCGCCACGCGCGATGGCGAACTATCGCGAGCTCTTCGGGTGGAAAATCAAAGAGCGCCTAGATGTTCCCGGGCAGGGGGCAATTCATCCGTTCGCGTGGCAGGCCGGAGCTCCGAGCGTCGGCATCATCATCGACATCACGGGAATGCCAGGCCGGCACCCGCACTGGCTCTTCTTTTTCAGGGTCGACGCGCTCGATGCCGCCATGGCCGCAGCGCGCGGGGCGGGCGGCTTGATGCTCGACCCCTTCGCGCTCCCCAGCGGCGAGCGCATTGGCGTCGGCGACGATCCACAAGGAGCGGCGTTCGCCCTGATCGAGCGTCACGGGTAGGTCACGCGCCAAATCGTTCCGTTTCCATCTTCGCCTACCAAGAGCGCGCCGTCGTTGCCGACCGTGACGCCCACCGGGCGCGCCCACACCTTCTCGTCGTCGATGACGAACCCAGTCATGAAATCTTCGTACTCACCGGTGGGGCGACCGTCTTTCATGATGATGCGCACGATCTTGTAGCCGGTGCGGTTCTTTCGGTTCCACGAGCCGTGCAGCGCGACGAAGGCGTTGCCCTGGTACTCGGGTGGAAACATCGTCGATTCGTAGAACGAGATCTGCAGCGTGGCGGAGTGCGGCTGCAGGAGCACGTCGGGCACGGTGACTTTGCCGGCCAGGTCCTTTCTCGCGCCGGGATGACGCGGATCTTCGTGATCGCCGAGGTAGTACCAGGGCCAGCCGTAGAAGCCGGTTTCGCGCACGCGCGTGACGTAGTCGGGAACGAGATCGTCGCCGAGCTTGTCGCGCTCGTTGACGGCGCACCACACTTCGTCCGACTCGGGGTTGACGGTGAGACCGGAGCAATTGCGAAGCCCAGTGGCGAAGGGGCGGCGGTTTTTCCCATCGGGATCGAAGACGAGCACGTCGGCGCGCGACTCTTCGGGGCCCCACGTCGCCCCGATCCCGTTGACGCGTTCGAAAGCGCGGATTTCCTCCGCCGATTTGGCGGGTAGACCTTCGGCGACATTCGACGCCGAACCGACGGCGACGTACATGCGCTGGTCATCGTGCGAGAAGGCCAGATCGCGCATGGTGTGGCCCCCCGTTTTCTGCGAGATGCGTTCCACGATCGTCTGCGGTGCGCCGCGCGCGACGAGGTCCCCTTCCTTATAAGGATAGCGGCGCACGGCGTTGGCTTCTGCGACGTAAACCCACTCGGGGGACGGGCCCGCCGGAAAAAACGCGATGCCAAACGGATCATCGAGACCTTTGGCGAACGTTTCGACCCGTTCGACGCTCGCGCCGTCTTCGCGCGGGCGAAGCACCTGGATCTCGCCGGCATCGCTCGCGGACGTGAAAACATCGCCGTTGGGCGCCATGCGCAGGAGGCGCGGCCCCTTGAGGCCTTTGGCGAAAATCGTCGCGCGAAAGCCGGGGGGCAACTTGGGCTCGGCGCCTGCGGGGGGCTCGACGACCTTGGCGCTGAAGCGGGTCGACTCGGTCGCGAACGGCTTCGGTAGATCGGCGACCGTCATGCGGCGGCGCACGCCGGGAGCATCGGCGCGAAAGTCGCCAAAAGCATCGCGTCCCACGCGCAGCCCCGGCGCGGCGTCCGCTGAAGAGGCCGCGCTGTGGCGAAGGGATGACGACGTCCCCGTCGGCCCTCGTAGCGTCGATAGGTACGTGACGATCGCTTTGCGATCGGCGGGCGATTCGACGGGTACGGTCATCGCCGTTCCCGGTATGACTTCCGTCGGCGCCGCGAGAAAGCGCTCCAGCGTCGCTGCGTCCCACCGCAGATTCGTGCTTCGCAGGGCGCGGCTGTAGTCGAAGTGCTCGTCCGACGCCGCTTTGCCTCCAAAGGCCGCGCGGAGCGAGGGGCCCTGCGCCCCCTCCCCTTCCTGCCCGTGGCACACGGCGCACCGCGCGAGGTAGACCGTGCGCCCCTCGTTCACCAGCTCACTGTGGCGTCGCCAGCGGTGCCACACGAGTCCGAGGACGAGGGCCAAACCGAGAACGAGGACGAGTCGCCGCGTCACACGACGATCTCTACCCGTCTTCGTGGCGCATTGTCGACGACCTTACGCCGAGCAAGGACCGCCCGTTCAGTCCTCTGCGAAGCCGCGCGGCCCCCGGCGCAACATCCATCGCTGGTAAAGCCCCGCGGTGCCGAGATACGCGTTGGCGACCAAGCGCAGCGTCTCGAAGGTGGCCTGCGCGTCCACTTCGGATACGCCCATGGCGGGTAGAAAGGTCGCGGCGCCGTCGACGCCGAGCCACGAGAGCCCCGAGAGCGTGAGGAGCGTCCAGATCCAAACCAGGACGCCGCCACGCAGCGACAGCGCGGTCAGAAACATCGGGGCGAGCAGAGAAAAGCAGAAGATATCGCCAAAGCACGAGGCCAGCATGCGAATGGCCTCCATGTCCCCTTGTGCGATTTGTCGCGCATACGTTGCAGTCGCGCTACCGGTGACCAGCAAAGCGAGTCCAATCGCGACGACTTGGACGATGACGCGGACCGGCGTGCTCCAGGGGGGCTCGAGGCCGGCGATGCGGCTGGCGCGCGCGAGCATCCAGGTCGACGTGGCCGCGGCGAGATTGCCGACGATCGTGAGGATGCCGTTGGCGAGGTGCGTCCAGGGGCGATCGGAAAAGGCACCCGTCGTGAGCGTGAGATCGCCCACGAAATAGAGCGCATACGAGAATGCGAAGAGTAACCAAGCGTTGCGCAGGTAGTCGCCGCGTTCGAGCTGGAGCGCCGCGAGCAGCGTGCCGGTAAAGGCAAACGCCTCCAACGCGGCTACTTCGAATCGATAGAAATCGGCGCGTTCGGGTCCGATCACCCCGAGCGCCACTGCCATCACCGCGCCGGCCAAGAGAGGGCCGGTCAGCATGAGCCACGGTCTCATGCCCCCTCCCCTCGGTGCGCCTGTATCAACGCCGCGGGCGCAAGTCTCCCTGCCACCCCGAGCGGAGACGCGCCATCCGGACCCACGCCCCGGCATCCTATCATGTGCGCCGGCGGCGCCGTTGGAATCAGTGGCGGAAGAACGCCATCACCACTTCGAAGGCAATGAGAACGATGACGAGCCCTTCCAACAAGAGATCGCGCCTCGTATGAATCTCGTGCCCAAGCACCTCCGAAACGCGGCCGATGGTGGCGACCTTTTCTTTCACGGAGGCGTCGGCCTCGGCGAGCCGAAACCGTGATGCCGCTTCGCGGTAGACCTGTACGGAATAGGTGTCCCCTTTCAACGTGATGGCGCGTTCGAGCCGGTCGGTGAGCTCGCCGAGCTCGAGCGCCAAGAGTGCGGCGCGATGGGCGAGCCGGCGGAACGGGCTTCGGAAGAGCCACACCGCCGTTCGCGCCATGTGCACGTCGCGCAGGAGCCTTTCGAGCGAGCGGCTGAGCAGGCCTTCGTAGAACCGGAGCTCGAGCAGCTGTGCAGAAGCGATTTCGAACAGGTCGACGAGCGTCGAAACGTCGTCTTGATCGACGATGACGGCGGCGTCGTAGTCGACGAGCACCAGATCGTCTTCATAATAGCGAATCGCGCGGCGCCCGAGCTCCTGGACCTTCTCCGGCGCGAGCCTGCGCTCGAGAGGCTCACCCGACAGAAGGTGCGCAAGGCACTTGGTTGGCTCCATTTCTCCCGATGGCAGGCCAGGGAGCACGAAGATGGTGAAGTCCTCCGTGACCTGCGCGGCGTCGCGCTCCTCCCAGGGGACGATGGCGCTCGCGATCTCTCGCGCGATGCCTTGCCAAAGGTCCTTGGCACGGGCATCGAAGGCGGCGCTCGCCTCCACGAGACGCCCCGCCAGACCGACCAGCGCGGCAGCCGACGATTCCGGCGCCGACAACGTGAAGCGGATGGCCACGACGCCGAAGTCGAAGAGCCTCGCGCGCGCATCGGCGCGGAAGGGACCGACGTCCCCCGCGCCCAGCGCGAGCTCGAGCGGCTCGCGACGAAGAACGACGCCGGCCCCCGCGGGCTGCTTCGACAGATCGGTCCGGCGCGCGCGATGATCGAGGCTACGCGAGGCCCGATCGAGATCGATCGAGTCCCCCACGTCGATCTGACGCAGCACGTGAATGGTCGCGGTCATCGCCGCAGTCTACTCGTTGTTTTCCCGAGCTCGCGCGCTCGCCTCGCGCTGCGCAGAAATTGCCGCCGATTGCCGCGTTCTTGTCAGCGATCGATTGCGTCTGTCAGCAGCGCGTCACGAAGAGACGTCGAGGGCGCACGCGGATCCGCCCGTCGAAAAACGCTGCGCACCGTGGACGGCCCGCCGATCTTTTTTTCGATTTTTCTTGCCCCCGCAAAGTGCTCGTACTTTCGCCCCCTTGAATCGAAATCGAGCCAAAAATAGGGCGTTTTGTAGAAACTTTGCACAATCGCCCGCTTGAACAGGGTGGGACCTTGTGCGGATAATCCGCGCGGGATTTCGAAGCGTGTGGGCGAGCTGGTGAATTCGCGCCAGCCGTCATGCCGCTTCTCGTGATCCCGGAACACGAGTAACGAACATGCGGACTCTGCCCTTGTATTTTTTGTTTTGTGGTCTGACGAGCGCCGCAGCGTGCGGAGCCAATGACGTCGATGCGCCGGAGAGGGCATCCACGAGCCAAGCGTTGAACGCTGACGATGCAGGCGCGGCCGACGCGTGGCTGCACACGTCCGGCAACCACATCTATCGCGGCACACAGGTATTCCATGGTCGCGGCGCGAACTTTCACGACACACGCAGCTGCAACGCGTGCACGTTCGAGGCGCCGAACGCCGGCGAGGTCCTGCGGCGCGCCGATGAGCTCGTCGACAATTGGAAAGCCAATTTCATTCGGCTCGATTTGGAAAGTACGCGCGGTGGCGGCGTCAACGGGGCCGGCGTGCTCGAGGACCCGCGGTACCAGGCCGACATCCAGAACATCGTCAGCCACGTCACGGGCAAAGGAGCCTACGTGCTCTTGTCGCTGTGGATCGATCCGACCACCACGGCCAACCAGCTGCCGACCGAAGCCACGAACGCCGTTTGGCGGAAGCTCGCCGACATGTTCAAGAACGAGCCCCGCGTGCTCTACGGCATCACCAACGAGCCGCGCAACGATCCCGACGCGACCGTGTGGACGGCGATGAACAACGCCGTCGCCGCGATCCGCGCAGTGGAGAGCAGCGCCGGCACGCCGCAGCACATCATCACCGTTCAAGGCACCCAACAGTGGGCACGCAAGCTCGACTACTACGTGACCCACCCCATCACCGCGGGCGGCGGCACGAACATCGCGTACGAGACGCACGTCTACGATCCCGCGAGCGATTTCAACGCCCTGTTCGAAGCACCGGGGAAGACGCTCCCCGTCATCATCGGCGAATTCGGCGAGCAAGACGCCGACGAGCTCATGAGCCGCGCGGAAGCCGCAGAGGTCCCCTACCTGGCATGGACCTTCCACGGCCGCTGCCCCCCCAATCTCCTCGTCGACAACTCCGGCGGCGGCTGCGGCATCGGGATGAACCTCGTCCCGACCGCGTGGGGCCAGAAGGTCAAGACACGCCTCGCGAAGCCTTGGTGACATCGAGACGCTAGCAACCTCAAACCCAGGGCTCTGTAATCCCTGTAAATCCCTTGAGCGATCAGAGGGTTTACAGGGAGATCAGGAGATCAGGAGGGCCGGACAGAGGATTTTGGGGTTGGCGCGTCGGGGATTGGCGCTGCTCAGCGTCACGCGGTTGGCGTCATGCGAGAGCGTCTGAACCAAAAATTCTCTCCCCTCTTCCTCCTGATCTCCTGATCTCCCTGTAAACCCTCTGAGCGATCAGAGGATTGCAGGGCGGGGGGGATTTCGGGCGGCCGAGGCGCGGAGAACCCGAGTCGGCGAAGGGGGGGCGATGGGTTAGACTCGCCGCATGCAGGTGGAATTGGAGCTCGCTTCGTTCATGCGGGCGGCGATTGAGGAGGGGAAGAAGGCGTTGCCCGCTTGTCGGCCGAATCCGCCCGTGGGGTGTGTGCTCGTTCGAGGCGGAGAGATCGTGGCACGGGGATTTACGCAGCCGCCGTATCAGCCGCATGCGGAGCCGATGGCGCTGCGGCAGATTGACGGCGATTTGCAGGACGTCATTGCCTTCGTGACGCTCGAGCCCTGTGCGTTTCATCAGCGGACGCCGTCGTGTGCGAAGGAAATGATCGCGCGGCGCGTGGGGGCGGTGTACGTCGCGCTCATCGATCCGCATCCCAAGAACCAAGGGCGGGGTATCGAGATGCTCCGTGAAGCGGGGATACGCGTGGTGACCGAATTTTTGGCCGACGAGGCGCGGCCGCATCTCGCGCCGTATCTCTACGGGGCCGAGGGGCCCGAGCCCCCCATCGGTTGGTGACGGGGGCGGCTAGAGGGAAGTGCCCTTGCTGCGGCGCGCGAGGTTTTGCTCGTCGTGCCAAGCGAAAAGCTCTTCGACGTAGATCTTGAGCTGCTCGGCGCAAAGCGCGTCCATATCCGGCGGATGCATGTTTTCGCCCTCTTTCATGAGCGCTTTGGTGAGCGCGGCCACGGCCCGCTTTTGCGTGGTTTCGGGAACCGAGCGACCTTTGCTCCACATGCCGACGTGATCACTCGCGTGAATGTACGACTCCACGTGGTTGCCCTTGAACCGGTCCGCCATGGCCCACCTCCAGCGCGAGTCTAGCGGCTCCGGTGCGAGCGGGATTCGAACGTTCGGCGTATTGCGCCGCAGCTTCGCTACTCGGCGTCGCTCTTCGCGCCTCCGGGGCGGTAGCCACTCCAGGTGACGGCGCAGCGGATATCCCGTTTCATCTTCTGTTCCGAGGACGACATCACGCCAATGACGAATTGCTCGTCCTCGCGCACGACGAGAGATCCGCCGCTTACGTTCATGGAGCTCGCGGCTTGTCCGTAAACGGCCCAACGCGGCGAGGAAAGATCGCCCGGCACGACGGAAAGCGCGAAGAGCTCGGCCGGGCACGCGCTGGAGGAATGCAAGTCGGTGACGACCAACGGACCGTGCGCGACGCGCACGCAATAGCCACGGCTCGATTGGGCGGCGGGGGACATGATTCCGCTCATGAGGCAGGCGCGGTTGTCCTCGTCGGTCGCGGGGATCACGGTGCGCCCCTCGATCTGTGCAATCGCGGGGGATATCGCGCCCACGGCGGGGGGCGAAGCTTTGCCCTTCGCCGCCGCATCGCTCGGCCCGTTCGTCCCGTCGACCGCGCCACGCGCGCCCGCCACGGCTTCGCCGGAGGATGCGTTGTCCGCATCGTTCCGCCGTTCTTCAGAAGACTTGGTCGTGCTCGCGGCGAGTTTTCTGCGTCGGGTCACGGCGCGTTGGGCCGCCTTTGCTTCCAGGCGTTTGGACGCTTCTCTCGCTTCCCGCGTCAAGAGCTCGGATATTTCGTCGATGGCAGCGGCGTGACGAACCGCGGCGGGCTCGCGGCTCACGTTCTTCAATGCCGCTGCGAAGGCGATGACGTCGTCAGGCTCGTTGGTACCGGCCGCAATGTGCAGCTTCTGATAGGCGAGCCGCTGATCGCCTTCGACGTACATGATGACACCCTCGGT
>Ga0111538_10013622_pt1 | contig 10724 bp, 9 predicted proteins | sample SoiMethybrSBSTD1_FD_79669 | JGI IMG/M metagenome (GOLD analysis project Ga0111538, IMG submission 79669) | Bulk soil microbial communities from a Populus tree surrounding site in Tennessee, USA - Soil MetaG P. TD hybrid SBSTD1 (version 2)... | ecosystem: Environmental > Terrestrial > Soil > Tree... | reverse complement strand
GAGAGGCCGAGCACCGCCGCCTTGTCGCGGTCGATCTCGACGGTCACCTGCGGCCGGTCGATCTTCAGATCCGTATCGGCGAAGAAGAAGCGGCCGCTGTTTCTCACTTCGGTGAGAAAGGTCTGAACGGCGTCATTCAGCCGGTCATAGGACTCTGTCGTGCTGATGACGAACTGGACGGCGGCGCCGAATGTGCTGGGCAGGGGCGGCGGCTGAGCCACGAAGAAATTGTTGAACACCGGAAATTGCGTCAGCTCGCCCTGAACGGTCTGCTGGACCTGTACTGAGTTCTGCTCGCGCTGATCCCAAGGCTTGAGCGCGAAGAACTTGAACAAACGGTTGGGCGAATCCAGCTGAAAGACAAAGTCGATATTGGGATTCGACTGGAGCTGGTCATAAACCGCGCTGGAAAATTCCTTGTACTGCGTAACCGATGCGGTGGATGAAGACTGGCCGAAGGCAAAAATGAAGCCCTGATCCTCCTGGGGCGCCAGCTCCGAACGGGTGGTCATCCACAAAGCTGCCGTGCCGAGGACGACGATCACGGCGAGGGCGTAGATCGCGGGCCGGTAGTTCAGAGCGCCGTGCAGCCTGCGGCTGTAGAAGCGGTGCAGGCCATCGAACCGCGCATCGATGAACCGCACGATCCGTGCCTGTATCCCCGTTCCCTGGTCCTCGTGGGCCTTCAGCAGCTTTGCACACATCATCGGTGACAAAGTCAGCGCGACGATCATCGAGATGACGATGGTGCCGATCAGCGTGAACGCGAATTCGATGAAAAGCGCCCCGGTCAAACCGCCTTGGAACGCGATCGGCGCGTAAACCGCGAGCAGCACCACGGTCATGGCGATGATCGGCGCGGCGAGCTCTCGAGCCGCCTGAATGGCCGCATCGAAGGGCTTGGCGCCTTCATTGATGTGGCGGTGGACGTTTTCGACCACAATGATCGCGTCGTCGACGACGAGACCGATGGCCAGAACCATCGCAAGCAGCGAGAGCAGGTTGATCGAGAACCCGAGGATCAGCATCATGATGAAGGCGCCGATCAGCGAGAGCGGAATGGCGACGATCGGAATCACCACGCTCCTGAGAGAACCCAAGAACGCAAACACGACGAGCATGACGATCAGAAGGGTTTCTGTGATCGTGCTCTCGACCTCGCTGATCGCGGTACTGACGAAGGCCGACGCGTCATAAAGGATGGCGCCTTCCAGCCCCTGGGGCAGCTGTGACTGGATTTGCGGGAAGACGTCGTGAACGCCCTTCATCACGTCCAGAAGGTTTGCGTCTGGCGCGATGTCGATCGACATGGCGATGGAATTCTGGCCGTTATACGTGATGTTGGTGTCGTAATCCTCCGCACCCAGGACGACTGCGGCGACATCGGAAAGCCGCACCACGGCGCCGTTGACCTGCTTGACGACGAGAGCGCGGAATTCATCGAGCGAGTGCAGGTCCGTCGATGCCGTCATGTTGATCTGCACCATCTGGCCCTTGGTGTTGCCGAGCCCCGAGATGAAGTCGTTCGAAGCAAGCGCGGCATTCACGTCGGCGGCCGTCAAGCCGTAGGCGGCAAGCTTTGCGGGATCGAGCCACGCGCGCAGCGCAAAATTCCGGGCGCCGAACATGTTCACGGTCTGAACGCCTTGCACCGCCTGCAGCTTGGGTTGCACCACGCGCACGAGATAATCGGTGATCTGGTTCGACTGCAGCACGTCTGAACGGAAGCCGAGATACATGGCCGAAATGACTTGGCCGACTTGAACCTGCAGCGAGGGCTGTTGGGACTGTGGCGGCAGGCGGTTCAGCACCGAGCTGATCTTGCTGGTGATCTCGGTGACCGCGCGGTTGTAGTCGTAATTGAGCCGGAGATTGACGGTGATCGTCGAGACGCTATTGGCCGACGTCGATGTTATGTAGTCGATGCCGTTTGCCTGGGCGACGGCCGCCTCCAGAGGCTGGGTGATAAAGCCCGCGACGACGTCGGGATCCGCGCCGTAATAGAGCGTTGTCACCGTCACGACGGCGTTCTCCGTGCGCGGATACTGCCGGATCGGAAGCGCGAGCAGGGCGCGCAGGCCGATCACGAGGATCATCAAGCTCACGACCGTCGCCAGCACCGGACGCTTGACGAAAATGTCGGTGAAACCCATCGGTGGCCTTTACCTCTCGCGAGGTTGCGGGTTGGCGTCGTTGCTTGGCTGGACGGCGTTGTTGACGGTTACGGGCGCGCCGTTCTGCAGTTTCGCCTGCCCTGCGCTCACGATGAGATCGCCCTCGTTCAGGCCCGAGAGGACTGCGATCTGATCGCCGCGACTCTGTCCCGTCGACACGACGGTTTGGCGTGCGATCAGGGCCTGCTTTCCTTCCTTGTCGGCTTCTTGCACCACGCGATAGACCACGTTGCCGTACGGATTGAAGGTGATCGCCGTCTGCGGCAGCGTGATGTAGCGCACGGGTGTGCCGGTCTGGATTTCAACGGTGGCGAACATGCCGGGCAGCAGGCGGCGGTCGCGATTGGGCAGCGTCGCGCGCACCGCGACGTTGCGGGTCGAGGAGTCGACCTTCGGATCGATGGTGGTGATGCGGCCGGTGAAGGAGTCTTGCGGATAGGTGTCCACCCGGACGGCCACCGGCATGCCTACTTTCGCTCGATCCAGCACCTGCTGAGGCAGGAAGAAATCGAGAAAGATCGGATCGAGCGCCTGGAGAGTGACCACAACCGTGCCGGGGGCAATGTACTGGCCCTCGTTCACCGCCCGGATGCCGAGATGGCCTCCGAAGGGCGCGCGCACGGTCTTCTTGGCGATGATCGCCTGCTGCTCGGCAACCTGCGCCTGGAGTTGCTGCAGATTGGCCGCGGTCACATCGAACTGGGCCCGACTGATCAGCATGCGGTCGAGCTGTGCCTTGTCGCGGTCGAAGTTCGTCTGCGCGAGGTCCCTCTGCGCTTCCAGCGTACGCAGTTTGGCGACGTCGTCGCTGTCGCGCAGTTTGATCACCGGCGCACCGGCCTGCACATCGCCGCCGGAATCGAAATTGACCTGATCGATGATGCCGGGAACTTCGACCGAGAGATCCGCGCCGCGGACCGGCTGTAACGTGCCGACCACCTCGATCCTCGGCATCCATTCTTCGTAGACGGCCTTCGCCGTTGAGACGGCGGCGGGTGGCGGGGCGGGGAAGCCTTTCGCCTGGAAGGCCGCGATCGGGAAGTAGAGAACACCGCCGAAAATACCGATTGCGAGAGCGACCACGAGCGGCAGCCATAACCAGAGGCGCCGGCGTGGCGGCCGTTGTGCGGTCATCGCGTCTTGGGGTTCGTAGCGGTTCATGGCGGCGGCGTGGTTGCGTATTCCTCAGCAACATCCTGGCGGTTCCACCATCCACCACCCAGCGCAATGAACAGAGCCACGGTGTCTTCGTAACGATTGGCTTGCGCGACCACGAGCAGGATGCGCGCCTGCTGGTAGACGCGTTGCGCATCCAGCAGAGCCAGGTAAGCAATCGCACCCGCCTGAAAGCGCTCGGTTGTGATGTCGAGACTCTGGCGCGCGGTCTGCTCGGCATAGAGCTGCACCTGAAGCGCTTCGGCATCGCGTTGCAATGCCGCCAGCACGTCGGCGACGTCGGTGAAGGCGCCCAGCACCGTGCTGCGGTATTGCGCGGCGGCCTGATCGAACTGGGCAACCGCTTGGCGCTGCCGGGCTCTGAGCGTCCCGCCGTTGAAGATCGGCTGCGTGATTCCGGCTGCGAGCTCGAGCGCGGTGTTGTTCAAGGTCAAGAATTCGCTGAATACGCCCGAGCTGCTGGTGAGGCTGCCGGTGAGCGTGATCTGCGGAAGCAGGTTCGCCTCCGCGACTCCGATCCGCGCACTCGCCTCGTGCAGTGTGGCCTCGGAGGCCCGCACATCGGGACGCTGTTCGACAAGCTTCGAAGGCAGGCTGACCGGCAACTCCGTGGGGAGCGTCAGGTCGGTGAGCTCGATGATCGGAATCTGTGCATCGGCCGGAAAGCGGCCCAACAGGAGCGCAAGCTGGTTGCGGGTCTGCTCGAGATTGCGTTGCAGCGGCGGAAGGCTCGCTTGCGTCTGTGCCAGTTGTGCCTGCTGCTGCAGCACGTCACCCCGCGCGACCGCCCCGAGCTCGAACTGCTGGTTCAAGAGGTCGAGCTGCTGAGACTGTGCGTTAATGATGTCCAATTGCGACGCGATCTGGGCCCTGAGCGAGGCCTGCTGGATCGCCGTGACGACAACGTTCGAGATCAGGGAGAGATAGGTCGCCTCGAGCTCGAAGCGCGTATTCTCTTCTTGCGCTCCCGCGGCCTCAACCCCGCGGCGCAAGCCCCCGAACGCATCCACCGCGTAGGAGACATCGACGGACGCGCTGAACAGGTCGAACGTGTCGCCTCGATTGATCTGCCGCTCGCGCTGTATGCCGCCTCTTGCGTCCACCTGCGGCTGCAGCCCTCCAGCGGTCGCGACATAGTTTTCCCGCGCTGCGCGAAGCGAAGCCTGAGCGGCCTCGAGATTGGGGTTCCCGGCCAGCGCCATCTCCACAAGCTGGTTTAGGGCTTGAGAGGCGAACTGGGTCCACCATTGCCCAGGTACATCGGCGCCTTCGAGAAAACGCTGTGCGTCGCCGCCTTGGATCGCTGCCGATACGGTTTCCGGCGGCAGCGGCTGCTCGGTATAGCGCATGACCACGGGAGCCGCGGGGCGCTCGAAGTTGGGCCCTACGGTACAGCCCAAGAGCACCGCCACCGAAACGGACAAAAGAAGAAAAGCGGGAATTCGTCTCGCCGCGCGCACGTCCAACGCCCTCTGTTACCGATTAGTCTATAGCCTGATAGCACAAGTCTTGGCGAAACTGTTCACAGCGAGGCGCGCAGGCGTCGCAGTCGCTAGCGACAGAGTTTGGAAACTAGGAAGTACCCTTATGCCTGTCAAGGTTGTAGGGTTGAACGCTGGCCGACTGGCGAAGTTCCTCGCGGGTCGCGCGCAGCGGAAAAGATGCGGACGAAGGTTTCACATTCCGGACACGCTGGTGTCACAGAGGACCAGCCTTCCTCGCGCGCGCCGGTGCGCGGTCGACCGCGTCAATGGGATGACGCCGCACGGCGTGAGCGCTTGATTGCTGCCGCCGAGCATGTGTTCGTCGAGCAGGGTTACGGCGCGGCGAACATGGATGCGATTGCCCGGCGCGCGGGCATGTCGAAGAAGACGATCTATCAAGTCTTCGAGACCAAGCAGGATCTGTTCGCCGCCGTGATCGAATCAAGGCGCGATGCCTTGGCGGCCATCATCGAGGGCGAAGGCTCGAACGACGCGCTCGCGCCCGAGGACGTGCTTCGCCGATATCTGAGACAGATCGCGCGCTTCATCCTCGCGCCGCGACAGGCGGCGCTGTACCGCCTCGCGGTCACCGAATCCCAGCGCGCGCCGGAGCTCGCGAATGCCTTCCACCGCGAAGGCTCCACCCAGGTCTGCTCTCCGCTCACCGAGTGGCTGGCGCTGCAGCACGAGCGCGGCGTGCTGCACGTGCCCGATCCGACTGCCGCGGGCAAGATGCTCTTTTACATGGCGATCGCCGAACTGCAGATGCGGCTCTTGATCGGTGAATGTCGCGAATCGGATGAGGCGGCTATCGATCAGCGTGTCGATTACGCCGTTCGCGTCTTTCTCGATGGTGCGCGCGCCCGAACCGGCGGTACGGTCTAAGGGCCAGAGGGATATAATCCGTATAAAGACGGATGCCGGGCGACGCCCGGCATCCGTTCAAATCTCACTGACTGACGGGCTACGGCGCTGCAGGCGCTGGATTTTCAGCAGGCTGCTCCGGTTGCGGCGTGGACGATGGTTCAGCTGCAGGGGCCGGCGACGGTTCGGCTGCGGGCGCCGGCGGTGCGGCTGCAGGCGCCGGCGGTGGAGCGGCCGCGGGCGCGGGCGGCGGTCCCGCTGCAGGCGATGCCTGAGCGACTTGGACCAGCTGCAATTGCCTGCGGTTGAGATCGGCCGTGATCTGTCGTTCGCGACGGTTATTCGCCGCCGACCTAGTGCCCTTGGCGGCACCAGACGGCGTGGCCGCGGCAGCTTTGGCCGTGTCCGCCTGCGGAGCGGCTTTGCTCGTGTCGGCCTGAGCTGCTGCCTGGGGTGCCGCTTCCTTGCTTGCATCGGCCTGGGCGGGCGCTGCCGCATTCGTTTGAGGTGCCGCTTTGCTCGCATTGGTCTGAGGAGCCGCTTTGGTCTGAGCAGGTGCCTTGTTCGCTTGCCCCTGTGCCGCTGCACCGCTCAAGCCACCGAATACCAGCGCTCCCGATAGGATCGCGGTCGCGAAAGAGATGTTCACTTTCATGGACATGTTGTCCCTCCATTGGGCCGTTTCTGCGGGGCGGGTGATCGGCCGCGCCCCACCAAAACGGCCCAATGCGCGCTTCTTTGCATTTCCGCGCTGCGATATTTTTGCGACCCGACTCGTATCGGCCGCGCCTCAGCTAATCATTATGATCTGTATACAGATGAACTGGCCGGAGCGGGGCGGGGTTGCTCCGGCCAGGTTGACGACGCTTACTGAGCAGCGTTCTGGTTGGGGCTGCTCACCGTCGCGCTCGATCCGCCGAATTCAGCTTGCGCTCCGGCGCTCGCATTGCCGTTGAAGGACGTGCTCGGAGGTTCGAACGCTCCTGCGGTTTGCGCGCCCTGGGCGGTGCCCTGAACAGCACCCGCGGCCGAACCTGCAGTCGATGCTGAGTTGCCGAGCACGCCGCCCGCCGCCGCGCCGCCTTGTCCAGCGAACGCCCCGGTGGCTCCGCCCGCGAGCCCGGACGGGCGCGCTGGCGCAGTCGAGCCATTGTTCGGCGAACTGTTGCGTTCGATCCGGGGACTGACCGCACCAGCACCCTGAGCCGCCGCACCGCCGGAGACTCCACCGCCGATTCCGCGTGGTCCGCTGATGCCGCTGTTCACCGCACCCGCACCACCGAACCCGCCGCCGGCCGTACCACCGACGCTGCGCGAGTCGAATCCACCCATCCCGCCGAAGCCGCCGCCGGCCATGCCGCCGACGCTATGGGATCCCATCATGGGCGAGTTGAATCCACCGGTGCCGCCGAAGGCGCCGCCGGCCATGCCGCCGACGCCGCCGCCGAATCCACCGAGCACTTGTGCATTGCTCGCTTCGACGAGGCCCATGACGCACAACGCGACCACGGGTAAAAGCCGTTGAACCTTCGCCATTGTTCGCTCCTATCGTTGTTACGCATACAAGGCGGGTGCATCCCGCTCTTCATACCCGGACAACGGCCCCGCTCCTGTTTTCTTCCCGGCCCGCAAAAATTTTTGCGGTCCGTACAAAGAAGAATGCCGGGCACAAGGCCCGGCATTCGGTACAAATTTAATCGATTGTGTTGGATTTACGGGCTCGGCGCGTCTTCGCCCTCGGTCGCGGCCGGCGCCTGCTCTTCGTTCGGCATCTCAGGCATCGCGGCCGGCGGCTCATTCATCGGGGCCGATATAATCTGATTCATGGGTGCTGGGGTCGCTAACGCCAACTGTTGGCCGCCCATCGCCTGCTTGCGATTGAGGTCCGCGGTAATCTGACGCTCAAGCCGCTCGATCTCTCCAATGGTCTTGCCCTTGGTCGTGCTGTGCTCGCTGACATTGCCGTGGTGGGCAGTAGCCGCGCTCAAGCCGCCGACCGCGAAAGCGGCGGCGAGGATCGCGGTCGTGATTGATCTATGCAGACTCATAGCCATGGGGCGCTCCATAGTTGCCGTTTCGCTGGCGTCGTAGCCGACCCAGTCCTCTCGTAAACGGCCCTGCGAGCTGTTCTTTTCGCGTGAGGGTGCAAAAATTTCGCGGAACCAAATACCGTTTGGCTTACGGCAGTCCCGCGACGGCGCGTGTGATCCTTATACGGAAGAAATATTCTAACGCGATGTCCAGCCCTGATCGCGCGCCGCGCGTTCCTGCTCGGCATTCAAAGGATCGCCTGAGATCATTTCATTCAGCGCACTGCGGACGTTCGCCGGCGTTTCTCCCGCGGCAGTGGAGAAGCCACCCGTTTCGCGTGGCGCAGCGCTCGCGAGCGCGGCAATCTGCCAATCCCCGTCCTTGAGACACGCGATCCCGGCCACGGCTCCCCGCACGCCTGCGCGCGTCTCGAAGCTGCGGCAATAGGCGCCGTCCTTGTTCATGAAGCTTACGCCGATGCGCGCCGCGCTCATCGTGTCCGGCGTCTGCTCCGAGGCAAGCTCTGCCGTCAGAACGCGCGCGAACTCACCACGGGCGACGAGGGCACCGCCCGTCGTCCCCAAATCCGTGCCGCTCTCGAACGATCCCGCGAGCACAATGCCGAGCGCGAGTCCCGCCGCCAGCGCACCCGCCGGAATCCATGGGCTCCTCATGTGATCGCGCCAAAGTCGCTCCAGCCTGCCCACCAAGGACAGCGCAGGCGAATGCGGAATCTTCGTCTCCCGCACCGCGCGCTCTATCCGTGGCGGAATCGGCTCTTCGAGCACGGGCGCGAAGGCGTTCTTCAGTTTCGCCGCCAGCTTCTTCTGCTGTTCGACGTAGGCATTGAGCCCCGGATCCTTCGCGAGTTCGGCGACAACGCGCCGCTCTTCGTCGGGCGCGAGCTCGCCATCGACATAGGCCATCAACGTTTCGCGCGTCACGGTCATCGAAGGATGTCCTCCGACATGTCCCCGCCCAGCACGCGCGAGGCTAGTGCCTCGCGCGCGCGGGCGAGCCTGCTTGTGACCGTGCCGATCGGCACGCCGAGAATGTCGGCGGCTTCGCGATACGGAATGCCCTCGATCAAGACGAGTGCCACGACCTCGCGTTGCTCCAGCGGTAACTCATTGAGCGCCTCCAACGTCTTCGTAAGAAGCGTGTAGGCCTCGGCCGCGCGCACGCCATCCGAGGATGCATCGGCGGCTTCATCGAGGCTCACCGTGCCCTTGCGAACCTTGTTCGCCCGCACGCGGTCGATCCAAAGATTCTGCGCGATCTTGAACAGCCAGGAATCCATCCTGGTCTCTGGCGTAAATCGATCGAGGTTCCGCAAAGCGCGCTCCACCGTGTCTTGCACCAGATCGTCGGCTTCCACGGATCGTCCGGTTAGAGCGAGCGCAAAGCGCCGCAAGCGCGGCAAGTGCGCCATCATCTGACCGCGGAGGTGCTCCCTGGAAGTCTCCATCCGTCACCTCGAGAACGGGCCAAGGGCGGGAATCTTCCAGCCCTCCCGAAAAATCGCCGCAAAGCCTTAAGGAAATCGAGGAAGAATTTTGAGCCCAGCGACGTTATAGCTGGGTCACAGGTTGCTGCTGGAGGGGCTGGTTTGTCAGTAACCACGCTGCGCTGCGCGTTAGTCCTTGCGGGACTTATGCTTTTTCCGCTCCCCGCGAGCGCCCAACTGGGCGGTCTGGGCGGCGGCCTCCCCGGGGTCGGGGGGCTCCCCGAGGTCCGGCTCCCGCCCGCTGTCAATCAGCCGCTCGGTGCGGCGACCCGCACGGTCCAGGGTACGGCCAACACGCTGACCCGTGTGGTCGACACGGTCGGGCGCCCGTCTCAGCCCGAACTGCTGGATACCGATATTCAGGGCAACCGGGTGGTGAGAAACGAGGTGCTCGCGCTTTCGCCCACAGCGGAAAGTCTCGCCATCGCGCGCGGGCTCAATTTTCAGGTTGTCCGCCAGACGACGCTCGGGGCGCTCGGACTTCGAGTCACCGTGCTCAGACCGCCGCCTAACCTCAGTGCAAGCGATGCCGTGAACGCGCTACGGCAGGCCGATCCTCAAGGCGCCTATGACTTCAACCACGTTTATGATCCTTCCGCCGGTATCTTCGGAGGCCGTCCACTTTTCGGGCGGACCCAGTCGGCCGATGGACGCGGCATTTCCATCGGCCTGGTCGATTCCGGTATCGACCGTTCGCACCCGGCGCTCAGGCGCGCGCGCATCACACTTCAGAATTTCGCAGGCAACGACCGCAGTCCGCCTTCAGCGCACGGCACGGCGATTGCGTCGCTTCTGGTCGGTGATGGCGAGTCGGTGAAGGGAACGCTGCCGGGCGCCACGCTCTTTGCCGCCGACGTGTTTGGCGGAAAGGGCTCGGGCGGTTCAGCGGAGTCGGTCGCGCGCGGTCTTGCGTGGGTTGCGGAGCGCGGAGCTGCGGTGATCAATATCAGTCTCGTGGGTCCCGAGAATCGGGCACTCAAAGCGGTGGTCGATGCGCTGATCGCGCGAGGCCATGTCATCGTCGCCGCTGTCGGCAATGATGGCCCCGCGCGGCCGGTCGGATATCCGGCGGCCTATGAGGGCGTCATCGCCGTGACGTCGGTGGACACGCAGCGCCGCGTTCAGGTCGACGCCAATCGCGGGCCTGAGATCGCGTTTGCGGGAATGGGCGTTGATGTGTCCGTCGCGTCATTGAACAAGACTTATGACACGGCGACCGGGACATCGTTCGCGGCGCCGCTCATCGCTTCGCGCTTCGCGCTCAAGATGACGCGCCCCGACAGCGCGTCCTTCGGGCGCGCATATCGGGAGTTGCGGGCAGAAGCCGTCGACCTCGGCGCACCAGGCCGCGATGACGTTTTCGGTTACGGCTTTCTCGAGGCGCAATCCGCCGCGCTTGTGAATGCGTCGGCATCCGCGCGATAGAGTGCGCTCGTGATATAAGCGCTGGGCAATCCCCTCGGTCCCGTATGGCATGAGCGATTTGAG
>Ga0111538_10013621_pt1 | contig 10725 bp, 1 predicted proteins | sample SoiMethybrSBSTD1_FD_79669 | JGI IMG/M metagenome (GOLD analysis project Ga0111538, IMG submission 79669) | Bulk soil microbial communities from a Populus tree surrounding site in Tennessee, USA - Soil MetaG P. TD hybrid SBSTD1 (version 2)... | ecosystem: Environmental > Terrestrial > Soil > Tree... | reverse complement strand
GCCTTGCAGTTGGCATCTTCGCCGGGACCTGTCTCGATCAACGGTATCAGTGCGGCGAACGGGGTCGCGAGCGCGCCTAGCAGGGCTGCCGCACCGATGCGCATTGCGAGAAGCTTATCGGGATATATTGTCGGGTTTTTGAACGTGTCGGTGATATGAACAGGTGTGCGAAGACTTAATATACTGACGTCTTTTGGCTCCGGAGACAGCTTCATCTTGATGGTTTCGTCGAGGAGGCTTATCTGACCTTCGCCAAGGATATTCGTATCTGCCGTATCAATAACGAAAGTTTCGGCGGTCATTACGCCTTTGCTGATGCCGAAATCGAGTACGGCGCAACGAACCGGGACGTTTTTATCGCCCGCAAAGAGGAATTTGATCACCTCGGCTGCATCGAGCCCGATAATCTCAAGCAACAAGTTACTTATTTGCCCGCCTGACATGATTAACGAGAAGCGGCCGTCAGCCGACCCCAACAGGCCCCCCACCGACTTGCCATGCGCTTTTATCCTCGTTGCACCCCCTATCGAGCCCGCGCTCCCGTGGGTAAGCTCGACTTTGGGCAACAGTTTGGGTAATTGCAGGCGTTTTAAATCAATCCTGGCTTCCCCAGAAGGAATCTCCTCGCGTCCGTTTATCATTACGAAACCGACGATTTCTCCACCCGCGACCGCGAAATCGAGAGGGTCGATAGTCATTAATCCGTTGTCGACTTTGAGGTGGGTATGGACATGTTCCACGGGCAACTCCTCGTTACGAATCGACTCCCCGGTAAACTTTACGTCCGCGTCCATCGCCTTTAGCCGATCCACCCTGAACTCCTGATCAGGTAACAGGCGATCTTTTTGCGCTTCGATGGAAGCCTTCTTCTTTTGCTTCTCCTGCGGGCTGTCCTGAGGCTGAGGAGCCTTTCTGGAGCCGATAACGCCCTTTAAATCGTGGAGGTCGAGAACTTTCGATATTACTTCGCCCCGCAGCATCGGCCGTTCACCCCCGGTATCAAAAACCAGGTCACCACCCATGTCGCTGCTGCCTACCTTCCCCGATAACCCCTTCATGGCCCACTCGGTTTTTTGATGTGTGAGACTTGCGGATATCCGGTATGGCGGGGAGGGGAAGAAAACGATTCCTGTTATCGGGTAGAGGGTCGATAAGTCCTCCCCTTCTATTTTCAGTTTCAGGTCTGCGGACGCCAGTTCCTGCAGTCCGGTAATGGTTCCCTCCGCCGTCGCGACCGTCGTTCCTATTTCCACCCGCGCTTTGATGGGATAGGGGTTCGTCTTGTCCGTCAGGGAAGTCAATTCGCCGCCCAGGGCTTGAGCCAAGAAAGTCAAATCCCCGTACGTCCCCTCGGCAGCTACGTTCAATGGCATTTCGCCCGCGGCTACCCCGGAATTGGTGGATATGGTTACATGCACATCCGTCTTAGTCTTCGGGTCCCGAAAGATAAGCTTGCCATCGTCAATTGCCAGCCTGCCAATTTTTGGCGGCTCGGCTTCTTCTTCCGGCTTTTTCAGGTCCCAGTTCCGCTTCCCGTCCTCACTTTTTTCCAGAATGATTTTTGGGCTGGAGATTGATACTTCCGGGAGCACTATATCTCCAAGGATCAGATCCCAAAGGCTGATCCGAAAAGATGCTTTGCCGATATCGAGCATCGGCTGTTTGGTACCCCATTCCGCATTCGCCAGCGAAATTCCCTCCGCGCTAACCAAGGGGTTAAGCGACAAGCTGACATCGAGATCACCTCGAATTAAGAATTCCCTACCGGTCTTCTCAGTGACCTGCCGTTCCGCGTACGGTTTGATCATATTCCAGTCGAACCAGACCGCGAGTATGACAATGAGCAGAAATAAAATGCCAACGACTGGCAGTAATCTTCGTGTACGAGCTCGCATGGCCAGCATAAACCCCGGTGTTAAAAGCATCAGAAGTGAACAAGATCATACTTCTGCTACTGCGACCCTTCGGTACGTCAGCACACATATTCATTCTCATTCTCAATATGCATATTAGTAAGTACGATTGATACGATAAAATCAGCTGACAGCGCTTGCCTATCTTATCGTCATATATCTGGATGGAGCGAATGCGATGGCGAAGCAAAAAATAAGCGAGAGAAACACGGTAAGATCGAAAGGTTTTCCGCTCTCCAGGGGACAAGCTGCATACGGAGGAAGGGGAGCGATGGTGCAGAAGCCACTCCGTCCCGGAGGGGTGACATCGGAATGAGGAAGGAGGGAGTGATCCGGGGCTACGGCAGGTACGGGTTGCCTCGGAATGCGCTCCGCCAATTTTGTCCTGCCAAGCTCGGGCAGAACTGGTCGGGTTTATTCATAGCGCAAAAGAGCCAGTCTATCGGACGTTCCCCACGTCGCGTATAAGCCGTTCAAATTCTTTCCTTACCACGTCGTAGCACTCGCATACATGCTTTTCCAATCCGCTTCGGTCGAGCACTGTGATATGTCCCCGGCGGTAGCGAATAATACCCGCCTGTTGCAACTTGCCCGCGGCTTCGGTGATACCTTCGCGACGAACGCCAAGCATGCTGGCAATCAATTCCTGGGTCATGATGAGTTCCTCGGAATTCAGCCGGTCTAGCGTTAACAGCAGCCAGCGGCTGAGTTGCTGCTCGATCGTGTGATGGCGATTACACACTGCTGTTTGTGAGATTTGCGTGATGAGCGCCTGGGTGTAACGCAACAGCAAGCGCTGTATTGCTCCCCCCTGGTTGAATTCCTGCATCAACAGAGCCGCCTTCAGCCTGTAGCCATGCCCAGCCGTTTGCACAGTGGCCCAGCTCGGGGTGCTCTCGCCGCCCATAAATAGTGAAACCCCGAGCATGCCTTCATTGCCCACTCCTGCGATCTCGGACGACGCGCCATTCTCGAGTATATAGTGCAAGGAGATGATGGTAGAAACGGGAAAGTAGACATAAGACAATCGTCCGCCAGACTCGCATAATACGTCGCCAAGCGGAAGATGGACCAGCTCCAGATACGGTTTCAGGCGTTCGAACTCGGCCGCCGGAAGGGCGGCGAGCAGCCGATTCTGGTTGGGTTGATGTGGGGGAGAGCTTAGCATTAGATACAGAAATCTGTAAAAATAAACGCAGCATGGGCACAACAATTCAAGGTCTGCATGTGCCCGGAGCTCCCATTCCTTACCGGGCTGGTCCCATCCAAACTTATAATAGCATGTATTCCCGGGAAAATTTTTTGCCTATGAATAGCTTTTCAAGTATTCCATCAATACGGAGCCATTTTTGTGCGCTAGCGTACATACTACTGATGAGCCCGTTTTTTAATATCTTCAGTAAGCGGTCAAGGAGTTGCCTTGGGCGGAGCCGACATCGTCCGGCGGCGGAGCGCGGCAATAGTAGTGTAGTGCTCGCAACCGCCATTCGCTCGAGCTAGACATGATATAAGACGTGCAGCGTGGAATGGCATGCAGTTCCTGGCTGTTCTTTCTTTTGTGCCGCTTCGACGACGATCCAGGCGGAGCCGCGCTCCTTTAGCAAAAAATCGTGCTTACCTTACAAGGGAGAGCTCGAAAATATCCAACATCACCTCTTCCTTGTTTATTTCGTATTCATAAGGATTCGCAGCCGAGAAAGGACTGGGCGCTGCGGATGTTATACCATGCGAGTGTGTTCCGGACCATGACGACAATAGTAGGACGTTGGTACGTTCTTCGTATTCTTCGACAGCGCCGGGACGACCCTTGCCACTAGTTTAGGGCAGGGGAATAATTGACCTCAAGGCTGGGCGCATGACTGTTTCTGAGCTTTTGCTTCGCTTCACAACACGCTATCGCGGTTTTCGTACCCAACGCGTGCCGATCAGGGAAGAGTTGCCGTTGCGGTCCGAGTTATTCAGCGCGGATCAGATGGAGCTGTACGGTGGAATTCTTGCAGCCTCTCACGAATTGTCCTCTGGCCGAGGTACGGATCAGCTCCTGGCCCGGTTGGATGAGAACGAAAGCAAATTGTTCGCCATCGGCAAGGTGCTTACGGAAGCCGCAGCTGCTGACCGGCTGCTAACCCCCGCGGGCGAGTGGCTGTACGACAATTTCTATCTGATCGAGGAGCAAATCCGCCTGGCCAAGCGCCACCTCCCCAAGAGTTATAGCCGCGAATTGCCGCTCCTGGCAAATGGCACCTCCGCCGGCCTGCCGCGAGTTTATGACATTGCTCTTCAGGCCGTCTCGCACGGCGACGGCAGGGTGGATACGGAGAGTCTGAGGCATTTCATCGCGGCATACCAGGGCGTTGCCAACCTTCGGCTGGGGGAATTATGGGCAATCCCGATCATGCTAAGGTTGTCGTTGATCGAGAATCTCCGTCGCGTCGGCGTACATGTCGCCGCCGGACGAGTAGATCGCAGTCTCGCCGATAGCTGGGCCGACGAAATCACGCGCGTCGCAGATAAAGATCCGAAGAGCCTGGTCCTTGTTATCGCCGATATGGCCCGGTCGGACCCCCCGATGACCACCTCTTTTATTTCAGAAATGGCGCGTCGCTTGCAGGGTCAGGGTCCTTCCCTGGCGCTTCCGTTAACGTGGATCGAGCAACGGCTTGCGGAATCGAACCAGACCATCGACCAAATGGTGCAGCTGGGGAATCAGCAGCAAGCAGCCGATCAGGTTTCCATTTCGAACAGCATTCATAGTTTGCGTACCTTGGGCGCAATCGATTGGCGCGAGTTTGTAGAAGCGATCAGTATCGTTGAACGAACGCTGCGCAAGGATCCCAACGGCATCTATGGGCGCATGGATTTTTCCAGCCGTGATCGCTATAGGCACGCCGTAGAGCGTTTGGCTAAGGCAAGCCCATTATCCGAAGTTGACGTGGCGCGCGAAGCCCTGCGGTTGGCGCGAGAGGCCGAGGCAAGCGGGCACGGGAATGCGAGGGCGCATGTCGGCTTTTATCTGATTGACTCGGGATTGTCCAATCTTGAAATGGCTGCACAGGTTCACTTCCCGGTGTTGGAGCAGTTTTTCCGAGTAGGCCGGCGTTACCCATTGTTCAGTTACCTCGGTGCAATCGCGCTAATCACTCTGGCGTTGACCGCAACGCTCGTCACGCAGGCGCATGCTGAGGGCGCGAATGGCTTGCTGTTGGGCCTGCTGGTCGTTTTGTCGCTATTGGCAATGAGCCAGGTCGCGGTAGCGCTGGTCAACTGGATCGCTTCTTTGCTGGTGACACCCCATTCGCTGCCGCGCATGGATTTCTCCAATGGAATTCCACCCGAATTTCGCACACTGGTGGTGGTCCCAACCATCCTTTCCGACGAGGCGGAGGTAAACCGCCTTGTCGAGGCGCTGGAAGTTAAATTCCTGGCTAATCAGGACATTAATCTTTCTTTCGCGCTGTTGAGTGATTTTCGCGACTCGGCCCAGGAAAAGCGCCCGGAAGACGATTCCTTACTGCGGCTTGCCCAAACAAGCATCGAGGCGCTGAATAAAAAATATGCCGATCGCGCGCGCGCTGATGACAGTGCGGAGAAAGGAGCGCGAGCCACAGGCGATGGAGGCGATCCATTTTTCCTGTTTCATCGTCCGCGCCGATGGAATCCTAACGAACAGGCGTGGATGGGCCACGAGCGCAAACGCGGGAAACTTGCTGACCTTAATGTGTTTTTGCGCGGGGGAGGAAGCGATGCGTTTTCCGCAATCGTTGGCAACACAACGATGTTATCCGAAGTCAGGTATGTCATCACTCTGGATACCGATACGCAGCTTCCGCGCGAGACAGCTCATCAGTTGGTAGGTGCAATGGCTCATCCTTTAAACCGCCCCCGGGTCGATCCCCTCTGTGCAGAAGGAGATCTGGGACGTGTTAACGAGGGATATGGAGTTCTGCAGCCACGAATAGGGGCGAGCCTCTCCAGCACAAACCGGTCGGAATACGCGCGCCTCTTCGGCGGAGAGGCTGGCATTGATCCCTATACCCGTGTTGTGTCGGATCTATACCAGGATCTGTTCTATGAAGGTTCGTTCATAGGAAAGGGAATTTATGACGTCGATGCGTTCGAACGCACACTCTGCCGCCGTTTTCCAGAGAACCGTATTTTAAGTCATGACCTTCTCGAGGGATGTTACGTTCGCTCGGGTTTGTTGAGCGACGTTCAGTTGTACGAAGAGTTTCCATCCAGTTATCGTACTGATGTCAGCAGGCGCCACCGATGGATACGCGGGGACTGGCAAATCGCGACTTGGCTGCTATCGCGCGTACCCGGCCCCAACGGCGGTTACCAGCGGAACCTTTTATCGGCGTTGTCGCGATGGAAGCTGATGGACAATCTTCGCCGCAGTATCCTGCCGGTCGCGCTGGTGCTGCTGGTCTTGCTTGGATGGATCGTCTTGGCGGAGCCAGCGTACTGGACGAGTGTATTAATTTTCGTGCTCGCCACCCCGGCCGTGACCGCGGTCGTTTCCGAGCTCTTGGGAAAGCCGCTGGAGGTCCCCTGGCGACAGCATCTTGTCATCTCCTCGCGCGCCGCAAAACGGAACTTTGGCCAAGCGATATTCACGTTGGCTTCCCTTCCGTACGAAGCTTATTTCAGTCTCGATGCAATATGGCGGACCCATGTGCGCCTGTTCATCACGCGGCGCCGGTTGCTGGAGTGGAATCCCTCGCACGAGGTCGAGCGCGAGTCCGAATCGGCAGCGGCTAAGACCCGGCGAGTCGGCATTGCCAACGCGTTTCGAACAATGTGGATCGCACCTGCAATTGCCTTAACGGCAGCCGCGGCAATAGCAGTTTCATCGCCTTTAACGTTGATTGTTGCGATGCCTTTGTTATTGTTATGGGCAGGTTTCCCCGTTCTTGCCTGGTGGGTAAGCCGGCCTCTGCCACCGCGGACGGCGGAATTGAATGTAGCGCAGATACTTTTTTTACGGCAGGTTGCACGCCGAACCTGGTTCTTTTTTGAGACCTTCGTCGGTCCTGACGAAAACTGGCTCCCGCCCGATAATTTTCAGGAGTATCCGGCCGCTACCGTCGCTCATCGGACCTCGCCCACCAATATGGGTTTGTCTCTCCTGGCAAATCTTGCTGCATACGACTTTGGGTACATCAGCACGGGACAGTTGCTGGAACGAACGGCAAATACCCTGCGTTCCATGGAAACCCTGGAACGGTACGCCGGCCATTTTTACAACTGGTACGACACTCAGACTAAAGCCCCATTGACGCGATACGTCTCAACAGTTGACAGCGGTAACCTCGGGGGCCATCTGCTTACGTTAAGGGCCGGCCTACTTGAAACAATCGATATGCCGGTTATCCGGGAACAAGTATTTCTGGGGATGGGCGAAACATTCAGGATTCTTCAGGAAGAGGCCGGTTCCGCAGCGGCGCCGTCCCTGGCTCAATTCGAGCAAGCCCTCGTAAATGCATCGGGAGTACGCCCCGTCACCATCGCCAGCGCGCGTGCTGATCTCGACTGGCTTGCAACCTGCTCCAGAGATATCGTGCGTGAGCTTTCCGGACAATCCAGCTTAGCCCGGGGAGATGCGATGGAATGGGCTCAGGCATTGAACAGGCAGTGCGAAAATGCGCTGAGTGAATTGATCGATCTTCTGCCGCAGAGCCTATTGTCCGCCGCGACCGCGGATGAAAATGGGTCCACGCAAGCATCCCGCATGCCTTCGCTACGACAGCTTGCGGATCAGGGCAGCGCGCTTGCTCGCGACTGGATGGCCACGATTGAGCGTCTTGCGTCTCGGTCCAGTGAAATGGCGCAGATGAAGTACGGGTTCCTGTACAACCATGCACAACGGCAACTTGCCATTGGTTATAACGTCGGAGAACATCGCCTCGACCAGAGTTATTACGATCTGCTCGCATCAGAGGCGAGGCTGTGCAATTTTGTGGCAATTGCACAAGGGGAACTGCCCCAGGAAAGCTGGTTTGCGCTGGGGCGTCTGCTCACGACCTATGGCGGCGAGACGGCGTTGCTGTCCTGGACTGGTTCGATGTTTGAATACCTTATGCCGTTGCTGGTCATGCCGACCTTCGATAATACATTGCTGGATCAGACCTGCAAGGCGGCAGTCAAGCGGCAGATCGATTATGGAGAGGAACGCGGCGTTCCCTGGGGTATCTCGGAATCGGGGTATAACGCTGTCGATGTCCAATTCAACTACCAGTATCGTGCATTCGGTGTTCCCGGATTGGGACTGAAGCGCGGTTTGGGCGAGGATCTGGTAGTGGCGCCGTATGCATGCGTCCTGGCGCTGATGGTCGAGGCCGAAGCCGCCTGCGATAACCTTCAGCAAATGGCCGCCGAAGGCATAGCCGGCCGGTTCGGATTTTACGAGGCTGTCGATTACACGTCATCACGCTTGAGGCGAGGCGAAACTCGTGCCGTGGTGCGTTCATTCATGGCTCATCACCAGGGCATGAGCCTGCTGTCTCTGGCATATCTGTTGCTGGATAAGCCAATGCAACGACGTTTCACTGCCGAACCTTTGTTCCGAGCAACAATGCTATTGCTACAGGAACGTATTCCAAAGGCTTCAGGTATCCGCACGCCTGCGGCAGAGCTGCCCGATGTGAAAGTAGTCAAGGAGCTTCCCGAGATGCCGGTGCGGCTGCTTTCAAGCGCAAATACGCCTGTTCCCGAAGTGCAGCTTCTTTCAAACGGCCGTTACCACGTCATGGTAACGAATGCCGGCGGCGGAAGAAGCCGGTGGCGGGATCTCGCGGTCACCAGGTGGCGGGAGGACAGCACGCGCGACAACTGGGGAAATTTCTGTTATCTGCGCGATGTAGCAACCGGGGAGTTCTGGTCGAACACGTACCAGCCAACGTGTAGAGAGCCGAAGCGGTATGGAGTGGTCTTTTCAGAAGGTCGAATCGAGTTCCGGCGTCGGGATCTCGACTTTGACACGCATACCGAGATAACAGTGTCGCCGGAAGATGACATAGAGATACGTCGGGTGCGTATTACCAACCGGGCCTGGACCCGACGGTCCATCGAGATTACATCATATGCGGAGGTAGTCCTCGCGCCGCCTTCGGCTGATGCTCAAGCGCCAGCCTTCGGCAATCTTTTTGTGCAAACCGAGATATTGGCCGACCGGCACGCAATCCTTTGCAGCCGGCGTCCCCGTTCGGAAACCGACATGGTGCCGTGGATGCTGCATCTCATGACCGTGCATGGTGTCGATACGGAAAAAGTCTCGTATGAAACCGACCGCAAGGCTTTTATCGGCAGGGGAAACGATGTATCCGCACCCGTTGCCTTGACTGATCCGACGCCCCTTTCCGGAAGCGCAGGCTCGGTACTGGACCCTATCGTGGCGATTCGCAAGCTCGTCACAATTGACCCGGGCGAAGCCGCCACGATAGATATTGTCACAGGCGCTGGCGACTCTCGCCATGCTGTGATGCATCTAGTGGAAAAATACCAGGACCAGCATTTGAAAAATCGTGTCTTCGATCTTGCATGGACGCACAGTTTGGTAGTGTTGCGTCAGCTCAATGCAACCGAAGCCGATGCACAGCTTTATGGCCGCTTGGCCGGCTCTGTCCTGTATGCCAATACTTTTCTGCGCGCAGAAGCAGATGTACTGGGCAAAAACCAGCGCAGCCAGTCAGGGTTATGGGGCTACGCGATTTCGGGAGACTTGCCAATCGTTCTGTTGCAGGTCAGCGACGCGGACAGCATCCAGCTGGTGCGCCAGTTGATACAGGCGCACGCCTACTGGCGGGCAAAGGGTCTGGCTGTCGATCTGGTGATCTGGAACGAAGATCATTCAAGTTATCGCCAGGTTCTGCATGATCACATTATGGGGCTCGTAGCCGGGAGCGCGGAGGCTCATTTACTCGACCGTCCTGGCGGCATTTTTCTTCGTCGCGCCGAGCAGATCGCTGCCGAAGACCGCATTTTGCTGCAGACGGTCGCGCGTGTGATTATTCTTGACAGTAAGGGAAGCTTGAATGAGCAGTTGACCCGTCGCGTACCGACGGAGTCGCCAGAGGCGGGCCCGAGATCATTGCCGAGCAGGCCACCCGTGTCCGGACAAGGATCGCCGTTGCCGCAGCAGGAGCTCCTTTTCTTCAACGGCCTGGGAGGCTTCACCAGGGACGGTCGTGAATATGTGATAACGCTGGAACAGGGTCAGATGACCCCCGCCCCTTGGGCAAATATCATTGCCAACCCGCAGTTCGGCACAGTGATCTCTGAAAGCGGGCAAGCGTATACCTGGTGTGACAACGCGCACGAGTTTAGGCTGACGCCGTGGAACAACGACCCCGTGTGTGATCACGGGGGGGAAGCATATTATCTGCGGGACGAAGAAAACGGATATTTCTGGTCGCCATGTCCGCTGCCGAAGCGAGGCGCGACAGCATACGTCATCCGGCACGGGTTTGGCTACAGCGCATTTGAGCACACCGAAGGCGGGATTCGCTCGGAGCTGCTGGTATATGTCGCGACGGAGGCGCCGGTGAAGTTTGCAGTGCTCAATGTGCATAATGAGTCCGGGCGTCCGCGCGAACTTTCAGCAACCGGATGCATTGAATGGGTGCTGGGGGACTTGCCTGAAAAAGGCAGAATGCATGTCGTGTCCGAAATCGACGCAGACAGCGGCGTAATGCTTGCTCGCAATCCATACAACAATGAGTTTAGCAGCCGTGTTGCTTTTTTCGATGTGGACGAGGGGGAAAGAAGCGTGACCGGCGACCGGACGGAATTTATCGGGCGCAATGGAAGATTG
>Ga0111538_10013619_pt1 | contig 10725 bp, 5 predicted proteins | sample SoiMethybrSBSTD1_FD_79669 | JGI IMG/M metagenome (GOLD analysis project Ga0111538, IMG submission 79669) | Bulk soil microbial communities from a Populus tree surrounding site in Tennessee, USA - Soil MetaG P. TD hybrid SBSTD1 (version 2)... | ecosystem: Environmental > Terrestrial > Soil > Tree... | reverse complement strand
TATACGGATTCCGAGGTGAAGAAGGTTTTGGGGCTCAACATCCTCCGCGTGATGCGCGAGGTGGAGCAAGCCGCTGTGCGAATCCAGCGGATGCGGGGGCCGTCTACCGCGACGATCGAGGAGCTCGACGGCGCAAAGCGCTGACCGGCTCTCCGGGGAGGCTGTGACTCCCGATTGCGGGAGCAGTCTTTGTGTTATAAAGTACTTCTCAGTTAGAACTGCGCACGTCCCTACCGCTCGTTTCCTTCTCACTCGAATCACATGTCGGCGATGGAGCTGCAGATTCGCGGCGTCTCCAAGACGTACTCCAACGGCGTGCATGCGCTCAAGGACGTCACCCTCACGATTCCTGCGGGGATGTACGGGCTGCTTGGGCCTAACGGGGCCGGCAAGTCGACGCTCATGCGCATCCTCGCGACGCTCCAGGAGGCGGACAGCGGGAGCGCGACGCTGTCTAACCGTTCGGCAGACTCCGAGCAGAGCATCGACGTGCTGCGCCAGAAGGACCAGGTGCGGAAGACGTTGGGCTACCTGCCGCAGGAGTTCGGTGTCTATCCTAACGTGAGCGCGGAGGCGCTGCTCGATCACTTTGCGCTGCTCAAGGGCATTGCCTTGCGGTCCGAGCGGCGCGAGGTCGTCGCGGCACTCCTCCAGCAGGTGAACCTCTGGGAGGTCCGCACGCAGAAGCTCGGCGGTTAGTGGGGTGGCATGCGGCAGCGGTTCGGCGTCGCGGTGGCGTTGTTAGGCAACCACAAGCTCATGATCGTGGACGAAGCGACGGCAGGGCTCGACCCGGCCGAGCGTGTGCGGTTCCTGAACCTGCTCTCGGAACTGGGCGAGAACAGTGTGGTTCTCCTGTCCACGCACATCGTGGACGACGTGAGCGAGTTGTGCACGCGCATGGCCATCATCGACCGGGGCGAAATCCTGCTCGAAGCGGAGCCGCTGCGTGCAGTCTCGGATCTGCACGGGCGAATCTGGCGTCAAGTGATCTCCAAGTCGGAGCTCGATGAGCTGCAGCGTGAGCAGGCGGTGATCTCGACGAAACTGCTCGCTGGGCGCACGGTCGTGCGTGTCTACAGCGACACGTCTCCCGGGGCGGATTTCGAGGCGACCGAGCCGGATCTCGAGGATGTGTATTTCAGCACGATGGCGGGGCACATCGGACGACGGGCGGAATCGGCGGCCCGCCCTGTGCGAAGTCGAAGGGTGGCGCCATGAAGTTCTGGGGGACCGTTCGCTTCGAGCTCGTCTACCAGATACGCCGACCCTGGCCCTGGATCGCGTTTGTGACGCTGGTCGTGTTTGCATTCTTCAACACGAGGGTCGGCATCGTCCCCGTCACGCTTCCGCAGGACTTCATTCTCAACTCGCCGTTCATCATCGCAGTCGTCTCGGTGTTCAGCTGTCTCATCTGGCTGCTGGTGGCATCGATGATTGCCGGCGACGCAGCCGCGCGGGACGTGCAGACCGGGATGCACTCGCTCACATACACCATGCCCGTGGGCAAGGCGGAGTACCTGGGAGGGAGATTCCTCGCCGCGTTCGTGCTGAATGCCCTGGTGCTGCTCGGCGTGCAGATCGGAAGCCTTCTCGCGGTGTACGCGCCGGGGATCGATCCCGCGATCGTCGGCCCGTTCCGCCCGGCGGCTTACCTCGCTGCGTACACGTTCATCGCGCTGCCTAACGCGGTCATTGCGACGACGGTCCAGTTCTCGTCGGCACTGCTGAGTGGTCGGAGCCTGGCCAGCTACTTCGGCAGCGTGGTGCTCTTCTTCTTCACCTTTCCGGTTCCGCTCTTCCTGTATGTGGCGGTGGGGCAGCCGAAGCTGGCGCTCCTGGCGGACCCCATCGGCATGTTCGCCATCATGAATGCGATGATGACGGAGTGGACGCTCGTCGAGAAGAACGTTCGCATGTTCACGCTCGAGGGGCCGATGCTTTGGAACCGGCTGCTCTGGCTCGGCGTTGCTCTGGCGACGATCGCGGTCGTGTACGCGCGTTTTCGGTTCGCGCACCGCGCGGCGATAGATCCTTGGGCGTGGGTGACGGCACGCTTCCGCAGGCTCAGGGCCCGGCCGATGGTAGAGGATTCACGGCCGGCACGCACTGCGATCCGTGTTCCGCGCGTCCGTCAGACCTTTGGATTCACGGTCCACGTGCGACAGGCGCTCTCGATTGCACGGTCGTCGTTCCTGATGATCGCGAAGAGTCTGGCCGGCCTCTTCCTGCTGGTGGCGTACCCCATGTTCGTGGTGCTCGTCCTGATCACGAACTCGGAGCATTGGCGCGTCCCGCTGCTGCCGCGGACGGGGTACATCGTGTCGAAGTACCTGACGGCGCCGATCACGCAGGCCTCCGACTTCCGGGTCATCATCCCGCTCCTCGTCATCTTCTTCGCCGGCGAGTTGGTCTGGCGGGAACGGGACGCGCGGCTCAGCGAGAACGTCGATGCGACGCCTGTGCCGGAATGGGTGCTCGTCCTCGGGAAATACCTGGGAGTTGGACTGGTGCTCGCCGCATTGATGACGAGCCTAACGATCGCGGGAATGATCGCCCAGTCGATTATGGGCTACTACCAGTTCGAGCTCGGCCGATACCTGCAGATGTTGGTCGGGCTTCAGCTCTTGGAGTACCTGCTCTTCGCGGTGCTCGCCTTCGGCGTGCACGCGGTGGTGAACCACAAATACGTCGGCATGCTGGTGGCACTCATCGCGTACTTCCTGATCATCTTCTCCTCGGTTCTCGGCATCGAGCACAAGCTGCTCGTCTACGGCGCCAGTCCGGAGTGGTCCTTCACGGACATACGTGGATTCGGGTCGACGCTCGCTCCCTGGACCTGGTTCAAACTCTACTGGGCTGCGTGGGCACTGATGCTCGTGGTGGCGGCGCGCGTGTTCTGGCCGCGGGGAAAGGAGTCGGGGTTCGCCGCGCGGCTTCGCGACGCACGGCTGCGCCTAACGCGACCAACCGCTCGAGTCATCGCGGTCGCCGTGGGGCTCATCCTCGCCGTCGGCGGCTTCATCTTCTACAACACGAACGTACTCAACGAATACATCGCGAAAGACGCGCTCGTGCGACGCCGGGCGGAGTACGAGCGACTGTATGGGAAATACGAGGGCATGCCGCAGCCGGTGCGCGTCGGAACGAAGCTGCGCATCGAGATCCGCCCCGCGCGGAGAACGGCGACGATCCACGGCAGCTACCGCCTCGTCAACCGCAGTGCCGCGCCGATTGACTCCGTGCACCTCGAGCCGGGCTTCTATGTCGACACCCGCGTGACGTTTGATCGCCCATTCACAAACGTGGTCAGGGATGCGAAACATGGGCACGACATCTATGCGCTGAAGGAGCCGCTACTGCCCGGCGATTCGCTGACGCTCGACTTCGACGTGACGTTCGACCGGCGTGGATTCCGCAACAGTGGTCTTGGGAACACCGGAGCGGGCATAGCGATCGTCGAGAACGGCACCTACTTCACGAGCGGCGCGCTGCCGGTGATCGGCTACCAGCCGCTTCGCGAGCTCTGGAGTGCGGACGATCGGCGGAAGTACGGCCTGCGGCGACAGCTGACGCTCCCGCCGCCCGGTGACATCGATCCGAGTGTAGCGGCGGGCACTCCCGCCACGTTCGAGGCAATCGTCGGCACCGATGACAATCAGGTAGCGGTTGCGCCCGGCGAGCTGCGTCGTACGTGGAGCGAAAACGGCCGCCGCTACTTCCAGTATGTCAGCGACGTTCCGATCAACGGCACGGATGTCTTTTTTTCGGCCAACTACGCGGTGCATCGCGAACGGTGGAACGGCGTAGACCTCCAAGTCTTCGTTCACCCGGCACACAAGAGGCATCTCGATCGCCTGCTCCGCAGCGTACGCGCCTCGCTGAATTACTACTCGGCGCAGTTCGGTCCGTATCCGTATCGCTTCCTCCAGATCGTCGAGCAGCCCGGCAACTTCCTCGGCATGGGTGTCGACGGAAGCGGCGTCGTCACCGGAGGAGAGGGTTTCTTCCTGCTGGATCCGAAGCGGGACGGCTTCGACGCGATCTTCGAAGTCGCGGCGCACGAGATGGGGCACCAGTGGTGGGGCATGCAGCTCAAACCGGCATTCGCCCAGGGCGGTGGCGTCATCTCCGAGAGCCTCGCGTGGTATTCCGGGATGCGGCTCGTTAGGCATGTCAAAGGCCGCGAAGCGCTCCGGCGATTCATGAGCGTCATGCGCGAGCCGAACCCGTGGCCGCAGATCCGCACCGGCTTTCCGCTGCTTCGCGCGATGGACCCCTGGGCCAACTACCGCAAAGGCCCGTATGCGATGAACGCCCTCAGCGAGTATGTGGGGGAGGCCCAGGTGAACGACGCACTTCGCACGCTGGTGGAGAAGAACGTGTCGTCGCTCGCGACCACGCTCGACATGTACCGCGAGCTTCAGGCAGTCACGCCCGATTCACTCAAACCATTGCTGCACGATCTGTTCGAGGTGAACGCCTTCTGGACGTTCGACACGAAGAAGGCCACCGCGGTGAAGACCGACGCGGGCACGTGGCAGGTGACGTTCGACGTCGACGCACGAAAGGCTGTCGTCGACAGCGCCGGCGTCGAAAGGGAAACGCCAATGAACGAATGGGTGGAATTGGGAGTTTTTGCCGAGGCGCGGCCCGGCGAAGTCCTCGGCGAGCCACTGTACGTGCAGAAGCATCGCATCCACTCCGGCAGGCAGACCATCACGGTGCTGGTGCCGGAGCGGCCGGCTCGCGGCGGCATCGACCCGTACAACCTGCTGGACTGGGAAGAGGGGGACAACATCGAAGCGATCGAGGTGAAGCAATGAGGGCCCCACGTTCACTCCGCTCACTCCGCTCACTCCGTTCACTGGGCTTTTCGTGGCTGGACTTCAAGGTCGGGTTCCGGATGCTGGTGCGGTATCCAGGGCTCACCATCGTCGGTACGGCGGGAATCGCGGTCGCAATAGCGTTAGACACGCTGTATTTTCAAACGCTCAACAAGTGGCAGAATCCGCGGCTGCCGAATCGCATCATCTCGATTCGTGCCTGGGACGACAGCGCATTCACAACGGAGCCGCGAACGCTGTACGACTTCGGCGCCTGGCGCGAGCAGGCGAAGACCGTGAATGACCTTGGCGCAGCGGTCACGTTCGAGCGGAACCTCGCCACAGAGGACGGACTGGTTCAGCCCGTGCGAGGCGCGGAGATCTCGGCGAGCGCGTTCCGGATGCTGGGGGCGCGACCGCTACTGGGCCGCACGCTCACGGAGCAGGACGAGCGACCCGGCGACCTACCGGTGATCGTCATCAGTTACCCGCTCTGGAAGACCCGCTTCGATAGTGATCCACAGGTAGTTGGTCGAGTGGTGAAGCTGGGCACCGGCAGTGCAACGATCGTGGGCGTGATGCCGGAGGGCTTCGGCTTCCCGGTGACCGAGCGCATCTGGGCGCCGCTACGTGTGAACGGATCGACGCTGACGCCGCGCACGGGCCCGATGGTGTCGGTCTTCGGCCGTCTGGCGCCTAACGCGTCGATCGACGAGGCACAGGCCGAGCTGCGTGTGATCGGCGCTCGGTTGTCGGCCAGCCATCCGGGCACGCACAAGCATCTGAAACCGCGAGTCACGACGTACGCCAAGCCACTGGCCGAGGGCGGCGAAATGCGGCTGGTCACGAACATCCTGTACATCGTGAACGGCGTTTTCCTGATGCTGTTGGCGGTCGTCTGCGTGAACGTCGCGACGCTCGTGTTCGCCCGCACGGCTACCCGCGGCTGGGAGATCACGGTTCGAACCGCGCTGGGAGCGAACCGTGGCCGCATTATCTCGCAACTGTTCATCGAAGCCCTCGTGTTGGCTGGCGTCGCGGCGGTGTTCGGGCTGGTGGTCGCTCGGGTTTCTCTGCGCTGGGGACTGGGGATGCTCGCGGGCAGTGACGGCATACCCTACTGGATCAACGACAGTCTCTCGTGGAAGACCGTGCTGTATACGATGCTGCTCACACTCTTCGGCGCCGCGATCGTCGGTATTCTGCCAGCGCTTCGAGTCAGGAGGATCAACGTCCAGGATGCGCTCCGCAACGAGAGTGCGGCGCGCTCGGGCCTCAGGTTCGGTGGTTTCTGGACCACGGTCATCGTTATGCAGGTCGCGATAACCGTTGCGTTCCTCCCCCTCGCCGCCGGCGGTGTGTTCGAGTCCAACCGATTCAGCCAGAGAGCGAAAGGCATTCACGCGGAGCGGTACCTGATCGCCGGCGTTGGCATGGATCGCGAAGATTACGCGATGGACTCCACCGCGTTCGCCGCGCGGGTGCGCGCGAGTGTCGACGAGCTGGAGCGACGACTCCGCTCGGAGCCCGGTGTCGAGCAGGTGGCATTCGCCGACCGCGTTCCGGTGGAAGATCAGTTCAAGTATCAGATCGAGGTCGATACGACGACAGGCGTGCCGGCGACCAGCCTGCGCAGGAGCACGCTCGTCCACGTTTCTCGCGGCTTCTTTTCGACATTCGGTACGTCGGTGGTTGCCGGCCGAGACTTTGTCCCACTGGACTTCGAGACCGGGCACGTGATGATCGTGAACGAGTCGTTTGTCCGGCACGTGTTAGGCGGCCGCAACCCGATCGGTCAACGCATCCGCATCGTGACCGGCGAGGTCGAAAGTGTCGGCGGCAAGGATTGGTACGAGATCGTCGGCATGGTCAGGGATTTCGGATGGCAGTTGCCGGAGCCGCAGGAGCAGTCGGCGATGTATCGTCCGAGCCTGCCCGTGGTGGGCCGCACGGGTCAGCTCGCGGTGCGCGTGCGTGATCCGGGAGCATTCGCCACGCGCTTGCGCACCGTGGCCGCCAATGTCGATCCCACGATCCGGCTGATCGATGTGAAGCCGCTCGGGCAGGCGGGGGGCGGGGAAGCACAGGCGAACTGGACACTGACGGCGATTGCCTGGCTCATCTCGTTCATCGTACTGCTGCTCGCGGCGACCGGCATCCATTCGCTGATGTCGTTCACCGTCGCACGGCGGACGCGCGAAATCGGTATTCGCGCCGCCCTCGGCGCGAGCCCGGGGCTAATCGTGCGCGGCATCTTCTCGCGGGCGTTCGTGCAGATCACTTCCGGGGTGCTTGCCGGTAGTGCGCTGGCCGCACTGATTGGCCTCGGATCGATGCGCCAGCTGCTGCTCCTCCTGGCCGGCGACGCCGTCGTGCTGATCGTGGGACTCACGGCCTGTGCGGTTCCACTGAGGCGCGCGCTCAGGATCGACCCGACGGAGGCATTGAGGGCGGAAGGCTGACGCGACGCCGCAGGGTTCGCCCGGCTACCGAGGGCGCGGCCTGCGTGACGCCGATGTCCAGCCATCCGGCGAAACCACGACCCATACGGCTGAGTACCCGTAACCTTTCGACGACGGATGCCATTGGCACTCAGGCGCAAAAAGACGTCTCAGTCCACGCTTCCACAGGGATTCGGCGGGCTGCTCGGCCGAAACCACCGGCAACTCTTGCGTGAACAGTATGGCTGGGTGGGAAGCGGTGGCCATGGAAGACTCCAAGTGAGGATCGAAGGGCGCGCCAGCCGCGTGTTGCGGAGCCGGCTCGTGGCGCATTGTGCCTTCCTACCTTGTAAATCGACTTTTTTCGGGGAATCGGCTCACCCGAGTGTGAGCGCACCCGTGCCTTCGTCCGTGGGAACGGCCCTTCTCAGGTCCCGCATCTATGACGAAGGGTGGTCGGAATGCTTCGGGTCTAACGGATCAGCCGACCGGCAATGAATGGATACAGGGCGCTGCGTTCCGATGACGCACGTGGAACGGAACGCCCTAATGTGCCTCCATGACATACACCTTCTACCACTCGGGCATCCTCATCGGCGAATCCGACCTCGAAGACGTCGCCGACAACCGTCGCCAGCGCGCCGGGGTCTTCCGGGCCACGGCCTATGGCCTGGACATCTTTCCGCGCCTGACCGGAATTCTCTCCGCGGGCCACGCGTTCGAAGAACACCTCAAGGCGAACGGGCTGTCGTTGGACAACATGGAAAGGGCCGAGATCGACCAACTGCTCGACACGGTCCCGGCGGGTCAAAAAATCATCGATATCGGCCGCATGCTCAGCGAAGTCGAGATCCACGCGCCTAACGGCGCTCCGCTGGAGTTCGAGTCGATCGCGTTCATCGACCAACTCGAGTGGAAGCGTGTCGGGCAGCTATTGGGCGACCCAGCCGCGGAACTCGAAAAACTGCCGCCGGGTGTGCCGCGCTACGTCGTCTCGACAACGTTGCGACATGCTTCCCCGGTTCCGAGTCGGAAGCGCAAGGCGCCTCGCATGCGCTCGCACTGAGCGGCCGACCAGGGGGCCGCTGGACGCGCCGGCCATCGCACTGCAGCTTGGTCGGACATGACGAACATCGCCGCCCGCATCGCGCTCGGTGCGTCGACCCTTGCAGTGCTCTTCGGCGCTCCGAGAACTCTCGGTGCCCAGGACAGCACGCGTTCGTTTCGAGTCATTGCATTCTTTACCGCCAGGAAGGATGACGCGCACATCAGCTTCGTGCGCGAATCCATGCGATGGTTTCCAGAGATCGCGGCGCGTTACCACTTCGGCTATGACACCACGTCGAGCTGGAACAACCTCGATTCAGCCTTCCTCGCCAGGTATCAGGTCGTGGTCTTTCTGGATACGCGTCCGGAAGACCCCGCTCAACGAGCCGCCTTCCGGAAGTACATGGAGCAAGGCGGTGCCTGGATGGGCTTTCACTTCGCCGGCTTCGCGCTGACGCCGTCGGCATATCCGGCGAACTGGAGCTGGTACCACGACACGTTTCTCGGCTCCGGGCAGTACGTGAGTAACACCTGGCGCCCGACGTCGGCCGTTCTGCGGGTCGAAGACCGCGCGCATCCGGCGACGCGTCGCCTGCCCGAGACGTTCCGCTCCTCACCTAGCGAGTGGTACCGCTGGGAGAAAGACCTGAGAGAGAATCCCGACATCGACATTCTACTCTCCATCGACTCCACCAGCTTTCCGTTGGGCACGGGCCCCAAGCCGAACGAGATCTGGCACCGCGGTTACTACCCCGTCGTCTGGACCAACCGCAAGTACCGCATGATCTACTTCAACATGGGCCACAACGACATCGACTACGAGCACAGGTACGACTCCACCAACAGAACGCTGTCCAACACGCTCGGCAACGCGATGCAGGATCGGCTGATCATCGACGCCCTGTTGTGGCTCGGAGGAAGAAAGCCATGATCGTGCATGCCTGGCTTCGATGTTCCGGCCGTTTTCAGATTCTTCAGTCCAATCGTTGTTCCCCTTAAAAAGCTTGCCCTGCAGCGAACTCGTACGCGGCGCCGGGATACTCACGCCTGCACCGCTAATCGCTCCGCAAGGACTCGATCGGGTTCACGCTGCTCGCGCGCCGCGCGGGCATGTAGCTCGCGAGAGCACCAATCGCGACCATCATGACCGACATCGCCGCGAAGACAATTGGGTCCACCGGCTTCACCCCGTAGAGCAGGCTTCCCAGGAGCCGCGTGGATGCGAACGCCACGAGCACGCCGATGACCACGCCGACCAGCACTACGCGCGCGCCCTGCGACACGACCATGCGCCGGACCGCGCTCGCCGTGGCGCCGAGCGCCATCCGCACGCCGATCTCCCGCGTGCGCTCGGCCACGACGTACGACAGGACGCCGTAGAGACCGATCGCGCCGAGCAGGAGCGCGAGGCTGGCGACGACGCCTAACGTGAGCATCGTGAACGACAGCTGCAGCATCGAGCGCTGCGCCAGAAACTCCATGGTGTACTCGCGGTACACCGGCGCTTCGGGAGCGATCTGGCGCACCAGCTCGCGTACCTCGGGCTGCAGCTTGTCCGCGCGCGTCGATTTCACCACGTACGCCGGAGACCCCATGGCCCACGCGGTCGGTGACGGACCGGTGAGCGGGAAGTACACGATCGCCTCGCCGGCTTGCCGCCAATCGTTCTGCTTCACATCCGCGACCATGCCGACCACCGTGAACGCGAGCGTGTCCTGGCTGCCGAATCGAGGTCTCAGCGTGCGCCCGAGCGGGTTCTGGCCCGACCAGAGCTTCTCGGCCGTCGACCGACTGATGATCACGCTGTTGTTAGGCGTCACCGCTTCGCCGGTGGTGAAGGTGCGTCCCTGCAGCAGCTTGATCCCCATCACGTTGAAGTAGTCACCGCCGGTGAAGTTCATCTGGAGGCGCGCGCCACCACCGTCCGACGATGGCGCATCATCGGTGCGGACGCGAACCGTGCCCGTCCCCTCGTCGAGCGGAATGTTGTTCACGATCCCCACTCCGGTTACGCCCGGGACCGCACGTAGCCGATCCATGAACGCGAGGTGGAGCCGACCCCAGCTCGGCCCGTCGCGGAACTGCCGGTCGGGGGCGAATTGGAAGGTGTAGAGTCCATCGGTCCGGTAGCCGGGATCGACGCGGCGCAGCTTGTTGAAGCTCTGTACCAACAACGCCGAGCCGATGAGCAGCACGAGCGCGAGCGCAGTCTGGCACACGACGAGCATGTCGCGTCCCCGTCGTCTCCGACCCGTGTTCCCTCGGCCGCCCTCGCGAAGGCGCGCGAAGTCCGGCGCCGACGCGCGCAGCGCGGGCACCGTTCCGCACGCGAATGCGGCGAGCACCACGAGCCCGAACGCGGCCGCCAGGGTCGGCAGGTCCAGCCTAACGCTTGCAAGCCGCGGCAGGTT
>Ga0111538_10013615_pt1 | contig 10727 bp, 16 predicted proteins | sample SoiMethybrSBSTD1_FD_79669 | JGI IMG/M metagenome (GOLD analysis project Ga0111538, IMG submission 79669) | Bulk soil microbial communities from a Populus tree surrounding site in Tennessee, USA - Soil MetaG P. TD hybrid SBSTD1 (version 2)... | ecosystem: Environmental > Terrestrial > Soil >... | reverse complement strand
TCAGCATCCGCATCTCCTGGGTCTGTTTAGAAGATAAAGCGGCGCTCAAAGTCCGGGTTCCCGACAGAGTTCTCAAAACGGACCACTGACATCAACGGGGCTGCAGGACTTCGCGCGGGTTCTTCATGGCAGCAAGGATAGGCTCGACCGCGACGAAATTCCGAATCCTGTCCTGCCTGTTGGTCCGGCTGTAGGTAGCCGCCATAGAAGCGCAAAAACGCTAGCAAATTCAATGCGGTTTAGCGGACTCCGTCTCCGCCAGAAACCATTGCGGCACAGGGACTTCTCGCAACAAAGAAAAACGCCGCCAGCGCGTTTGCCGACGGCCCTCAAGGGCGATTTGCTACCGAATGCGGCGGGTCCCGCCTGCAGGGCGGCGACAGCCTTGTTGCCGCATCCTGCTGCATTCCCGGCAGAACATGGTCGAGCGTCATGCCGACCCTGGCATGTCCTAAGCGTTCGCTGGCGACTTTCGGGTGGATGCCGTTTGCGAGCATGTGGGTTGCGTGGGCATGCCGCAGGTCATGATGCCGAACGCGGGGGAGGGCGGTTCTGGCAACCAGCCGCGCCCAGGAAACCATTAAGCAGGAACGTTAGCGACGGAAAACCCAGGTTCCGAACGAAGCGCACGCAGAATTTGATCGCGACATGGCCGCCCCGAAATGACGCGGCTGCCGCATAGGTCGAATTCTATCTTCACGGTGGGAGAGGGCGCCAGGAACCAAGTGGCCTAATGGCGCGTTTGCCGGATATGAATGGCTGGGAGCTAGGGCCACGGCCATGGCCAGCGGCGAACATCACCGCCGACAGGCGGAACGCTTGAACGAGCTAGCAAGCTCAACGTCCGATCCCGAAACCGCCGAGCTTATGCGGCGGCTTGCGGCTGAATACATGGACGAAGCCGCATTGGCGGCCGACCGCGCCCGCCTTCCGGCGGCCAACGCGGCTTGAGCTGGTGGCTCCCCCTCAGCCGGTCGTCGCTAATCGCGCAGCCAAATCAGGCTCCCGGAACAAGTACTCGGGCTCGCGGATGAGCCAGGGACTACGTCACCGATTAGGGTTGGTTCGTTCAGGGGCGTGCTGAGCGTTTTCGCTCGGCGCCTTCCATGGCTCAACTTCCAAAAGTTCCTTCGCATGCGCAACGGCATGATCCCGCAGTCGGTTCACGTCGCGCGCTCCAAGCCGCGCCTTCGCCATGATGGACAAGGTGAGCGCCTCGCGCGCGCCGGGCGTGTCGGTGCTCTCCGATCTGCATCCATGTACCGCACGAGGTCGCGCAATGCCTTGGTCGGCCCGCCCATCGAGCGGGACGAATCGGCACGGCAACGCGCCGAGATCGGTTCGGGCTTTTGGTCGGTTTGACAGCAGGTCCGGGCAGAACACGCCGCACAGGTCCGCGCTCATGTTCGCGAAGGCTCGCGGGCAATCAGCGGCGAGCATCATGCGCACGCGCACCACGTTCTGGTCCGTAACGCTCCATCAGCGTCGCGTTCCTGTACTGGCCGCGGCGCTCGCACTTGGTGCAGGCGAGCTGAACCATGTCCGTCGGATGCTCGGCGAGGCTGACCTAGGAGCGAGGCCTGCCGTGCGAACCGCCTGAACAACGGCCAATCGGAGCCTGCGGCAGCGGGAAGCTGCCTTGGCAGCAGGGTGTTGTTGCGGCGATGCAACAGCCTACGACAATCGAAAGCTGTTTGCTCGTTTTAACCCGGACTTCACAACGAAAAGCCAACCATGGCGCCTCGATCGCACGAAATGGGGAGTATCCCATGCGCAACTCTCTGAAGCTAACAATCGCGGGCGCGCTGTTGGCGAGCCCAGTCGGTCTCGCGAATGCGGCCGACCTCGGTCGAGCGCCCGTCGCGCCCGCCATGGCGCCCGTGGTGGCCCCGGCTCCATTCTATAACTGGACCGGCTTCTACATCGGTGTCCAGGGCGGTTTCGGATGGGCCGACTTGGAACGGACCTTTGTCACAACGGGGGTCAGCTTAACGCAAGAAACGAGCGGCGGGTTGTTTGGCGGCACGGTCGGCTTCAATTGGCAGGCTGGCGCCTGGGTGTTCGGTTTCGAAGCCGACTATGCTTGGGCTGACCTCAGCCGCAGTGTCGACGCCTGTGCCGGCATTCTTCTCGTCACCTGCAGAGCTGGACTTGATACGTTTGGCACTGCTCGCCTCCGGGTCGGCGGCGCCTGGGGTCCGGCCTTGATCTACGCAACCGGCGGCCTTGCATTCGGTGATCATTTTGGGCGGGTGGAGGACCACCTCACCGGCGCGAGTGTCGAATTGCGCCAAAATGCTGTCGGCTGGACCGTGGGCGGTGGTGTCGAGTGGGGCTTCTACCCCGGCTGGTCGCTGAAGGCGGAGGCGCTGTTTTTTGACCTCGACGTCGATCGCTTCAGTACCGTTAATCTGGCATTCGTCGACCCTGTGGGCATCGACCATCGACTCACCGGCGTGGTCGTCCGCGGCGGCATCAACTATCGCTTCAATTGGGGAGGCGCCCCGGTAATGGCGAACTACTAAACCAGCCGTTCGTGCGGCAAGCCTTTCGGCAGCCTGTTGGAGCCGGCGTGTCGCAAAGGTCTGCGGCTGGGAAGTCCCGGTGCGGCCGTTGCCCCTTTCACGACGGCCGCACTGGGGCGTTTTTCATTGTGTCGTGCTGACGGCCCATCGAGGCGACCGGGCATGCATCTGGAACGGCATTGCATGTAACTGCATTGAATGTGCGCCCGGTCGCCTGTCAGTCTTCGCGACCGACAGCCTGAACTGGTGCGAGCAGCCTGAGCCACCAGACGGAGAGCTTGCCCGGGCCGTAGAGGGGCATTGGGGCTTGCGAAAAGGGACGCCGTTATTGGTGCGAATGGCCTTGGTGAGGCCGAACTCCTTGAGCACCCCCTCGAATACCGGAAAGGCGTAGGCTTTCCTTGGTGGTGGAGAGCAGCTCGCAGGCGAATAGATATCGGCTGGCGGCGTCGTGCCCGCATGACCTGCGTTCCCCATCGCACCGTGTACCAGCCGCGCGGCCGATGCGGCACGCCGGCGACTTGCCAACGCCGCCCACGCGCACCCTCCGCGTGCGACGCTATCGTCTATCCTGACCGGGTCGGCTACTGATGATGCGGCAGCACGGGGACTAAGATGCTAAGATGAAACACTTCCCAATCATCATCGCGTCCTGCCTCATCGGTGGCGGCGCCGCTGCCGCCAGCAAGTTCGAACCGATGGTTGGCGAGTCTGCGACCAAGGCCGCTTGGCGAGTGATCGAGCGCCAGTTCAACCCGGTCGACTGTCCGGCGATCGGTGAGGCGATATACGCCGACGAGGAAGACGCCATTTTCGCGCTTTGCACCAACGGCGAGATCTTCCTGGTGGTAGACGTGGGACTGACTTACCGGGGCATGAAAGCGGTCGCGATCCGTTGCTCAGCCCTGCCCTCAGTATGCAGGGGAGCCAGCAGCGAAGAGTTCGAGGCTGATTGGGCCAACTTGGTAAAGAGGATCGAGCGGAGCATCGAGCGAAGCCAGGCGAAGCCTGACGACGCGCAGCTCGGATGCTTGCCGTCGTCCCGGCATTGCACCGAAATAAAACCAAAAAACGAATAGGGACTTCCTCGTGTCCACCCCCAAGGGGAGACTTGATAGGAGCTTGGCCCACGGAGAGCCCTGGAAGCGCGATGCCGAGGAGCCGAGGAGTTCGCTTAGAGACGATAAGATGTCGCGCCTGGCCAACTTTCCTTTCGATCTGGCCCGCTTGGCGCGCCGCAAATACGAGCGGCGCGGGCAGTACTGCAAGGCGACGCTGGTCGAACGGTATGGTGCGGACCAAAATACGGTCGACCCCTTAGCAATAATCTCGGCCGACTGCCCCTAGAGCAGGCCAATAACCTCTGCCGGTGCGTTTATCGGGAGCTCGGGTCGAAATGACGCCCCTCGTGATTCAGTCTGTCAAAAAAACATGCCGAGCCAGTCGACGAACAGCGCGACCAGCCATCCCGTGACAGCGCCGCCGGAAGCAGCAACAGCAGCGGTCACCATTATGCCCAGAGTTTGTTCGATCATCTAACTCCTCGCTACGAATTCAGCTCATTCGAGGCTTCTAAAATCAACCCCACGCTCGTGGTGGCTGTCGATGGAGTGCATCTGTCTCCTGCCGGATGCACGGCACTCGAAAGATCTATACTCAAACGAGAACGAACGATCAGGCCGGTCTCACTAAGGTGGCCGACGCTCGCTTGGTTCTCCTCTCGAATTTGGATGAAAATTGGCCGCACCCGAATAGAGAGCTGCCCGACGAGGCAAAATTTTGAGCATGTTGCCGACATGTCACGGCGCGCCGGTAGCCCCGCACCCCTCTTTGCTGCCGGCTACTATTGTGCACGGCGGGGTAGTGTCCGGGAACCTAACGGAACTCGTCGGCCGCTTCCCGGTTTCCAAACTCATACAATCGAGTGGAAAAGGGGCCGATAGGTCGACGAGTTGGATGTGCGGTCAGATTCCTATTCCTCGCTCCGCCCGGAATGGTACAAGCGCAGCGACGCTCCGCCGTCTTCCGGCTGCAGAGGGGTCATGGGGCGGAACTCTCCCGCAAGCGCTAAGTGGGGGCCGCAAGGCGAGCCGAGGACGATGGCAAAGCCAAACTGGTCTCGGCGTTTTGCCGCGGTGCCGGGTCAGCCGGCGCGAAGTCACGAGGAGGAATGCCAGCCTTTGGCTATCGGCGTTCCCGACCTGCAAGAGGCGGCAGGCGGCTGGTCAAGCCCTTAGACGCGCGGGCCGCCGCATCGATTCAAACGATGGCGCCGTGCGATCAACGCCCCTTGAGGCGGAAGAGAAAGCGCCAACCCCATTGTGAATGATGCGGACTCTCTTGAGGCATGCGTTCTGCTTCTCGCCGCCAGAATCTCACTGCCTTACGCGCTTCGGCTTCCATCACGCTGAGTCGCTCCACCTGCTCCCGCAAATCATCTTCGGTTGCACGGCTTGCCGCTAGTTTGGTGCGCAGCAGATCCCGTTCAACCCGCAACAGCTTCATTTCCCGCCGCAGAGCAGATACGGGATCATCCCATTTCTCCGCCGGGTCGGCCGATGACATCATGCAATGAAAGAGACGAACGTCGGCAGCAGTGCACTGGTTCGGCATGCGCAAGAGCGTGCGCAACTAATGGTTTCCCGTTGGTTAACGCCGGGCTGGAAGGCATTGACATCACGGTTTCAATATAACGCAGGATAGGGGAAGCGTGCCTGGACGAGGCTCAAGAGAACGAAAACCACGCGAAGACGGCCCGGCTAGCCGCGCTCATCGCGAGGCGCAAGCCGATCAGCGTCCGGTTTGACCAACCCATGACGGGCTGCAAATTCATACAGGGAGGCGATGAGCACGACGACTGATCCAGATCAGTTCACACGCCACTGCCATCCGGTACGCTTTGCGGGCTCGAAGCATTCGAGCACCTCCAAGCCAACGTCGCGGCCCGCCGAACGATCCCGCCCGGCGGGCCGCTAGCGGGCCGTCCTTGTGCCGGGCAATCGCTCGAACAACATGCTTCGTCAAACTAGCCCCAATGTGCTCCAGTGCCCAAACGCGGCGGCCGAAGCGCGCAGTAATTACGAGTGCGCGGCCGATCCCGACGCCAGGCTCGCCTATCTGCAACTTGAGCGATGCTGGCGCCGCTTGGCTGATTGCTACGCATTCATGGATCAGCTTGAAGCGTTCATGAACTCCGCGCCGAAGTCCCGGGATGAAGGCGAGGTTTCCAAAGCGTCCAATCAGGAGAAACCCATGCTTGAAAAACCTTCTTCGCCTTCCCACCGTTTACGAGCCGTTTCGGCCGCCGCATTTGGTTTGGTGCTGACCGCCTTGGGCGGCATGGCCCTTGCCCAGCAGGACAAGTACACCTTGAAAGTGCCTGGTGGGCTCGCGTTCTCTGAGTTCAGGGGATACGAAGGCTGGCAGGTTGTTTCCACCAGTCAGAACGACAGGCTGGTCGCGGTGATTCTCGCAAATCCCGTGATGATCGACGCCTACCTTGCCGGCATTCCCGGCAACGGCAAGCCTTTCCCCGACGGCGCCAAGATGGCGAAGATCCATTGGAAACCGAAAAAGAACCAGTACTTCCCGGATACGACGGTGCCGGGCACCCAGCATGACGTGGACTTCATGGCAAAGGACAGCAAGAGATTCGCGGATAGCGGTGGATGGGGATGGGCCGTGTTCACGTATGACGCCGCGTCCGATACGTTCAGGCCCGGCACCTTGGCTGACGAGCCGCCGCAGGCGAATGACGCGAAGTGCGGGTTCGCGTGCCACACGACAGTGCAGACAAGAGATTACGTTTTCACGGAGTACGGAAAGAGGTGACTGGGGTTGGATGGCGGTGAAATAGGATGGCACCCAAAAAAGGGAGGCGTACATGGCGCAGGTCTTCCATTTTGGACCTTACTATTGGTTTGGGCCTTTCGAGACCGGGCTGCCGCCGGGCGCACAGCACAGCTGGTCGTGGGGACCAAACCCAGGATTCGCGCGGTCTGGTTTGCTTGCCACTGCTCACCCGGAGCCCAATCCAATAGTTGTCGAGCAGGTAGAGCGGCGACTGGCCGTAACAATGATCCAGTCTCACCGTACCCCCAGCAATGACCACTTTGTCCATGTGTTCGTTCGGAATGTGGGTTCAGCGACAGTCAATAGGTACTCGCTCTGGCTTACCGTAATTAATCCCTAACTGAGTTACTCAAAGAGGTAGCTATGAGAATCCTCGCAGTGCACGATGCAGAGGGCAACATCCACCAAGTTGCGGTCCTTCCGCCGAACGCACCGCCTGCGACAGTCACGACGGGACCTGGTCTATTGACAACAGAGATTGAGGCACCGGAGATGATGTCCGGAATGGACCTGAGCGACCCGGAGCGTAGCAGTCAGCAACTCTCCGAAGTCCTCCAACATCTCAGCCATTTTCGCGTTGAAGTGGGGGCCAAAGCCAAGCTCATACGAAAGGAACCAAAGGGACGATAACGAGGGTCCGCAAGCAGCCTCAGTTGACAGACCTGCAGGCCCTACTCGCACGCAAATGGGGGTTTCCCGACCTGGACCAGCAGCAAGCGCGAAGTTGAGGACGCCCCGAGAGCAGCCGCAAGGCAGGCAACCGATCAGATGAATACGTCAGTGTGAAAAGGGGCGGTCCATTTTTGCATGCAAGGGCGCATGTGAAACCCGGCGCGCAAAGGTTTTGCAAGGGGGTAGCGATGGATTTCGCGGGACTAAGTAAGCCGTTGACCCAGAACGCGCTGGATCAAGCTGGTGCGATTGTCGAAATCCCGAATGCCGCGCTGTGGGCGGTGATACACGTGGAGAGCTCAGGTGCCGGCTATCTGCCGGATCGCCGTCCGGCGATCCTGTTCGAGCGGCACAAATTCCACAGCGCTACCGGAGGTCGCTTCGATAGAGACCATCCCGGCATCTCGCATCCGCGCGCGGGCGGCTACGGGGCTGCTGGAGCCCACCAATACGACCGACTCGCAGAGGCGCTGGCTTTGGACCGCAAGGCGGCGCTTGCCAGTGCCTCTTGGGGGCTGGGCCAGGTGCTCGGATCCAATTTCGCCGTCGCGGGCTTCAGCGACGTCGAGGACATGGTCACCAAGATGGTGCATTCGGAGCGGCATCAGCTCTTAGGCATGTTCAATTTTATCGACGGCAAGGGTCTTGGCCGGCACCTTAGGAGCAGAAACTGGTTGAAATTCGCGCTCGGGTACAACGGCCGAGGTGCGGAGACGAATGGCTATCCGCATAAGCTGGAAAGGGCTTTCGCCGCCTTCGATAATGGCACCCCGCCGAACATCCGGGTTCGGATCGCGCAGCTCGCATTGACTTTTCTAGGCCACCGGCCGGGCGGTGTCGACGGGATCTTTGGCGACAATACACGTCACGCCTTGCAGCGCTTCCAGACGGCCGCGGGCATGCCGCAGACGTCCTTTTTGACCGATGCCGATTTTAACGCGCTGGTCAGCAGGGCTTTCGCCGGCAGCCTCGACGACTGAACCCATCGAGCAAATGACACCGGGCAGCGAGGGGTTCCAGCCTGCAGGTTGCTTGATCGAAGTATCCGAGATCATAGTTCATGGTCCACGAGTTCCCAGTTGCCGTTGCGTTCGCCGGTTGGCGCTCCGCTATCTCGGACGCCGCCGTGCAACGCGACGCACCGCCTCTTGTCCCGAACAATTGGCGACCGGCGCGGCGCCCCCGAGCGCGCGCTTTACGCTCGCGCGCATGCCAAAGCCCGTGCCGGCGGTACGGCGGCCGATCCAATCACCGGCAGCGAGGCGAGACCTGAACACACGCGGGTGATCGATTGGCCGGTGAACACCAGGAAGATGCGCCGAGCGACAATCCATCACGCGGCGTAGATCCAGAACAGCGCGGCGGCGGATCCGGCGCTCGTTCGCTGGACGCCGAAGCTCAGCACACCAGCACGAACCCGAGCGGCGCCCGCATGATGACCGAGATTGGCGGCGTCGAGGCCGGGGATAGGCAGCGGCCCGAATCGGCCGCCGGGTAGGCGAGTGCGCCGGTCACCGCGAGGCCGCCGGCCATCCAATTGCAGGCACGCAGCATATCGGCGCGCAGGCTGGCACCAGTCGCGGCGCCGGGCCGGCCGCGGCACGGTCAATCCGTTCGTTCGTGACGGTCTGCGCGAGCCTGGTGACTCATCCACAGCTCCTGTCCTTGATGCCGGCGCTGCTGCACGGCCCGGCCCGACGCCAGGCGCTAGCCTGAGCCTGCCCACGCCCGGCGGGCGTCGTTTCGTTGACGTCGGTCAGTGGGCCAGGCCGACGCCGACTCGGATGGGTCATCTGCGGGTCGATTCGAGCCCGCCCGCAAAGGCTGGAACCCCAGGGACTCCAATAGGCTAGGCGCAGCCGCAGGTGCACCGCCGTATTTCAGCCGGCTGACCGCGAGTCGGAGGTGCCCTGCATGCTCGTGCAGCGCCCGATGCTCGGGTCTGGGCCATGCCGGCGAGCCGGCGCCGCTCCGAGCCGGTTGATGGCGTCTATCATATTGATATGACTTATGGTTCTCTGATTTTTCAATCTCCGCGCGCGGCCATTGCGGGATTTTGTGTCGCGGGTCAGGAGCACCGTTTCGTGCCATTTGTGCAACAGCTGTTTGGAAAGCAGCATAGACGCCCGTACGACCCGCGTTTCTTGATTGCCTGTGCATGTTCCTTCGGTAATCGTGCAAGAGCGACGGAGGGGGGCATCCCCATGTCGCCTCACCGGGGAATCGGATCGACCCAAAAGGTCGGGACAGGGAGCCGGAGGGTCACGGGGAACAAGGGGACCAAGACGGAACCCTCCCGGATGAAACTTAGGAGGTCACGATGAAGATGGTGAAAAGCCTTCTCCTCGGCTCCGCGGCGGGTCTCGTCGCAATGGCCGGAGCGCAGGCGGCCGATCTTCCCGTCAAGGCCAAGCCGGTCGAATACGTGAGGATCTGCACTCTCTACGGTGAGGGGTTCTACTTTATCCCCGGCACCGATACCTGTATCAAAGTCGGCGGCTATGTCCGTATGGACATCGGCATCTTCGCGTCGGGCAGCCACGGGCCGTACATCGCTGGCGGCGCGGCCCGCGATAACCGGGAAGACACCCCGTTCTACCAGACCCGTACCCGCGGCGTGCTCTCGATGGACGCGCGCTCGCAGACGGAATGGGGCACCCTACGGGCGTACGTCCGCGCCGGCTGGGAAATGAACAGCTCGACGCTTGCGTATAGCCCGGGCGTCGACACGACGTATCGCGGCGCCACCTACTGGGACCGCGCGTTCATCCAGTTCGCCGGGCTCACCGTTGGTAAGACGCAGTCGTTCTTCGACTTCTATGCCAACGCGTTGAACTACACGACGCTGATCGTCGCCGGCTCGGATACCGGCCACGGCATCAACCTGTTGGCCTATACGATGTCGTTCGGTGGCGGGTTCTCGGCCACGATCTCGTTGGAAGACACCGTGCACCGCCGCACCGGCATCTGGGACGCCAGCCAATTCGCGCTGGTCGCTGGGACCGCGGCGATCGGCCTGGTGGGGCCGAACTACGGCAACTACGCGGCCGCGACCTACCCTGACATTGTGGCCAACGTGCGCGTCGACCAGCCCTGGGGTTCTGCCCAGATCATGGCCGCCCTGCATAACGCCAACGGCTCGTGCTACGGCGTGTTCTGCAACGCGGGCCCGGGCCTGCTCAACAACGGTCCGGATGCGGCCGGCTTTGCAGTCGGCGCCGGCGTGATGTTCAACGTGCCGTGGGCGCAGGGCGACCAGTTCTGGCTGCAGGGCACCTGGGCCAGGGGCGCAGCGTCTTACCTCGGCGTGAATAAATACGTCGCCAATGACGCTGCCCAGATCTACCGCGGCGGCGCGCCGCTCAATCTTGGTGGAGACGGCCGTGTGATGCTGGCCTGGGGCCTCGACGGCATCTTCCAGACCCCCGGAGGTGGTCAGAGCGGCGACGTCGAGCTGACCGAGGGCTGGCAGGTCAGCGCCGCGTTCCAGCACTACTGGACCCCGGCCCTGCGTACCTCGGTGTTCGGCGGCTATGCCCGGCTAGACTACCCGGGCGATGCGATCGGCGTCGGCTCGGGAGCCCGCGGCGCCTTCTGCAGTGGCAACCAGACCGGCGGCACCGCCTTCATTCCGAACGTGGTTAATGGCTGCGACCCGTCCGTCGCTGTCTGGCAGGT
>Ga0111538_10013614_pt1 | contig 10727 bp, 11 predicted proteins | sample SoiMethybrSBSTD1_FD_79669 | JGI IMG/M metagenome (GOLD analysis project Ga0111538, IMG submission 79669) | Bulk soil microbial communities from a Populus tree surrounding site in Tennessee, USA - Soil MetaG P. TD hybrid SBSTD1 (version 2)... | ecosystem: Environmental > Terrestrial > Soil >... | reverse complement strand
TCGTCGCGCGCGCCGCAGCCGCCCGACGGGACGAGGGTGGTGACCGAGAGAACAGCGAGAACGGCGGATGTGGAATGGATGGGTCGCATGGCAGCCTCCTGTCCACGCGACGAACGACCTCACGGCGGATCGACAGGCCCCGGCGCCTTTTCTCTTCGAGGCCGTAAATCCGGGCATTTGGCGGTGAGAGCTATCCTCGGAGCGCCATGATCGGATCTCTCTCGTCGTTCCAGCGTCTCGCGCTCGATCTGCTCGTGAATGGGCCTTCGTCGTTCGGAGCGCTGTACGGGTTTGTCGCGAAGGAAGTCGACCCCGACCGTCCGCATGTCTTGGAGGGGTTCGGCGCGATGGTCGAGCTTGCGAGCCACGGGCTGGTTACCATGGAGTGGGATGTTGGCGGCGGCGTGGTGCGGCGAGGTGTCGACGACATCGCACTGCGCCGTCTTCGCGATGCGTACGCTGAGTGGCTCGGAGCGATTCCGCCCGGTGACCTCACGGGCGATGATGTGTCGCTGGATGAGGTTGCCCTGTGGTTCTCGATCACCGAGAGCGGCCGGGCGGCGTGGTCCACCGCGTTCGCAGTCGAAGCTGCCGAAGGCGCGTGGACGCTCGACGACGATTGTGCCGGCCAGGCGCTCATCATTCGCGCGGTCGACCTACGAGTTGCGGAGCGCGCGCTCGAGACCTGGATCTCCCTGAATCCGTCGCTCGACCCGGTTCCTTCGAGTCGCGGCGTCACCGCCGAGTCGTTCCGGACGAATGACGGCACTGTCCACCAGGGGATCAAGTTGACGCTCCGATACAGGAAGTCGGCGCCGGCGACGTGATGTCCTACGGGGCGCCGTCGCTGCAGCAGAGGACGCCGCCGGCCCGCTCCGGGGAGGTCTTGACGACGTTCAGCCCCTCGGCCTTGGTGTCCTCGCCGCAGGAGTAGACGTCCCGGCAATCTCCGGTGTCTGACTCGAGCCCGAGGTGGCGGTTGAGGGGTTTGCAGTCGACCGTCTCCAGGCCGAGCGTGCCGCAGCCCCAGACGTCGTCGGCGCTCTCGGGGTCGCCTTCCGCGGTGCAGGTCGGGGTCTCGGCGCTGCCGCCGCGCTGGCGCGTGAGATAGATGAAGGAGTCGGTGCCGTCCGGTTCCGGCGGCTGGAGGTTTTCGCAGGAGGTCTCGTCGCTGTGGCTGGCGACGTCGGCGGCGTCGCGGCAGACGTGCCAGCCCGCGGCGCACAGGTCGGCCGTGGCGCAGCCCTCGCCCTCGGCGTTGCGTCCATTGTTGCCGGCGGCCCGGTCGCAGGCCGGCTCGGTCTCGACCACGATGCCGGGGATCGACCAGGCGCCGGCGCAGGCGGCGAGCCCGGTCGTCGCGATGAGCGCCTCCGCCGTCCCATCGCTGCAGCCGACCGGGTTCGGCGAGGCATCCCGCTCGGGCGTGGAGTCGGCAGATCCGCCGTCGCTGTCGTCGTAGAGCGAGCCCCAGTCGATGCACCCGGAGGCGGCGCAGGTGATGAGGAGCGCTAGAAGGAGCCGGCCCATATGACTCCTCGAGCGGTCGGCAAGAGGCCGATTCGTTTCGGCGCGCGGTGCGACTGGCGCCACCACCAGATGAGACCGGCACCGGCGGTGACCGCGCCGGCGCCCATGAGCACGTAGCTGACGTCGGTCGCCGTCTCCCAGCCGGAGAAGCTGCCCGGCTCGCACGGGCAGGTCGACTCGACCTGATCGAACTTGGCGCGCGCCTGGAAGTAGATGATGCCGCCGGTCACGGCAACGGCCGCGCCGATCCCGGCGGTGACCAGCGGCAGGATGGACCGGCGCGAAGGCGGTCGCTCGGGTGCGCGCGCCGTGAGCCCGGCGGGCGGCGGCGGCGTGCTGCCGGAGTCGGGCGCGGCGAGCGGCGGTTCGGCGCCGGCGCCGGCGCCGGTGTCGTCGTGGCTCTCGTCGCTCTGGTCGCTCTGGTCCTGGGCGTCTGTCCGCTCTCGCGCCTCTTGGTCGGTGCATCGTTGCATCTCGTCGATGCGTTCCTCGACCTCGGCTCGATTGGCGGCGTCCGGCTCCTCCGCCAGCGAGCGGCGGTAGTACTCGAGTGCCTTGTCGCACGCCCCCTGGAGCCGGTAGGCCTGCGCGACGTTGAACAGGATGGCGGGCATGTGGGAGAGATCGTAGGCGGCGAGGAAGCGCTCGACCGCCTTCGGGTAGTCGCCGGCCTTGTAGGCGCGCGAGCCCTGGTCGTAGAGCGCGCGCGAGCGCTCCTTGTCGGCTCGAGCTCGGTCCTGTGCGCGAGCGGCGGCGCCGCCCGCGACGAGGACCGCGACGAGGACGACGGCTCTAGTGATCACCGCCGCCTCCGAACGGATCTCGCAGCCCGTCACCCACGCGCACCTTGGGACGCTCGGGAGCCTCGTCGCCGGCGGCGCCGTCGCCCCGCCGGGCCGCTCGCTGGCTGCGCGGCCGGCGCCCGCTCGCCTTGCGCGGCTGCTTGGGCGTCGTCGTCGTCTCCCCCGCAGCCGGAGCCGTCGTCCCCGCTGTCGCCGGCGAGTCGTGCGATACCTCGGCTGCCGGCTCCACCACCGGTGTCGCGGCCGGCCCCGGTGTCACCGCCGGCATCGACGCCCGCGCCTGGTTCGCCGGCCGGGCGGCGGGCGGCGGAGCCTCGGCCGGTTCGCTGCCGGCGCGCGCCACCAGCCCGACGGTGATCGCGATCGCGCCGACGACCATCCCGCTCACCGCGCCGAGCACCACGCGCCGTCGCAGCCGCAGATCCGGCGCGGCCACGTCGCCGGCGGAGGTCAGCTCGGCGAGCAGAGCATCCATGCTGGCGTGCCGATCGGCTCGCCCCACGCTCAGCCCGCGCAGGAGCGCCGCCTGCAGCGCAGCCGGAATCCGCGCGCCCGCCGCCGGCGCGGTCAGGCGACCGTGGACGATGGCGTCGGCGATCTCCTCGAGGCTGCGGCCGGCGAACGGCCGCTCCCCGTGGATCGCCTCGAACAGTGCCACGCAGAAGCTGAACTGATCGGAGCGCGGATCCGGCGCCTCGCCCTTGAACTGCTCCGGCGACATGTAGGCCGGGGTGCCCGCCACGATGCCGGTCCGGGTCACCACCGTCTGCATCCACGAGTCGCGGATCGCGCGGTGTGAGCCGGTCGCGTCGCCGCTGGTCGGCCGCGCCAGGCCGAAGTCGGTCACCCGCACGCGCCCGTCGTCGCCGCACAGGACGTTCTCCGGCTTGAAGTCCCGGTGGACCAGCCCGCTCCGGTGCGCGGCCGCCAGTCCTTCGCCGGCGGCGCGGAAGACGCGGAGGATCTCCTCGAGGCTGCGCGAGCCCTCCGCCAGCCAGCGCCGCAGCGTCCGCCCGGCCACCAGCTCCATCGCGAGGAACACCCCGTCCTGGTGGGTGCCGGCGTCGTGGACGATGACCACGTTCGGGTGGCTGAGCTGCGCCATCGCACGCGCCTCGCGCAGGAGACGCGCGCTGAGGTCGCCGGCCGCCGGGTCGAGCGCGCGGCCGGTTCGCAGCACCTTCAGCGCCACCATCCGGTGGAGCTCCGGGTCGCGCGCCGCATAGACCGCGCCGATCGCGCCGACACCGATGAGCTCCTGGATCTGGTAGCGACTCACGCGGGCGCCCGGCGCCAGCGTGGGGCCGGCCGGATCGAGCTCTTCCGGCGGCAGGCCGATCCGGCGGGTCGGCGCGTCGGTCTCGCTCGTCTCGTCGGCCGCGGCGGCGTCTGCCACCACCATGCGGCAGTCGGCGCATCCCGCCATGTGCTCCTCGGCGGCCATGAGCTCGCCGTCGGGCAGGCGACCCTGGACCAGCTCCAGGATCAGCTCGTCGTCCAGGCACTCCGACGCCGAGCGCGTCACGCGGGTATTATAGCCCCGTGGTCCAGGGACCGGATCGCGGAGTTGTGGCGCGGTTCCTCGCCTCGCTCGCGCCCGAGCGTCGCGGCGGGGTGGTCGCGCCGGCCGAGCTGGAGGCCGCGCTGGTTGCGGCCGTCCAGGCCGGTCAGGAGGCCTGGCCCGAGGTCGCGCTCGATCCGCTCGAGTTCGTCGCGCACCTCGCCGCCGGCATGCCGGACGTCCCCGACCTGGCGGTGGCGGTGGCCGAGATCCACGCGGCCGACCTCTACCTGGCGTGCGCCTGCGCGCGCGGCGAGCCGCGGGCGCTGGCCGGTTTCGACGAGCAGTTCCTCGCCGCGGTCGGACGCAGCTGGCGGCCGCGCCACCCGCTGGCCGACTTCGCCGACGAGGTGCGCCAGCTGCTCCGCGTCAGGCTCCTGGTCTCCGACGGCGGCGGGCCGCCCCGCATCGCCGGCTACAGCGGACGCGGCCCGCTCATCGCCTGGGTCCGCATGGCGGCCACCCGGCTCGGCCTCGACCTGCGCCGGCGCGAGCGCCCGGGGGCGCGCGACGAGGACGAGCTCACGCTCGAGGCCCGCGGGGACGACCCCGAGCTCGAGTACCTCAAGACCCGCTACGCGGCCGAGCTCAACGAGGCCCTGCACACCACTCTGGCCGCGCTCAGCGCGCGGACCGCCAACGTGCTGCGGCTGCACTACCAGGAAGGCATGACGGTCGACGCCATCGGGACGATGTACCGGGTGAGCGGGCGGACCGTGCAGCGCTGGCTGGCCGAGGCGCGGCGGACCATCCTGGACGAGACCCGGCGCCTCCTGTCCGAGCGGCTCGGGCTGACCGACTCCCGCCTCGACAGCCTGATCGGGCTGGTCCGCAGCCGGCTCGACATCAGTCTGTCCCAGTACTTGCTCCCCCGGTCGGAGCCATCGTAGCGGGGCGGGCGCTTTTTCGTGTCGTGGTCGGCGTCGGGGTCCGTCGTTTCGGTAGGACCCCCACACGAGGAGACTCGAATGCGCCTCGCCGCGATCACGACCACCACCTTGCTGGCCGCCGCCTGCAGCCTGCAGTCGGACGAGCTGACCACGACGTCGATCGAGTGCACGACCGGCGACGACGGCACCACCTCGTGCAGCGAGAACGACGACAAGCCGGACGGCACCGAGGGCGACAACGGCGATGGCGCCGACCTGGTCTGCTCGGGCACCGGCTGCGTCTCTCAGTGCGAGTACACCGACTCCTCCTTCCACTGCGCCATCACCTGCGAGAACGGCCTCCGCTGCGACCAGACCTGCAAGGAGGGCACCTGCGAGATCAGCTGCGACTGTCCCGACGGCGGTGGCGGCGGCGGCTGCGAAGGGGACACGTCGACCGACGAGTGCTGTCGCGAGCACCCGGACGATCCGGCCTGCCAGCCGCCGTGCCCCGACGGCACCGACACCTGTGATCCCTGCCAGGACAACCCGGAGGACCCGGACTGCAAGCCGCCCTGCTCCGAGGGCAGCACCGACGAGGAGTGCTACTGCCAGCAGAACCCCGACGACCCGCGCTGCGTCTGCCCCGACGGGACGACCGGCGAGGAGTGCGCCTACTGCAAGGAGCATCCGGACGATCCCAACTGCCCGGCGCCCTGACAGCTCAGGGCGGAGCGTCGACCAGAGAAAACTCGAGCTGGCACGCCGGACAGCGGGCCCCCTTGGCCAGGGCCGCGACGCGGTGCTCGAGGTCGACCAGTCCGGCCCCGCGCGCGAGCCTGGCCAGCTCGTGCAGATCCGGCTGCGGCGCGCGCGGTGCGGTCATCTCGCCGCTGGTCCCGAGCGCGAGGTCCATCTCGTCCTCCTCGACCACGAAGGGGACGTCGGCGGTCGACACGCGCATGCTCGAATCGCAGCGCGGGCAGTTGGTCGACACCGTCTCCTCCCGGAGGCAGCGAAGCGCATCCGCGATGGCCGGCAGCCGCCGGATCCCGGCCAGCGCGATGAGCAGCTCCAGCCCGGTCGCCTCGTCCAGACCGGGGACCAGGCATGCGAGGGTCAGCTCATGGGCGCGAGCGAGCGCCTCCTCGTATGCTTGCCGCAGGTCGTCCGGGACCGGGGCCGCTTCGCGCGACAACGCCACCGCCCCGACGAAGGACCAGAACAGGACCTGCTCGGCGAGCGGCTCGGCGGCTCCGATCCGCACGATGTGCGGCAACGCCGCGTAGCTCGCGGTGTAGACGGTGCCCTGGTGGCACAGGCAGGGGACGAGCTCGTCCCACAGTTCCTGCTCACCCCGCTCGACCGCGCGCAACAGATCGGGCACGTCGCCGGCCGGCCCGTAGGCGTGATCGAGCGCGTTCCACCGCGGATCGTCGAGCCCCAGCACGTTGCGTCCATTCTACCTGTTCCCGGGTGCCGCGACGTTTCTCGACTTCGACCCAGTGTTCGCCGCCTCGTCGTGACGAGATCTGATTGCGCCCCTCGATGGCGCGGTCACCGCCAGCTGGCGCCGATCAGGAGCCCGGTGTTCAGCGCCACCGTGTCGCCGTAGTGATAGAGCGCGCTGCCGCGAAGCTGCACGTCGATCGCCCAGTCTCGGCGGTTCACCACCTCCACGCCGGCGGCGAGGACGCCTGCCGGGCCGAGCCCGTCGCGCGAGTAGGGATCGTCGGTGCCGCCGCTGTACTGGGCGAGCCCGAACCCGAGCGCCGGCCGCAACCAGAAGGACTCGGCCGGCCAGACCTGTACGCCGATCGTCTGCGTGCCGGCGTAGTGGACCGACTGGTAGCGGCCGGCGTTCTCGCGGGTGAGCTGGACGTCCGCGACCAGCGCCATGCGTGGCGAGATGCGCACGCCGGCGTCGACCGCGATCGCGGTGCCGGCGAGCGCCGGCACGTCGGCGCCGTTGATCCAGCCGAATCCGGCCGCCACCGCCAGCAGCGGGCCGTGATCGCGAGGCTCATCGGGAGCGCTGGCGGCGATCTCGGCCGGCTCGGCGCGTGCCGAGCGCGCCGCGGAGACGGAGATGGCGACGGCGAAGAGTGACCTCGTGAGGGCAGACAGGGAACCGGGCATGAAGACCTCCTCTGCCCGGCGCGGTTCGCAAGCGCCGTACCACCGGCGCCGCGCGCGCAACACCTCGTCGACACGCGAGCCTCTCCACGCGCGCGCCCGCCGCGGCTGCCAGGTCGGCACGCGCAGCGACTGGATGGCAAATTCCCGTCGCTGGATCCCATCGCAGCTGCTCGTCCCCGACCGCGGGCCCTCGAGTATCCTCATCGACGAGAGGAACCGGGCGCCCATGACCGCGTCGATACGCAACGTCATCACGGAGGACAGGTCCGAGTACGTGCGCATGCGGTGCGCGCTGTGGCCGGAGGCGCCGGCCGCCGAGCACGACGCCGACGTCGCCGCGGCGCATCTGGCCGGGCGCCCCGACCGCGCCACGTTCGTGGCGGCGCTCGCCGAGGGACGCCTGTGCGGCTTCGCGGAGGTCGCGCTCAGGCCGTGGGCCGAGGGCGTGGCGACCCAGCCGGCCGCCTTCCTCGAGGGGCTCTACGTGGATCCCGAGGCCCGCCGGCAGGGGGTGGCGCGCCGGCTGGTGGCGGCATGCGAGGAGTGGGCGGCCGCTCGCGGCAGCTCGGGCCTGGGCTCCGATACCCAGCTCGACAACACGGCGAGCCAGGCGGTGCACGCGCGCCTCGGCTTCCGCGAGGTCGAGCGCCTGGTCGTCTTCGCCCGGCCGGTCTCGGCGCCGCGCTCGCCGGCCGCCGTCCGGCGCGGATCACTCGGCGACGCCATTCCCGCCCAGCTGCCCGACGAGCTCTTCACCACGCTCTGCGTCGGCGCGGCGATGCGGGTCGAGCGCATCGTCTCTCGCGGGCACGCGTCTCCGCCCGGCTTCTGGTACTGCCAGCTCGAGGACGAGCTGGTCCTCCTGGTCGCGGGCGCAGCGCGCCTCGAGATCGAGGGAGAGGGCGAGCTGGCGCTCGGTCCCGGTGACTGGGTCGACATCCCGAAGGGCGTCCGCCACCGGGTCTGCCAGACCGCGCCCGACGCGGACACGATCTGGCTGGCGGTGTTTCGCGCCTGACCGCGAGCGGACCGAAGCGCTCCGCTCAGCTCTTGAGTCGGTAGCCGGTCCTGAACATCCAGTTGACCAGGAGGAGGCAGGCGGCGAAGAAGCCGACGGTGACGGCGAGGCTGACCCGGACTCCCACGTCGGACGTCTCGTAGAAGCTCCAGCGCAGGCCGCTCACCAGGTAGACGATCGGGTTGAACAAGCTGACGGTGCGCCAGGTCGCCGGCAGCATGTCGATCGAGTAGAACGCGCCGCCGAGGAAGGTGAGCGGCGTGACCACGAGGAGCGGAATGAGCTGGAGCTGTTCGAAGCTCTGGGCCCAGACGCCGACGATGAACCCGAACAGGCTGAAGGTCACCGCGGTCATCACGACGAAGGCGATCATCCAGAACGGATGGAGGACGTCGATCGGCACGAAGAGGAACGCCGTGCCCAGGATGATGAACGCCAGCAGGATCGACTTGGTCGCCGCGGCGCCGACGTAGGCGATCACGGCCTCGAAGGGCGAGATGGGCGCCGACAGGAGCTCGTAGATGGTGCCGGTGAACTTGGGGAAGTAGATGCCGAAGCTGCCGTTCGAGATGCTCTGCGTGAAGAGCGACAGCATCATGAGCCCCGGCACGATGAAGGCGCCGTAGCCGACCCCGTCCACCTGGCTCATGCGAGAGCCGATCGCCGAGCCGAACACGACGAAGTAGAGCGCGGTCGTGATCACCGGCGCGACCAGGCTCTGCCACAGAGTGCGGGTGAACCGCGCCATCTCGAAGCGATAGATGGCCCAGACGCCGTACCGGTTGAACGCCACCGGATGGCTCATCGCCTGTCACTCACCAGATCGACGAAGATCTCCTCGAGCGAGCTCTGCCGGCTGCTCAGATCCTTGAACGAGATGCGGAGCTCGCCCATGCGCCGGAGCAGCGCCGGGATGCCGGTCTTTTCGTCGTTGGCGTCGAAGGTGTATTCGAGCTCGGTGCCGCTCGCCTTGAGCGAGAGCGACCAGTCACCCAGCTCGGCCGGGATCTCGGCCAGCGGCTCCTGCAGGGTGAGCGTGAGCTGTCGCTTTCCGAGCTTCTTCATCAGGTCGGCCTTCTTCTCGGTGACGATCAGCTCGCCGGCGCGGAGCACACCGATGCGGTCGGCCATCTCTTCGGCTTCGGCGATGTAGTGGGTCGTCAGGATGATCGTCACGCCGCTGTCGCGCAACCGGCGGACCAACCCCCACATGTCGCGGCGGAGCTCGACGTCCACGCCTGCGGTCGGCTCGTCGAGGAACAGGATCTCCGGCTCGTGGGACAGTGCCTTGGCGATCATCACGCGCCGCTTCATGCCGCCCGACAGGCTCATGATCTTGGCGCTCCGCTTGTCCCACAGCGACAGCGAGCGCAGGAGCGCCTCGACGTGGGACGGCTTCGCCGGGCGGCCGAACAGCCCCCGGCTGAAGCTCACCGTGGCCCACACCGACTCGAAGGCATCGGTGGTCAGCTCCTGGGGGACCAGCCCGATCCTCGCCCGTGCCGCGCGGTAGTCGCGGACGATGTCGTATCCGTCGACCGCGACCGTGCCGGCGCTGGCAGTGACGATGCCGCACACGATGCTGATGAGGGTGGTCTTGCCGGCGCCGTTGGGGCCGAGCAGGGCGAAGATCTCGCCCTTGTCGATCGTCAGGCTCACGTCCTTCAGCGCCTGCAGGCCCGAGGCGTAGGTCTTGGTGAGGTGGGCGATCGAGATGATGGCCATGGCGCAGCGGCCGGCGGGCGACACAGCTCAGGGGCGGTCGAGGATCTCACGGATGGGGCGCGTGCGGTGATCGACGAGGGCACGAAGGCCGGGGAAGCGAGGGTCGGAGCGGAGAGGGGCGAGGAGCGGGCAGTGATCGAGCCAGACGAGGTCCATGAGGCCGATGTCGATGGCGCTCTCGATCCGGTGCAACGCGTCCTCGCTGGCGCCGGCGCGAACCCCGAACTCGGCGGCCAGCTGGAGCATCAGGAGGCGGAACCTCGGCGGCCGGTTCTCGTTCGCCATCGCCATGACCCGGTCGATGACCTCACGATCCACGCGGCCGCTGACCACCGTCGCGACCAGGTAGCGGATGAGGGCGCCGGTGGCCGACGGATCCGGGGCCGACTCCACCGGCATGACGTCGAGCCACGCGGCCGTGTTGCCGCTCCAGCTGGTGAGTCGCATCACGAAGGGAGCGCGCGCCGCGCGATCGGCCTCCGGGATGCTGGCGAGCAGCTCGTGGGCCTTCGCGAAGTCGCCGTGCAGCCCCTTGGCCTTGGCGAGCTCGAACCTGGCCGTCTGGAGCAGCGGGTCGAGCGCCAGCGCCCGCTCCATGGCGGTGATCGCCTGGTCGAGCGGTCCGGCCTCGAGCCGGATGCGGCCGAGGAGCTCGTACGCCTCGGCCAGGAAGGGCGATCGCCGGATGGCGGAGCGCACCCGCTCGGCGGCCTCCGGGTAGTCGCCGCGGGCGAAGCGGACCTGCGCCAGCGCGAGCAGGGCGTCGCCATGCTCGGGCGCCGCGGCCACCGCGCGCTCCGCCAGTGCGAGTACCTGTTCGATCCAGGCCGGATCGGTCCGGAAGAAGTACGACCGGGCCTGCGCGCGGGCGAGAGCCGCCAGCAGGGTGGGATCGTCCGGCGCGCGCGCGTGCGCCTCTTCCAGGTACTTCACGGCCCGTTCCATCGCCTCGGGACCGAACGCGCGCAACTGGGCGCGGCCGCGCAGGTACAGGTCGATGGCGCCCGCATCGGTCGGCGCCGGCCGGTTCTGGCCGATCGGCGCGACGGTCAGCGCCTGGGCCACCGCGTCGGCGACCTCGT
>Ga0111538_10013612_pt1 | contig 10729 bp, 10 predicted proteins | sample SoiMethybrSBSTD1_FD_79669 | JGI IMG/M metagenome (GOLD analysis project Ga0111538, IMG submission 79669) | Bulk soil microbial communities from a Populus tree surrounding site in Tennessee, USA - Soil MetaG P. TD hybrid SBSTD1 (version 2)... | ecosystem: Environmental > Terrestrial > Soil >... | reverse complement strand
TGTTGCCACCGAGCGCGGCGATGGCCAGCATCACCGCATAGATGGCGGTGGTAATCGCCACCCGCCGGGTGAACCCCTTGTTCCTAATCTCTTCGAGTTCTTCAGGATTGGGAATCTCCACCTCAGACATGCTGAGAGTCCTCCGCTCATGGAGAGAGGGCGCCATACGCCTCATCGGTGCGCCCACACCTCACAGGATCGTCTTGGCAATCTGCTCCAGTTCAGCCAGCGCTGCGGCCTCGGGGGCACTGGTCAGCATCAGCACCGCGGAATCAGCTCCGGCTTCTGCAAGGGCCTGGAGCTTGGCACGATCGGGGGGCGCAATATAGGCCATGATCTCAATGGACTGAGGATCACGCCCTGCCGCAAGCGCGAGTTCGTTGAGGACAGCGCGGCCCTGCTTGATCAGCTTTGGGGTACTCCGGGTGGGCATCCAGCCATTGCCATATGCCACGATGCGTTTGAACACCTGCCGCGCCGCGCCACCGAGAAAGATTGGAGGGTGGGGCTGCTGCACCGGCCGTGGGAAGGAGCGCACGAGTGGAAAGTCATAGTAGGTGCCGTGATACTCCGCTACCTCGTTCGCCCACAGTGCCTTCATGGCCGCAATGGCTTCCCGGGTCTGCGTCCAGCGGTGTGTGAAATCGCCACCCATAATCTCAGTCTCTTCTTTATTCCAGCCGGCGCCAATGCCAAAGATAAAGCGGCCCCCGGAAAAGTAATCGAGGGTCGCAGTCTCCTTGGCCAGGAGGAGTGGATTGCGCTCTGGAATGAGGGTAATGCCTGTCCCTAGTTTCAGTTTCGTCGTCACTGCCGACGCTCGTGCCAGGGTAACAAAAGGGTCCAGAAACCAGCTATAGGAGTCGGGGATACGGCCATCAGGGGAGGCAGGGAAAGGTGAGACGCTGTGCACTGGCATGATGGGATGCTCCCCCACCCAGAGAGAAGCAAACCCCAACGCCTCAGCCTGCCGCGCCAGTACGGCCACATCGATGGGATGCCGTGTAGGAAACATCAAAATGCCATATTGCATGATCGCTTCCTTACCTCTGCATGGTGCCTGAGCAATGGTAGCGAGGAACACGCGCGAGGCTAAAAATTGCAAACGCCCTCCTCACACCTGGGCTGCACATAGCGTGATGCCAAAGATAGCATATTTACACGAGGCTCTCTATGCTGCAGAGAGCGCTCAGATACACAAATCTGCAAATCCTCACCTCGCGAAGCTTTCGGTGAGCGAGGCTATCCTTTAGCGCTAAGTCGAATGGTATGTAACATAGCCAGCAACCTCACCTCGAACGGTTCGCACCAGAGGATGTTCCGTACTTGACGGCCAGCGATCGTGGTAACGACATGGTAACAACCATAATAACCCAGCATCGTCACAAACAGTGTGTGGATGATTTCCTCATTATCCATAATAGCCATATGTGGTATCACCCATTTTATCTCAAAGATATACCGTTACAATTTACCATCTATAGAACATTAGAAGCCGTTTTAGAATACAGCTTCCCACATGTTTTCTGGGGGAAATGTTTATATATTTTCTTTCTGAAGAAAGAAACTCGGAAAGAAAGCCTCTGGATATACCATGCAATGTGATCAATCTATTACTGAAACGAGCATAAAGATTTTTATAACAGCTTCTAAATCTTTTTCATTGATTTCAAAAGTTATACATGTATAATCTCTAGTCCTATTATGAGCATGGAGGTCTATAAGCTCCCTGAATGCACGCCCCCCTGTTGACTTTTAGAGCAAAAGGACACGAAAAAATATTCTTTCTTCTTGAAGGCATAAAAGATAGCAGCTCTAGCGGCAGACGAGCTACGCTCTCCACCAACGCCCGTCACACTAGAGTGCGCAGAGGCCAGAGAGGATGGCGAACAACCCTATCTTGGATGCGACGAAGAGATATTTGCCTGGAGTTTAGACGGAGGTGATGTCGCAAACCTCCACGATCGCGACAGAGCATGCTCGTATCCCGGATAACCGCGGCCCGTCAGCAATCGAGAAAAATACTTGACAACTATGAGAGGGCAGGCCTACTCTTGCACCCCGAGCCTTCTCGACCCTGGCCAGGCGCGGTAGACGCTTCAGGGGGCGACAGCATGACACCTTATAGGCAGACGACCTTGTGGTAGAGAACGCTATCACCGTACCCGTCAGAGTCTTTCTGAAGCAGAGGAGAGCTCTCGTGCCCCAGCCCTGTCCTCATTGTGATCAGCCCGATATATCCTTACTGCGCATCGTCTTGATTGGCGAAATCCTCCGTGCTGAGGAGAGCATGCTCGGGCTCCTTGCAGACGTTTTGCAGCAGTCTGGCCTACTGCAACTTTCTGATGAGGCCAAGGCTCCGCAGGTGCGGCCCTAGAAGGACACGCTGCCTGCGCTATGGCAGTCAGGAACAGGCAACCCGTGAGGTGTCAGGGGCCGCCGTCTGTGGCGTACCCCCGAGCCTGCACGGGAGCCTTCCCTAAATTTGTTACCCTCTACCGCGTTCCATCGTGTCTGCTGAGGCGCGTCACGCGCTGACGTCGTGCTGCTTCGCCAGGGCAACCTGGCGCGGCACACGATAATAGCCGCGGCCAGGCTGATCGGCTAATCCCTCCAAGCCCTTCTCCAGAAACCGCTGCACCCATTTGTAGACAAAGCGACGGCTGATCCCAACCGTGGCGGCCACGGCAGAAATCGCCATCCGGTCAGCGACGAGTAAAATAATTCGACCCCGTCGAGCACGCCCCGCAGAGATAGTCGTCGCCCGTTGCCACGCCAGCAGTGTCTGGCGTTCCACAGGCGTGAGGCGGATCGTGAGGGAGGTGGTGCGTCCACGAGCCATACAGATACCTCACAGGCAGGAGAATATGGATCCTTTGGCCCCATGCCAAAGAGGAAAAACTCTATCCTAAGCTGCCAAGAATACTTGACAGTGTTTGAGAAGAGTACCATATATTTGTGCACAAGTCTTCCTCGGCAGTTACTGACAGGAGGAATATGAGAGGGGAAGACGCGGGCAAACACCAGCAGACATCCTGTAGCATGGCTGTCATTGAGTTGTACGTTGCGGTAGTGATTTTTACTATCTCGCCCCCAGCTCAAAGCGCGTTCTTACCTCTCCGCCTTTTTTGTCTCAATCCCCAGGCTGGCGTACGTCATGGCGTAGAGACGATGGTACAGTCCCCTCTGCAGCAGCAGTTCTTCGTGTGTGCCACTCTCGACAAGGCGCCCCTGATCGAGCACGATGATCCTGTCAGCGTGCTTCACCGTTGCTAGCCGGTGCGCGATGAGCAAGGCAGTGCGACCACGCAACAGTGTTGTCAGGCCGGCCTGTACGAGGCGTTCGGTCTCGGCGTCGATACTGGCGGTAGCTTCATCGAGGATGAGCAGGCGCGGGTCGGTGAGCAGGGCCCGTACGAAACTGAGCAGTTGGCGTTGACCGTGACTGAGCAGGCCCCCACGCTCACGCACATCGGTGTCGTAGCCGTGGGCGAGGCGCATGATGAAATCGTGCGCCCCAATGGCTTGGGCCGCGGCGACAATGGCTGCATCGCTGGCAGTGGGATGGCCATAGCGCAGATTATCGCGCACGGTGCCGCTGAACAGAAACGGCTCTTGCAAGACAATACCAATCTGCCGGCGCAAGTTCTCCTGGGAGAGCCGACGCACATCAATGCCATCGATCAGGACAGCCCCGCTAGTGACGTCATAGAAACGCGCCACCAGATTGACCAGGGTGGTCTTCCCAGCACCGGTAGGCCCCACAATAGCCAGGCTCTGGCCAGCGGGCACGTGCAAGGAGAAATCCTGCAGGACGGGTGTGCCAGGGTGGTAATGGAACGAGACATGGCAAAACTCGACTTCCCCGCGCATGCCCGACAGAGACACTGGATGGGGGTCTTCTTGCAGTTGCATCTCCGTATCCAGGATCTCGACAATGTGCTCACCAGCCGCCATGGCCATTTGCAAGTTATTCCAGCGGAAACCCAGATCACGAATGGGTTCGAAGAAACGTTGGATGTAGAGCACAAAGGCGACCAGGCTGCCAGCGCTGAGGCTCCCAGCGAGCACCATGGGACCACCGCAGACGACGACCAGTGCAATGCCCACAACGCTCAGCAGCTCAATACTTGGGAGCAGCGCAGCAGAGAGCCGGGAGGACGAGAGATTGGCCGCGAGATGGGCGCTATTGAGACGCTCAAAACGCCGCAAATTGGCCTCTTCACTGCACAGACTCTGAATCACCCGTACCCCGGAGATGTTTTCCTGGAGGCTGGCGTTGACCTGGGCCAGGGCTGTGCGCACCTGGCCAAAGGCGCGTCGAGCCCGCGTACGCCAGTAGAGGGTGAGCAGGACCATCGGTGGAACAACAGCGAACGTGATGAGGGTTAGCAGGGGATGCAGGGACAGCATGACGATGAAAATCCCGCCCAGGGTTATAAAGTCACTCAGCGTCCCCAACATACCGTTCGTCAAAAGATCTTGCAGATTGCCCACGTCGTTCTGGATACGCGACATCAGCACCCCGACCGCATTACGGTCGTAGAAGGAGAGATCGAGCCGCATAAGGTGCGTAAACAGGGCCTGCCGGAGATCGAGTAACACGTGCTGCGCCATGCGTTCCAGCCCGAGGGTTTGCTGATACTGCATAATCCAGGCGACCAGAGCATTGCCAGCATAGAGGCAGACGATCACCGTCACCCCTGCCAGATCAGCCTTGACAATGTGGCGATCCAGACTGAGTTTGACCAGATATGGGGCAAGGAGATGGCTCAGCGAGACGCCAAGCATACAGGCCGTGGCCAGGAGCAGATGGCTGGCATAGGGAGCCATAAAGGGCCACAGGCGGCGCACGACACGGGCGTCGTAGGCTTTCCCGTAGCGTTTCTCTTCAGCAGCACTTACTGGCCTGGACCACGGTCCCTGCTGGCTGCGTTGATACGCCCTCATGGAGTAGGTACCTGGGGCATCCCGTGTGAGGCAGTGTGATGGCCCTGACGTTGGTGTCCGTTGCGCGTGGCATCGAGCCAAAAGTCCTCCTGGTCGCGCAGTTGCAGGTCGTAGATACGGCGGTAGAGGCCTGGCTGCGCCACCAGCTCGTCGTGTGTGCCGCGCTGCACGATGCGCCCGTCTGCGAGCACCAAAATCGTGTCCGCCTGCTTCAGGGTGCGCAGCCGCTGCGCAATGACAAACGTGGTGCGGCCGGCCATGAGTTCCGTGAGGGCCTGTTGAATGAGGTATTCGGTTTCCATGTCCACACTCGACGTCGCATCATCGAGGATAAGCAGGCGCGGGTTGCGCGCAAAGGCCCGCGCAATCGCTATGCGCTGCCGTTGGCCGCCTGACAGCGTCACACCACGCTCACCCACCCAGGTGTCATAGCCATCCGGGCACTGCATAATGAAGTCGTGCACCCGCGCTGCTTTGGCGGCGGCGATGACAGTGTCCGGGTCAAGATCCTCACGCCCGTAGGCAATGTTATCCCGAATCGTCGTAGAAAAGAGCAGGGTATCTTGCATGACAATGCCAATATGCCGGCGCAACGCCGCCAGTTGGTAGGCACGGATATCCACGCCATCAATCGTGATGCAGCCACTCGTGACGTCGTAAAAACGTGGCATTAATTGCGCGATCGTGCTCTTCCCACTCCCAGTGCTGCCCAGCAGAGCAATAACCTGGCCCGGCGCTGCGCTGAAGGTAATACCGTGCAGCACCGGGATGTCAGCGCTGTAACGAAAGCTCACGTGCTCGAACTGCACCCACCCGTCGAGATGTAGGAGAGGGCGGGCCTGCGGGACGTCCTGGACGTCTGGGATGGCATCGAGAATTTCAAAGAGGCGTTCGGCTCCGGCCTGACAAAGTGAGACCATGCCGGTCAGCCAGCTCAGACGCCGCAGCGGTTGGGCGAACTGGGCGAGATAGCTCGTGGCGGCGACTAACGTTCCCAGGCTCATGGCCCCGGCAATGACCCGGCCGCCGCCAATATACAGCGTCAAGGCCACAGCAAGGGACAACAGCAAGGTCAAGATCGGAAAACTTAAGACTTCCTTGGCAGCTACCGCAAGACGAGCCTGAGCCAGGGCCTCTGCAGCCTTGGCAAAGCCTTCTATTTGCTGGCGTTCACGAGCAAAGGCTTTGACGACCCGAATCCCCGCGAGGCTTTCTTGCAGGACGACGGTCAGGTCACCGATCTTCTCCTGCACCCATACTTGCAGAGGGCGGAGCAATTGCCCAATGCCGAGAATCACACCCAGAAAGAACGGCAGACTGAGTAGCATCAGACCAAGCAGGCGCCAATCGAGCCAGGCCATCGCTACCATTGTCCCGGCGCCAGCCAGGGCCACACTGAGCCCGATGGGCCAGCCAAACTGGAAGAACAGACGGACGGCTTCAACATCAGCCGTGGCGCGCGACATGAGTTCGCCGGTCTGGGCGCGGTCGTGATAGGCAAAGCTGGAGCGTTGCATCTGATCGTATAACAGATGGCGCAGATGATAGGCCAGATGCTGGGCTAAATGCGCAGTCAAATAACTCTGCCCATAGGCGATCACCCCGCGCACGACCGTTACGACCACGAGCAGCACCCCCGCCAGATACAGAAAACGCATCTGGCGCTGGGCCAGACCATAATCGAGCACCTCTTTGAGGATCCAGGGTATGGTCAGACTGAGGCCGACGACGGCACTGGAACAGACGATAGCCAGGAGCACGAGCAGAGGTGAGGCTGCGTACAGGCGACCTAAGCGATAAAAGGTGCGTATCATAAGCCTTTACTTCCTCGCCCTGCGACTGCGTCGGCAGAGGGCGCCCAGCTTAACGGGCGCCCTTCCCTCTGGGAGAGGGCAAAGAACCAGGATGTTCCTCGTAATGGCCATCAACACTGGCAAGCCAGTGCGTGTCATCGAGGCGATGCGGGTCAATGTGGTGCATGCCTTTGGCGTTCCAGCCGCCCCCAGAGGGTTGGAGCACAGGGCTTTCTGGTACTTCGCGCTCGGCATACTGTGTGGTGGTCAGGGTCGTGATCTCAAAGGCGCGGACTTGCCTACCATAAAACGGGGCATCATCTTGAGCGTAGCGTATGATGCGGTCGCCCAGCACCATTACCCGTCCACCCGGACGGGCGCGATGCGCGTCAGCCTGAATGAGTGGATTCTGAGGATGCGCCTGCCACGGCCCGAGAAGTGCGTCAGCGTAGTAGAGGCATAGCGTATCGTGCTCGAAGGGCGTACTACACACGAACATCCACCACTTCCCATCTGCACGAAACAGGGTTGGGTCAGCGTACTGTCCGGCCAGTATGTCACCCGCACAGGCCCAGGTGGTCGGGAAATCGACAGCTCTATAGACGCGAATGGCGTCGGCTTCCAGCGTTTCTGGCACCATATAGTAGACGCCCTGCCAGGCGAACACGTAGGGATATGATAGATGGAAGGCTTCTTGCAGGACCACGCGCTCATAGCGCCAGCGTAATCCATCGTGACTCGTAGCCAGGCCGATAACACCGCGCTGCCACTGGGCATGCATCACCTCAAAGAACATGCTCCAGGTCTGCTGCACCCGGAGCATAAAGGGATCAGCGACAAACATCGCGGGAATATCCGTGACCTGCGCTGCAGTGAGCACGGGGTTATCCGGGGCACCCGCAAGCCCCATATGCAATGGCGATGTGCCTGTGTAGATACCGATCGACCAGACGTCCCGTGTGGCCACGAACACCCCTGTACCCCTACCCTCTCAGTACGCCGCGCTGGCACTCGCCGCCTTTACCAGGCGGTCGATCTCTTCATCCGTAAAGCCAGCCATTTTGCGGGCTTCACGCGAGATGCTGATCGACACTTGATCGGCCGGACCGTCTTGCCGGGCGCCCCCAAAGTTGAACAGCTCGTCAATATGATGTTGAAAATCGAGGGCCATTTGCCGCCGCGCCGGGTCGTCCTCGGTGAGCTTGCGCATCCAGGTGCTGCCCATACGCACGTGCGTAATCTCATCGGCCAGGACCATATCCACGGCCCGCTCGATGATCGGATCACCGAGCTTTTGGGCGAGCTGTACCAGTTGCGCAAAGACGTCACAGGCCAGCCCTTCCAGCCCACGGTTGACTCCCGCCACACGCGCTGCCGGGTCTTCAACACAGGCACACTCCCAGAGCATGCGTGACTCAGGATATTCTCCCAGCGTGCTCTGCACATGCCGCAATAGCCGCTCGTAGATTTCCGTGTGGCGTGACTCGTCCCACACCTGGCGTGCCATATCCAAGGTAAATTCCCACGGCACGTCCTCAAAATCGCATACGGTCCGCCCCGCCCCTTCCATGGCTTCGATTTCTCCCACGCAGATACTATGCATACGGCTCTGGAGAAAGTCCGCATCTGTGGTTGGAAGCGCCATCGGCGGTAAGCCCTGCTCAGCGCGAATCTCAAAGATTTTGGCGCCAGGGATGTACAGAATGTGCTCTTCACGGGCGAGCTGATCTTTTTGTAAAAATTTTTGCACGGTTGCCTCCTCAGACGCGTTCGCTCTCCAACACGCGCCACTGCCCCTCCACAGTACCGAAGCGGTGGTGTACGGTTACGGTCGTCACACCAAAATAGCGTATTTTGAAGACGTGCTGCACACCTATCCTGGCATGGCCCAGCACGGCATAGCGTGCAAACGTCGTCGTCCCCAATTGCACGTAGAGCTCCAGTGGTTCTTGCCGCACCTGCGCGATGCAGTCCTGGTGCATCGCGGCGCTATCGCCCAGGACAATATGTTGCGCATGTGCCTCAGCAGCCTGCTCGACAGAGAGCGTCGGTGGGGCTGTCATGTCGCATCCTCGACACGTCCCAATACGCCTCCAGCCGCGACCAGCCGCTTTTCGAGTTCCAACTGCCAAAGGACGGCACGCTCCCGCGTTGATACCGTACAGGCCATGTCCTCGAGGAGGATTTGTCCTTTGAGGACATGTTCCTGGGTCTCACGCACTAAACGTTCCAGGATACGGATGGTGGGCGGTTCGTACACAGGATTACAGGCTGAGAGATGCTGAGTGTAGACGCTGAGCAAATGCGGTTTCAGGACCCGAAAGACCCCGACCAGGCGTTCGATGGTCTCCTCAGGCTGCTCACGGTTCGCCAGCGTCTGCATGAAGGTCACAAACGCAGCATTGGGCGGCTCCGACACCTGGGCCCGGGCCCGCAGCTCAGGCAAGCGCTTACCCAGGATATCAGCATGCTGGGCACAGTCCCACACCTGCCGACCGAATTCGAGCTTGACCACGAGTTCTGGCGTCAGCGCGATCCATCCGGCCATGATCCGCATCATCTGCTCTTCGGCATAACGGTACTGGCGAATCATCTGCGCCGTCTGGGCCACGCTGTAGACCCCTTCCATGGTCCGGCGGTCATGCAACGGCATAGGCCTGATCCTTGCGCACCCGGGTACTGGTATCGGCGAGGACAAAGTCCAGGGCGCGCTCGATGACCGGGTCGCCTATTTTTGAGGCGAGTTCAATAAGCTGCCCCAGGGCATTGTCGGCTGGCTCTGCCGATGCGGTCTCGACAGTGGTTTCCGCATACGCTCCGCTGTAGCCCTCGAGGCTTTCCAGGAGTTTCAGAAAAATATCGACATGCCGTGACGTGTCCCAGACCTGGCGTGCCAGGTCCATCGTGCACTCCCAGGGCACTGCGTCGGTAATGTCACACACCGTGCGTCCGGTCTCTTCCCTAGTCTGTATTGTATCGACCAGGAGGCTGTGCAGGCCGTTCCGTAGCAGCCCCAGGAGCTCTTGCATGCCTATCCCCTTTATGCACAAAGTCCAATGTATGGAATGGTAACATAGGCATATCAGGCGCACAAGACGACTCATGTACTGGGACATGGACGTTTCTAGGGCCTCTGCCTAATCGACGGACGTGCTTGGGCAAGAGGAGCGTAGGCGTCAGAATCATAGCCTTATTAGCCTAAAGCGTGGCTTGATACCCACCTGCCCTATCCGTACTTTCCTGAGTGACAGAATGAGACCATAAAGGCTATAATGGTCACAATGATCTCATGATGCAGGAGGTACGGATGCCCAAGACAGTCACTATCAATGTGGCAGACGCCAAGCGTCACTTTGCGGATCTCTTAGGGCGTGTGGCCTATGGTGGAGAAACGATCACCATTACCCGACGCGGCAAACCGATGGCTCGACTCGTCCCCATCGACGCGGACACTGCTACCCCGCACGTCGCCGATGCGCAGGGCTGGCTGGAAGACGAGGACCCCTTTTTTACCACGATCGACACTATCGTGGCAGAACGGGAGACCCATCACCCCCGTGACCTCCGGCCGACAGACCACTAGCGGTATGTATCTGCTGGACACCAACGCTTTGAGTGAACTGCTTAAGAAGCGCCCGAAGCCTCAGTTTCTCACGCGTCTACGGCGTCATCCCTCTGAAATGTTTTTCACCTCGAGCATTTGTGTGATGGAACTGCGCCATGGTAGCCGCCGGCGTGATGATCATGAGAGCTTCTGGCAGCGGATCACCCACGAGGTTTTGTCTCGGGTGACCATCCTCGATTTTAGCGTCTCTGAGGCAGTCGTCGCGGGGGACATTTTTGCCCATTTGGCACGTCGTGGTGAGCTGATTGGGGTGGAAGATGTGCTCATTGGCGCGACCGCCCAGGTCCGAGAGTATACGGTCGTGACGGGGAATGTGCGCCACTTCGAGCGTATTCCAGCTCTCCAAGTGGAAAACTGGTTG
>Ga0111538_10013611_pt1 | contig 10729 bp, 9 predicted proteins | sample SoiMethybrSBSTD1_FD_79669 | JGI IMG/M metagenome (GOLD analysis project Ga0111538, IMG submission 79669) | Bulk soil microbial communities from a Populus tree surrounding site in Tennessee, USA - Soil MetaG P. TD hybrid SBSTD1 (version 2)... | ecosystem: Environmental > Terrestrial > Soil > Tree... | reverse complement strand
GGCGGCCTCTCGGGCATCTACCTCGCTGCGTTCCCGATCGACTGGCAGGTGCACGACACGTACTTCGTCGTCGCCCACTTCCACTACGTGCTGTTCGGCGGCTCCGTCTTCGCGATCCTCGGCGGGCTCTTCTACTGGTGGCCGAAGATCTTCGGGCGCTTCCTCTCCGAGCGGCTCGGGAAATGGACGTTCTGGCTCGTCTTCGTCGGCTTCAACGTCACCTTCTTCCCGCAGCACCTCCTCGGACTGCTCGGCATGCCCCGCCGCGTCTACACGTACCGCGACGACGGCCTCTGGGAGGCGTACAACCTCACGTCGACGATCGGCTCGTACGTGATGGGGCTCGGGATGCTGTGCCTGCTCGCGGCAATCCTGAAGAGCATCAACGGGCGGCGGGCCGGGAACGACCCGTGGCAGGGCGACACGCTCGAGTGGTACACGACCTCGCCGCCGCCGCCGCACAACTTCGAGCAGGTGCCCTACGTGACGAGCGCCCGGCCGCTGTACGACCTGCGCCGCCGGCTGCGGGACGCGGAGGCCGGATGAGGACCGACGGCGCGCCCGGCCCGCTCCTCCGCCTCTCGACCCTCGCCGCGGCCGGCGCCGCGGCGCTCGTCGTCGCGAGCGCCGCGCTCGAGCTCGGGCGCGCGCACTGGGGCGCCGCGCTCGTCGCGCTGCCGCTGCTGGTCTGCGTGCTCGTCGCCGCGACGGTCGCGTACCCGCGCCTCGTGCGGCCGGCCGCCGCCGCGCTCGGGCTCATGCTCGTCGCGATCGCGACGGGCGGGCTCGTCGCGTGGACGGACGACGCGGCGTGGTCGATCGCCGTCCACGTCGCCGCGGCAGGAGCGTCGCTCGCCGCGTCGCTCGTGACGCTCGTCGTGTCGGTCCGGGGCGAGCCGCTGCCGTTCGGCCCCTGGCGCGACTACGTCACGCTGACGAAGCCGCGGATCATGTCGCTGCTCCTCCTGACGGGCGCGGCCGGGATGTTCGTCGGCGCCGGCGGCTGGCCCGGCGGGGTGGAGCTCCTCACGATGCTCGTCGGCCTCGCCCTCGCATGCGGCGGGGCGAGCGCGCTGAACCACGTGATCGACCGTGACATCGACCGCCTGATGGGGGCGCGCACCGCCTCGCGCCCCGTCGCCTCCGGTCGCGTCCCCGCGCCGCGGGCGCTCGAGTTCGGGCTGGTGCTCTCCGCCCTGTCGTTCGCGCTCCTCGCCTCGACGGTGAACGTCCTCACGGCCGTCCTCGCACTCGTCGGGAACCTCTTCTACGTCGTCGTCTACACCGGCTACCTGAAGCGCTCGACCGACCAGAACATCGTGATCGGCGGCGCTGCGGGGGCGGTCCCGCCGCTCGTCGGCTATGCGGCAGCGACCGGCAGCCTCGCGCTTCCCGCGCTCTGGCTCTTCCTCATCGTCTTCCTGTGGACGCCGCCGCACTTCTGGGCGCTCGCACTGATGATCAAGGAGCACTACGAAGCCGCGAACGTGCCGATGCTGCCCGGGACGCGCGGCGACCGCGAGACGACGCGCCAGATCCTCCTGTACTCGATCGGGCTCGTCGGCTTCACGGTGCTGGTCGGCTTCTGGCTCGGGCCGCTGTACACCGTTGCGGCGGCGCTCCTCGGCGGCGCCTTCGTCTTCCTCGCGTGGCGTCTCCGCCGTGACGGGACGCGCGGCGACGCGGTCGTCCTCTTCCACTACTCCCTCGCCTACCTCGCGCTGCTGTTCGTCGCGGCAGCCGTCGACCCGGTGATCCTCTGATGCTGTCCCCCGAGCTCCAGCGGAAGAACAACCGCCTGGGCCTCGCGCTCTTCGCGCTCTTCGTCGTGCTGTTCGTCGGCGCGTGCGTGATCGCGGTGCTCTACCTCCAGGTCGACTAGGACGGGCGTGGGCCCGGACCTCGAGCTCGCGCTGCGCCTGGCGGACGCGGCCGACGCGCTCTCGCTCGGCCGGTTCCGCGCCCGCGACCTCGTCGTCGAGACGAAGCCCGACCGGACGCCGGTGACCGAGGCCGACCGCGGCGTCGAGCGGCAGCTCCGCGCGATCCTCGCGCACGAGCGGCGACGAGACGCGATCCTCGGCGAGGAGGAGGGCCTGATCGGCTCCGGGTCGCGGCGGTGGATCGTCGATCCCATCGACGGCACGCGGAACTACTCGCGCGGCGTGCCGGTGTGGGCGACGCTGATCGCACTCGAGGTCGACGGCCGCGTCGAGCTCGGCGTCGTGTCGGCCCCGGCGCTCCAACGGCGCTGGTGGGCGGAACGAGGCGGCGGCGCGTACGCGGGCGGTGATCGCGTCCACGTCTCCGCCGTCCGGCGGCCGGAGGACGCGGTGCTGAGCTTCGCGCTCGAGCAGGCACTGCCGAGCCTCGCCGGGCGGGCCTGGCACGCGCGCGGCTACGGAGACTTCTGGAGCCACATGCTCGTCGCCGAGGGCGCCGTGGACGGCGCGATCGACGCGATCGGCGTCTCCGTGTGGGACCTCGCCGCCGTGCAGGTGATCGTCGAGGAGGCCGGAGGGACGTTCACCGACTTCGCCGGCGAGCACCGCGTCGACGGCGGCAGCGCGATCTCCTCGAACGGGCATCTCCACCCCGCGCTGCTCGAGGCGGTCGCGGGGATCCGGGACTAGCCGGCAGCTGCCTTCGCGGCCGCCTCGTAGATCGGGTCGCGGACGAGCGTGTCGAGCTCGGCGGACAGGAGGTCGCTCCCGGAGAGCGGCTTGCCGAGCGGCCGCTCGACGGGATCGCCGTCGACGCGCACCGACTCGATGAGGTCGGCCGAGCGCCGCGTCAACGCGACCTCGCGCTTGAGGCGCGAGCGGAGCCAGCCGGCCACGAGGTGGGCGTCGGCCTTCGGGCCCTCCACGGTCAGCCGCTCGATCGAGCGGATCCCCGGCCATCGCGCCGAAAGCTCGGCGCGCCACGGCAGCGAGCGGCGCCACGCGATGTCCGAGACGGCCGTGCGCGAGAACAGGCGTGCCAGCTCGGCGTACCCGGACGGCACGTCGCGCCACTCGTCGGAGTGGACGACGAGCCGGTCGCAGACGTCGACGAGCTCGGCGAGCGCGGGCGAGCTCCAGTCGGGCTGACCGCGCCAGCGGCAGAACGCCGGCAGGTCGGAGATGAGGAGCGGCAGGACGACGGACGCTGGGTGGTCGGCCGCGTCGCCGCGCAGCCGGAGCTCGATCACCTCGGAGAGCACCTCGCGGCCGCCGGGGAGCTCGAAGTCGCGGACGGTCGCGCCCGCCTCGACCGAGCTCTTTCGCCCCTCGAGCGGCACGAGGAGGATCGTGCGGGACGGGTGCCGCTCGGCGAGCCCCGCGAGCACGCGCTTCGCGCGCGAGACCCACCTGGGCGGCGCCCAGACGATGTGGGTCATCGTGCTCGTCCGCAGCTCGGGCATGCCGTCCGCCTCGAGCCGGCAGCGCTTCTGCGCGAGCTTCCTCTCGACCTCGGTGACGACGCCCATCGGTGTCTCCTCAGTGCCTCCGCCAGGAGCGGCCGTCGCGGTGGAGCAGCTCGTCGGAGCGCGCGGGGCCCCAGCTGCCGGCGGGATAGTCGGGGAAGTTCGGCCGATCGCGGCCCCACGCCCCGATGACCGCGTCGACGAGCTTCCACTGCTCCTCGACCTCGTCCTCGCGGGTGAAGAGCGTCGCGTCCCCGAGCATCGCGTCGAGGATCAGCCGCTCGTACGCCTCGGGAACGCCCTCGCGGAAGGCGCCTCCGTACAGGAAGTCCATGTGCACCGTGCGGATCTGCATGCCCGACCCCGGCACCTTCGCCCCGATCGCGAGCGAGACGCCCTCGTCGGGCTGGACGTGGATCAGGAGGACGTTCGGGCGCAGGCCCTCGCCCGCGATCGCCTCGAACGGCGGGTGCGGCGCGCGCTTGAACTGGATCGCTATCGTCGTCTCGCGCCGCGCGAGCCGTTTCCCCGCACGGACGTAGAACGGCGTGTCGGCCCATCGCCAGTTGTCGACGTAGAGCTTCGCCGCGACGTAGGTGTCCGTCGTCGAGTTCGGGTCGACACCGGGCTCCTCGCGGTACGCCGGCACCTCCTCGCCCTCGACCCAGCCGCGCCCGTACTGCCCGCGGACGACGGACTTCGGCCCCGGGGTGTGCATCGCGCGCAGCACCTTCACCTTCTCGTTGCGCACCGCGTCCGCGGTGAAGTCGATGGGCGGCTCCATCGCCGTCAGGGCGAGGAGCTGGAGGAGGTGGTTCTGGAAGATGTCGCGGATCGCGCCGGCCCGCTCGTAGTAGCCGGCGCGCGCCTCGATCCCGATCGTCTCGGCGACGGTGATCTGGACATGGTCGACCATCTGCCGGTTCCAGATCGGCTCGAAGATGCCGTTCGCGAACCGCAGCGCCATCAGGTTCTGGACGGTCTCCTTGCCGAGGTAGTGGTCGATCCGGAAGACCTCGTCCTCGCGGAACCAGCGCTGCACGATCGTGCTCAGCTCGCGCGCGGAGGCGAGGTCGTGCCCGAAGGGCTTCTCCACGATCACGCGCGCCCAGCCGGAGCCCTCCCGCTCCCGTCGCTCACCGACCTCGCGCACGACCATCGGGAACGCCTGCGGCGGAACCGCGAGGTAGTGGAGCCGGTTCCCGGCGGTCCCGCGCGTGCGATCGAGCTCCTCGAGCGCGTCGCCGACCCGATCCTCTCCCGCGTCGTCGTCGAACTCCGTCGCGACGTAGCGGACGCCCGCCGCAAGCGACTGGAACACGTCCGAGCGGAACGGGTCGCGGGCGTGCTGCTTGACCGCCGCGCGGATACCGGTGAGGAACTGCCGCGTCGTCTGCTCGGTTCGCGCCACGCCGACGACCGCAAAGCGTTCGGGGAGCAGGTTCCGGTAGGCGAGCGAGTAGAGCGCCGGGAACAGCTTCTTCTTCGTCAGGTCGCCAGAAGCGCCGAATACGACGAGCGCGCACGGATCCGGCTTGCGCCGCAGCCCGAGCCCTGCCGCGAGGGGGTTCGCCATGCGGACTAGCGGGCCGAGACCACGTCGAGCTTCCTGGTGATGCCCTCCAGCAGCTCGTCGAAGGAGTCGGTGAACTTCTCGACGCCCTCCCGCTCGAGCGTGTCGACCACGTCGTCGTAGTCGACGCCGGCCTCTCGAAGCTCGTCGAGCAGCGCCCGGGCATCGTCGACGTCTTCCTCCAGCGTTGTCCCCCGCACCTCGCCGTGGTCCTGGAACGCCCGGACCGTCTCGAGCGGCATCGTGTTGACGACCTCCGGGCCGATCAGCTCCTCGACGTAGAGCACGTCGCGGTACGCGGGATTCTTCGTCGACGTCGACGCCCAGAGGCAGCGCTGGTTCCGCGCGCCCTTCGCCTCGAGCGCCTCCCAGCGCTCTCCGGAGAACGCCTCCTTCCAGTGCGCGTAGGCGAGCTTCGCGTTCGCGATCGCGAGCTTGCCCTGGAGGTCCGGCCGCCCGACCTCCTCGAGCCGCCGGTCGGCTTCGGTGTCGACGCGCGACACGAAGAAGCTCGCGACGGAGATCACGCTGCCGGGGTCCCCGCCCGCGGCGACGAGCCGCTCGAGCCCGCGCAGATATGCCTCGACGACCTCCGCGTAGCGCTGCAGCGAGAAGATCAGCGTGACGTTGATCGAGCGCCCCTCGGCGATGCAGTCCTCGATCGCCCCGAGGCCCGGCTCGGTCCCGGGGATCTTCACGTAGAGATTCTTCTTCTCGACGTCGCCGTGGAAGCGCGTCGCCTGCTGGAACGTCGCGTCGCGGTCGTACGCGAGCCTCGGATCGACCTCGAGCGAGACGTAGCCGTCGACGCCCCCGGTTCGCTCCCACACGGGCGCGAGGAGGTCGCAGGCATCGCGGATGTCCTCCAACGCGAGGGCGAAGAACAGCTCGACCCGATCGTCGATCTCGGCAGCGGCCGCGCGCAGCTGCTCGTCGTACCAGTCCCCCTCGGCGAGCGCCTTCTGGAAGATCGTCGGGTTGGACGTGACGCCGACCACGGCGTCCTCCTCCATCAGGCGCGCGAGCTGCCCGGTCTCCAGCATCTCCCGCGAGAGCGAGTCGATCCAGACGCTGACGCCGTGCTCGCTGAGCTCGTGCAATCTCGAACGGTTCATGAGTACCTCCTGCGCTCTTCAGCCGTCGACGAGCTTCTCGAGCTCCTCGACCTTCTCCAACCGTGCCAGATAGCGGCCCTCGCCGATGAACGCTGCCTGGAGGAAGTGGTGGACGAGAATGGCCGCCAGCGACGGGCCGACGACCTCCGATCCGAGGCACAGCACGTTCATGTCGTCGTGCTCGACGCCCTGCGCGGCGGAGTACGGGTCGTGGCAGATCGCCGCCCGGATCCCCGGGATCTTCGACGCGGCGATCGAGGCGCCGACACCCGAGCCGCAGACGAGCACGCCACGCTGGGCGCGTCCCGAGCGGATCGCCATCCCGACGGCGCGCGCGACGTCCGGATAGTCGACGCGCTTCTCGTCCGTCTCTACGCCGAGGTCGACCGTCTCGACGCCTTCCTCCCCGAGAACGGCGAGGACCGTCTCACGCAGGTGGACGCCGCGGTGATCGAATCCGACCGCCACTTTCATCGCTCGCTACGTTACGCAATCGGAGGAGTGGGACATACGGACGAGGGAGCTCTCATGGACGGGCGCGAGCTTTGGCAGGACTTGGGACAGCAGCTGCGGGTCGACGCGGTTCGCGCGAGCGCCAAGGCGGGGTCGGGCCATCCCACCTCGTCGATGTCCGCCGCAGACCTCGCGGCGGTACTCCTCGCGGCGCACTTCCGGTACGACTTCGACGCGCCGCACGACGCGCGGAACGACCGGCTCGTCTTCTCGAAGGGCCATGCCTCGCCGCTCGTGTACGGGCTGTTCCGGGCCGCGGGCGCGCTCACCGAGGAGGAGTTCGGCACGTACCGCCAGCTCGGCAGCCGGCTCGAGGGCCATCCCGTCCCGGTGCTGCCCTGGGTCGACGTCGCCACCGGCTCGCTCGGCCAGGGCCTCCCGATCGGGGTCGGCATGGCAATCGCCGGGAAGCGGCTCAACCGGCTTCCGTTCCGCGTCTGGGTGATCTGCGGCGACAGCGAGATGGCGGAGGGATCGATGTGGGAGGCAGCCGAGCACGCCGCGTTCTACGAGCTCGACAACCTCACCGCGATCGTCGACGTCAACCGGCTCGGACAGCGCGGCGAGACGATGCACGGCTGGGATCTCGACTCGTACGCGAGGCGGCTCGAGGCGTTCGGCTGGCACGCGATCGAGATCGACGGCCACGACGTCGAGGCAATCGACGCCGCGTACCGTGAGGCCGAGTCGACGCCCGGCAGGCCGACGGCGATCGTCGCGCGCACGATCAAGGGCAAGGGCTACTCGAAGGTCGAGAACGAGAACGGCTGGCACGGAAAGCCGATCCCCGCGGAGGCCGTCGACGAGATGGGCGGCGTCCGCAACCATGTGATCGACGTCGCGAAGCCCGAGGCGGGCAGCTCGCACCGGTTCGAGACGGGCGAGGCCGCGTGGCCGGCCTACGAGCCCGGCAGCGCCGTCTCGACGCGCAAGGCGTACGGCGAGGCGCTCGCCGCACTCGGCGCCGAGCGCGGCGACGTCGTCGCCCTCGACGGCGAGGTCTCCAACTCGACGTTCGCCGAGCTCTTCAAGGACGCGCACCCCGAGCGGTTCGTCGAGATGTACATCGCCGAGCAGCAGATGGTCGCCGCGGCAGTCGGCATGCAGGTGCTCGGCTGGAAGCCCTTCTGCTCGACGTTCGCCGCGTTCCTCAGCCGTGCGTACGACTTCGTCCGGATGGCCGCCGTGAGCCGGGCGACGATCAAGCTCTGCGGCTCGCACGCGGGCGTCTCGATCGGCGAGGACGGCCCGTCGCAGATGGGCCTCGAGGACCTCGCGGAGTTCCGGGCGATCCAGGGCTCGACCGTGCTCTATCCCTGCGACGGCAACCAGACCGCCGCGCTCGTCCGCGCGATGGCGGACCTCGAGGGGATCTCGTACCTGCGCACGACGCGCGGGGACACGACGGTCGTCTACGGCGTGGACGAGTCCTTCCCCGTCGGCGGTTCGAAGACGCTGCGCGAGGGCGACGACGTCGCGATCGTCGCCGCGGGCATCACCCTCCACGAGGCGCTCCGCGCGGCCGAGACGCTTGCCGATGAAGGCATCGCCGCGCGCGTGATCGACTGCTACTCGGTGAAGCCGATCGACGCCGCGACGCTTTCCGGGCTCCGCATGCCGATCGTGACGGTCGAGGACCACTGGGCCGAGGGCGGGCTCGGCGAGGCGGTGCTCTCCGCGCTCGCCGAGAACGGCGCCGACACGCGGGTCACGAAGCTGGCGGTACGGGAGCTGGCGCATTCCGGCAAGCCGGCCGAGCTCCTCGCCGCGGCCGGGATCGACGCCGAGCACATCGCCGCGGCGGCGCGGGCGGCCGTTCGCGAGAGCGCAAGCGTCGGCTGAGGACTAGACCGCCGCCTCGGCGGGCCGCAGGCTGTCGTCCGTCAGCCGGGTCGGGTCGTCGACCACCGGCCGTTCGCGGATGACCGCCTCGAGCTCGGCGATGACGTCCGCGGGCTGGCCGTGCACGACCGCGCCGACGAGCCGGCTCTCCTCCGTGAGGTGGAATCCCACGAGGCGGCCGTCGGCGAGCGAGCCGCGGAGGATGCATTCGACCGCGGGCTCGACGTCGCCGAGCACCTGGAACTTCCGGTCGAAGAGCTGCGTGAAGAAGACCGGCAGGACGTCGTACCCCGCCGACGCGCCGGCGAGCTGGCGTCCGAGATGCCCGCCCTGAGCGTTCGCGTTCGACCAGTGCTCGATGCGGCGTGAGCGGCCGGCCGTCGGATCGGGGTACTGCGCGACGTCGCCGACCGCGTAGACGTCGTCGAGCGACGTTCGGAACCGCTCGTCCACGATCACGCCGTTGTCGACGTCCGCCCCGGCGTCCTGCGCGAGCTCGACGTTCGGGACGACGCCGACGCCGACGATCGCCAGGAAGCCCTCCACCGTCTGCCCGTCCTTCGTCCGCGCCCCGGTCAGAAGGCGCCCGTTGCCGGTCAGCTCCTCGAGCTCGGTCTCGAGCAGCACGTCGATGCCCTCGCCGCGGTAGAAGTCCACGAGCTCCGCCGAGAGCTCGGGGCAACGGAGCTGGGGCATCAGCGTGGCCCCCATCTCGACGATCGTCACGGCGAGGCCCCGGGTGCGGAGCGACGCCGCGGCCTCCGCGCCGATGAAGCTGCCGCCGATCACGATCGCGGAGTGCGCGTCCTCGGCCGCGCGGATCACGGCCTCGGCGTCGGCGAGGGTCCGATACGTATGGACGCCGACGAGGTCGGCGCCGGGGAGCGGCAGCTGTCGCGGGCGGGCGCCCGTCGCGAGGACGAGCGCGCCGTACGGGACGCGCTCGCCGTCGGCGAGCTCGACCTCGTGTGCGTCCGGATGGATCCGTTCGACCGTCGTGCCGAGACGGAGCTCGATGACCTCGTCCTCGTATTCCGGCTCCGGGCGGACGAACGTCGCCTCGCGCTCCATCTCTCCGCGAAGCAGGCCCTTCGTGAGCGGCGGCCGGTTGTACGGCGGGTCGGGCTCGGAGGAGAGAATCGTCACGACGGCCTCTCCGCCCGCGGCGCGGTACTCCGTCGCGAGCGTCGCCGCCGCGAGTCCGCCTCCGACGACGACGATCGGATCGATTGCCATGCCGTATCAGTACCCGTTCCGCGCGATCTCTTACCGCGCGGAAGCGCTCAGGACGGCGGCAGCGGGGCTTCCTCGATCGTCGTGAACCCGCGTCGGCTCATCTCGCCCCAGTCCTTGCGGCCGCGGGCGAGGTCGATGAACGCGAGAAAGCGCCAGAACGCGACGATCTGCCGGTAGCCGAGGTTCTCGACGAAGGAGAAGCCGACCAGTCGCGCAACCTCCCGCCCGTCGCGATGCCGGCGGACGCTGTGCTCCTCGAGGACGAGGGCCGCGAGGCTCAGGACGATCCCGAGGAGCACCGCCACGACCGCAAACCCGACGAGGAAGACGACCGACAGGTCACCGAACAGCCACCAGACGAGGATCGCGGGCAGTCCGAGCAGCTCGATCACCGGGCCGAGGAACTCGAAGAACAGGAAGTAGGGGACCGCCGCGAACCCGAACGCGCCGTACCGGTGGTGCGCGGTCACCCCGCGATGCCGCCAGAGCGTCTGGCCGAGGCCGCGCTGCCAGCGCCGACGCTGGCTCGAGAGCTGCTTCATCGTCTCGGGCGCCTCCGTCCAGCAGACCGGGTCGGGCACGAACACGATGCGGTACCGCTCGTCGCGTTCCCGCAGGTGGCGGTGGAGCCGTACGACGAGCTCGATGTCCTCGCCGACGGTGTCCAGCGAGTAGCCACCGACGGTCTCGACGAGCGAGCGTCGGAACAGCCCGAAGGCACCGGAGATGATGAGAAGCGCGTTCATCCGGCTCCAGCCCACCCGGCCGATGAGGAAGGCGCGGAAGTACTCGAGCACCTGCAGCGTCGCGAGCCGGCTCCGCGGCAGGTGGACGTCGAGGACGCGGCCGTGGTCGATCGTGCAGCCGTTCGCGATCCGGACGATCCCTCCGGTCGCGACGACGACCTCCGGCTCCTCGATGATCGGCCGCGCGACGCGGAGCAAGGCGTCCTCCTCGAGGATCGCGTCCGAGTCGATCGCGCACACGTAGGGATAGCGAGACGCGTTCACCGCCGCGTTCAGCGCGTCGGCCTTGCCGCCG
>Ga0111538_10013607_pt1 | contig 10730 bp, 12 predicted proteins | sample SoiMethybrSBSTD1_FD_79669 | JGI IMG/M metagenome (GOLD analysis project Ga0111538, IMG submission 79669) | Bulk soil microbial communities from a Populus tree surrounding site in Tennessee, USA - Soil MetaG P. TD hybrid SBSTD1 (version 2)... | ecosystem: Environmental > Terrestrial > Soil >... | reverse complement strand
CGCAGGCGGGCGATGGCGAGGTCGGCCAGCTCCTCGCTGATGGCCTCCAGCCGCTGGCGGATGTCGTCGAACTCCCCGGCCATCGATGCAGCATTGCACCTGGCGGGTGTGCCAACGTGACCGCGATGCCCGCCCCGCCCCAGGACCGCCACGAGTACGTGTCGTTCGACTCGCCCGACGAGCACCGGACCTGGTGCTTCGACGTCACGTTCCTCACCAGCTCATGGCAGTGCATCTTCGGCCACGGGTGCCAGGGAGTGCTGACCGAGCCGGCGCCCGAGCTCCACCAGGGATGCTGCAGCTACGGCGCCCACCTGGTGGACGAGGACGACGCCAACACGGTGCTCGACCACGCCGACCGCCTCACTCCGGCCCAGTGGCAGTACCGGCGCCAGGCCGTCCAGCGGGGCGGGCCGATCCGGCGCAACCGCCAGGGCGTGCTGGTCACCCGGCTGGTGGGCGAGGCCTGCATCTTCCTCAACCGGCCCGGCTTCCCCGGCGGCCCGGGCTGCGCCCTGCACCGGGCGGCCCTGGAGGCCGGCGAGCGACCCCTCGACTGGAAGCCCGACGTGTGCTGGCAGCTCCCACTGCGCCTGGTGGAGTCGACCGACGAGACGTCGGGCCACGTCACCTCGACGCTGCGGGAGTGGAAGCGGCGGGACTGGGGCGCGGGCGGCCACGACTTCGCCTGGTGGTGCACCGACGCGCCCGATGCCTTCAGCGGCGGGCGGCCGGTGTACGAGGAGCTGCGGGACGAGATCGTCGAGATGGTGGGCGGCTGGGCCTACGACCAGTTCGTGGCCTACGTCGAGGCCCGTGACGGGGCGCGAGGGAACCTGAGCTTCCTGGCTCACCCAGCACTGCGGCGCCGCTGAGCGCCGGTGGTGTCAGTCGTCGTCGTCGGCGAGATCGGCCATGCACCATGCGGCATGGTCGTCGCCGGGCTCGGCCCCACATTCGGGACACGGCTCGGCGTCCGCCCGCTCGAAGATTGCAGTGAGATCGAGGTCGTTACTGCGCTTGAGAGCGCGCGCTTCCTCGAATCTGCGATGTCGACCCTTCTTCACGGGCCAGCTCCCACGTAGGTTGCGTTCGGCGGGAAAGTGTATCGCCGACCAGGCCAGCATATGCGCTCGGCAGCGTACCGCTCGGGGCGTCCCGACCCATTTCCTACCACGTCCACGCCGGAAAGCGAACCCTAAGCACCCGGAGCGCGAATCAAGCGTCCCCTAGAGTCGGCGGGATGCCCGACCCGTGGTGGCGCTCGGCCGTCTTCTACCAGATCTACCCTCGATCCTTCGCCGCTGGGGTGCCGTCCCCGACCGGCGACCTGGAGGGCATACGGGCCCGCCTCGACCACTTGACGTGGTTGGGCGTTGACGCCCTGTGGATCTCGCCCTTCTATCCGTCGCCTCAGGCCGACTTCGGCTACGACGTCAGCGACTACTGCGACGTCGACCCGATCTACGGCGACCTGGCCGCCTTCGACCGGCTGCTGGCCGACGCCCACGAGCGCGGCCTGCGCCTGCTGGTGGACCTGATCCCCAACCACTCGTCCGACCAGCACCCGTGGTTCGAGGCGGCCCGCTCGTCTCGCGACGACCCCCAGCGGGACTGGTACATCTGGCGGGACGGCTCGCCCGACGGGCCTCCGCCCAACAACTGGCGGGCCGCCTTCATCCATGAGCCGGCCTGGACCTGGGACAAGGGCAGCGCCCAGTGGTACCTGCACCTGTTCCTGCCGGCCCAGCCCGACCTCAACTGGGCCAACCCCGAGGTGGTCGAGGCCATGCACGGCGTCATGCGCTTCTGGCTCGACCGCGGCGTGGACGGCTTCCGCATCGACGTGGCCCACGGCATGGGCAAGGACCCGGCGCTGCCCGACGACCCGGCCGGCACCGGCCTCCCCCACGCCACCCTCAACGACACCGCCGAGACCCACCAGATCCTGCGGGACATGCGCACGCTGGTCGACGGCTACCCGGGGGACCGGCTGATCCTCGGCGAGGTCTTCCTGCTCGACACCGAGCGGGTCGCCACCTACTACGGCAACGGCGACGAGCTGCACCTGAGCTTCAACTTCCCGCCGCTCTTCACCCGGTGGGACGCCGAGCGCTGGCGGGGCCAGATCGAGAACACCCACCGGTGGATCGAGGGCCGGGGCGGCTGGCCCACCTGGGTGCTGTCCAACCACGACGTCCCCCGCCACCGCACCCGCTACGGCTCCGAGAGCCGGGCCCGGGCCGCGCTGTTCCTGCTGCTCGGGCTGCGGGGATCGCCCGTGCTGTACGCGGGCGAGGAGCTGGGCCTGGAGGACGCGTACATCCCTCCCGACCGGGTGGTCGACCCCGGCGGGCGGGACGGCTGCCGGGCCCCGATCCCGTGGACCGGCGACGCCGACCACGGCTGGGGCGTCACCGACCCGTGGCTGCCCTGGCCGCCCGAGGCCGGCGTGCGCAACGTGGCCGCCCAGGCGGCCGACCCCGAGGCCATCGTCCACCTCTACCGGCGGCTGCTGGCCGCCCGCCAGGCCTCGCCCGCCCTCCAGCGGGGCGTCCAGGAGCCGCTGCCGGCCCCGCCCGACGTGGTCGCGTGGCGCCGGTCCTCGGGCGACGAGACCCTGGTGGTGGCGGTCAACATGGGCACCGACCCGGCGTCGCTCGACGTGAGCGGCCGCGTGGTGGTGGCCAGCGACGGGCAGGGCGAGGGCGAGCCGTTCGGCGGCACCCTGGCCGGCGACCGTGCGGTCTTGGTGGCGCCGTGAGGCGACGCCAACGCGGCATCCAGGGATGGGACGGTAGGGGGAGCGAGGTGCGCGGATGAGAGCAGTGGTCCACGACAGGTACGGCGGCCCCGAGGTCCTGCGGCTCGATGAGGTCGAGCGGCCGGTCCCCGGCGACGACGAGGTGCTGGTCAGGGTCCATGCCACGACGGTCAACCGCACCGACTGCGGCTTCCGGCAGGGCAAGCCGTTCTTCGTCCGCGCGTTCAGCGGCGTGCGGCGGCCCAAGCACCGCATCCTCGGCAACGAGCTGGCCGGGGTGGTCGAGGCCGTGGGCTCGGCCGTCACCGAGTTCGTGCCCGGCGACCGCGTGTTCGGCGTCGACCAGAGCCGGTTCGGGGCGCACGCCGAGTTCGCCTGCCTGCGCGAGCGGGCCCCCCTGGCGACCGTGCCCGAGGGCATGCCGTTCGAGGAAGCGGCGGCCGTGTGCGACGGCCTGATCCTCGCCCGAACCTGCCTCCGCCCGGCCGGGTTGGGGCCTGGCCGGCGCATCCTCGTCTACGGCGCGTCGGGATCGATCGGCACCGCCGCCGTTCAGCTGGCCCGCCACCTCGGGGCCCACGTGACCGCGGTGTGCAACACGCCCAACGTGGACATCGTGCGCTCGCTCGGCCCCGACGAGGTCATCGACTACACGCAGGACGACTTCACCCGCAACGGCGAGACCTACGACGTGATCTTCGACGCGGTGGGCAAGCACGCGTTCGGGCGCTGCCGCGGCTCGCTCGCCCGGGGTGGGCTGTTCATCGTCACCGACTTCGGGCCGCGGGGCCAGAACCCGTTCCTGGCCCTGGGCACGGCGGTGACATCCCGCTTCGGCACCCGCCGCGTGCGGATGCCCCTCCCCCGCTACTCCAAGCAGCACGTCCTGTTCCTGAAGGGGCTCATCGAGGCGGGCGCGTACCGGGCCGTGGTCGACCGCTGCTATCCCTTGGAGGAAGTGGTCGAGGCGACCCGCTACGTCGAGACCGAGCAGAAGACGGGCAACGTGGTGCTCACGCTCATGTGAGCCCACGGGTTTGGGGGAGCTCGTGCAAGAAGACGGGGCGGCCAGGCGTCAGAAGGGTGTGCAGGACGTGGCGCCCTTGCTGGAAGTGCGGATCGAGACGACGCCGATGGTCGTCGAAGTGAGCAAGCCGGCCTTCGCCGACTTCTACCGGGCGACGTTCACGGAGATGGCACGGCTCGCGTTCCTGCTGACCGGGTCGGTCGAGACCGCTCACGACCTCGTGCAGGATTCGTTCGTACGCCTCCACGGGCGCTGGGATCGGATCGACGAGCCGCGCGCTTACCTGCGGCGCACGGTCGTGAACGCCTGCCGCTCGCACTACCGCCGCCTGAGCGTGCAACGGCGGCACTCCGCGACCGCACGGGTCGAGAACGTCGACCTCGGCGCCGACGAGATGATCGACGCCATCGCCGCCCTGCCCTACCGCCAGCGCGCCGCCATCGTCCTGCGCTTCTGGCACGACAGCAGCCAGGCCGAGATCGCAGCCGCCCTCGGTTGCCGGCCCGGCACCGTCGGGTCGCTGATCTACCGCGCCCTCGCCGAGCTCCGAAAGGTGATGCCGTGAGCGAAATCGATGACCGCATCCGGCAATCGCTGGCCCGGCAGGCGAGGTCGGTCCCCGAGCAGACCGACTTCGACGGGCTGACCAACCGCATCACGCGCCGCCACCGGCGAAAGCTGCAAGCCGTCTCGGTCGCGCTCGTCATGGCGTTGGTGGCGGGGCCCGCGTTCGGGTTCCTCGCCGGCCGTCGCGGCGGGGAGCAGGAGTCCGACGTGGCGATCGGCTCCGGCGGCGAGCGCGTCACGGTGGAGGACAGCCCCGGCGGGTTGCCCACCGTCAGCCTGGGCGGTGCCGTTTCCGACACGCTCGCGGCCGCGGGAACCGATCCCACGACCGGAGCCAGGTACCTCCCGTTGATCGGCGGCGGGGTGGACGGTCCCCTCGCGAAGGCGTTCGTCCGGGACATCGACGGCATCTCGATCCGGGTCTACCGGGCCGCGGTCGACTCATCGGCGGAGGCCGGCCCGGAGTGGCAGGACCTGCCCGGGTGGTGCTTCCCCAACGGCTACGCGCAGGCCGACGTCTCGACGGCGGACATCGTCGGGATCGTGTCCGGCCCGCTCTACTCGGAGCTGCCCAGCGGGCCCGTCGGGGGCAGCCTCGGCGCCATCGGCGTGGCCGAGGGGAAGGCACACTGGGTCGTGGTCGCCCAGGCCCCGGCGGGAGCGGCCCGCGTGCGGGCGACGTTCCCGGACGGCCAGTCCGACGAGATGGAGCCCATCGACGGCCTCGCCGTCCTGGTGGCCCGGGCCTCGCTCGAGCCGGGCGACATGTCCCAGTACGACACGACCGTGCCCCTCGTAGCGCTCGACGAGAACGGCGGATCACTCGGCACCGGCACGGCGACCTTCGGCGGCTACGTCGAGACGGGGCCCGAGTGCTACCCCTCGCCCGACCTGCCGCCGCCGGGCGAGGAGCAACCGGCCGACCCGGACGCGGCCCGCGCCGAGATCGAGCAGCTCTTCGGCGTCAAGTACGAAGACCGGACCAGGGAAGAGCACCTGGCCAACATCGACGACCCGACCGGCATGGACCAGGTGTTCGACGACCTGGAGAACGGGAGCTTCCGCACGCAGGTCCTCGGCTCCCGGACGGTGTTCGAGGACCTGGTGTTCCTGTCCGCGACCAAGGCCGCCGTCCGGTACCACACCGAGATCCCCAACTTTGCCAACGGAGGCACCGGCCCGAAGCTCGGGGAGGTGAACTTCGTCGACGGGCGCTGGAAGCTCAGCCGGGCCGACGTCTGCCGAGACGTGCAGCTCGCGGCGGTCACCTGCCCGTAGGGAGCTACCGCGAGGTGCATCCTTCGGTGATCAGGTAGCCGTTGCTCACCGCCAGGCTCGTGCAGCGCTCGGTGACGACGGCCTGCGGCCCGAAGGCGTCGTGGGTGGTGTTGGTACGGACCTCGACCAGCCCGGGGCCCACGACCGTGTAGCGGTAGTAGATGGGATCGCCCTCCACCGTCGGCAGCTCCACGTCCAGGCGGACGCGGTCGCCGCGGGCGAACGCGTCCAGCAGGCACTGCTGCTTCTCGCTCCGGTCGGGTGGGCCGTCCTCGTCGGCGTTGGTGACCACGTAGGCACCGCAATCGCCTTCGTCGGGGTCGGCCGCGGCGCTGTCCCGCGGCGTGTCACGACAGGCAGCGAGGGCGAGCAGCGGGACGAGGACGAGCAGGCGGCTGTGCATGCGGTTGTGACGTCACCGTCACCTCCCGAGGTTCCCTAGGTGAAGCGGGCGGTGCACCAGACCGTGCCGCCGTTGTCCACGATGGACACGGCGGCGACCGAGCTCGGGGCGGCGTCGAGCTCGACGGTCCACGGGTGCTCGTCGGCGGGTGGGAGGCGTCGGAGGTTCCGCTGGCCTTCGCCGTCCTCGACCGCCAGCCAGTAGGTGGCGTCGACCGTCGCCCCGTAGGTATTGACGAGCCCGGCCCAGTCCGGCACCTCGACCCGGATCGCCGTCGGGTCGGCCGAGAGGGTGGCGTCCCCGACGACCTCGCCGGCGTTGGTGCGCATCGGCGCGGTGATGCTCGCGGTCTCCTCGCCCGAGCCGCCGCCCAGCACGAACGCCGACGCCGCCACGAAGGCGAGAAGCGCCGCGGCGGCGGCGATCAGGGGACGGACGAGCCGGCGGGGCCGCCGGGACGCCAGCGGTGTCGGCGGAGTCACGTCGGGCTCGGTGGCGGCCGCGGCGATGCGGGCGACGACCCGCTGCTCGAACCCGGCGGGCGGCTCGACCCCGGGCACGATGAGACGGACCTCGTCGGCGGCGTCGGTCAGCAGCGTGAGCTCCTGCCGGCACGCCCGGCAGGTCTCGACATGCGTGAGCGCGGCGGCCCGCTCCTCGCCGTAGAGGACGCCGAGCGCCAGCTCGCTCGCCACGTTCCCGAACTCGGCACAGGACATGGTGCTCATGCGGTCCGCACCCCCAGGTGGTCTCGCAGCCGGCGCAGGCCCAGCCGGATGCGGGTCTTGGCCGTGCCCAGCGGGACGTGCGTCGCCTCGCTGAGCTCGCGCGCGGTCAGCCCGTAGAGCGTCACGGCGACGAGCGCTTCCCGCTGCTCGGCCGGCAGGGCCTGCAGGGCGGTGAGGACCGGCGCCGCCGCGTCCCGATCCGCGATCGTCTCGGCGGTGTCGGGCAGGTGCTCAAGCCACCGGTCGGTGGTGACGTCGTCGAACGCGGTCTCCTTCCGCCGGCCCGACACCCGCACCCGGTCGATCGCCACGTTCCGGACGATGCCGAGCAGCCAGCTCGGCACCGAACCACGGCGCGGGTCGTAGCTCGCGGCGTAGCGCCAGGCGCGCACAAAGGCGTCCTGGGCCACCTCCTCCGCGTCCGCGGCATCGTGCGTGATCAGCGAGGCCAGCCCTATGACCCGGTGCTGGAAGCGGCGCACGAAGGCACCGGCCGCGTCCGGGTTCCCGGTCGCAAAGCCGGCGAGAAGTGCCTCGTCAGACGCGTCCCACACATCCCCTATACCGGTCGCCGGTCGCGATCGGATCTCCGGCCGACGAAAACCCGCTCACCGGTCCGCGGGGGTAGACAGGGCATGCAAACCCCCACCACCCCCCTCCCCTCCCCCCGGTCCCGCCGGCGGCGCCTCGCCCTCGTGCTCGGCGCCGTGCTGTCCATCGCCCTGCTCGCGGCGGCGTGCGGCGGCGGTGACGACACCGCCAGCGCGGGCGGCAGCTCCAACCCGACGGTGGCCATCAGCTCCCCCGCCGACGGCGCCACGGTCGGCCGCTCGTTCGACGTCAAGCTCGACGTCAACTTCCCGATCGGCGCCCCGGACACCGGTCGCGACCACGTCCACCTGTACTACGACGGCAACCGCGCCGAGGGCCAGTACGGCATCGCCTACGCCAAGACGTTCACCGTGACCGGCCTCTCGCCCGGCGAGCACGAGATCGAAGCCGTGGTGGCCCACGCCGATCACAGCACCACCGACGCCCACAGCCAGCCGATCACGGTCATGGTCTCGGACAGCGCCACGGGTTCGGGCTCCACGGGTTCGGGCTCCAGCGGGACGACGGGCACGACCAGCAATGGTGCCTACTGAGGTCGCCGGGCCCGTCGTCCGCAACAACCGGCGGGCCCGCCTCCTCCACACCGGCTTCTACCTGGTCACGCTCGTCCTGCTGTTCACCGGCTGGTGGTTGCTGAGCGGGCATGAAGGCCGGCCCAGCGTCCTCGCTCGCCTGGTCGACGAGCCCGACGTCGAGCTACACCGCCAGGCGGGCTGGGCCCTCGCGGCCCTCGCCGCCGTCGCGGTGACGCTAGGGGCGCGGGGCGCGCTCACGTTCGTCCGGGAGACGCTGCGGGTCAACCGCGGCGACGGCCGCTGGCTCGCCCGGTTCCCGCTCGGGGCCGTCACCGGGCGCTTCGGGCACCACGGCGGCCACTTCGATCCGGGCCAACGCGTCGCGAACCTCGCCTTCGTGGCCACGCTCGGCACGCTCATCGGGACCGGCATCGGGCTGACGACCGTGCACGGGGGCCCGACCTTCGTGTGGCTGGACCACGCCCACCGCGTCGCCACCTACGTCCTGGCGGTGCTGGTCGCGGGCCACGTGCTGGTCGCCCTCGGCATCCTCCCCGGCTACCGGGGCGTGTGGCGGGCCATGCACCTCGGCGGCCGGGTGCCGGCGGCCACGGTCAGGCGGCTCTGGCCGGAGCAGCCAGAGCTACGAGCCCCCGAGGCGCCGGCCGCCGCCGAGGCGGAACGAGCCGTGCCGCGCTAGCCCTCCGTATCTCCGCCCCCGGCGTCGGCCTCCGCCGCCCGGCGCCGGCGCACGTAGACGTAGGCGCCCGCCACGGCCACGACGATGGCGGCCGGGATCAGCCAGACGAGCGGGCTGGTCCCCGAGTCGTCGTCGGTGTCCTCGGCCGCCGTCTCGTCCTCGGGTGCAGCGGTGGCCGCGGTGGTCGTGGTGGTGGACGCGGCGGTCGTGGCCGGGGCGGTCGTCGCCGGGATGCTGCCCGCGGCGCCGGGCACCAGCCCGAGCACGGGGCCGGGGTTCGGGGGCTCGGGAGCGCCTTCGGGCCACTCGTCGATCCAACGCTCGACGGTGCCGTTGTCGTAGGTCTGGATCACCTTGAACTGCAGCCGGCCCGGTTCGGCCGGCAGGGGGCCGAGCGTGATCGGCAGCACGACGTCGTCGGGGGCGGGACCGCCGTCCCAGACCACGCCGGTGGCGGGGCCGCCCCCCTGGGCAGTGACGGCCGTGGCGGTCCAGCCCGGGACCTCGGGGAGCCCGGCCACCGTGAGGGGCTCGGGGAAGAACAGCTCGACCTTGATCGTGCCCGCGTCGGGCTGCTCGTCCTCGACGAACAGTGTCAGGTCGACCACGCTGCCCGGCGCGGCGTCCGCCGGCTCCCACTCGGTGTGAGCGGCCGCCGCCGCCGCCGAAAGGACAATGGCCCCGGCGGCCACGACGACCGCCGCGATGGCTCCTCGCATGCACGTGCTCCGATCAGTGTCGGCGCTCGGGGGACCTCCCGGCGCACCCGGAACCAGTCGCTCGCCACACGGGAAAAGTTCCCGAGCCGGGGCAACCGGGCTGACGGTGTGTCAGGATCCCGGCGTGCCCCGGATCGACATCCCCGCCGGTGAAGGGCCCGAGGTGACGCGAGCGCTGAGCCTCGTCCCCCACTTCGTCGCCGCCGTGCGCGCGCTCGAGAAGGCGGTGTGGGCGAGCCCGCTGCCGCGGCGCGTCCACGAGCTGGTGCGCATGCGGATCGCCGAGATCAACGGGTGCGTGCTCTGCATGACGTGGCGCAACGACTGGGCGGACGAGGAGTCGCTTTCCGCGGTGTCGCGCTACGCCACGAGCGAGCGGTTCTCGGACGCCGAGCGGGTGGCGCTGGAGTACGCCGAGCGCTTCGCGACCGATTCGAAGGGCATCGACGACGACCTGCTCACCCGGCTCGGCGCCCACTTCTCACCCGCCGAGGTCGCCGACCTGACGCTGGTGCTCGGCAAGTACCTGGCCATGGGCCGGTTCATGCAGGTGCTCGACCTCGACCAGGCCTGCACCATCGCCTACGACGCCGACGGCAACCTGGTCACGACCGAGCGCTGAGCCCGGTCGCGAGCAGGGCATCAACGATCGGTCGTCAGCTGGCGTCGCCGCGGCGAGCGGCAACGTAGCGGGGGGCCTGGCTCGAGCCCGCCACCTTCTCGAGCCACTCCTCGTCGGTCGGGCGATCGTCGCGGTAGCTGTCGTGCCAGTTCCACCATTCGTAGGGCTTCGTCTGGGGGTAGCCCTCGGGCGAGTCCTCCCACTCCTCCTGGCGGCCGAGCGCCGTCATGTCGAGGTAGCTCCAGGTACTGCCCATGGCCTCGTCACCCCGGGCGTCGATGAAGTAGGTGCGGAACACGCGGTCGCCCTCGCGGATGAAGGCGTTGGTGCCATGCCATTCGTCGACGCCGAAGTCGGCGTCGAAGTCGCTGGTGACGGTGTACCACGGCATCTCCCAGCCCATCCTCGCCTTGAGGCCCTGGATGTCAGGCTGGGGCGCCCGGGAGATGAAGGCGAGCGTGGTGTCGCGGGCGTTCAGGTGGGCGAGGTTGCCGACATGGTCGGCCACCATCGAGCAGCCCCGGCAGGCGTGCTCGGGCCAGCCGTACACGCCGGGCTCGAAGAAGGCGCGGTACACCACCAACTGGCGGCGCCGGTCGAACAGATCCGTCAGGCCGAGCTTGCCGTCGGGGCCCTCGAACTCGTAGTCCTTCTCGACGGCCAGCCAGGGCATCCGCCGGCGCTCGGCAGCCAGCGCGTCGCGGGCGCGGGTCAGCTCCTTCTCCTTCACGAGCAGCTGCTGGCGTGCGGCCTGCCACTCCGGGGGCGTCACGATCGGGGGTGTCTTCATGCTGG